>Ga0193741_1000367_pt1 | contig 13197 bp, 13 predicted proteins | sample L2s2metaG_FD_143059 | JGI IMG/M metagenome (GOLD analysis project Ga0193741, IMG submission 143059) | Soil microbial communities from a riparian zone of the East river system, Colorado, United States - L2s2 | ecosystem: Environmental > Terrestrial > Soil > Riparian zone | place: USA: East River...
GTTCGTCTGCTCGCTCCCGTCGGCGTTCATCACGAAGATCTCGTAGTTTGCGGCCCCCTCGGCGCGAGCAAAAGCGATTCGCTTCCCGTCGGGGGACCAAGCCGGCGCAACATCGTGTGCGGGGTCTTCCGTCAAGTTCGTCTGGTCGCTCCCGTCGGCATTCATGACGAAGATCTCGTAGTTCCCGGCCGAGCCGCGATCGGTGGTAAAGGCGATCTGCGTCCCGTCGGGGGACCAAGCCGGCAGATAATCGTTTGCCGGGTGCTCGGTCAAGTTCGTTACTCCCGTGCCGTCGGCGTTCATCACGAAGATTTCAGGGCCGGGGAAACCAGCCGTTGGTCCAAGGGAATCTGCTGCCCGAACTAGAGGTCGGGCACAAGGGTCGCCGTACGCTTGGGTGAAGGCGATCCGCGTGCTGTCGGGCGACCAAGCGGGATAGCCTTCATGAGGATCATCGGGAAACCAACCCGTCAGATTGTGGAGGCCGCTGCCGTCGGCGTTCATGACGAAGATGTCCGAGTCGGCGCACTCGACCGACTGGGCAAAGAAAGCGATCAGCCCTCCGTCGGGCGACCAGTCCGGAGATGACCCGTCAAGGACTCTGCCGTCGGTCAGGTTGGTTTGGCCGCTGCCATCGGGGTTCATGACGAAGATGTCCCAGTCATCGCCGGGGTATCTGGCGAAGGCGATCTTCCCGTCGAGACCTGAGAAGGCGGCTTGGGCGGGATGGTTCGAGATTGTCGCGACCACGCCGACGATCACGAGAACACTCAGGGCCAAGAGCCCCCCGACGGAACTTCGTCGCAGTGTCATCGCGAAGTCATCCGTTCACCCTTTTCTCAGGAGGTTCGATCGTTGCGGGATTCCGCTGGGCAGTCAAGAGGTCGCAAGGTGTTGACTGGAGCGCGCCGGCGGATGTCCGGAAGCTGCCGCGGTCAGTCGTGCGTGATCTGGTCGATACAGACCGTGAGGGCGATGATCAGCGCGTCGTCCTCGCCGGGAGCGATCTCGATGCCGTAGGTGTCGCGGACGCGGAACCAGCGCTTCGAGACCTCGGCCACGCGTTTGCCGCCGCGCTCGATCTTGTACTCGTGGTCGACGATGTTCCCCTTCGCCTCCATGTCCTCGCCGCCTTCGACCGCGATCGAGAACCGCTCGCGGAACGGCGTGAAGAGCGCCTTCTTGACGGTCGCGACGGTCTGGCCGCCGCGCTCGATGCCCATCGTGTCCCGGATCTTCAGCAGCTTCTTCTGGACCTTGTACAGCTCGGCGCCGGTGGGATCCTCGAGCACGAATGTGTTCCGGAGCCGGAGGACCTTCCCGTCCACCTTGAAGGCGCGCTCCCCGGCGTCGTTCTCGACCCAGTAGTCGTCGCCGAGCGCGAAGACCTTCTCGCGCATCCTGTACGTCGTCATCGCGGCTGATCCTAGCCCGGCGCGCGCGAGGAAAGCTCAGGGCTCTACGTTGAAGCTGAACATCATCCCGCTCTCGTGATGCTCGGCGATGTGGCAGTGAGCCATCCACCGGCCCGGGTTCGTGACCTCGAGCAGGATGTCGACGGTCTCGCCGGTGCGGACGAGGACCGTGTCTTTCCAGACGAGGTTCGGTTCCACGACGTCATCGCGCGCCAGGACGAGGAAGCGGCCGGCCCCGTGGACATGGAACGGGTGTGGCATGGGGTGGTCGGAGTCCATCTCGTTGACCAGCCGTAGCTTCACCCGGTCGCCCACTCGGAAGGTCCAGTCGATCTGGGCGTTCTCCGCTCCGGTCGCCCGGTCGACGAGCTTCCACCTCATGTTGGCCGGCGTCGTCAAGCGATTGACCTCGACCATGTCGTCTTCCCACTCGATTCCCTGCGGCATGTCGTGGGCGTGCTCGGGTTTGCCGTGGTGGCCGTGGCCGTGGTGACCGTGGCCCTGGTGGGCCCCGTGAGGCTCATGACCGTGATGGCCCTCGTGGTGGCCGTGCTCGCCGCCGGCGCCGGCAAGGTGCTCCGGGACGAGCTTCATGCCGCACTTCGGGCAACGGTCGGCCTTGTCGCTCGTGACCTCGGGGTGCATGGGACAGACGTACGTGATCTCCGCAGCCGCCTGCGCGAGCAACTTCATCCCGCATTTCGGGCAACTGCCGGGCTCCTCGCTCTCGACCTCGGGATGCATCGGGCAGACGTAGACGACCGGCACACCTTCCGGCACGCCCATGTCCATCTCGGCGACGAACGCGAGTGTCTTGTCCGGCGGCGCCTCGAGATACGGAGCGATCTCAGCTCGTAGCTCAGCCAGGTCGCGGTTTGTTCGCAGGCGCTTGAACTCAGCGGCGAACGACTCCTCAGGCGCCTCGTCGACGACGGTGATCGAAGCGAGCCGGTACGTCTGCTCGGGCGTGTGGTGCTCGAGCGCGAGCTCGCCGGGTTCGTCGAAGAGCACATCGACAACGACGCGCTCCGATGGTGCGAGTAGAAACTGATCGACGATCTCCTCGTGCTCGTAGTGGCCGCTGTCAGCGCCCGCGAGCTTCATTTGCGCACCGGGAAGCCTCACGTTGAAAACGCGCGTGTTGGCGGTGTTCGTGAGGTAGAAACGCACGACCTCGCCGCGCTTCGCCTCGAGTGACAGGTCGGTTTCGCCGGCGACGAGCATCACGTTTCCGAAGCGTCCCATCGCCACGTGTGTCGTCTCTGCTTCGCTGAACGGGGCGATCCGCCCCTCCTCGATCAACAGGTCATCGAGCGTGAGTAGCCCCTCGCGGTTGGCCGGCGGCCAGTAGTCGGGTTCGGAGGGAGCGGCGAGGATGTTGCCGTAGAGGCCCAGCTCCTGGCCGTAGTCCTCGCGGATATGCGGGTGGTACCAGTAGGCACCGGGATCGGGCACCGTCACTTCGTAGGTGAACCTCTCGCCGACGGGTATCGGGGCCTGCGTCTCGTGGGTGCCGTCGAAGCGGTTCTCGAGACGGAGCCCATGCCAATGCACGGTTGCGTCGATGTCCCCGCGGTTGGTGACGTGGACGATGATCGTCGAGCCTTGCGTGACTTTCAGCGTCGGGCCGGGCACCGAGCCGTTGTAGGCGAGCATGCGCACAGTCGCGTCTCCGATCCGCTTTCTGACCGGCGCGATCTCGAGGTCGAACTCGTCTCCGTCCGCGAGCTCGACCAACTCGGTCCCACGCGCTTCGGGAAGCCCTTCCGTCGTCGTCGGCAGCTGATCGATCGTGTGCGTGTCACCTTCGTGCATGCCGTTACCCCCTCTTGTTCACTGTCGTGCTGTCTCGAGGACGCGCCCCGCTCTCGATCGCGCAAGCTTCTCGATCCGTTCCGCGAGGAATTGTGCATCGTCCTTCACGAAGCCGATCAGAGCCGACCCCCGCGTGTGCTGCCACGTGAGGCCGAGAAAGTAGAGGCCTGCCACATCCGTCAAGCCGCGACGATGGCGCAGGCGGCCGTCCGCGTCGAAGATCGGAAGGTTGATCCAGGAGTAGTCGGGCCGGTAGCCGGTGGCCCAGATCACGGCGTCGACCTCGATCTCGCTCCCGTCTTCGAAACGGACTGCTCGGCCAGAGGCTTCGACGGCCCGCGGTTTGAGCTCGACCTCGTAGCGTCGCCTCAACTCGCGTGGGCTCGACCCGATCAACATCTCGCGCTGACGGAGTCGGCTGCCGAGTCGCGACTCGACGGTCGTCGAGAGGAGGCGTGTTTTCGTCAGCCACCAAAAGAGGTCGCGACCTCCGAACCGCTGGGGAAGCGGCTTCTGACGAGAACCGAAGGAAAGCACGACCTTGTGGGTGACGGAGAGTTCCTTGGCGATCTGAAAGCCGGTGTTTCCTCCCCCGACGACGAGCACTGTTCCCTGCGGAAGATCGCTCGCCCGGCGGTAGCCAACGGCGTGCGCGTGGAAGACCTCGGGCGAGAGCTGCCCCGCCAGACCAGGGATGTGCGGCGTCTGGAACGGTCCGGTCGCGACGACGACCTGATCGGTAGGTCTCGTCTGTCCATCGACCTCGAGCAGAAAGCGTCCGTCCTCTGCTCGAAGCTCACGAACCTCCCTGTTCAACTCGATCGGGAGCTCGAACGTGCGGGCGTAGCGCTCGAGGTAGTCGATCACCTCGTCACGTGTCGGATACCCGGCGGGATAGCCCGGGAATGGAAGCCCTGGCATGCCGCTGTAGCGCCGCGGTGTGAAGAGCGTCAGCGAGTCCCAGCGCTCTCGCCAAGCGGGCCCGATCGAATCGGCGCGCTCGAAAATGACGAACGGGATTCCCTTCTGCCGGAGGAAATAACCCATCGCGAGGCCCGCCTGGCCCGCGCCGATGATCGCTACCTCTGAGGGCCCGTTGGAGTGAGCTCGCACTTCCCGCTCGCCTGCGCCCATCGTCGATGACACGCCTTCCCGATGCCTCCTCAACCAAACGTCGTCTTCAGACAGACGGCGAAGGCTCGACGAGCTTCGACTTGTACTCGCTGCGGCTCAGGCTCCCGAACGGGACGAGCACGATCTGAGCGCGGACCGTCAGCTCCTCCCTCAGCTTCGTGCCGATTGCCTCCGTGAGCTCGTCGGTCGCCTGGATGTCTCGCGCGAGCTCGATGCTCACGGGCAGTGGAGGCTCCTGCTTGACGCCCGGTGCACGTGGCCGGACCAGAATGTAGCCGCTGACCTTCGGCGTGAACGCATTGACGACCTCCCGGATCGCCGACGGGAAGACGTTTACGCCGCGGACGATCAGCATGTCGTCGGTTCGGCCGACGCAGCGGATGCGCGGGCCGGTTCGGCCGCACGGACACGGGCTCGTTCTGACCTCGACGTGATCGCGCGTGCGGAAGCGCAGGAGCGGGGCTGCCCGATGCCGGAGATGGGTGAGGACGAGCTCGCCGCTCGCGCCGTCCTCCACGGGTAGCGCATCGCCGCTCGGGTCGATCAGCTCCGGGTGGACGAAGCCGTGCGCGCCGAGATGCATGCCGTCCTGCTCCTCGCACTCGCCGAAGAGGGACGGGCCGAGGTCTCCGACGCCCATCGCCTCAGTCACCTTCGCGCCCCAGCCCTCCTCGAGCTTGCCGCGGAAGGCAGGCTCGCCGCCGCCCGGCTCGCCGGCGACGAGGACGCGCTCGACGCTCGAATCGCGAAGATCGTAGTTCTCGGCGAGGTAGGCGGCATACGACGGCGTCAGCACTACGGCCTCCGGCCGCAGCGTCTCGATCGCGCGGACGAGGAGCGTCGTGTTTCCGGTTCCGACCGGGATGTGCACGAGGCCGATGCGCTCGAACGCCGCGAGCGCGGCGCCTGCGACGAACGGGCCCGCGTTGTACGTCGAAACGATCCGTTGTCCCGGCTCGACGCCCGAGGCCGCGTAGCTCCTCGCCGAGCCGGTGAGCCAGTTCTCGACGTCGACCTCGGTGAGCGGGATGTAGCTCGGCGAGCCGGTCGTGCCGCTCGTCGAGTAGATGCGGACGATCTCCGACGGGTCGGCGCACAGGTGGGTGCCGAACGGATTGTCGGGCGTGACGGTCGCGCGGAGCTCGCCCTTCTCGGTCAGCGGGAGCGCGGCGATCTCGTCGAGCCGGTCGCTCGGGCTCGGGCCGAGCTTCTCGCGGTAGAACGGCGAGCGCTCGAGCAGGTAGGCGATCTGCGCGCGGTAGCTCTCGGCGTCAGCGCTCGTACTCGACCGCCTCTTCCGCCTTCTTCGCAAGGTCAAGGCCGATCGGCTCCTCCTGCTCCTCGGCGAGGTGCGCGAGGAGGCTCGCCGTCCGCGCGAGGATCGGCACTGCTTTCACCGCCGAGGCCGGGAACCCGAGGTCGAGCATCACCGAGGCGATCGGCATCGAGACGTTCATCGTCAGCGGCTTGCCCCAGACCTCGGAGACGGCGTCGCGCAGCCCGCGCGCGAGCTCGGTGTGCGGCCCGCCGGCGCCGCGCTCGTCGGCCAGCTCGAGGATTCGCTCGGCGCGCGGGTCGACCGGCGTGTGCACCGGATGGCCGAAGCCGGGCACCTTCTCGCCCGCGTCGTGGATCTCCCGGGCGACCTCGAGGGGGTCGCGGCCGTGGTTCTTCGCCAGCAGCCGTGCGCACTCCTCGGAGGTGCCGAGGATCACGGGTCCGCACCCGAGGATGCCCGCCGCGATTGCTCCCTGCAGCGAGTCGGGGTCGGCGGCGAGCGTCATGCGCGCCGCGACGTTCGTCGGCATCAGCCCGTGTTCGGCGATCGCGACGAGGAGTAAGTCGAGGAAGTACCGCTGCTCCTCCGTCGGCTCCTCGCCGGTGAGCAGCAGGTGGAAGTGCTCCGTGAACGTGAGCCGGCCCATGAGGTCGCCGGTCAGATCCCGCCCTCGGACCTCGACCCGGTCGGGATAGGCCTTGCTGATCCGCGTCTTCATGCTCGTATCTTTCTACCGATGGACCCGCTCGCGACAACCGTCGTCGGCAGCTACCCGCAGCCGGACTGGCTGATCGACCGCGAGAAGCTCGCCGGACGGCTGCCGCCGCGGGTTCCGGCGCGCGAGCTCTGGCGGGTGGACGAGGCCTGGCTCGAGGAGGCGCAGGACGACGCGACGCGACTCGCGGTGCGCGACATGGAGGAGGCCGGGATCGACATCGTCACCGATGGGGAGATCCGCCGCGAGAGCTACTCGAACTTCTTCGCGAACGCGCTCGAGGGGCTCGACCTGGACGAGCCCGGGACGGCCCTCGACCGCACCGGTCACCCGAACCCCGTGCCGCGCGTCATCGGCCCGATCCGCCGCGCACGGCAGGTGCAGGTGCGCGACGCCGAGTTCCTCCGGTCGCTCACGTCGCGGCCGATCCGGGTCACGGTGCCGGGGCCGTTCACGATGAGCCAGCAGGCGCAGAACGACCACTATCCCGACCTGCGCTCGCTCGCCCTCGCCTACGCGGAGGCCGTCAACGAGGAGCTGCGCGACCTCGTAGACGCGGGCGCGGACGTCGTCCAGATCGACGAGCCATACCTGCAGGCGCGGCCCGACGACGCCCGGGAATATGCGCTCGAGGCGATTGCCCGCGCCTTCGAGGGCGTGGGCGGGACGAAGGCGCTGCACACGTGCTTCGGCTACGCCGCGATCGTTCACGAGAAGCCGAACGGCTACCCGTTCCTCGCCGAGCTCGACTCGTGCCCGGCCGACGAGATCTCGATCGAGGCAGCGCAACCTCGGCTCGACCCGTCGCTTCTCGAGCAGCTGCCGTCGAAACGCGTGATCCTCGGCGTACTCGACCTGAACGACATGGAGGTCGAGACAGCCGAGCTCGTGGCCGAGCGAATCCGCGCCGCGCTCCGGCACATCGACCCGGACCGCCTCCTGGTCGGGCCCGACTGCGGCATGAAGTACCTCCCCCGCGAGGTCGCCCGCGGCAAGCTGCGCGCGCTGGTCGAGGGAGCCATATCCTTGCGCTAGCAACCAACCGGAGAGAGGTTCCGTCATGGCGATGAAGCTGAACATGCTCCCGCCCAGCGTGAACAACATGTCTGTGCGGGTGTTCGTGCGCGCGGCGGGGATCGACGTCGAGGAGGAGAACGTCTGGGGCAAGACCGGGGAGGACGAGTACCTGGGGAAGTATCCGCCGGGCCTGACACCGACCATTGAGAGCGACGAGCTGCCGAGCGGCGTCCTCGGGGAGAGCTGCGCCGTGATGATGTACCTCGCGTCGCGCGAGAGCCGTGACGACCTCTACCCGACCGACCTCAAGCGGCGCGCGATGGTCGACGCCGCGAACTTCTACACCCTGAGCATCTTCTACCCGGTGCTCACGCGCGCGACCTATCCGCTGCTCGGCTTTGCCGGGTATCCCGGCGAGGTGTCGACCTCCGACGCGACCGACGAGGCCAAGGAGTCGGCACGGAAGTCCGCCGAGGACGCGCTGCCGAAGATCCTCGACACCTTCCCGGCGTTCTGGGGGACCGACACCGGGTTCATCGGCGGCGGCGATTCGCCGACGGTCGCGGACATCCGGCTCGCCGCCACGCTCGAGTTCCTCGCGGTCACGGAGACCGGGATTCCGGACTGGGGCAAGGACTACATCTCCCGCGTCGAGTCGGCGCTCGGGGAGGCGTACACCGAGCCGGCGGGCGACGTGCGCGGGTACATCGCACAGGTCACGGGCGAGGCCGTCGCCGCGGGGTAGGTACGCACGGCGCGCACCAAGGTCGCTGGACTCGCCGCCAGGGGACTAGAAGCATGACGTGGGCCGGACGGTGGGCTACCTCGCGGCCGTGGCTGTCGCCTTGGTTCTTTCGGTTCTTGGAGTTCCCAAGCGTGTCGGGGGAGATTCATTTCATTTCTCAAAATATGAAATAAAGCTGCTAAAATCTGGACTCATGCTCAAAGGCCATGACGTTGTCCTTCTACTCTGGCTCGGTGGACGTCAGGGTGTTCCACCGACCTTCGACGCAATGGCGAAGGGGCTGCACGCGGATCGCGCTGGGGTCCACAGAGGCATCTCGCGACTGAGTTCATCCGGCCTCCTCGGTCCAAGCCGAAATGTGCAGCTCGCCCAAGCCGACGAGTTCCTCGCGCACAGTCTGCGCTACCTCTTTCCGCCAGTGCTCGGCGGAGAAGCCCGAGGCGTCCCAACCGCATGGGCAGTCTCCCCACTCAGCGATCTCCTGTCCGAAATCGAGGGCCAGCCATATGTGTGGCCTCATCCCGAAGGGAGGCAGCGCGGGATTGCGATCGAGCCATTTCACCGCTCGGTCCCAGACCTCGCTCTGAGCAATCCCGTCCTCCACCGACGCTTAGCGCTCGCTGATGCCCTACGCGTGGGAGACGCTCGCATTCGTAAGCTCGCTCGAGAGGAGCTTCGCAAGGAGCTGGCGTCCGAGCCCGGTCCGGCATGAGCATCGATTTGCTTGAAGGCGCCTCCGAGGCGCTCGGGGACCTTGTTGAAGAGGTAGCGTTTCTGGGTGGCGCGGCGTTTGCCCTCTGGATAACGGATCCTGCGGCAGCGCCGATCCGACCGACTAAAGATGTCGATGTGATTGTCGAGGTCGGCTCGAGAATCGAGTACTACTCACTGGGCGAGCGCCTACGGGACCTCGGTTTCGAGGAGGATCCTGACCGAGCGCTTCTCTGCGCCTGGCGTCACCGGCCTTCTGGCCTGTTGCTCGATGTCATGCCGACTGAGGAATCCATTCTCGGCTTCTCCAACGACTGGTACGAGGAAGCGCTCAGGGAAGCGACACGCAAAGAGCTCCCGTCCGGAGCCACTATCCGAGCCGTTACCCCGCCGTTTCTTCTGGCGACAAAGGTTGCCGCGTTCCGGGGCCGAGGAAACGAGGACTACCTCGCAAGCGTCGATTTCGGTGACATTGTCGCCCTAGTCGATGGGCGGCCGGAGCTCAGGGATGAGGTTGTGAACGCGCCGCCTGAGCTCCGCCTACACCTTGCAGAGGAATTTGCAGATATGCGCGATGACGATATGTTCGAAAGCGGCGTTCGCGGTGCACTTCCGTTCTTGAGTCAAGGCCGTGCACCGACAGTGCTTGAACGCATCGACGAACTAATCGAGGCGCGTTAGATCGTCTCGAGCGAGGCGCGGCGCCGGCCGTCGAACTCGAACAACCTGAGCAGGACGTACGCGAGCGCCGCGTAGAAGAGGCCGATCGCGAGCTCGGTCAGGACAAGCCCGGAGACGTCTCCCAGCGAGGCGCCCGCGGCGACCTGCCGGGCCGCGTCGATCCCGTGCGTGAGCGGCAGCACCTTCGAGACGGCCTGCATCCAGTCCGGCAGCGTGTCGATCGGGATGTTGACGCCGCAGAAGAGCAGGAACACGAAGATCATCAGGTTCGCGAAGAAGAAGATGTCGCGCCCGCGCAGCCCGAAGGCGCCGATCATCGTCCCGAACGCGGTGCACGAGAACGACGTGACGACGACGATGAGCGCGATCACGGGGATCTCGGCCGCCGTCAGCGAGAAGTCGAGCAGGAGCCAGCCGAAGACGAACCCGACCGTCGAGACGATGACGCCGTTCAAGAGGTTCGGCAAGGCACGGCCCAGGAAGAGCGCGAGTCGGTTCGCCGGCGTGACGAGGATCGACGAGAGCGTCTGCGTCCAGCGTTCTCCGCCGATCGTCATCGCCATCCCGAAGATCCCGCCGAGCGAGGAGATCGCGACGGCGTTCCCGATCACGAAGAACTCGTCCGACTGGAGCCCCGCGTACCGGCCGATGTACGCGAAGAAGAGGATCTGGAAGATCGGCCCGCCGAGCATCGTCGGCACGTACATCGTCCAGTGGATCCAGTTGAAGAGGGCTCGGTACGCGAGGTAGCCGCCGATGAAGAAGATCCGGACGGCGTTCATCGCAGCGCGAGCGTGGCGCTCCGGCGGGCGCGCACCTCGAAGTAGCCGAGGGTGAAGTGACCGATGACCAGGTACACGAGGCCGAGGCCGAAGCAGATCGCGACCGGGATCGCGGGGTCGCCGCCCAGCGCAGCCTCGCGCATTCCGCGAATGCCCCAGGTCGGCGCGAGCACGTAGGAGATCGGCCGCGTCCAGCCTGGGAGCAGGGACAGCGCTACGAGCAGCCCGGTCACGAGCCAGACCGGGTACTCGAGGAGGTTCGAGAGCGAGTTCGCGTTGCGGAGAAGCACGAAGGTCGACGCGAGCACGAGCCCCAGCAGGCCCAGCGCGAAGATCGCCGTGGGGAGTGCGATCACGAACCACACGGGATGGGCGAGGTCGAGGGGCAGGTCGAAGATGAGCCAGCCCCAGGCGAGCGTCGTGGCGAGCGAGTAGAGGCCGATCGAGGCCGTCGCGATCGTCATCGGCAGGAGCACGAAGATCAGGCGCGTCGGCACGCCGATTACGTACTCGAGCGTTCCCTGCCAGCGCTGCCACTGGATGAGGCCACCCGAGCCGAAGAGCACCGACGACCAGATGCCCATCATCCCGGCGCCGAGAGAGACGTAGAGGAGCGACCCCGAGCGCGTGCCGGCGCGGAACATGAAGTACGCGATCGTCGCGTAGAAGATCGGCAGGATCGCCGCGTTCAGCATGAAGAAGCCCGAGAGCGTCAGGTTCTTCAGGTTGAAGATCCAGCCGGTCCAGAAGAGCCGGAATGCGTGTCTCATGCGACCTGGAGTGACGCGCGCCGGCGGCTCTCCAGCTCCATGAACCGGAGCACCGCGTAGCCCACGAGCGTGTAGGCGATTCCGATCACGGCCTCGGTCGCCAGGAGGCCGGAGACGTCGCCAAGGGAGGCGCCATCGGCCACCTGTCGCGCGGCTTCGATCCCGTGGGTGAGCGGGATGCGATTCGAGATCGCCTGCATCCAGCCAGGGAGCTGGTCGATCGGCACGTTCGCCCCGGTGAAGATCAGGAGCAGTCCGAAGATGACGTTGTTCAGGACGGCGGTCTCGCGCACCCGCAACCCGACGCCGGCACAGATCAGCCCGAGGCCGGTGCAGGAGAAGGTGGCGACGAAGATGACGAGTGCGATCGCCGGCCACGTGGAAACGGGGATGTCGATGCCGAGCAGCAGTCCGGAGACGAGGAGCGAGAAGGCTGCGACGAACATCGCGTTCACGATCACCGGCAGCGCCCGGCCGAGGAAGAGCGGCAGTCGGCCGGCGGGGCTGACCAGGATGTACGAGAGAGTCTGCTGCGACCGCTCACCCGCGATCGCGTGCGTCATGGCAAAGAGACAGGGGATGGACGCGTACTGGACGGCGTTGCCGATGACGTAGAACTCGTCGGACTCCACTCCCGCGCTCCGGCCGATGAAGACGAAGAGCAGGATCTGGAAGATCGGAGCGATGACGAGCGTCGGCAGGAAGATCCACGGCGAGAGCCAGTTGATCAGCCCCCGGTAGGCGGTGATCCCGCCAATGAAGAAGATGCGGAGCGGGACGGTCATGTCAGCGAGAGGCTCGCGCTCCGGCGGGCCGCGCGGAGAACGGTCTCGGTGACGACGACGCCGATCGCAACGTAGATACCGCCGAGGAGGAGGCACATGGCGACGTCGGGCAGCGGCGTGCCGCCGGTCGCCGACTCCCGGATTGCGCGCATCCCCCAGGTCGGTGCGAGCGCCCACGAGATCGGTTGCACCCAGCCGGGCAAGAGCGAGATCGGGACGAGGAAGCCGCAGATCAGCCAGATCGGGTACTCGGTCAGCGAGCCGAGTGCCCACGCGGTGCGGTAACGGGCGAACGAGACCGCCATCAGGAACCCGAGCGCCCCAATCGAGAGGACCGTGGCCGGGATCGCGAGCGCCAGGAAGAGCGGCTGTTCGAAGGTGATGTCGATCCCGAACACGAAGCGGCCCCAGAGGAGCGTGGTCGCCATGCAGTAAACGCCGATCGCCGAGGTCGCGAAGGCGAGCGGCAGCAAGATGAGTGCGAAGTGCGCCGGCGCAGCGACGAGCAGCTCCAGCGTCCCGAACCAGCGCTCGCGCTGGAGGGCCGATCCAGCCGCAACGCTCGTCGCCGTCCAGATCCCCATCACGGCGGCGCCGAGGGCTGCGTAGATGAGCGATTCGGGATTGCCGCCCGCCTCGAACATGAAGAAGGCGACGGTGGCGAAGAAGATCGGCCACGCGATCGCGAGGAAACCGTCGAACTGCGAGCGCGTCAGCTGCTTCACGTTCAGGAGCCACGCAACCCGTAACAGCCGCAGATTTCGGGTCACGATCGTTCCAGCGTCGCGTAGCGGCGGCTCTGCACCTCCATGAAGCGCAGGAGGGCGTAGCCAAGCCCGGCGTACAGGACGCCGATGAGCAGCTCGGTCCCGACGAGGCCGGAGACGTCGCCGAGCGACGCCCCGTCGGCGATCTCGCGCGCGGCCTCGATGGCGTGTGTGAAGGGCAGGCCGTCCGAAATCTTCCGCGCCCACTCCGGCAGCTCGGAGAGCGGCACGTTCGCCCCCGTGAAGATGAGCAGGAAACCGAAGATGACGTTCGAGAGCACGGCGTTCTCCCGGATGCGCAGCGAGAGGGCGGCATTGATCAGCCCGAGCCCCGTGCACGAGAACGCAGCGACGACGATCACGAGCGCGAGCGGCCCGATCGCCGAGGCCGGGATGTCGATTCCCAGGATGATCACGCCCGCTGTCAGCGAGAACGCCGACACGAAGGCGCCGTTCACGATCACCGGCAGCGACCGGCCGAAGAAGAGGGGGACGCGGCGCGCCGGGCTGACGAGGATCGCGCTGAGCGTGTTCTGGTAGCGCTCGCCGCCGATCATCTGCGTCATTGCGAACAGGCATGG
>Ga0193741_1000368_pt1 | contig 13191 bp, 27 predicted proteins | sample L2s2metaG_FD_143059 | JGI IMG/M metagenome (GOLD analysis project Ga0193741, IMG submission 143059) | Soil microbial communities from a riparian zone of the East river system, Colorado, United States - L2s2 | ecosystem: Environmental > Terrestrial > Soil > Riparian zone | place: USA: East River...
ATCCCACCGCTCAACGTAGTTGTCCTTCGACTTCTCGGCCGCGTTGAAGGCGTTCTGGCACCAGGAGATCAGACGCTTCTCGTCGTCCTGATCCTCGGGGAACAGATCCTCGATCCCGGACTCCGGTCCGTACGCCGCCTCAGGCCCCGGCATCCGATGTCCCGCTGGTCGGCATCGTCCCCGTGTAGAGCGCAGAGCCGACGATGGTTCCACCTGGGGCGCAGACCTCGACGTGCACCGCGTCCTCGTTCGGGTCCGCGATGAACCGGACCCACGCCGCCTCCGGGTGCTCGTCGAGCAGCTCGCGCACCAGCCCCACCGGAGCGAACAGCGCGGCCGTCATCGGGTCTTGTTCGCCCCGTAGAGACGGCTCTTGCAGATCTTGATCGCGCTCTGCTCGGTGACCCTGCCGCCCTTCATCACCGACTGGACGCAGCTCTCCATCTTCGCCACATTCCGGGTCGAGTCACCGCCCGACGTCTTTGGGATTCCGTACGGCATCGGATCCTCACACGTCCCTTGGACAGGTGACGGAGCCCGACCACCTCGACGTCAGGTTGTGGTTGTCCTGCCGTTGGAACAGGAACGCCTGGGCGATGTACTTCGCACCGTCCGGTCCGAGGAAGCACGGGTACAGGATGCTGATCTCAGCCGAGCGGCTATCCGGAACCGTGTTGCTGTCCGAGAACACGACCGGACCTGACCTACCTCCGCGATGCAGTGCGACCAGGATCGTCGTCGAGTTATGGATGGTGTTGCAGAACCCGCCCGCATCCACCGCCACGTCCGGGTCGCCAACGAATAGCCCGATCTCGACGGTTGGTCTCGCGCATGTCCCATGCGCCACTGCCGGTGGTGCCCCTACGGTCGCGAACGCGAACGTCGCGATGAGTGCAACGACGATCATCCGGATCCGCTTCATCAGCTCTCCTCCTCCTCGGCCTCAGCCTCGGCCTCCGCGATCGCCTCGACGAGTTCGGCCTTGTTCATCCCCGATCGGCCCTCGATCTCCAGCTCGGACGCGAGCTCGCGCAGCTCCTCGACCGTCTTATCTTCGAGAGCCTCCTCCTCGGCCAGAGCCTCCTCGACGGTGACCTGGCCTTCGACCTGATCGCTCGCGCGGATCTTCTCCGCCTCGTCCCGGAGCTCCTGCGCGGCGGCAGCGTCCGCGGCCAGGTTCTCGGCCGTCTCGATCACTTCCTGCGCGAGTGCTGGCGATGACGAGGACGCCACCTCGGGCAGCGCCACCCCGGCACGACGACGACGCTCGATCCCACCGCCGAACTCCTCGACCTGCGCCGCAGCGTCCTCCTCCTCCAGACGCTTGAACTCATTCGCCTCGATCTCCTCGTCTGTCACGTCGGGGTTCGGGGATGAGTCCACGGCCACCTCCGCTCGATCGACGACCTCGACACCGAACGCCTCGGCCAGTGCCTCCGCCGCCGCATGGCGATCGCGCCCGTTCGCGTAGCCCTCGCTCGGGTACACGATCTCGCCGTTGACCGCGACGCCAGCGAAGTAATACTGCCGATCCTCACCCGTGAACTCCTCGACCCGCAGGAGCTGGAGCTTGTTCGGCGTGTCCTTCGGCTCCAGCGTGATGACCAGATCGCCGTTGTCCGGTCGCTCCACATGGACGTCCCAGCCGCCCGTCAGTGCATCGCGCGAGATCTCGGTCTCGATCCCGTCCGAGACCCGCTTCACGATCAGTTCGTTCGCCATCGGTCCTCCTCCTCTGGCCTACATCTGTCCCATCATCCCGGGCTGGAGCCCGAGAAGTTCCAGGATCCACGGTGGTAGCTCAGGCTGCATCCCCGGCTGTCGCATGTCGGGTGGTGCTCCGGTGAAGCCTCCGGGTCCGATCAGTGGTGCCGGAGCCGGAGCGAAGCCGCCCTCTGCTCCGAGCTGCGCGCCACCGAACATCCCCGGATCCGGTGGCATCACTGGTGCAGGTGCGAAGCCCGCGTCGCCGGTCCCCGCCAGCATCCCGGGGAGCTCGGAGACAGACGGGTTCGTGTACTGACCGACCTGCGGTCCTTCGTTCAGCGGGTACTCCGGCCAGTTCCCTCCACCCGGTGGAGCTGGTTCCGGCAGCATCCCCGGATCGAGCAGCCCGGGCGGGAACGCCTCGCCGAGACCCATCTCGCCTTGCTCCATCTCGCCGCCGTACTCCGGAGCCTCAGGCTCGGGGAGCACTGGTCCAGGTGGAGCGCCGGTCTCGGTCTCGGGCGGGTACATCTGGGGCAGCACCTTCGCCAGCCCCTCGTAGTCGCCTTCCTCCATGAGCCGTCGGATCAGGTCCATCAGGATCGAGACGCCACTGTTGCCCATCGGCTGTTCAGGCTCGGGGCCGGTGGGGTAGCGGTTGCCGATCAGGGATCCTGGTCCTATCGCAGGTGGGGCGATCGCCATGCCCGGATGCTAGCTCAACCAGAAGGCCAGGGCCAGCCCCGCCACGAACCCGACCAGGGTGGACAGGATCACGTCTGCGTTCCTTCGGATCATCCGAGCTCCCTCCCCGTGCCGGTGTAGTCCACGACCCCGGTCGGCGTGTCGGCGCGCTTGACCTTCGTAAGCCGCTTGGTCGTGGTCATCGGGCAGGTGTGCCGCGCTGCCATCTGGAGCGCCCCTGCTGCCGAGATCACGCGGTCATCATGGCAGCTCTCCTCGGCCACGGGCTTGCCCTTCTCATCCTTCACGAACGTGAAGCACTCGTCGATCGTCCTCTGGTTCGGGAGCCAGACGTCCTCCGATCGAAGGGCCTTGCTCAGGTCGTCGAGCATCGGCATCCGGTTCGTCTCGCTCGTGATCCAGCCGACCTCCATCGAGCTCTTGTCGGTGCGCCGGTTGATGACCCGGTGCGAGTACAGATTCGGGTAGGCGAGCCGCTCTCGGAGCTCGCGAACGATCGTCTGCCCCGAGCTGTGGTTCCGCTCGACCCCGATCAGCGCCGGTCGGATGTCCTCGCGGGTCGGACGGCACGAGTAGAAGTAGCCGAGCCGCCACAGCAGGGTGGCGAAGTATTCGGGTGACATCTTCCCGTGGAGCTGGGCGACGAACTTCCGCTGCGTCACGTCGAACACGTCCGCGCTGTCGAAGTCCCGTCCCCCGATCTCGGCCTGTTCATCGGTCAGCGCCGACTCCTGACCCGACAGGATCCCGGTCGCCGTGTCCGCGAAGATCACGTAATGCGAGCCGTACCGCGGCATCTCCCAGATCCGCAGGTGCCCGCGCCGGTCTGACTTCGGCACGAGCATGTCGTCGGTCTGGGCGATCGTCCCTCGGAAGATCGGATCGAACGCCGAGATCTCGTAACGCCGCAGTGGCTCCTCGTCGAAGAACATCTCTCCCGATGCGAGGAACGCCTCGTCCGGTGTCGCCGGGAACTCCTGCCGGAACGCTCGCTCGTTCCCCTCGTACAGCTCTGCGATCACGCGCCGACGCCACAGGATCTGACCGAGCGAGAGCTTCCACCGCTTCTTCCTGAAGCTGAAGCCCTCCTCCACCGCCATCGTCTCGTAGTCGTCCAGGTGCTCCAGATCCGCGCGGTCCTGGTCGGTCAGCTCGCGCACCGTGTAGTCGGCGTAGATCCACCACGGCAGGAAGATCGGGACGTACCCGTTGCGACCGTTCACGGCCCCCTGCCACATCCGGTGGAACAGGTTGCCTCGCCCCTTCGCGGTGGACTCGATGATGATCTCGGTGCCGTCGTGTGGGATCGCAGGGCCGAGAGCGACCATCGCCTCCTCGGGCTTCGCCCACGACGCCATCTCGGACAGGTGAGCGAGCTGGTAGGTCGCTGCTCGTGCGACGTCCTCGTCTCCGGCGGTGTCCACCGAGATCGCGGAGTCCAGGCCGGGGTTCGCCAGCCGCTCCGCCGGATCCTGTGACGGGTTCGCGTACCGGAGCTCGCGCTGCCGGGTGCTGTACTGCCGCATCGGGCGTAGTTCCTTGGGCAGGTGAGCATCGAACCGTCGGTAGATCCTGAACAGCACGGCCGATCGCTCGCTCTTGTCGGTGACCACGAGCGCCTCGGTCTCGGGTGAGAGCTGCACCTTCCAGAAGAAGCGAGCCGCGACGTAGGTCGAGACGCCTTCCTGCCGGGCCTTCAGGACGATCGCTCGGACTCGATGCTCCAGCCGCCACTGGGCCGTGATCGTCTCGTGCACGATCGTCTGCGCGAAGTTCAGGACCAGCGGCTGGACGCGCCCGCCCTCACGGGGGCGGATGTAGAGCGCGCTCTGGCTGTAGGTGCGAAGGCTGTTCCGCTCGTCGGTGGCGACGATCACTTCTTCAGGACTTGCACGTTCCCGGGCTCGGTGAACTCCAGCCCTGCCTCGGTGATGTACTCCTCGATGAACCAGCCCTCAGGCTCCGGCGGCATCGGACCGTCGATACCCGCGTGGTCGCCCTCCCAGGTCCGCTCGTGGAACGTCGTGTCGCGCAGGTAGCGGTAGCCCAGATGCCGCGGGTAGAGCGCGAGCCACTGCGTCGGGCCGGTGAGGAGCCGGTGCTTCGTCACGTTCACAGCTCCCCAGTCGTCCACGATCTGGAGGACCGGGATCCCGAACGTCAGGTGCCCCGGCACGAACAGCAGCTTGTCCTTCAGCAGGATGTCGATGTAGGTCCGGAGCCATGCACCCGTGAACACGAGCCGCCCGAGCGCCAGCTCCGCCCACATCAGCAGCTCTGCCTCCGTCGGCTCGCCGGTTCCACCTTCCGCCAGAGCGCCGGTCGATCCGGTGACCTCTGCACCCCAGTGCAGGATCCCGCCCGTGTAGCGCCGCGGTCCCTGGTTCTCACCGAGCTGGAACAGCTTCTTCTCCCCGAGCAGGAAGGCTCGCTCGATGTCCAGTGCGTGCTCGACTGCCTTCTCGATCTTCAGTCCGACCTGATCCCGCTGGATCTCCGCGACCTCGGTCGCCGTCAGCTTCACCGGGTCGGTCCCGCTCGATCCATACGCGATCCGGAAGATCTGCGCGTTGTTCGAGTACCTGTCCAGCGGAGAGTCCTCTAACGCTCGCCCATCGCGCCAGGTCCACGTCGCAGCCTTGATCGCCTCCGAGTTGATCCGCTTGGACAGCAGCAGGATCGGGTTCGCCGACGGATCGACGAGCTCGATGTGGAGCGGGTGCGTGTCCTTCGGTGGCAGTTCGACCCTCGTGGTCATTCGGACACCGCCGCGTAGTCGTGGGCAGCCTTGTCCAGGATCTCCTCTTTGAGCTCCAGCTCGGCGTCGTAGTACGGGCTGGTGATCTCACCATGCTCAGACGCCGCGTAGCTCAGAGCCGCAGCGACGAGCGCCCGTCGTGCCTCGATCCTCACGATCTTCCTGTCCACCATGTGCGTCCCCTCAGTCGGATCGTCCTCGTTGCTCGGGTCGAACGTCAGCTTCCCGTGCATCACTCCCAGAGAGGCTCTGCTCCCTGGAGCCGGAGCCGTTCCAGGTACTGCTCGATCGTCTCGGTCTTCGTCTCGGTGATCGACGTCGCTTCTCCGATCAGCAGGCGCTGGATCTTCACGCCTGTCTCCACGAACTTCGCGAGGTCAGACGCCGAGATCTGCGTGTTGCTCATGTCCATCGCGAGGATCCTGCGGTGAGCGAACTCGATCATGGAGTTGGCAGCTTCGAGTCCCTTGCGGTCGAGCTCCTCGCGGTCCATCGCTGCGGCCTCGCGCCGGATCCGCTCCTGCTCGATGTCCCATGCGTCGGATCTCTGAGCCCACTGGTGCTTCGAGCTGTACTTCTCCAGTTGCCGAACTCCCACCGAACTCGCACCGGCCTCTACGAGCCTGGCGAACGATCGCTCTGGACCGAGGTCGCGGTACGCAGCGAACAGCAGGTACGCCGCCTTGCTCTCTCCGAACTGGCGCTCCCAGGGATCAGGTGTCGTCGGTGAGGAGTCCGGGATCGACGTCTGCGGACTCGGTGTCTGCTCCGAGGTATCTGGGGAGATCTGCCTCGGCGCGGATGATGTCCCCCGAGCGCCGGTCCTTTCGCCAGAGCGAGCCATCGTCACCTCTCTTGATCGAGCCGAGCCCCTTCGTGGCGTCCATCATGCGATCCTCCGCGTCCTCGCCGAAGGTGTCGTGAACGCTCTCCAGGTCATAGTAGTTGCGCTTGGTGCGGGTTTCCAGTGCTGCCCCATCGACCTGAACCGTGCGTAGCCGTTGGGCGAACGTCAGGCCACAGCGCCCCCCGAGGTGCTCGGATCCGCAGTCCGGGCAGTCGGTGAACTCGATCACGAGAGCTCGATCCACGTCGCCTCGTGGGGACCGTCGGCCACCTCTGCGTCCTCCTCGATCTCGTTGTCATCGTCGTCGTAGTTCACGACCGTGTGATGATGCCATCTGCCGTCGATCACCTCGGGCTTGGTGGCCTCCAGGTACATCGTCATGTCCCAGCCACAGCCTGAGGTGTCGCCCACGATCGAGATCGCCCAGCCGTGCTTCACCTTGCCCTTCAGGATCTGTTCCTTCTCGATGTCAGAGTCGAAACGCCCGATCGCGGACAGACACGCGCCCTTGAACTTCCGCTTGTCGAGATGGCCCTGCGCCCAGACCCAGGAGTCCGTCAGGTTGCACGAGTAGAGCTCCTCCAGGCCGGTGCTCACGCCGTCTTTCCTCTCGTGTCGAACGCACCCGCGTATCTCGGATCGTTCCGATGCAGAGGATCTGCTGGTTGCTCTCGGAGCGCGATCGCAAGATCCGTCAGCGCCTTCTCCTGCTCGTGCGGCAGTCGAGCTCCCGGCTTGAAGGCATTGTGGATAGCTTCGGCGACAGTCTCGATCCGGGTCAGCCGAAGTTGGAGCCTCTCGTTATCCGCCCGCAGCCGTGCGATCTCCTCGCCGTCCATCTGCACACGGGCCTCGGAGTCGGCGATCATCCTCACGCGATCACCCATGAGCTCCAGCCCGCGCGTCTCGGCCTGCTCGCGCTGTTCACGGAGCTCCTCGATCTCAGCCCGCAGCTTCTCGACCTCGCGAGCGTGTTCCCCTCGCAGCCTGATCTCGGCGGCGTCGTTCATCCGTTCAGCCGCTCCCTCGCCGACTCCAGTGCACGCCGAGCCTCATCGAGCTTGCCCACGATCGGCACATACAGCACCTTGGTCGCCAGATGCAGGGCCGCGTTCTTCTCGCTCTCATGCTCGAAGGCTTGCTGCGCCCACTGGATCGCCTCGATGCCCTTCTCGATCTGCCGCGAGATGTCGGTGATGTCGTCGTCGTTCAGCTTCACGATGCCCTCCCCACTCGATCACCGTAGCGCCGTCGCCGGATCTCATCCTTCCACGCGCGGGTGAGATCCCACATCCCCGGATCCTCGTCCTCGTCGTTGCTCGTGAAGCCGTAGACCGGAGCGTCGTTCCCTGTGAGGTGGAGCTGCTCCAGCCCCTCGTTGTACGAGCCGAACAGTTGGCCCGTCACGCAGTAGCAGACATCGTTGATGTTGAGCTTGCGGATCCTCACGATCCTCCACCAGCCCGGTACCAGACGGTCGAGGAGGGCTGCCCCCGCAGCAGCCCTCGCTCGCCTCCTCTCCCGCTTTCTGTTGCTCAGGTTCTTCATCGGTCTCTCCTCAGTTGAACACGGGCGGGAGCACGCGCTCGAACAGCACCCCGTTCACGTACACGTACAGGAAGTGCCCCCGTTTGACCTTGTAGTGGTCGATCACCAGCGTCTGATCGCAGGCCAACGTGACACGGAAGACCTTGATGTCCTGACCCGTGTCCGAGTGCTGCGCTCGCTGGACTCCGCCCCGGACCTTGAAGGTGGCCGGACCTTCGAGCGTGATGTCGATCATCGGATCCGCGTACCACCGGCTGAAGCCCACGCTCGGCTCACAGGTCGGAGCTGGCGGGGTCGTCGGAGGATCGGTCCGTGTCGGTGGTGGCGACGTCGGCGGGCACTCGTCCTGATCGCAGGGCGGCGGGTCCGTCGGTGACGTCGGTGGAGGTGACGTCGGCGGACACTCATCCTGATCGCAGGGTGGTGGATCCGTCGGTGGTGGTGACGTCGGCGTCGGCGGTGGTGGCGAGATGCAGTGGTCCTCGTTCACGCCCCCGCTGTTGCCATGTTCCAGACAGTCCTGCCCGTTCTCGTTCGGATCTTCCCGACATTCCTGTCCGCTGTTGCCGTGACTGCACTCACCCTGTCCGGGCGGTTCAGTCGGTGGATCCGCCATCGCCGACAGCACCGGCAACGACGCGCTGGCGATGACCGCCAGCACTAGGAGTAGCTTCCTCATCGTGCGTCCCCTTTCGTTCACTTCTTCGCGATCTCCAGCTCTGACGGCATCGGGATCGCTGACTCCTCGTTCTCGCGGAGCTCGTTGGCGAGCTCCACCAGTGCGTCGATCGCCATGCGCTGGCCCTTGATGTCCTTCTTCACCTTGTCCAGGTGCGGCATCTCCGGTACGCCAGCCTTGCACAGGATCGCGACCGTCTTCAGCTTCGCGAGGTTGTCGCGGTGCGCCCTCAGGTTGGCGTAGATCACGTCCATGTCCGCGACGCGCTGCGACTTCTCGTCGGTCAGCTCGACGCCGGGTGGCGCGAGCTCGTTCTTCAGTGCAGCCTCGAACTCCTCCTCGCTCTCCATGCGAGCGACCTCACCGAGGGACTGTGCGATCCCCTCGGCCTCCGCCCGCTCCTCATCCGTCACTCGTGCGAGCGGGATGTCGGGCTCGTCTGTCTCGTTCACATCGCCTCCTCTGCTGGTTCTCCGAACCGTGGGGAGCTGTCTGCCTTCACCCTCGTCCACCACTCCTGGATCTCGCCCCACTCCCACACGCGGGTGTAGCCCGAGACCACAGCGACCGGCTGGGGGAAGTCGTCGTAGCGGCGCGCCCAGGATCGGACGGTGCCGATCACGACGCCGTACCGTTCGGCGATGTCGCGAGCGGTCACGAGCTCGTCGTACTTAGCTGCGTGACGCTTGCGGAACTTCCTCGCTTCCTTCTGGTTCACTGTCCCCCCGTTTCGGCACCAGCTTGTAGAGATGCACCGCGTGGGCATCTACGACCTCGCGCTTGGTGCCACGACGCCGCCAGTCCCCACAGGAGCACTCGCCCAACCCGATCGACGAGTTGGACTTCGCCCAGTACGCGAGCGTGTGCCCCTTCAGCATCAGTTCTCATCCCGTCCTTCCCATCGCTCCGGCGAGTACATGCTCCAACGGATCGAGCTGTCCCTCCGGTACGACGTCCACCACTTCTCCTGGAGCCTCCTCGCCGCCCTACAGCGGTGGAGGTGGAGAGCCAGTGCTCCCCACCCCGCCACCGCCAGGATCTCGCTCAGGTAGAGCCTCACGGCTCAGACCCCGACGCGCTGTAGTGCCTCGGCGATCCGACCGAGCCCGAACACGATGTCGTCGCGCCGGGACTCCGGGAACTTCACCTCGTACGTGTTGCTGTCAACGATGACCGTGATCTTGTGCCAGCCCGTGTCCTCATCGGACTCGACGACCGGCTGCTCGATCACAGCCTCCTCACTGATCCTGAACTCCATGCTTTCACCTCCTCGCAGAGTCTAGCCTGTCCAGGCCCCGGGCTCAACCGCCCAGCCTGGCCTCGTTGAACCGCTCGTAGAGCTTCCCGATCTCCTCGTAGGTAACCCTGATGTCGCGGTCCAGGCTGTAGGTCCAGGTGCCCTCGTCGTACGGGATCTCCAGCCAGTCCAGCCAGAGCTTCATCTGTTTCTCCCGCTCGCGCCGGGTCACCTCGGCCTCGCGAGCCAGGGCTCGTCGCTCCTCCTCCTCGGCCCAGAAGCGTCGGATGTCACGGACGTAGACGAGCCGCGGCTCGCTCCAGACGTCATCACGCTCGTGGATCCTGACGAGGATCCCCGACTGCGGAGCGAACTGGCTGTACCTGGTTCCATGACGTCCCGGCTTGAAGTCCTTCCGGAGAACATCGACGTTCTCGCCGAGCTCTTTGTCGTAGACCCGAACCCAGCTCCGAAGATCGGCGACCATCCCGCGCGTCATCCAATGGCTGCGCCCACGACCGATCGCCACCTCGTCCCCCACCTTCAGCAGTTCTCGCTTCATGTCACTTCCCCTCGTCGTAGACCCAGATCGCCACGTACAGCCCGGCACGATCGTTCAGCGGAGCTCGGGCAACCCCGACTCCGATCCGATCCCAACGCGGACGCAGCAGCATCGAGCGGTGCGCGTCCGATCGAAGGATCAGCTTCCAGACCTGCTCCACGTCGTACGCCCGGCCGATCGCCTCGCCAACCAGCACCCAACGCGATACCCCGATCGTCTCGTCGAAGGTGGTCGTGTGGCTGAAGTCGTACGTCAGTCGCTCGGCTGCGTCGGTCGCACCTTCCACCAGACGGTTGTCCCACGGAAGCCGATCGCGGTCATGCTCGGACCGGAGCGTGTTGACCCGATGCGTCAGGTACTCGCGCGCCGTCAGCTCTCGGGACTCGGCGGGCGTGGCGAGCGCCAGACCGGCCAGGAACGCGATGATCGCCGTCAGCACCACCAGCAGCACCACGGTCAGTCGATCTCTCTCGTTCATACCGGAATCCCCCTTGCTCGAAGACGCTGCCGGAACGAGATCAGCGCCTTGCCACTTCCCGGTGTCCCCGGGATCGTCTCGTGTGTGCCGTCCGGGAACACGAGCTTCGCGTGTCTCCCGTTCGTCTGAACGGTCGCACCGCATGAGCGCGCGACCCTGACCAGCTTGCGGTAGTCCCCTCGCTCGGTCATCGCTCGCTTCTCGCCTTCGTCTGATTGCGATCGACGTGACAGTGCCCTCTCGGGAAGTAGCGGTGTTTCCCGTCCCGATCGCGCGCATGGATCGTCTCGTCGGTGAGGTCGAGAATCTCGAACCTGCGCCCACGAGTACCGGGCCAGCCTTCGACCCGAATCATGTCCCCGATCTTCATCGCGCCACTTCCTCCCGCACTTTGTCGATCGTGCGAACGAGCGCGGTCGCTGCGTTGAACAGGCCACGCTCCGGTCCGGGGTTGCCCTTCCGCGGGAGCATCTGGAACACGATCCAGGACGCCCAGGTCTTCACGACCAGGGCGTCGTCGTCCGTGAGCTCCACGTAGAACGATCCGTCCCTGCGTCGCCGCTGGGCCTGGAGCGCCTCCAGGAGAGACTTCTCCTCCTCGTCCTGGGGGAGTTGCTTGCGGTCCACCCAGTCAACGATCGAGCCGTGGATCCTGATCTTCATGTCTCCACCTCCACGCAGAGTCTATCAGAGGCGACAACCCGACCTGAGATCTGGTTGACACTAGGCCGTGCAGAGTCTAGTCTCGGCGTGTCGGGTAAGTCTGAACAGAAAGGGGGAACCCCGATGCCAGCGTATTTCGATGCTGGGTTCAGCGTCCGAGAGCCCATGTGGCACGGCCTCGGCGAGATCGTCCAGGAGTACCCAGGGCGAGAGCGGGCGATGCAGCTCGCAGGCCACGACTTCACGGTGGTCGAGCACCAGATCCACAAGGGACACCAGATCGTCGGCGGCGAGCCTGCTCCGGCAGCTCTGTTCGCCGGTCCCACGGTGCCGGGCTGGAAGGCCCTCGTGAACGGGAACACAGGTGCGGTCCTGAACATCGCTCGCGACTCCTACACGGTGGTCCAGAACTCCACCCTGTGGGACATCGTGGACGCGATCGTGGACCAGCCGAACGTCCGCTACGAGACCGCGGGCATCCTTCGTGATGGTGCGGTCCTGTGGGTGCTGGCGTGGCTCGACGAGCCGCAGACGGTGACCGGCGACGACTCGCCGATCTACCCGTTCGTGATCGTCTCCACGACCCACGACGGATCGGGTGCGACCGACGCCGCTGCGGTCTCCGTCCGCGTCGTCTGCTGGAACACGTTCTCAGCAGCGACCGAGGAGAGCAAGCGGTCGGGTCGGCGGTTCACGTTCCGTCACACAGCGAACGTCATGGAGCGGATCCAGGACGCCAGGCTGGCCCTTCAGGGGATCCGCCTGGACAACCTGGAGTTCCTGGCGCTGTCCGAGGAGCTCGTGCAGTTGAAGGCCACGCCTGCGGCTCGCGAGCTGTTCCTCACCGAGTTCATCCCCACTCCGCCGGAGGCGCTGATCTCCGATCGGGTGGCCGCGAACATCGACGAGGCTCGCGCAGCGGTCCGCTCGATCCTGGACGGTCCGACGGTGGCCGAAGGGGTTCGGGACACGGCGTACGGCCTGTTCCAGGGCGGGATCGAGTACCTCGACCACTACCGCCGGGCAAAGAGTCCGGAGACGCGGTTCGGGCGCACGATCCTCCGTCAGGAGAAGGCGAAGGACAAGCTCGTGTCGCTGGTCCGCAGCGTCACCGCCTGAGGATGACGGTCGGGGGTTGGAGACAGCCCCCGGTCGCGATCTTCACGGAGGAGATCGGAGAGGAGCGTCATGGAAGGCATCAAGATCGAGACCGCGGGTCTGAAGCACGCGCTCTCGTTCTGGCGGAACATCGCCAACGAGAACGGGTGGGGTCCGCACTACGACGCCGCCGACCTAACTGTCTGGGTCGATGACGAAGGCAAGGTCACCGATTCGGTCGCGACACAGACCGGCGGCGGCTGCGTGTACGTCGTGAGGAGCCGAGAGGAGCTCGCGCATGACGACCCGTCTTAGAGAGCGTCTGTCGCACGGCCTGTTCCGCGACTTCGTGGTCGATGTCCCCTACCACGGGGACGAGCCATCGTTCGCGCGGATGTGGGGCGAGCTGAACGCGCCGTACGGGTACGTCTCCGTCCGGGCGGACTTCGCCGAGCGGAACGCAAACGGCACGTGGCAGGTCCACTGCCGAGGAATCTGGGTCGGGAAGAACCGCCTGGATCCCGAAGCCGTCGAGCGGCGCGAGCTGCTCGGGATCGAGCTCTGGCTCCTGCTGGGGCTGGGGTTCCTGGCAGGGATTGGCGTCGGCGGGTTGCTCGTGCGATAGTTCGCGGGCCACACGACGGCAGAGGAGGGGTCGGGGTCATGTTCCCGGCCCCTTCCTCGTTGTCAGGTTCGCTTGGTGAACGTGAACGCCGCGAGACCGCCGAGCGTGTTGAACGCGATCGCTGCGACGAACCAGGCCATCACAGGGATCAGCAGTTGCTCCTCGATGATCGCTGACACGAACCCGAGGATGATGCACAGCAGAGCCAGCAAGGTCCAGAGCATGGTCACCTCCCTCCTCTATGCACACCCCGCCCATCCGGCGGAGCTGTTCCACGTCCCGAG
>Ga0193741_1000369_pt1 | contig 13190 bp, 16 predicted proteins | sample L2s2metaG_FD_143059 | JGI IMG/M metagenome (GOLD analysis project Ga0193741, IMG submission 143059) | Soil microbial communities from a riparian zone of the East river system, Colorado, United States - L2s2 | ecosystem: Environmental > Terrestrial > Soil > Riparian zone | place: USA: East River...
TGTTTGTTACAAAGAAGACGAAGCACAAAGGCTTCAATACGTAGCTTCGCAGCTCATAGATTCCATTGAAAATAAGATGTGGTATGAAAAGGGTCGATGCTACGTGGATATTAAATCAGAGAGACTGGCAGGAGATGACTCGTCGAGAGGAATTCTGTGTCAAGATATAATTTTCTACGTTTTCGCTATGACTGAGTCATTACCACAAATAGGACCTAATAACTCAAAAGATAATCGGCCCTACATGGGTGTAAATCAAGAAAATAATAGATTTTTAATTGATGATAAAAGAGTTCTGGAAATTAAGGAGAGATTGATCCTCGCATTGGGATCTCTTAAGAACAAAACTTGGCTCAAGGATATCCCTCTGGTTACTGAAAAACTCCTTCTAAAAACCGGTCCTTGGATACTTCAATCAAATGAATATCATAATTATACACATTGGCCGTGGATAACGGCCGTGGAACTTTTAACTAGATTTCGTTTTGGTCAGACTGACGAATGCAATATATTATTATCCAACCTTTTTAATCATAATGCAAGAAAGAATAAATCAAATCATGATAATATTTTCTATGAATGGTTGAATCCCATAACTAAAACGGGAGGCGGAGCATACCCATTTAGGACCGGAATTTCAGCTTATAGGTTAACTTCATTTGAAATCATATCGAAAGTTTAATTTTTGAACCAGTCTCAAGTAAGTGTAACTAAAAAGGTGAAACTGCCTAATCTGAAAGGGTTTGCAAATTTCACAAAGCCTCCACATAATTAGCTAATGAGTAAGGCTAGCCCGTTGTCAATTATTTTCACAACAATGACAACAACAGAAATTAATTATTCATTCTGTACTGAGGGTTGATAGATACTTAACTTATGTTGTTCTTAGATGTGTGATGAGCGATACAAACGAAAGTAATGAAAACATTGAAACGGCACAGAAAAATCAGAAAAAGATAGGTGCTGCAGAAGATGACCCAGAGACTACGGGTCCAGCAGAAAACTTAAGGGAAGAGGCGGCCGAAATGGTAGATAAGGATGAAGACTCAAACGAGCCTGCCTAACCTTCTTATTTTTTTACTAGTTCATTTCAAACTAATCGCATAAGGAGTATTAGCTTATGGATGTATTCCGAGTTAGAATCATAACAAGCCGTGATGATATGTCCTGTCGTCAATTCTAATTGGGACGTCAGGTTATACTTATTCTTAGAACAAAGGAAAACAAAATAAATTTAAATGGTATATTGATCAAGGTTTTAATTCTGTAGAAATAAATGGAAGTTTTTACCGTTACCCAACAGAGAATTGGACTAGAGGTTGGAAAAAATATTCGCCGAAAAAGTTTAGATTCTCAATTAAGGTTCATAGAGCAATAACTCATTATACACGTTTAAAGGGAAATAAATCAATAAATTTATGGAGACAATTCATAAAATCAGTTGAGCCAATTGGGGATAGGACCGCATTCTGGTTATTTCAAATGCCTTCAAACTTTAGATTTAAAGATGAAAACATAGAAAGATTAAGAACTTTTAAAAGAAATGCTGAATTGAATGATAGTCATGTTATAGAATAGAATTTCGTGATAATTCCTGGTGGAGTAAGGCCTCGCTTATCGAGTTGGAGAAACTAAAATTTACTGTGTGTTCAGTTGATGCACCCTTACTCACTAAAAGAATTTTGAATTTTAATGGAATAATATACTTGAGGTTACATGGTTCCAAAAGTTGGTATAACTACAAGTATTCAGAAAAAGAATTAAAAAATATTATTAAAAAAAAGTTGCAAAAGGTGTCAGAATCTAAGAAAGCTATATTCTTAAATAACGACCATGGGATGCTTCCAAATGGAAAATTTTTAATGGAAAATCTGATAAGAAAAACTTAAGTCTGTTACCTTACATTTAACAAATTATAGAAGTTCGTAAAGTTTATTTGTTAATGCGATTTACTATTGATTCTGAAATTCCTAGTAATCATAAAATCATTAGATAGGATGTTCACCATGATTAGATATGACTGAAGATTCCTACGTGGCCAAAGTCTTACCTGACTCAATTAAATTTTATATTCCCAGAACTGAAGGTTTTATGGATGTTGTAAAGGAAATTGTATCGAAATATGGCAGCATGTCTCTAATTGAATTTGACGGTTATTTTGAAGGCAAGTTTGAACCTGTCAAATATACTCGTTTAGAAGTTCACACGGCAAGTGTAAATGAGGAAGAAATTACAAAATATGCCAACAAGATTCGAATGATGTTAAAACAAAATTCATTGGCATTTGAGTTCAATAATAGGCTCTTTCTTGTATCTAAAAAATGAGTTAATTTACAACATGACTGTGTTTGGCACAAAGACAATCTGATGTATTACATTCTGCATGTCTTTTGTCGACACATGATGAACATGTCGTACCTCCTTCTACATTCGCTGTCGTTCGAATGGTAACTTCACTATCATCTCCTGCAGATTCCATATGTTCTCTTCCGCGCACTATTGTTTATAATGAAGTGCATTCATAAATTAAGTAACAGGAAGTCACTTTTTGGGATATTTATTGTCCATTTCAGAGAGAAACTTTTCGGCATCCTCCGGATCCATTTTTCGAACTAACCATTGCAACATTTCATTGTTCCTTTCTTCCTCCTCTTTCGATTGTGGACTTCCGACATACCAAAGGAAAGTTAAGCCAGCGACCTGCCACATTAGCTGGAGGAATTCAGACTGCCAATTTTCAAATGTATCCCTCAAGTTTTCTTGCCATGATTGACTAGTAACGTAACCAAAATACCAATGTCCAATCATTGAGCCTGAAAACAAGATTAATGTTATCCAGAAGAAGCCATATTTTTTTGCGATACTGTGTTTGTACTTTTTCACCGCTACTCTAGACTTAGGTTTTTTCATTACTTATTCTATGATGAACATTATTTAAATAAATCAAAAAGCAAAACCTTCGAAGGCCTATCTATTTAATCAAATCTGAAAGTCCTATAATTATGTAAGATATTTGTGAATCGATATCTCTACTGCTTTGTAAGATTCTTTGCATAGGAACATTAATCTTAATCATCATTATTCTTATTTTCAAGCGGAGCATTAGCAGGCCCGTTAATTACATTCCCACTGAGGCCGGAGAACCTCGAACCATGACAAGGACAATCAAATGATTTCTCCAAATCATTCCAAACCACACTGCACCCCAAATGCGTGCATATAGATGAAAATCTATGCTCTTTCCCTGTGCTGTCTTTGTAGATGGCTAATTTTTCATTTTCTTTAACTATTCCACTATCTTCTGAAAGCTTATTCATCTCTGACTCAGAGTTAGATTTGCTCACTTCCAATATCACTTTATATTCCTATTAGGGTTGTATAATTCTGCCCAGGGATTATTCTTGCCTAGAATGAGGTCATGCAGGATAATACCGGCAATGGTTCCGTGAGTCATTCCGTTTCCGGAATCGCCTGTGGCAATATAAATATTTTTATCCTTACCCGGATTAGGACCTATAAAAGCTACTCCGTCCAAGGGTTCCATTACTTGTCCTGACCAGTTATAAACTACTCGGCCATCAACAGGAAAAATTTTCCTCATCCATGTTTCAAGATTCTTAAATTTTTTATCAAAATCATTCTTCTCATTAGGACTCCCTGTCTTATGGTCTTCTCCCCCAACTATTAAGAGGTCATTATTTTCATTTCCAGTTTGCTGTATTCGCACATAATGATATGGTTTGACATGATCTTTTGAATTTTGATTTCCTGTATCCCAGTAAAGGGCTGACGGTACTGAATTTTTTTGAATTTCAGCTGCTACTACATACGTTCTGTAGGCTACTTGCTTGTCATAAATCTTGCTCACTTTGTCTATGATTGGTGCATTTGTTGCTATAACAATACTCTTTGCAGTAACGCTATAGCCAGTATTGGTTTTAATAACATTTGCTGAATTATCATTTTGAATTTCCTGTGCGTGAGTCTCGGTAAAGATTTTCACCTCATTGTTTTGACTCATTCTATTTGCAACTGCAGTTAAATATAACATTGGCTGAAATTGTGCCTGCTCTTGAAAGCATATACATGGAGATGTGTCTTTTGATTCTAACGGTGATTTACTTTCAATTTTAGCACTGGATATGCCGGCATTTCTGAGAGCGGCTATTTCTTTATCAAGAGATGATATATTATCGGTAGGATCTAGGAAGAGGTAACCATTCAATCTACTGAACGCACAATCAATTCTCTCCTCCCTTACCGTTCTATCAATAAAATCGATTGCTGAAGTATGACTCGCTGCAGCTATTTTTGCTGAATTTGCCCCGTGTTTTCTCTCTATGTTATAATATCTATCGTCAAGCGCATGTGTAATGTGCGCAGTTGTTCGCCCTGTTTCACCACTCCCAATATATCCATCCTCAAGTAGTGCAACACTTTTACCAGATCTTGATAGTAGGTATGCCGTTGTAACTCCTGCAATCCCGCCACCAACAATTGCCACGTCGACGGAAATATTTTCGGATAATTTTTCGAATTTAACTGGTTGAACAGTATCCTTAAACCAAGATGGTTCGCTTTGTCCGGATGTATGTAATTCCCAATTATCAGATTTCATTTCAGGTTTCGCATGCACAGTTTGTCTTGATATCATTTCACTTACCTATCTGATATGTCTTAGGCTCAAAACTATATTATGATTATATATTAATGACATAAAATGGGGCAAACTCCTGGAAAAGCATCTCTACATTATTACTAGTTAGGTCTAGAAGTTCCAGCAAGACAGAATCCAAAATCAGTGTATGCTGACGGTAACCATAGGATATTGTAAATCCATAAATAGTTTTGAGACGTCATTAAGACAATGTCAACTTCATTTGATTTGTATACTCGACTCGGACAAGTAGAACCTGAACCTGAGGAACCTGGAGACGTTGAACCCGAGCCTGCACCAGAACCGGGGCAGCCAGAAAACACGAAAGATGAGTAATACAACAAGGGTTTACAATAGGCTGACAAACCCTTATTTTTCGAGATATGGTTTTAGTAGTAATTCTTTAGTAATAACTGATTAAGAATTATAATATGCAAATTACTAAAGTGGTAAAACGTTCAAAATGAATTATGTGTTTCAAAAAAAAGTTAAGTTGGCTTGATCCTTCCATTGTTAGGGAGTTGCAAGCCCATAAATTGGCGGCGAAATTTTTACTTCAATCCAGCTTAACAAATTATCTATACCATCGCTGGTGATAAGTGAGGGTTTTCTTATCCTTTTTTCTACTGGCAATAATTGATTGATATATTCTAGGAGTCTTGTCTTTTTCGCAACATCCCTGATCTCTCTGCATTTGCTTATTAGGCTTAATATTTCTCTCTTATCTGCGTACATCCTGTTAGTAATATGCTCATTAAAGTTTAAGAATCTTAACTGTAATTCAACCTTTTGTCATAATATCGATTGATTTCATCTCATTCCCCTGGTCTCCAGATTTCCTCAAGTAGTGTTATCTCTTACTCTCTCGATTGATGTGGAATCTAAAACCAATTAGAAAAATCGGAGTTCATCCCTAAGGTACCTTAATGATTGAGTAGGGAAAAACTGAGTTACTTTAAAGGGAATTGATCTCAAACGTCCCAAAAAAATTTTGGAGATCAGCCAGACATATTGCTTGTCTGGTTTGATGTTTGGTTTGATGTTTGGTTTGATGTTTGGTTTGATGTTAGATTTGCGCCCGTGTCGTTAAATATTGTCAGGCTGCTCAAGTTAGCTAGTGAGTTATTGCTTGTTAGTTTTGCGAGTTCTTCTGCCGAGCCGATATCTGTGCTGTTTCCTGTAGTATTACTCTGAGCGAACACTGCTGTTCCTCCTGAGAGAACAAGGCCAATAGCAATTCCAACAATGAATATTCTTGCGTCCATACAGGTAACAATTCTACATACTATTAAAGCATTACGGTTTTTATTTTTCTAGTAATAAACGAGACGCAAAGAAGCAAAATATGGAATCATGTCTTTCGCAAAAGCCGCGGCTAGAGTTATATCACTTGAGACAGAAGCCATGAACGAACTATTACTAAACTATATTCCCGGTATTTCAAATTATGATTGATGCAATGTAATCCCACGCTTACAGAGGTTTGAGCGTTACCGTAAAAACTGGACCCTGTTTGTTGGATTATATAGTGATGTCAAAATATCATATGACTAAGATTGTCGTCTGAAATTTTACTGAATCAGTTGAAAGTTTAGAGTCTGTCTGATTTAGTGCCGCGAATTGATTAGTGTTGCTTGATACTCGATTCAACGAGTCGACGATCGTAGGATCAGGTACAATATTACTAATGCTTATAGTTACGTTACCAATATCGTAGTTATCCAAGACTATTGATTGAGGCCCACGTCCGCCTTGAGGAACCTGGTCAGTCTTCTTCCAGATCTCCTTTCCATCACCTGAATTTATTACAATATCATAGCTTTTGACAGGGAGAGTTCTTTCTATAACGGACGGAATTACCATTCCACTAGTTTTATTGTATTCGGTACTAGAGAGGTTCGATTCAGCATTTGGAGGTGGAGCACTCAGATATGGAGAAGTTTTATTTAAAAAGACTATCTCAATGTTTAAGCCCGTTGAAATAGGTGATTGTCCGGATTTTATTGCAATCAAATATGTTCCTTTATCGGATATCCTCTGTTGGATAGGAGTAATTAACTTTATCTCCTGACCATCTTTGACTGTCGAATTATTTGTAGATTGAGAATAACCAATACTTGGTAAAATAAGTATAACTAAGAATGTAAGAATTATGAAGAAATATTTCATATAATAAATATGGCCTCATTATTTATAATAGTATCATAGTCCATCATAGTCCACTTTATTTCTCAATACATTTAACTATGAAAAAAATTAATGAGTATTTCGAATATTATCTTGCACTACGCTCTAGTTCTCGCTTGCTGGTATATCCAGTACGCTACGCCTATGATAATAAGAACTATGATGATGCCGACTATTATTGGGGCAAGGACATTTACCAAAAAAACCAATATTGCTATTATAATTATCACTGCAATAATTGCAACTATAATTGAACCTGCTCTACTTCCGGATGCCATAATTATATGAACTCTGCAAAATATAAATAGATGATACATAAAATACCACAATTTGCAGCAATTCTTAAAGGAAATATTTTAGGTTAGTACATGAATTTGTTTTATGTCCAAAGACTTACGGTTCCACAAATTCGAGGTAAATATCTGTCAATAGCTGTTAGAAATGCAAAACGGCTAGTATGCTTAGAGGCACTGAGAGAGTTTATTTTCGCGTTTAAGTAAAAATCTGAGATTTCTACAATTCTAGTATATCTATTAGTATCAATCTCAGACTAGGAACTGTTTTCAGGATTTGAAACGAGCTGGTATTACAGAATTACCAAATTCGTTACCAGAGTATGCAGAATATATCTTTATTATTTGACCGTGTTTTACCTGATAATCTCCCAACAAATTAATCATGTCCTTGTACTTGTCATCTAATGTCAATAAAGATTCGGCCAGTGGTCCTGCTAGCAAAATATGTCCTCCATCTCCAACATCCATAACACGTCTGGCAAAAATAATACCGGGACCCCAAATATTCTGATTAGAATTTACATCATTTACAATAAAGACAGACCCTGAGGCAAGACCAATCCGAACATCAAGAAATGACCCATCTTCTTTGTTAGTATGTGTATTATATTTTTTTAATGCATGATGCAAATCAATTCCCAGTTGCAGCGGTGATTCAGGACTCAACATGAATCCTATTGCCATACCGTCACCTGTGGGAAGAACTCTCTTATCAGATGCCTTTTTAAAAGTTTCACAATGACCTATAATGTCATTTAACGCCTCAATCTTTTCTATCTGTCTTCTTACAGAGAGAGCTGGGTCTGACAATCCAACCACATCTACAAAGAAAAATGCCGCATCAATCACCCCTGAAGGACCAGCATCAGATACACGAGCCTGACCAAAAGCACCCGCAAGCTTCATGTAGATTTTTACATGATTATGATGAAACGGCATGTCCAGATAATATTCGGGCTCTTCCAAAATGGGTGCCTTACAAAGGCCGCATATGGATAATTTTGATTTTGATGTTGCCTCAGATTCAAATTTTAAATTCCCATCTTCTTCAATATCAAATACGGCCGATGCTGATTTGCTGCTACCCGCTCCCTTCATTGATACTAGTTTTAGCTTTCGTTTTATCTTGTCCGATTCTTCTTGAACTTCGATCTCAAGAACAATATCAAAAATAGAACTTAACTTGTTCAGGATGGTACCATTACTTGATTGGGTACCAGACATGGTAATCAGAGCAGTGGCTTCTAACTCCTTAAGGAGAAAGGACAATGCGTTTATGAACTTTAACACTTTGTCTTCCTCAAATAGTGTAAACATGTGTGTCAGAGAATCTATGAAAATTGCATACTTTGTATTGTCACTGAGAGTAGTAGATTCTTGATTAGTTCCTGTATTTGTATTGGTAACAGATGAGGTCCATTCATCTATGGTATTTTGTATTTCCTGTAAGGTAGCAGATAGCTTTGGGTCATTTATACCAGTTGAGATATCCGATTCTTTGGTGCCTGTGGCTACCAAATAAGGATTAAGAAATTTTAATTTCTTTATTTTTTCTTCAGTTACGCTCTTGAAGAGATTTTGATACTCTTTGCGTGTCATACTCGAATTAATATAGATACAGGAAGCTCCATTCTCCAGACTTTCTAATATCATCTGCCTGCAATAGAGAGTTTTGCCTCCACCAGGCGGACTCATAAGGAGTATTATTCCAGAATCAGTCTTTTCAGCACCTGCTTGCCCTACCAAGCTTGAAAATCCTGGAATAATTACATCAGGCATATTTAATTGAAGTTGGAGTAATCGATTTTTTAAATTTTCCTCTAAATTTCTTTAAGTTTGTCTATAAGAACACCAATCTTGGCCGCAAACGGGTGATCTGGATATCTTAACGCTGTCAAAAATTCATTACTATCAAACTGGATGTCACAATAACAGGGAATGGATAGTATTGTGTCCATACCAATATCCTCGTTAAGCTTTGAAACGACTGTGCTTTGATTACCAATCGTCGTATTGTATAATTCTTGAGTGGACGAAGTGTTCTCTCCTGCCATGTTTGGTGGCAAACAATATCCGGCAGCTCTATTCAATAGCAAATATGATTTAGTTCCGAGCTTTGTTAGACTTTCATAAATCTCCTTTGCTAGCAGACGGGTTCCTTTTAGATCTATACCATCCAACTTTAGTGAAAGAAGAATCGTATCTGCAATTGCAAGTGAATTGATGGACCAATATCTGATACCTGGGCTTGTGTCAATGATAACATAATCCGCGTTATACTTTGAAACAATTTCCTCTCTTAACATGAGAAATTTTCTTAACAGTTGTATCTTGGAACCCTCCTGCCTTACAGCTCCATCAAGCTTGTAAATTTCTTCTTTTGAAGTACTGGAAAATCCCACAAATAACTTTCCTTTTGATTCAGGTTGCTCGCCATTATCGGACGGAAATTTATTTAACACTCCAGTTAAATCTTGAATAACCTCATCAACATCGGCATTTTCAAATAGATAATCATTTATTGATTTTTTAGGTTGCCATTGAAAGTAATCTTGTAGACTTGGAGCATAGACATCAAGGTCAAGTAAGACGGCAGTAAACCCTTTTCTTGCTAATGTAGCCGAAAGGTTAGCGCTTATGGTAGATTTGCCCGTGCCTCCCTTGTATGAGTGGAACGCGACGCATTTCGTCATTGTTTCAATAAATTCAAAGTCATAGGTATAAAGTTGTCTAATTTTGGGCATAAGGTCTCTGCAGTATAGTATTTTAGATAGTCACGATATTGAATTGAATATGGATTATGGAAAGCTTTGTCATGATGTGCTTGATTTGGATCCTAAGGTTCGTTTTGTGGGAGTTTGTGATAATACCGGTGTAATAAAAAACGGAGGACTCCGAGAAGGTATCAAAAGCTTTCTTACTGATGATGAAATTAAAAATGCTAACCTAATCACACTTGAAAGATGGAGACTCCATAATAAATTAGCAGATAGAATCGGAAAGGCAAGATACGCAATGGAGGAATACGAGAAGGTAAAACAGATTACCTTATCTCTGGAAGATGAACACTTGTTATTAATAAGTACAGAAGTTGATGCTGATCATGGAAAAATAATAGAGTCTGCTATCCAGCTAATTATATCAAATTACGTCAAGGATTACCTGTGATAGGACTTCATATTTGAATTGAAAATGTTTGTATGTACCTACTAAGACAATGAAACTTTTATCTATTTTTTTCTAGTTTTAGCAACCTCTTCGATAACCTGTTTCAAATAGTCTTCAATTTCAGATTCAGGTACAGGTGTTTCAATCCCTGATTTTTGTGCCAGTTCTTTTTCTTGTTCATCTGCTACATCCTTAAGTTCTCCCACAGCTCTTTTAACCTCCGACTCCATTTGAGCAGTCCCAATACTCGAAAGTAGATTATTGTCATTTCTTGCTAAGGCTCTCAGGCGTTGACGTAAGGTTAAATCCTGAGAAAGTGACAGGGCAGACGAGTATAGGCCAAACAAGACAAAGTAGGACGAAAGTGATAATAACGAAAGGGAATTAACTCCGAATGGAGGATACGCTGCTATAGTAACGCTAATATTGTTTGAAAAATACAAGAGAACAAATCCATATGCAGTTATTTTTAGAAAAGTCTTGACAGGACTTTCAGGTAATTTCTTTGAAACAATCCAAAACGAAAAGGCAAAGAGGACACCTGCCGAAGCAGAAACTAGTGTGATATAAATGTAATAATAGAAGAGATCCGGATTTGTATCTGAGTCGTATATGTTAAGGGCGTCAAGAATTGAACTCGTGTAACCTAAAATTGGTAATGCAATAATTAATATTATTTTTGGGTTACTGGTTTTCTTAGTGTAATGATACAGTAGTATGGCGCTGGCAATTAACGTTAGTACGAACGACGCATAATCAAAGTAACGATAAAATGAAAAGAAAATATCAAAAAAACTACCCTCCGGAAAATCACTGAACTTAACCTCCGACGTAGGCATAATCAATTGATCTTTTTGAGAGAGCAAGTAACCAGAACCTAAACCGGATACAACTTCGGATACGGCAAGGATTAAAAACGCAAGGGCATACAGTAAAATTCCTATACTCTGTTTTTTGTTTTTATACCAAGATAGGAAACTTAAAGCGAATATAATAAGAAGAGACGCAGTAAAAAAATTACTAATATAAGTAACAAACAATAAAGAAATAGTCGAATATTTTGAGAAAAGAAATATCTGAATAATTATCAGTATTACATTGGCTGCTAGTACGTATTGTACTATTGAAACAGTTCGATGTAAAGTTGAAATAAGACGAGATCTTGCCTTGATGGCAATACTACTGGAATTCATGAATCGCATTAACATGGTTTGTCCCAGAATGTAAGCGACACAAATAAAAATAAACAAAGCCATTCCGGCTGATGATGTGTTGAATTCTACTATAAAGTCTGCAACAATATAGTCTACGTTCTCAATAATTACTGCTGCAAAAATTACTAAAAAGAAAATCGAAATTATTTTGTTAGAATTGCGTGTTAAAAAAAAAATTTGTTTCAGACATCATTACTCACGTAACTGTCCTATTAGACTAACAGCCTCTATCTGCACAGCCAGAGATATTACCAGTTTCATTACCTGTGCTGGTTGCATTTGTTGCATTTGCAAACATACCGGTCGCATTTGTTGCATTTCCGGCCATTGATGTACCATTTTCCCATTGAGCATAGGCAGAAGTCTGTACACCAATCACAAGGAATAAACCTCCGATTAAGGCTAGTGCCATCAAAATTTTAGTTTGTGACATAAACATCAAGTTGGTTGAAGGGTATATAAACATAGTATATTCAGACTATATTTTTGTAACAATTTTAGTTCAATCTATCCACATTTCCCTGTGAACAAAATTGTTCGTCTTGCTGTCCAGCTGACTAATCATTCCATAACCACTTTTACCCCCTGAATAGACATACGAGAAGTAGATAAAGACGAACAAATTCGAGGTCCCTTCCATTGTTTTTCTGTAACGCTCATTCTCAATAAAGACCCAGTATCTCTTCTCCATTCCAGGCAGTAATGGTCCTATGTGAAATTCGCTGGCGCCATGTGGTTTTGAGCCATCAAGAACCGATGATTTGTCAGGTTTTGTGTTTGACAAGGTACTTGTTACAATTACGTTCGATGCGGGGACTTCACCAAAGTTCTTCATTGCTATAGAGTACTGTTTTTTATCGCTATCATCCCTTAGAAATTCGAATCCTCCACTGGGCCCTACCCATGGCCTAAATCTAACCTCAGTCTGTAATTTGCTTACTTTTGCAAGTTCAGCAAAATCTTTTACAGTTTTCCATAAGAGTATAACGATTCCAATTTCCAAGAGCACTGCCAGGATCTCAAAATATTCGTTTATGACAGTTAACGTAATGGGACTACCGGAACTATGACCCTCTTCTGCTTGGTTTTCATTGGTGACTTCTTGTGATCTTGTCGTCACCATCATTGTCAATAAGATGAACGCCAAAAACAACGAAGCAAGAAGATATGTATATTGTCTTTTCCTTATTGTAAAGTCCAATTTTCTATATTATCGCATTATGGATTGTGTTTAAAACTCTTTTGTCCATATCAAAATAAGCGTGTCAAATGACATGTAGACCTACAACGTTTTTTAATGTCATATTTACGCAGGACCTGTTATCAAGATAAGCAATCCGTCTCGATGCCTATCTTCTAATCATAAGGTTTAAAATATTGACTTGTCTGTGTAAGATATTGACTAAAGTTTATCCGTTCTTGTTTTTATTACTGGTATTTGGCTCTTTAATCTCAGGGCCCTTATTTATCATTAATACCCCGCAAATAGGTTTCCATATTATTTCACAAGCATTAGCAGAAGAATCGTCAGAAGAAGAAAGCTCTGACTCGGGAGATGACGAAGAGAAGGAATCCGACGAACAGTCAGATGAAGAATCCGACGAACAGTCAGATGAAGAATCCGACGAACAGTCAGATGAAGAATCCGACGAACAGTCAGATGAAGAA
>Ga0193741_1000370_pt1 | contig 13189 bp, 13 predicted proteins | sample L2s2metaG_FD_143059 | JGI IMG/M metagenome (GOLD analysis project Ga0193741, IMG submission 143059) | Soil microbial communities from a riparian zone of the East river system, Colorado, United States - L2s2 | ecosystem: Environmental > Terrestrial > Soil > Riparian zone | place: USA: East River...
GGCGGCGCTTGAAGGCGATCCGCTTCTCGTCGGCCGAGAGTGAGGGGCACTCGACGTCGTCTGCGATGACCCGCGCCTGCCGCGTCTCGATATCGCCTTCGACGAGGTAGAACTCGCCTGCCGTAGAGAGCGTCGCGTAGAAGCGGCGTTCGTCTCGTGTGAACGTCACGCCCCAGAAGTTGAAGTCGATCGCCTTCAACGGCTTGCCGTCACGAGTGACGTCGAAATCTTCGAGGTTGGCCAGCACGTCGCCGCTGTCCATGTCGATCAGCGCCGTCACCGTCGAGAAGCCCTTGTCCTGGTAGGAGTGTCCCACGACAAAGGTGGTCGCGGCTCCGTAGCGGCCTCCTGGCGAAACGCGTGCCCGGCTCCTGATCCCGTCGAGGCGCGCCGCTCGCGCGGGCCGGAAGTCGGCTCCGAAGATCCGCGCGTTGACGACCGGGAGCAGGCTGCCGCGCCGAGGCATGAGGCAGAGGCCGCGCTCGCCGGCGAAGTACACCCGTTCGCAGGTGAGTCCGGTGAACGTCGTCCTCGAGCGAGGCGAGTCGACCGGCGAGATTGCGATCTCCGCATAGTGGTCGTCTCGGGCGACATGCTGGTAGACGACGAACGGCTTTCGCGCGGTGGCGACCTGGAGCTCGCCGCGGGGCGAGCTCGCGCGAGCGTCGGCCGGATCCGAACGAACCGCCGCCCAGGCGACGTAAGCCGTCGCCGCAGCCGTTGCGCCGACCGCGATGACGACGAAGAGGGCGACTCGGGTGCGCCTACTCAGCGGGTTCCCGCTCCGGCGCCAGCCGGAGCGCCGCTCCGGCCAGGATGATCGCTACGGAGAGTCCCGCAGCGAACACGATGATCGCGGTCTCGACGTCGTACCACGTCCAAATGATTCCGAAAAGAATGGAGGCCAATAATCGTCCGATGCTCGTCGAGGTCACGATGAGCGCGAGCCCGCTCCCTCGGAGAGAGGGAGGAAGGGTAGCGCTTGCGAGCGCCATCAGTACTCCGTCTGTGCAGGCGTAGTACAGCCCGAGGAGCCCCAGGTAGAGCGCGACCTCGGCGCCGCCCCCAGCGGGGACGAGCAGCAGCCCGTACGCGGCGAGCAGCGGGAGGTAGCCCGCGACGAAGACGCGCCCGCGACCGAAGCGGTCCGCGACCCGGCCCACCGGGATCGCGAGCAGCATGTAGGCGAGCGCGGTCACTACGAAGAGGAGTGGCAGGAACCGCGCCTGGAAGTCGAGGTGTCTCTGCAGCGCGACGAACAGGAAGGCGTCGCTGATCGTGGCGACCCCGAGCGCCCCCGCCACGCCGACGAGCACCGCGAACCGCCTCGTTCCCAGCAGGCGCACGGCGGCGCCGAGCGAGACAGGGGAGTCCTCGTGAACGCGTACCGGCCGGTTCTCGACGAACAACGCAAGGATCCCGAATCCGATCAGCGCGGAGCAGAAGCTGACGACGAAGACCGCGTCGAACTCGCCGGGCGCGAGCGAGAGGAGGAAGAAGCCGATGAGCGGGCCGAGCATCGCACCCGCCGTGTCGAGCGAGCGGTGCACGCCGAACGCGGTCGCCAGGTGCTCACGCTCGCTCGAAAGTGAGATCAGCGCGTCCCGAGGGGCAGTTCGGATTCCCTTTCCGGTGCGGTCGACGAAGACGATCGTTCCCAGCGCTGCGACGCTTTGCGCCGCCAGAAGCCCGAGCCGGGACAGGGCCGAGATGCCGTACCCGAGCTCCGCGACCTCCTTGTGCCGGCGCGTTCGGTCGGCAGCGAAGCCGCCGGCGATGCGCATGAGCGCGGCCGCACCCTGCTGCAGGCCGTCGACGATCCCGAACTGCAGCGGCGTGAAGCCGAGCGTGTAGACGAGGTAGAGCGGCAGGATCGTCGCGACCATCTCCGAGGAGATGTCCGTGAACAGGCTGACGAGGCCGAGGAGAACGACGTTGCGGGCGACGCGGATCTCCCGCAGGCGTTTGCGCAGGCGGAGGAGTTCGAGCGGGTTCGCTACCTGGTACATAGCGCAGGGTGCTTTCTACACCCCGAAGAGCCGGGCCCATCCGGGCCCGGCTCTGGGTGGTCTCAGTCTGTCAGGAGGCGCGCCAGAAGTCCCAGGCGTCCTGCATGCGTGCTGCCTGGCCGGCGGTGAACTCCGTGTAGCACGTGTCGTACGAGTAGTCCATGTAGTTGTGGATCGGGTCGAGACCCGGCTGTGCGCAGGTGTCCTTCCCCGCGGGGCAGCCGTTCGTCGGCACCGACATGTACGGCGTGTCGTCGACGAAGTCGCCCTCGCCGTTGCAGCCGTGGAAGAACGTGTGCTCGAGGTTCAGCCAGTGGCCGGCCTCGTGCGTCGCGGTCTCGCCCTGGTCGTACTGGCCGGCGTACCGGCCGGACGTGCCGAGCATCGACTCCCAGTCGACGACGATGCCGTCGAGGTAGGAGTTGCCCTGCTCGGTGACGCTCGGCAGGTAGGCCCAGCCGAGGTAGATGCCTGCCGTCGTCAGGTAGATGTTCAGCGTGTCGTCGCCGCCGCGGTGGAGCGCCCGCTTCATCCGGTGCTCGGCGCCGCCCGGGTTGGCGTAGTGCCAGTCCGCGTTGTCCGTGCGCGTCACGCCGACGAGCCGGAAGGTGAAGCCCGTTCGGACCCCGCCTTCGCCCCCTGCGAACGTCGTGTTCAGCACGCGGATCTGAGCGTCGATCGCGGCGTTGGACACGTTCCCGATCGGGCCGTCGCTGACGACGTGGACCCAGGTCGGAACGGTGACCCGGAAGTTGCGATCCGCCCGACCCTGCCGGTTTGCGGGGACCTCGGTGGCGAGCTGGTTGAGCGCCGGCTCCCGGATCGTGGGGCCGCTGCCGCGGGCCGTTGACGAGGCGCCGAGGCTGCTGAGGCTGTCGAACAGGGCCGTGTCGCAGACCCACGAGGCCTGGGCGGCCGAGGTCGTGCCGCCGGCAGCGGGCGACACGCCGAAAGCTGCGACGAGCGCGGCGACGATCGCTCCCGCGATCAGCGGCGCGCGCCGCCTGGACGTCTTGCTCATAGTCTCCTCCCCCTGAGAGGTGCTTGGGCCCTCGGAGAGTACCGCCTGATGACGAGCTTTGGATATTTGGGGCCGATGTAGGGTGCCGCCGTGAGGCTGACGGCCCGGATCGCGACCATCGAGCTCGCCGAGACCTTCGTCATCGCGCGGAGCGCGCAGGACACAGCGGACGTCGTCTACGTCGAGCTCGAGCACGACGGCGTCACCGGCTACGGCGAGGCCGCTCCGATCGAGCACTACGACCAGTCGGCCGAGTCCGCGCTCGCCTACCTCGACGCGAACGCGGACGCGCTGGGAGACGATCCCTGGGCACTCGAGGAGATCGAGTCTCGATTGCCGCCCGAGGAGCCCGCGGCGCGCGCCGCGATCGACGCCGCGCTGCACGACCTCCAGGGCAAGCTCGCGGACGTTCCTGTCTGGCGCCTGCTGGGCCTGCGACGCGCCGGCCCGCCGACCTCTTGGACGATCTGGCTCGGCGACCCCGACGACATGGGGCGGCGTACCGAGGCCGTGGCCGGGCGCTTCAAGCGTCTGAAGCTGAAGCTCGGCGGCGGCGACGGGCAGGACGTCGAGCGCGTCCGGGCGGTTCGCGCGGTGACCGATCTCCCGCTGATGGTCGACGTCAACGAGGCGTGGACGGTCGACGAAGCGATCGAGGCGCTGCCGCAGCTCGCCGAGCTCGGCGTCGAGTACTGCGAGCAGCCGATCCCGGCACGCGATCCCGGTGGCCCGACGCTGAAGGAGCGCTCGCCTATTCCGATCTTCGTCGACGAGGACTGCCACGTCGCCGCCGACGTCCCCGCCTGCGCGGAACGTGCGCACGGCGTGAACATCAAGCTCGCGAAGTCCGGCGGCATCCGCGAGGCGATCCGCATTGCGCATGTAGCGCGCGCGCTCGGGCTCGGCGTCATGCTCGGCTGCATGAACGAGTCGGGCCTGGCGATCGCAGCGGGCGCCCAGATCGCGAGCCTCTGCGACCACGTCGACCTCGACGGCAACCTGCTGCTGCGCCACGACCCGTGGCCGGGCGTCGAGCTGGTCGACGGCGTGCAACTCCCCTCCGAATCTCCCGGCCTCGGTGTACGAGAAGCGGTACCTGATCCTCGCTGAGGGGAAGTCCGGCGACCCGCACTACGGGAAGACGATGCGCGGCGTCGTGGACTACAGCCCGCACCCGACCGTGGCCATCCTCGACACCGAGCGCGTGGGGGAGGCCCACAAGGGGATTCCGATCGTCGGCTCGGTGGCCGATGCGCTGAGCTACGAACCGACAACTGCCCTCGTCGGCGTCGCCACCCAGGGCGGCCGCTTCCCGCCGGCCTGGCGCGACCTCTTGCAGGCCTCGATCGAGGCCGGGCTCGACGTCGAGAGCGGCCTGCACGAGTTCATCTCCGAGGATTCGGAGCTGGTCGAGCTCGCGAACCAGCACGGAGTCGAGCTCCGCGACCTGCGCAAGCCGCCTGCCGACCTCAGCGTCCCGACCGGTGAGAACCTCCGTCTCGACGCGAAGACGGTCCTCACCGTCGGCTCGGACTGCGCGATCGGCAAGAAGACCGTCGCGATCGAGCTCGACCGGGAGGCTCGGCGGCGCGGTTTGCAGTCGCAGTTCGTCCCGACCGGGCAGACGGGGATCGCGATCGCCGGCTGGGGCATCGCCGTCGACGCCGTCGTCGCGGACTTCCTCGCAGGCGCCGCGGAGCGCCTCGTCGTCGAAGGTGCGAAGCGTGGGGGAGAGCTCCTCTTCGTCGAGGGCCAGGGCTCGCTCTCGCATCCGGCCTACTCCGGCGTGACGCTCGGCCTCATGCACGGATCGGCCCCGCACGCATACGTGCTCAGCCACGTCGCGGGGGCGACCGAGATCGAGGGGTATCCCGGCTACCCGCTCCCGCCGCTCGGCGAGATCGTCGAGCTCCACGAGCGCGCCTCGCTGCCGCTCCGCCCGGCCCGCGTGGCGGCGATCGCACTCAACACCCGGGCGCTCGCCGACGATGAAGCACTTGCGGCGATCCAGGCGGTCGAGAGCGAGACGGGCCTCCCGACCGACGATCCGGTCCGCTTCGGCGCCGCTACTGTGTTGGACGCTGTCCTGAGCGTCGTGCAATCCTGATAGACGAAGGCCTGTGAAGAAGCGAAGTCCGAGAGCCGCAAGGCTGACGCTGACCTGTGCGCTCGCCGCGCTCCTGCTCGCCCCTGCCGCGGGGGCCGACATCAACGTGGGCGTCGCCGACGACCATGCGAAGCAGTCCCCCGAGGCCGCCGGGCGCCTCTACGACGCGATGAAGGACGTCGGGCTGACGGAGAACCGGATCACGATCCTCTGGGATTCGTCGCACCCGACGGTGATCAGGGATCGGGACGGCATCGCGCACGCGATCGAGGTCGCCGCGGCCGACGGCGTCCATGTGACGCTCGCGCTCTACCCCGAACGGGCGAGCGCGATCACCGAGCGGTCGAGCGCGCCGGGCGACTTCGCCGCCTGGGCCGCGCACGTCGCCCGCACCTTCCCGGCCGTGAAGGACTTCATCATCGGCAACGAGCCGAACAAGTCCCGCTTCTGGCAGCCGCAGTTCGGCGCGAACGGGAAGGCGGCCGCATGCAAGGCGTACGAGCCGCTCCTCGCCGCGTCCTACGACGCGCTCAAAGGGGTCGACCGGAACATCATCGTGATCGGCGTCGGGCTGGGGCCGCGCGGGACCGACAACGCGCGGGCCAAAGGCAACCTCTCGATCTCCCCGGTGCGCTGCATCCGCGACATCGGCCGCGCGTACCGCGCCAGCAAGCGGACGAGGCCGATCATGGACGAGCTCAGCTATCACCCGCACCCGGCCCTGTCGACGGACAAGCTCGAGACCGGCTATCCGTGGCCGAACGCCGGCATCCCGAACCTCGCACGCGTGAAGCAGGCCGTCTGGGACGCGTTCAACGGCACGGGCCAGCCGACGGTCGAGGAGGCCGGCATGCCGCGTGTACGCCGCACGCTCAAGCTGAGGCTGAACGAGGTCGGCTGGCAGGTAGCGATCCCGCCGGGCTCGCGCGGCGCCTACTTCGGCAAAGAGAGCGTCGTCACGACCGACGAGGGGACACAGGCTGCGATCTACGGGAACCTGATCCCCCTCCTCGCGTGCGACCCGGCCGTGAAGTCGGTGCTCTTCTTCAACCTCGTCGACGAGGCGAACCTCGACCGCTGGCAGTCCGGGCTGATGCGGGCGGACTGGACGAGGCGGCCGTCCTACCCGATCGTCAAGGGGTCGATCCAGGCAGGGCAGACGCGGTGCGGCCGGCCGGTCGCCTGGCGTCACGCCGTCAAGCCGGTCCGAGTGACCATGGGCTTCCTCGGCGGCAGCCGAGCGCGCTCCGAGCGGAACAAGGCGTGGAGCTTCGTCGCCGGCTCCGAGGAGGGCACCCTCTACACAGCCGGGCTGTTCCGGGTGCGCCGCCCGGGGCGCGTGGCTCCGAGCCTCCGCGCGAGCATCCGCCGCTCACTGCTCACGAGCCGCATCAGGGGAGCGGCGCTGAAGTCCCGGGGCAGGCTCACCGGCGGCTGGGACAAGGTGATCGCGTTCCCGTCGAGGCGGCTCAGGCCGGGGTTCTACGTCTACGCGGCGCGGGTCTGGGCCGAGATGAACCCGGCACGGAGGGCGAACTACGTCGGCGTCCCGTTCGCGGTCGGCACGCCGAAGGCCGGCAAGAAGACACTCTCCTCGCGTTAGCCTTGACACGAACACGTGTTCGCTCTACCATGGCGAACACATGTTCGTTCGGATCGCGCTCATCGTCCTCGTCGCCACGTTCCTCGGCTGGAGCGTCACGACGCGCACCGTGGAGAGCGCAGGCAAGCGGCAGCCGTACGTCGTCCAGCCCGGCGACACCTTGTGGTCGATCGCGGCTGCGCGGTACGCGGGGGATCCGCGCGAGGGGGTCTGGGAGCTCCAGCAGCGGAACCACCTGCTGGGGACGACGATCAGCCCCGGCCAGAGGCTCGTGCTGCCCTAGCACCTGCTGATTCCGGTAACCGGATCGACTCTCCGCTGGTGGTTAACTAGGCCCGATGGACCTCGATCTCGTCTTCCTCGGGACCTCGGGCTCGATGCCGACCGCCCAGCGGGCACCGGCGGCTCTTCTCCTGCGCCGGGGAGGGGAGCGGCTCCTCTTCGACTGCGGCGAGGGGACGCAGCGCCAGTTCCTGCGCTCGAGCGTGGGGCTGATCGATGTCCGGGAGATCTTCCTCACGCACTACCATGCCGACCACTATCTCGGGCTGCCCGGGATGCTGAAGACGTTCGCGCTGCGCGGCCGGGAGGTGCCGGTCACGGTCTACGGGCCGCCCGGCCTCCGCGACCTCTTCGAGGCGCTGCGGCGGATCTTCGGAAAGCTCACCTACACCGTCGAGCTGAAGGAGCTCCGGCCGGGCGACGAGCTGATCCGCGAGGACTACCGCTTGCGGGCGTTCGCCGTCGCGCACGGTGTGTCGGCGGTCGGATACGCGCTCGTCGAGGACGAGCGGCCGGGCCGGTTCGACGTGCAGGCGGCGGACGCGCTCGGCGTTCCGGAGGGCCCCGAGCGCGGCTCGCTCCAGCGAGGCGAGTCCGTGACGCTGCTCGGCGGAGAGACGATCACGCCCGACAAGGTGCTCGGAGCGGCTCGTCCCGGCCGGAAGGTCGCGATCGCGGGCGACGGCGGGCCGTCGGAGTCGGTGATCGAGGCTGCGCGGGGGGCGGACCTCCTCGTGCACGAGGCGACGTTCTGCGAGGACGAGCGCGAGCGTGCGCGGGAGACTCAGCACTCGACCGCACACGAGGCGGCCGGCGTCGCCCGGGCGGCAGAGGTCGAGCTGGTCGCGCTCACGCACCTCTCGAACCGGTACTTCGGCGGCGAGGTCGCGCGGGAAGCGCGGACGATCTTCCCGAACACCGTGGTGCCGAGGGACTTCGATACGATCGACGTCCGCTTCCGGGAGCGGGGCGGCCCTGAGCTCGTCAAGGGCGGCGCGCTCCAGAAGCGGGGCGAGCGCGAGGCGGTGTCGTCGGGCGAGGAGGGAGCCCAGGAATGACGCGAATGGTGCAAGTGGCGATGGCCGGAGACGTCACCGAGGCCGAGGAGCTACAGACGATCCTTCGCTCTGCCGGGATCGAGGCAGAGCTCGAGTTTGCGGTCGACCACGATCCGCTCGGGAGCGAGGACGCTCCCCAGAAGGTGATGGTGCCGGAGGACACGCTCGAGGCGGCGCAGCATGCGATCGAGGCTCTCACCGAGCCGGAGGAGATCGTCGACGAGGCCTAGGACGGCTTGGTGGCATATTGCTCGTCGCCGGGGTGCGATGCTCGTTCCGAGACCGCGGACGCAGGGAGCCCCGGTAATCGCCATTACCGGGGCGACTGAGGACCCGGTATCGGGGCGAGCAGCGCGGCCCGGCGGACACAGTCCATATGTCGCCAAGCCGTCCTAACTTCGGGCGGGTTGCGGGCCGTTACGAGGAGCTTCGGCCTGCCGACGCCAACTGGCACGAGCTGCTCGAGCTCGTGGTGCGCGAAGGCGATCTTGCCGGTCGGCGCGTGCTCGACGTCGGCTGCGGCACGGGGCGGACGGCGGCTGCACTCGTGGAGCGGGGGGCGCGGGTCTGGGGCGTCGAGCCCTCCCCCGAGATGGCGGCGCTCGCACGGGAACGCCTGAGCACGGTCAAGATCGCACCGGCCGAGCAGCTGCCGTTCAAGGACGGCTGGTTCGAGCGGGCGCTCATGCAGCTCGTCATCCACCTGGTCGATCGGCCGCAGGCGTTCGCCGAGGCCCGGCGGGTGCTCGGGGCGAATGGGCGACTCGCGATCGTCACCTTCGGCTCAGAGCATTTCGAGCGCTACTGGCTCAACAGCTTCTTTCCGTCCCTGGAAGAGCTCGACCGGGCGCGGTTTCCGATGCCGGCCGAGCTCGTCGGCGAGCTTCGGGATGCCGGGTTCGAACAGGTGCGACTCGTTCCGCTCGACCAGCGCGTCGTGATCGACCGCGAGTGGGCGCTGACGAAGGTCCGTGGCCACTTCATCTCCACGCTCCAGCTGCTCGACGAGGACGAGTTCCGCTCGGGCCTCGAGCATCTGGAGGCGGAACTGCCCGAGCGGGTCGAATACGAGCTCGGCTGGCTCGTCGCCGTCGCCCACAAGGACGCCGAACTGACCTTGTAACACAGTGTTACTTGGAGTCGGTCGCAGCCGAGTCAGATGTCTTCCGGACGGAGCACGGCAGCTGCGTCGATCGCGTCCGGATTGATTCCGACCAGCTCCCAGACCACCGGCTCCGCCCGCGCGACGTCGTTGCTCACGTACGGATCCGTGGCGACGAGCTCGCGGGCTTCCTGAAGACTGTCGCACCGGAGAACATAAGCGCCATCTGCGTCACCCACCGCCTCGGCGAACCCTCCGCCGAGCAGCACGAGGTTCCGTTCGATCAATGAATCGATGAATCGCTCGTGCGCCTCTGCGTGGAGCGGCTCGTCGTCGGCGTTTCCTCCGCGTCGGAGGATGACCAGGACGTACGGCATTCCGGCGTCCGAGCCTACAGATGACGCTCGAACCAGTCGACGATTCGCTCGAGCCGGTCGATTCGCCGGTCCGGCCGTCCGGTCGCGACGAGAATGTGCGACTCCTCCGGGTAGCGCACCATCTCCACCTCGCGGTCGAGGCCGCGGAGGATCGCGAACACGATCTCGGTCTGGTCGGGCGGGCAGCGGAGATCTCCGTCGCACTGCAGGAGGAGCAACGGCGCCTTGTTCCTGTGGATTTGAAAGGCCGGGGAGAGCTCGCGATAGCGGTTCGGGTTCTCGTGCGGAAAGCGGACACCGACTGCGGTGGGCCCGACCCATGTCGCGAAGTCACACGTCCCAAAGTGCGAGACGAGGTCGGTCACCGGGTTTTCGCTGACTCCAGCAGCGAAGCGAGTCGGATGGTGGCCGAGCAGCCAGTTGACCATGAATCCGCCGTACGAGAGGCCGAGCACGCCGATTCGGTCGCGCGGAGCAAGCCCCTGGCGGACCGCCCAGTCGACCGCTGCGAGCTGTTCCGGAGCGTCGAGCTCGCCCCAGTGCCCGCTCAGCGGCCGCGCGAAAGCCTCTCCGTAGCCGACGGATCCCTGGGGGTTCGCATAGAGGACGTGGAAGCCCGCGTGCGCGAGCGCGAGGGTCTCTGTGAACGGCACTGGGCCGTAGGCGCTGTACGGGCCACCGTGGATCTTGAGGACGAGCGGAGCGCTGCGCCTGCGGCCGCGGGCGGGCACGAACCACGCGTCGATGGGCGGGTGGTTTCGGGCCTTCACCGAGATCCGCTCCGGTTCGATGCGGTGCGGTCGCAGCCAGCGCCCGCCGTGCGTCGTCAGGCGGCGAAGGCGCCCGCTTGCCACTTCGAAAAGATCCGGCGCGTCGCCGGATGCCGCGGCGTTGACGACGACGCGCCCGCCGCCCACGGCAAGACCACTGCAGACAACCTCTTCGTCGTCGAGAAGCGGGACCGGCTCGCCGTCGAGCGGGAAGCTGAAGGGCCGCGACCCGCCGCGGCTCGCGACGAGCGCCACGAGCGTCTCCTCGTCGAGCCAGTGCGCGCGCGGGGCGAAGGCGTCCGTCAGCTCGCCGGTGTCGGCGAAGGTGTGGTTGCCGACCGGCCGGTCGAGGCTCTCGTCGAGTCGCCGGAGCTTGGAGCCCTCGACGACGAAGAGGCCGACGTTCTCCCAGCCGATCGGGTCGGGCTTGTCGTAGCCGACGAGCGCGATTCGGCCGCCATTTGAGACGCTCACGGTCCATGCGGGGCCGGGCAGCTGCGGGCCCGGCCGCGCGTGCCCGCCTCGCGCTGCGACCCTGTGCAGCTGCGGGTACTCGATCACTCCCGCCTCGTCTCGCCGATCGGCGAGGAACGCGACCCGGTCGCCCGCCCACGCCGCCTCCCCGACCTCGTAGGCGGGAGACGTCAGGCGTCGAGGCTTCCCGGCGCCGAGTGCAACAACCCACGCGCTATGGAACTGGTCGCGGAGCCCGAAGCCGTCGAGCCGCCAGGTGAGATCGCGAATCCGCCGCGCCAGCGGAGCCTCGGGGTCGCCGACGACGAACCGCTGCTCGCCGCTCGGGGCGATGACGAGGAGGGACCGGCCGTCCGGCGACCACGAAGCCGAAACCGCGTTGCCCTGGAGCTCGGGCGCCTGCCGAGGCTCCCCGCCTCCCAGAGGCAGGATCCACGGCTGAAACCGCTCGCTCCGGTCCGAGAGGAAGACGAGCTCGTCTCCACGAGGCGAGAACCGGGGAAGCACGTCGCTTGCGTCGGCGAAGGTGAGCTGCTCGGGACGCCCTCCCCGGAGCGGCATGCGCCAGAGCCGGCTGCTGTACTCGTCGCCTTCGATTGTCCGGCGGGAGTACGCGACCCATTCACCGTCCGGCGAGACGGACGCTTGCTGCAGGAGAACCTGGCGGCGGATGTCGGTCGCGCGAAAGGGCCTGACAGTCGGGCTCACAGCGCAATCATGGACTCCGTCCGTAGGAGCCGCTACAGTCCTGCGCGACCCGAACCCCTTTAACTCGGTCCAGAGAGGCCGGAAAGGAGTCGATTGTCGACGCACGTCCACGAGAAGGTCCTGCTGGACGGCGAGGCGATCCAGCGGAGCCTGACCCGGATCGCGCACGAGATCGTCGAGGGCAATCCCGACCTCGAGCGCGTCGCACTGGTCGGCATCCATACCCGCGGGGTTCCGCTCGCCCAGCGCCTGCGCCGTCTGATCGCCGAGCGCACAGGCCGCGAGGTGCGCCTCGGCTCGGTTGACATCACCTTCTACCGCGACGACGTCCAGGTGCGCGGGGGAGAGGCGCCGATCCACCCGCAGCCGGTCGTTCGCGACACGAAGCTCGACTTTCCGCTCGCGGGCATGACGTGCGTGCTCGTCGACGACGTCCTGTACACGGGGCGCACGATCCGCGCCGCCATCGAAGCGCTCTTCAGCTATGGCCGCCCGGAGCGCGTGCAGCTCGCCTGCCTTGCCGACCGCGGCCATCGAGAGCTTCCCATCCGTCCCGACTACATCGGAAAGAACCTGCCGACCGCTCGCGAGGAGCGCGTGCAGGTTCAGCTCGTCGAGATCGACGAGGTCGACCAGGTCCTGCTCATCCCGTCCAGTGAGGAGTCCCATGGGTGATCTGCACGTCATGCGGGACGACCTGCGCCCGCCCAATCCGCCGCCGAAACGGCACCTGATCTCGATCGGCGACCTGTCGCGCGAGGACGTCGAGCGCCTGCTCGCGACCGCGCGCACCTTCGAGCGGTCGCTCGAGCGGGAGATGAAGAAGCTCCCGACGCTCCGGGGCCGGCTCGTGATCAACGTCTTCTACGAGTCCTCGACGCGCACGTCGTCGAGCTTCGAGCTCGCGGCGAAGCGGCTCTCCGCGGACACGATGTCGATCAAGGCGTCGGGTTCCGCGGTCGACAAGGGCGAGTCCCTGAAGGACACGGCGATCACGCTCGGCGCCTACGACCCGGACGTGATCGTCCTCCGGCACCCGCACATCGGCGCGCCGCAGCTCGTCGCGAGGGTGACCGAGGCGCGGATCGTCAACGCAGGCGACGGGAAGCACCAGCACCCGACGCAGGCACTCCTCGACCTGTACACGATCCACGAGCAGGTCGGCCGGATCGAGGGGCTGCACGTCGCGATCGTCGGCGACGTCCTGCACTCGCGCGTCGCGCGGTCGAACATCCAGGCGCTCGTCCTGCTCGGCGCGCGGGTGACGCTCGTCGGGCCGCCGCCGCTGATCCCGCGCGGGATCGAGGCGATGGGCTGCGAGGTGACCACGGACATCGACGCGATCGGCGCCGCGGACATCGTCTACGTGCTCCGGATGCAGCGCGAGCGCATGCAGGAGGGCGCGAACTACGTGCCGAGCCTGCGCGAGTACACCGCCCGCTGGGGTGTCACCCCGGAGCGGCTGCGCCCCGGCCAGAAGGTCATGCACCCGGGCCCGATGAACCGAGGCGTCGAGATCGACCCGCTCGTCGCCGACGCGGCGGACGCGCTGATCGAGACCCAGGTGCGCGCCGGGCTCGTCGTCCGGATGGCCGTCCTCTACGACCTGCTGACGACCGGGCCGAAGGCGGTCACCGCCGAGGTTCCCGTGGAGGTGGCGTGATGCTGTACGTCAAGG
>Ga0193741_1000371_pt1:0-2500 | contig 13183 bp, 8 predicted proteins | sample L2s2metaG_FD_143059 | JGI IMG/M metagenome (GOLD analysis project Ga0193741, IMG submission 143059) | Soil microbial communities from a riparian zone of the East river system, Colorado, United States - L2s2 | ecosystem: Environmental > Terrestrial > Soil > Riparian zone | place: USA: East...
TAGAAAGACATCACAATTCCTTGTGGAAAAAAAACGATTTCCTGAGACGGAAATAAAGATATCAAATTTCTACCAAGATAACTCGAGGTTCCAACCAACAAGAATCCTAATGAACCTAAAAAAAGGATAACAGCCCAGCAGAAATTACTTGTTTTTCGAGCCCCTGTTATAGGTTCTATCCATATATGTTCTGATCGACAACTCATACTTGATCCAGTTGCTTTTTTTTGGAATTGAGAGAATACCCCAAATGAATTTTACTTTAGTCCTTTTGTTTCCGAAGTAACTCGCATCAACTAGCACTAGTTTGATGTGAACCTTTAGGAGTAATTCATTAAATTGGTTAGATCTAAACTAATAACATACCCTTCGTATGATCTCACTAAAGATAGCCACATGCATATAGATAGACCAACTTTAGAATTCAGCCGTCCGCCAATTCGGGTCTATTTGAAAATAGCTAGAATATAGCATTTTGGGAGATTTTCGTCGGAAGACGCTTATACCATATTTTGGTAAAAGGATATCTGTGTTATGATACAAGCGTCAGTTTAAAAATGAGATTTTGTGCCCTCGGCTCTAAACAATCTTGTTTTTTTGAACATGAAGAAATAAAGAAGCCATTGCGATTGCCGGAAATACTAGGCCTACTAAAGGGACCAAAACAGAGGGAAAGTTAAGAGTTGTCATAGAATGGGTACCTCGCTTTACTATTTGTACTTGTTATTATTATTTAGATTTTATATTTATAGAATATAAAGATATTATATATAAAGATATCTTATATCTTATTATAAGTATAATTTGATAATTCTAAATTGGAATTATTATTACTTAATATCTCTCTAATCTATTCTAATTCTAAATGAGTATATAATGTAGTTTTTCATCCCTCTACATGAAAGATTTGAAAGGATATGGATGAGATATTATTTGATTCATTTTTTTCTCTTGTCTTCAAATTTAATTTACTAAGCAAAAAGTTTCTTAAAAATGAATTAGATTCTATTTATTTAGTTTTATATATTAAAGGGTTTGTTAGAATCCCATCCAGCAGGGATTCTTAGTCAAAATAGGATTATCGTAAGGTATAGAAAGATAAAATTCTATTATTCCGATAAACTAATTACTTGTTTGCTCAAAATAATTCAACTTCATGTTCTAATTTTGATTCAAAGGAAAGAAAGTGTGGAGTTGAAATAACTCACTCAGAACGCTTTTTAAAGGATTACGTGGTACGATTAGATCGAATAAGCCCTTCTGGAATAAATACTCAGCCGCTTGTGAACCTTCGGGTACTGTTTTATTTAATGTTTGTTCAATTACTCTTTTACCCGCAAAGGCAATGTAGGCATGGGGTTCGGCAATAATGATATCCCCCAACATACCAAAACTAGCTGTCACCCCGCCGGTAGTAGGAGATGTAAGGATTGGTACATAGAATAACTTTTTATTTGATTGATAATCATATAAAGCAGCAGATATTTTAGCCATTTGCATCAAGCTCAAACTTCCTTCTTGCATGCGTGCCCCTCCGGAAGCACACACTATAATAAGAGGTAGAAATTCTTTAGTGGCGTATTCAATCAAACGGGTAATTTTCTCCCCAACTACGGATCCCATACTACCCCCCATAAACTGAAAATCCATAACCCCAATTGCTACGTTAATACCGTTTAATTGCCCTATACCTGTTTGAATAGCCTCGGTTAATCCTGTCTTTCTTTGATAAGAATCGATACGATTTTTATAAGGCTCCTCCTCCGAATGAAATTGAATGGGATCCAGAGAGACCATGTCTTCATCCATAGGCTCCCAAGTACCCGAATCAATCAAAAGTTCGATTCTATCAGAACTACTCATTTTCAAATGATATCCACATTGTTCACAAAGATTCATTTTTGATTTAAAAAATTTCTTATAATTTAATCCATAACAATTTTCGCATTGAACCCACAAATGGCTGTATTTTTGATTTACATCCAGATCGGTAGAACTTTCTCGTATAGTTTGATCACTCCTTCTGGCATCCCGGGTTTTAGTCCTATTTCCACTTTCACTACAAATGGAACTAGAAATGTAATTGTTACTGGAATTGTCACTACCATTTACAATGTAACTATCAATACAGATTTGAGACTGAAGATAACTGTCAATGCAACTATTAATGTGATTATTCCAAGTATACTGAGTATCATCCATGTAATGATCCTGGTGGGGATTCTTACTCTTAGATCCATTATTGAGATAACTAGAATTTCGATAAAAAGAATTTTCTAGTTCACTACAAAAAGGATGATCATTGTCAATCTCAAAAATATGATTTTCAATATCAAAATATATAGAATAACTGTCCCCATTACTATCTTTAACTAAAAAAGTATCATCAGAGATGAAATTCCGAATGTCCTTGACGCCAAAAAAAAGATCAACATTATTGTAATTGTCATGACCACCGCAACTCTGAATGTTTTTATCCGTATCATTTATACTCGGATCT
>Ga0193741_1000372_pt1 | contig 13156 bp, 8 predicted proteins | sample L2s2metaG_FD_143059 | JGI IMG/M metagenome (GOLD analysis project Ga0193741, IMG submission 143059) | Soil microbial communities from a riparian zone of the East river system, Colorado, United States - L2s2 | ecosystem: Environmental > Terrestrial > Soil > Riparian zone | place: USA: East River...
AACAGTACCTCTTCGATTGAAATGCTTAGAAAGCGGAGGAAACTAGTAATGGTTGGGTTATTTGGAGGCTCTTTAGATATGAATTTGGCACTAATTCCATTGAGAGCATATACCTTGACTGGAGCATTATACTGGTAAATTCGCTGACCTAATTAAATTGGTAGCTCTTTCAAAAATGGGAAAGATTCGTTCTGTAGTAACTAGAAGATTCATGTTAGAGCAGGCTAATGAGCTCTGGAAAATTTGAAAGCAGGAAAGATAATAGACGTGCTGTGCTCAGTCCTCGAGACTGGTAAGGTAAAATTCATCCCAGCAAGGCCATTTTTGTTAGGAATATCACTAAAACCTTGAAAAAATAATTATATTAGATCTCGTATGTGAGGTATATACATTTGGTTTATATCAAGAAGCTGGAAATTTATGGTTTTAAATCATTTGGGTTCAAAAATGCGGTCTTGAACCTAGATAGAGGTCTGATTGCTATAACCGGTCCGAATGGTTCCGGAAAAAGTAACATTCTTGATGCAATAATGTTTGCGATAGGGGAAAATAGTCCAAAATTGTTACGCGTTGACAAGTTTCAGTCCTTGTTTCATGATAGTCAGAACAGTGCAAATAGGATAATCCGCGTGAGCTTGACATTTGATAATCAGGACAGGGGTATCCCGGTTGACAAAGATTCTGTGGTATTGACCAGAGAAATAGAAGGACAAACTGGGGAGAGCCAGTATTATCTCAATAATAAGAAGGTAGCCAAAAACATAATAACTGAACTTCTAGAAATAGTCGTTGCTACACCAAATAAACTTAATATTGTCCAGCAGGGTATGATAACCCGTATTTCTGAATTAAATTCTGAAGAGCGAAGAAAGATTATAGAAGATATAATCGGGTTGTCATACTTTGACGAGAAGAAAAATGAAGCTCTGAAGCAACTCGACGCGTCTGATCGGAGACTTGAAGTTGCACTCGCCAGAATTGGGGAGATTAGAAAACGTATTGATGAGCTAGAAATTGAAAGAAATGAACAACTAAGATTTTCTCAGCTTGAGCACGAAATTAAAAGGTTTAATGCGGTTAAACTATCTGACCATATCTCTAGAACAAGAACCAGTCTACAAACTCAACAAAACCTTCTTCAATCTAAGACTGAGGCTTACACTGGTCTATCGGGCCAAATTAGTGACCTTCGTGTAGCAATTGAAAAACTCGAGGCAGAGAAAATGAAGTTTTTGCAAGAGGTAGATTCGGCAAATAGGGCTAAATCACAACTCGGCAGTAAGATTTCACATATCATTTACAACTACGAAAGAAAGAAAGCAATTGCTACAGAATCAGAACACCGCTGTAATCAAATTAAAGAAAAAATCCTGCCTAAGTTAAATGTAGAAATAAATAGTCTTTCTCAAAAATTAGCAGAACTACAATTACAATTGGACAACAAGCAAGATCCAATTTCTGAATTATCAGAAAAACAATTAATCCTGAAAAGTGAATTAGACGCTATCAACAGCAAGATCGACTCATTGAGCAAATACAGTATACAAACTTCCAATACTATAACAAACTTAAAACAGCGTTATGAGCGATTAGAGAAAATTAAAAATGACATTCATATTAAAACAATTGCTTTAGAAGAAAAAGTACGGTCGAAATCTCAACAAGCCATCCATAATGACAACAGAATTGTAATAATGAAAAATGATATAATTGGCTACCGAAAGCACCTCAAAGATGTTGAATCAGCATTGAGTGAGAAGAAAAAAGAGTTAGCAACTACTGAAACTCTAATCCGGCAACTTGGGACGAAAAACCATAAGGTCGAGTCAGAGACTAACGCTTTACGATTACTGTTAGATAGAGCAAGTAGTCTAGCTACCGAATATGATTCCCAATCTTTAGCTGTGAAGGACATCATGAACGAGGACTTTGCTATTGCCGAAATGACAAAGTCCGAATCAAGTTCGGTTATTCGGGGGTTGATATGTGATTTGATCTCATGGGAAAAAAGATATGAAAAACCGGTCTTAGCGGCTGGCGCTGACTTGATGAAAGCTTTTGTAGTAGATGATGTGGGATCCATGCTTTCAATTTTGGAATATGCTAAGAAAAAGAAACTGCCAAGACTCAAAATTGTTTCTACTGACATTCTGAATCACCTACAGAAAATGAGCAAGCGTAATATACTAGAGAATAACGAAAATAATACAAATATCATTGGTACCCTTGATAATTTTGTTTATTCAGAAATAATTGGATTGCCGAACTTTTTATTTGGACGAACATATTTAGTGAAAACTGCCCGGTCAGCTTATCTCTTGGCAGAGCATGGACATAGGGCAGTATCAGTTGACGGAGAATTGTTTGAACCGTTAGGATCAATTATTTCTGCGGACTTTGGCTCGAGAGTTACTAGTTTTAGTGAAGCTCTATTGCTTGGAGATTCTGTAAATGCCTTGAAAAATTCAACTGTTTTATTAAAAGGATTTATTGAGGATAAAAATTTGGCTCAAAAAGATGTGAAGATGCGTTCCACCACATCAGAAAATCTCAAGAACAAATTAGAGGTAGAGATAAACAAGTTAGAAATTCAAAGCTCTATTCTATCTAATAATCTGGATTCAGAGGAGAGTAGGCTGCGAGAAATAATAGCCGAGTATGAATGTGTTAAGTCAGAAATTAATTCTGACAGTAAAGAAATGAAGTTGTACCATAAACGCTTGTCAATATTGTCCTCCACACTAACTAAAATTACAGAAAAGATCGATAGTTTGAATTACAAAAATTTGGAAAACGAGCTAGCTCAAACAAATTGGACGAGGAATACTACCTTGAAATCCATGGATGATATTGAGTATGATTTGCGCGAACATAGGGATTCATTAAGATCGCTAGAAAGTGAGATTGAAATTTGCACCAATCGTATTAACAGTTTGAAAAAGGAGATGGAAGATGATTTACAGCATGAATTGAAAGAAAGAGGTAATGAAGCCGGTGAACTCTTCAAAGAGCTTGCTTTACAAGAAGATGAAATAAAAAAATTAAGGGATCAAGAGCAGCAGATAATAGATTCGTCAGGTACTTCTTTCACAGTTCTACAAGAATATGAAAAGAAAATACGGGCATTGACAGAAAATGAGAGAAAAATATCTAGAGAATATCACAATCTTGAGAAAGATATTGCAGTATTAAAAAAAGAGATAATTGATCTTAACTCCGAAGAAACACATCTACATAGTAGCCTCGACCAGATTGGCTACCACTATAAAGAAAATAATCCGGCAGAAGTGTTCGATGTAGAAGAAACTATTCAACAATTAAACAGTGAGTATGAGACTCTAAGGCCTAGAATAAATTTACGCGCTCACGATAGTTATATTCAAGTTATTGACGGCTATAGAGGCGTGTCAACACGAAAAAATCACTTGGAAGAAGAACGAAATTCAATAGTGCTTTTTGTTGAAGAAATCGATAAAGAAAAGAAAGACGTTTTCATGGAGGCATTCAAGAAGGTTGACACCAATCTTCGAAAAACATTCTCAGAAGTGACAGGTGATGGAGGCCAGGCCTGGTTAGAAATAGAAAATTTTGATGATGTATTTTCTAATGGCATAATGTTAATGGTACAATTCCCCGGGAAGCCTGCACGAGAATCGACAGCTCTGTCAGGAGGTGAAAAAACTATGGCTGGCACAATATTTTTGTTAGCACTACAGTCTCTTAAGCCGTCTCCCTTCTATCTGTTAGATGAAGTCGATGCTCATTTGGACTCGCAAAACACAGAAAGATTATCTAAGGTTTTGTTGGCCAGATCATTAGATAGTAACCAGATAATCATAGTTACTCTAAAGGATTCCACAGTATCCAAGGCAGGATTGATATATGGGGTATATCCCAAAGAGGGCGTGTCGCATATTATAAGGTACAAGCATGACAACCAACACGCACTTGCTGAGGCCGTTAACAGTAACCCCTAGTTATTCCTTGTCTCTTGCCGATTCTGGGATTGCTCATGTTGCCGGTAAGTGGGAGAATAGATAAAGCAAGATACTTTATGCGATTTTTCTGTTTCGTAGAATTCTGGGTCTTTAAGACAGATATTCATAGAATATGGACATCTGAAATATAATTTACAACCTGTCTCCGCGGCCATTTTACCCTGTTTCAAATGGATTTGTTTTTCCTTTCGCAAATTTTCTGGATCAGGTTGAGTAATTGCATCAATAAGGGCCTGGGTGTATGGATGTCTCGGTTTAAACAAAACATCATCTACTGAACCTACCTCAACTATCTTGCCAGCATACATTATAGCTATGGTATCTCCAATATATCTAGAGGTGGAAAGGTCGTGTGTAATGTACAGATAGGAAATATGAAGATGATCTTTTAACGTCTTCATAAGATGTAAGATTTCGCCTCTTACAGATACATCAAGCATTGAAACAGGTTCATCCGCAATTATTAATTTCGGTCTAAGGACCAGGGCTCTAGCCAATGCCACTCTCTGGCGTTGACCGCCAGAAAGCATGTGGGGAAACAGATTCGCGATATAGTCTACTGGATTAAGGTGAACATCCTGTAACGCTTTAAGGACCTTTTCCTCACGCGCGTTTTTTGAGCTTTTGTGTTTCTCGTGAATATTAAGTGGTTCCATAATTATATCCATTATTTTCATTCTAGGGTTCAGCGCGGAGTAGGGATCTTGTTGAATCATTTGAATATTTTCATGAAACCTTTTCATCATTTTTTTGTCGTTTTGGCCGGTGACGTCCTCACCGTTGAGTATGATCGAACCACAGTCAGGCTTCAGAGCCCTTAAGATTATTCTCGCTATAGTACTCTTTCCCGAACCAGATTCACCAGCAAGAACTAGTACCTTGCCTCTTTCAATCTGAAGGCTAACTCCATCAACCGCCTTTAAGTAAGAAGGATGCTGAAACCGCAAAATTTGGCTAATACTTCGTTTAACAGGGAAGTGCTTCTTTATGTTGATAAGTTCCAGAATGATATTAGAATTATTTTTATCCAAAAATTATTGTTGAATTTAGTTATCATAGCAATATAATCCTTGTAGAAAAACGGCATTTAATTAGAATGTCTTACTCGGTAAAGCTGACTGTACCTTATGATCTTGATGCAACAAACAATCAGGAAATTTTAAAATCAGTGGTTTCGTAATGTACAACCAGGACCAAGTATCTTGCGACTATCAGCGTGATATATTTGTAAAGTACTAAGTAATACTATAAGCACTATAGATACACTATAGCGAGGAGTATAAGAAAGGGTTAGAAGAGGAGAGAAAATGCAAGCCAATCTAAGGCTAATTCAACGACATCTCAAGGTATCTATTCTCGTAGCGATAGCGATTGCGCTCATTGAACTTGTCGGCGGGATTCTGAGTAATAGTTTATCCCTAGTCAGCGATGCAGTTCATGTCTTTGGTGATATACTTGCAATTTTTATGAGCCTCTTTGCAGTATCGCTTGCTACAAGACAGCATAAAGGATCAATGACATATGGATATCACAGAGCAGAAGTCTTAGCCTCAATGGCCAATGGCATACTGCTATGTGCTATATCTGTCTGGATTGCAGTGGAAGCGTACCAGAAGTTATACAGCCCTAAACCCATTGACGCCGTATTGGTAATGGCCTTGGCCTCTATCGGACTAGCGGGCAATTTAGTAATAATGAAGGTTCTAAGACAAGATCAGGAAAAAAATCTAAATGTCAAAAGTGCCTTCTCCCACGTACTATATGATACTATATCTTCAATCGCAGTAATATGTGTGGGGGCGTTCACATTTTTTACTGGGGTTCTTGGGCTAGACCCACTGGTAGCTTTGTTAATAGCTGTATTTATTGCTCGTAGCGGGTTTAAAATCGCTAAAGACAGTGCTCACATACTACTCGAAGGAGCGCCTTCCCATGTTGATATTGAAGAGATACGGGCTTCGATATTGAAAATAGAAAAAGTGTTAGAAGTACACGACCTGCACGTGTGGACTATCGCCAGTGGCATGAATGCCTTAAGCGGGCATATTGTTGTACCTGATCAGATCCTTAGTGAAGCCGATAAAGCAGTACAGGCTATAAACCGAATGTTGTTAGAAAAATATGGAATAACTCATACTACTCTCCAGGTTGAACCTGAAAAAAAGGTCTCATTTAGACGCAGCTCGAATGATCCGGGGGATAGAGGGACGCCCAAAAATTGAGAAAAACAAAAAGCAGCCAGAAATTCATAATGATGTAAGTGATGTCTGAAAAATGCATGCTACCACTAAGCACTTGTCACTTTCAGAATAGCTCGCGTCCAAATCTAAGAGGTTTTTTTATTGGGTCTGGCCCTTTGAATAAGCATTCCGGTGCGATAATCGCTGGGATGCAACTATCTTTCTTGGAGTTCTGCCACCATCACTTTTCTACACCGCAACAATGACCCTCAAATTTACCCAGGTGAACGCCACAAGTTTTACCATTTTTATGTCAAATAAATTCATCGCAGCTCGAAAATATTCACTTTAGTCAACTATGAGTATAGGTTTGCGTGCATGTTGAAATAATGAAGAAACGTTTCTGTTTTGGTTCAAACAAATAATTCAATTGAAGTTCTTGCCTTATTCATCCAAAGAGTATATAATGATGCGCACTAGGATATTGCTAATACTTCATCCTCATTGGATATGCGCTGACTAATTATCTTTGACAAGCCCTTCATATAATTTCGGGCAAAAGTCGTAGTAGGTTGTGAGGAGTACCATATACACCCTAGAACCTTGCAGTCATGGCAAGTCTTGGCTATTTCCCACTGGGGGAGACTCCATATTTCCTCTATACTATGGTCCAAAAGGCTATAGGTATTCTCTTTATCGTTGAATTTCCAACAGGGAACCATTACAGTGCCATTACCATTAACAAATACGCTTTTCCATACTCCGCATTCATCAAACATACCTCGTCCGAACTCTATTATTTGTTCAAAATATTGGGGGGGAATCATTATTTGGGGAGAGGTATGCTTTTTTTGGTAGTCCAGTATGCTGTTACATACCTCAACCATTTTTTGCCGATCTGGAAGGAGGGAATAAATAACGTCTGATCTGTCTTCAACGAATGTTAAAGAAACAGCTTTAGATCCGAGATCGAGAGCCCTATCGAAATATGACTGGTCAATAAATTCTTCAGTATTGAATTTTGTAATAACACTATTGAAATAGTGTGGAACTTCGTACTCGGTCAAAAGATTTAGGTTTTCCATTACCCTTCGAAAGGTTTGCGGGGAAACTCCCCGAACTTTACAATAGGATTCTTCAAATACGGAATCTATACTGCAGGTAACAAACTGAATGTATTTCTTTAATTCATGAAGATCTATTGTATGCAGCAACGAACAATTAGAAATCAGAGTAATAGGTATCCGCAGTTGATACAAATACTCAACAAGCTCCATAAAATCGTGACGGCTGGTAGGTTCTCCGCCCTCAACAATAGCCCAAATACAGTGCTGTGATACCTTGTCAAAAATTAGTTTCCATTGATCGGATGAAAGGTCATTTTTCTTGGCCAAGTTTACTTGATTGTTTTTATCTGGATCTCCAAATGGACACATAGGACAATAGAAATTGCAATAGTGCGTTAAGCTAAATACTCCAACTAGTGGAAGCCTGCGCCCCACAAGTCTGTTGGCTGACCATTTTCCAAGCATTTTTATTGTTCGGATCTTATCAACAACCAATGCCATAATCACCCATTCCCAGAATATTAAACATTTATGCTCTGAAAGAAGGGAGACCATAAGATCCTATTGTCGAATTTTACTTCCAGATTAGATACTCGTGTAGCACAAGACACACAGTTATGACATCAGTTTTTGCACATCCACACACACTGATCAGTTAAATTATTTTCTTTACAGTAAATTACCTTACTTCATCCCCAAACTGTTCCGTCTAGTTTCGCAAACTTTAGAAATGCTAATGTCTTGTCTATGTTTGGTACCTTCGCACTTGTCAAATTTGCTTCAACGAAATTGGTTCTCGAAATTTTAGAGTTAGTCAGATCAGAGTTCTGAAGATTTGCCCACATTAAATTTGTTCTCGTTAGGTCCGCATTTATAAGGCTGCATTCTCTCATATCACAATACATTAGAAGTGCATTACTCAAATTCGCGCCTTCTAGGTCTGCCCCTACAAGATCTGCTTGAACTAAATTAGTTTTGGTTAGATTACAGTGTGATAAATTCGTCTTGTTGAGTTTTACCCCATTAAGATAGGCACCTGATAAATCCAGACCTGAAAAGATCTCACCACTAAAATCAGGTCTTATTGTCAAATTTTCCATCCTCCATCTATTGTAATCTTGGATTTTCATTTCTTGCAAAAGCGTTTTTCCTTCACCATGTATTAGCTTATCATTAGCACGAATATCCATATGCTCCAAATTTTCTAAGATCTTCATCTATTTACAATTTGCCTCTATGATTACAGTTCCTGATGAATATGAACTTTTCTGGAAAAAAAGAATCGAGACCAAATATTTTTCCAAACCAAATAACACACGAATTCCTCCCCCCCCCATGCCTCCCGAGTGATGTCCATACATCCATTCATAAAAGAGATTGCAGCCTGAACTAATAAACGAGTTAGTCAATCCCAGTGATAGGCAGAGCTTTCTTGGGAGGCAACTTAAACTCATTCTGTTCTTGCTCTTGCTGTGTTACCTTTTCAAATTCAATAGTAATTTCGGTAGGAGCATTAAATTTCATACTTATTTCTTTTGCGAGAGTACCTATTGATAGGGGGTCTGAAAATTCCTGAGATCCTTGGAGGAATACTCTAGACTTTCTGCCGATCGGATTTCCTCCATACTTGCTGCCCAAAAACTCTTTGAGTGCTTTGATGGATTCCTCGGAAATTTCATTGTAGTAAAAACAGATTCCATGAACGGGTTCCTTGTCAAATGGTGTGCCATACCGGTACCAGAAAACACCAAAATGTTGAAACTCTCCTTGAATACACTTGATGTCCCAATGATTGGCCTTTTCAGGAGGATATGTTGCCCCTAGAACATCTTCGGCTGCTAGTCTCCAATATCTCAGCCGCATAGCTATTTGGAAATCAAAGTTTCTTCCTCGTATAAGAATGTGTTGTTATCCTTCCTCATCTATGAAAAAAAATAAAAAGAAGTAGAATCCTGGTCATATGTTGTGAATCGCAATCAAATTAAGAATGTTCCACTTCCAACAATATCAGAGACCCTACTGAAATCGTTGGCAGAAATGGAAAAATACTACGATGAAAATAATAAGGAATATTTTAGAGATTTGCTAAGCCACCCCAGCCATATCATCAGAACAAGAGCTGTCTGTGTCCTTGCAAATATGGCTGGAGATGATTCAGTAGAATCTCTGGGCCATATATTTGAACGGGACCCTGATGCTCTTGTGAGACATGAGGCTGCATTTTCCCTTGGCCAGCTTGGTTTTGAAAGTGGTATAAATCCGCTATCACATGCCGTCGAATCTGACCCGAGTTTTTTCGTTCGACACGAGGCAGCCATCGCTCTAGGGGTTATAGGATCTGAAAAAGCTAGGGAGGCTCTAATAGGGGCATTGGGCGATTCAAGTGAAGAGGTCAGAGAATCGGCCTTAATTGCACTTGCAAACCTTGAATACATATCAACGATGAAGAGAAAAAACAAATTTACCAAAATGACAGGTGGCTAGTGAGAGCTAAGCAAATCGTGACTTCATTTCTTTCTTACTCCCTTGGGTGAGTGATCACAGTAAGAATCACAGATTGAAAACAGTCAGGAAACCGCCCAAAATAATTGTTATTCAGACACAACCACTGAACCACTTGTACTCGTTGTAAACCTATAAACTCCTTCGACTTCAGAATCTTCGAATATTTCTGCATCATGTGTAATAATAATAATCTGTGACAAAGGTCCCAATCCCTCCTTGAAAGAATCGGATATTATCCTAACAAGGGATTTTCTTCTTTCCACATCTAGGTGTATTGTTGGTTCATCCAAAATGATGAAATCCAGTTTGTTCGAGCTCACCATTTGCGCGATGGCCAACCTCAAAGCAAGTGCAACTGCAACTTTTTCTCCGCCGCTAAGGGAATTCATGTCAATATCTCCAAATGAACCATAGCATACTATCTGAACATCTCGGGCCTTTTCAGCAAGTTCTATTCTTGATATTCCAATCTTGAACATAGAAAGATACTCCGAAGCCTTTGCCGATAAAACCTTTAGCGCCCAAAGCCTTAGGCTTAGCGCTACAGGTCCGTCCCTGCTAAATACTTGAGATCTGATATTTTCAAGATTGGTGAGCAGTTCTGCAGCTGATTCCAATTCTATTAGGATTTTATTTGAGGTATTGATACTATTCAAACATCCCCTAATAACAGCTCCTGCTGCCCCTAGTTTGGCATTTATCTCTAGAAGCTCGTTTGATAGTCTAGTTCTACTAACCTTTGAATCCGCGTATTCTTGCATCTTCAACCCTTCAACCTGCTCTCTTAACATGATAATCTTTTTAACCAACGATCTCGAAAATTCGTCTATTTCTAATCGCCTAGGGTCGTTTGCTTCAGTAATAGTCTCAGGAACATTATCAAGATCATTTTTTTTGCGTTGAAGCTCTAATTCTAAGTCTGGTATGCTCTTGAATCCTTCCATAGATGTTGAGGTAAAAAATCTCTCCGCTGAATCGATTTTTTTCTTTTTTTCTTCCATCATTTCTTTTTCATTCTTTAAACTAGCCCTTCCAATTGACATTTCCTTACGTTCATTGTTTTTCTTCCTAATTTCTGATTCAATATTGCCAGGATCAAATATCTTCTGAACTTCAACATGTACCAGGGAACCGCACACTGGACATCTTCCATCTTTTTTGATCTCAACCCTTTTCGCGCACTCCAAGATGCCTCTCAACCTGCCACTTTCACCTTCATTATGCTCAATACTGATTTCGAGATCTTCGAGCTCCGCCCCTACCATGCGCAAGTTTATTTCAACCGCTTCCTTATCTGAGATCAATTTGCAGGATTTACGAGCCTCATTAAGGAGTCCTTCCAGCTTAACTATCTCTTGAGCTAAAGATTCTCTTTTCCCATTGATATAGTTGATTACAGAATCTTCTGTAGTGTATAGCTCTCTGGCCTGTAAAATAAGAGGTTCCATCCGTTGTATTTCTTTTTCAGTCTGAAGTAGTTGTTCATTCAAGCTATCTTTCTGAGCTTCTAAACTTAAGAGATGGCTTTCTGCATCCTTCAACTCGATCATCTGACCATTAATGGCTGCTTTGATAGACTCAATCTGCTTATCATCAAATCCGCCATTACTATCTCTCAATTTTTCTCTAAAAGTGGAAATAACCTCATTCATAGTTAGATATGCATTGTCTAATCTATCGATACCGATTAGGCTATTTAGTAATTCTTTGAACTCTTTAGGCTGGGAGTCGATAATGCTACTCAGCTCTCCTTGTTGAACTATCGCTGCAATTCTTAACCTTTTATAATCAATCCCTAGAATCTTGGCGATCTCTCCGCTCATTGAATCTCCAAATTGTTTTCTTTCCCCAGAGACTACAGTTCTATCAACAATAATTCCTGAGTCTAAAACTTCATCAAACCTTGCATGCAGAGACTGTCCATTGCTCCCGAGCTGCCTATGTGCAATATATTCTTTAGAACCTACAGATAACCTTACACTCACAGATGCAGATTCTGACCCTCTACGAACAAGGTTCCTGTTTGTCTTTCTAGTATGCTGTCCGTACAAAGCAAATGTGATAGCATCTATAACACTGGATTTACCAGATCCGTTATTTCCTATAAATATTGTGATTCCTCGATCAAATGCAATCCGTGTTGTTCTATGGGAAATAAAGTTCTCCAGTTCAATGGCCTTAATCATCTGCTAATATTATCCCCTTCCGTTTATCGATTGCTGTCATTTTGACCTACATCACGGAATATTAATTCCTTGTTTTCTTCTTGTTATTGTATACCTTCCACACTATGTCTAAGGCCATTTGTAAATCGCCAGCGGATGCTGCGGGAAGAATCTCATTGATAGCAAAGGCGGCAAGTTCGTCAGAGTTTAGTGCTTCTCTTGTCAGTCTGTATAATTCCCTATCGATATCTACAGGCTTTCTACTACTAGTTTCCAGATGTGAATCATGTTTTTCTGCTATACGCCACACATAATGTAAACAGGATTCATTCAACCTAGACAGATTCATAGCAACGATTTTTGAGTCTATTTTCTCCCCCCGTATTGTTAACACAATGATGGGTTTTTTCTTGCAACTCCGAGTTTTTCGGATGAGAGCAGAAATTTCATCTTGCAACGTTTTGTAGTTTGAGTCGAAAGCTAATACTGGTCTACGATTTTCCAGTTTTATCCAATTAGCTCTTGGTTCGTGCCCCGACATATCTGTCAAAAGGAAACCTTTTTCGATGTCTTTTAACCCATCACTTGGAGACAAGTCAAGGGAGCCAGGATACGCAATGAGTCCAGTCTGTTCTGTCCCGTCAAAATAACTAAATGTTTCTTCAATATGATCGTGATAATGACCCATTGCATAATAGTCAAACCCCTTTGGGAGATTAGTACAACTTAGTTCCCCGGCGAATTTATTGAATTCAACCAGACCTTGATGCAACACAAGAATATTTCTCGAATCATAAATTTCCTTTTGTTGCTTTGCAACCTTTTCCGCCACCTGAAACTTTTGAAATAGAATTTCCATATTACTTCTTCTTTCCTTATTGAACCCAAATATTGCTAATGTCCCAGCACGTATTGGTTGGTTATCCTCTAGCAGTCTGGCTAGCTTCATGTTGTGAAAGAGGTAGGGTACTGGAGTATCTTTGATCCGGCTCATATCATGTTCACCCAGAATGAAATAGACCGGTATTGAAGCCTCTCTGAATTTCTTGAGTTCGTCAGCCAGTTTAACTATTGAGGATCCGCTTGGTCTTGGAGTATGAAAGATGTCTCCAGCGAGGATAATCAAATCTGCATGTTCAGATATAGATCGATTGACTGCTTCCTCGAAAGCATCATAAACATCATTTTCTCGTTCAAGTAAGTTAAATTGTGAATATCCAAGATGGATATCCGAAATATGA
>Ga0193741_1000373_pt1 | contig 13155 bp, 12 predicted proteins | sample L2s2metaG_FD_143059 | JGI IMG/M metagenome (GOLD analysis project Ga0193741, IMG submission 143059) | Soil microbial communities from a riparian zone of the East river system, Colorado, United States - L2s2 | ecosystem: Environmental > Terrestrial > Soil > Riparian zone | place: USA: East River...
CTCCGCAAGTGCATTCGGCGCAATCAGCCGATCGGCGATCCCGAATGGCAAGCGGCCGTTGCTCCTTTCGCTGGGCTCTCGATGCGTTCCAGAGGTCAGCGACGCGGCCGAATCCCGTAAATGGTCCCGACCCCTTGAACCGGATATCCTGTGGGAGACGATGCCCGCCGACCTTTTGCTCTGCGCCGCGACGGGTTTCGAGTGCGCACTTCTGCGCGAGAAGCTCGGCGACGATCCGCGGATTCAGATCCTCCGCACCGGCATCGGACCCGTCAACGCGGCCCACGCGGTGACGCTCGCAATCATTCACAACAAACCTTCGGCGATCGTGGTGTGCGGTGTCGCCGGCGCCTATCCTGGCTCGGCCCTGCAGATCGGCGACGTCACCTGCGCCGCGAGCGAGTGCTATGGCGACCTCGGCGCCGCGAGCCCGGGCGGCTTTCTCGACATGAAGGCGATCGGGTTCCCGATCATCGACGGGCCTCAACCGATCTACAACGAGCTGCCGATGCAGGTGTTTCCGCTCGCGAAGTGCGTCCGTTTCGTCACGGTGAGCACGTGTACGGGCACCGACGCGATGGCGCGAGCGATCGAGGCGCGGACCGGCGGCGCGGTGGAGAACATGGAAGGTGCGGCGATCGCGCATGTCGCGCATCTTCATGGCGTGCCCGTCGGCGAGATTCGCGGCATCAGCAACATCGTCACGAATCGCGATACCAGCCAGTGGAAGTTGAAGAACGCCGCCGACCTGGCCCAGGAGGCGCTGCTCGCGTGGATCGCCCGCCGCTGAACTTCGCGTTTTCGCCGTGCCCAAACGACACGTTCGCGTTTCACGCGATCGTGCACGGCCTCGTTCCTGGCGTGTCGGTCACGCCGCACCTCGACGACATCGAAGCGCTCAACATCCGCGCCGCGGGTCAGGACGCTGAAGTCACGAAGGTGTCAATCAACGCCTACGGGCATGGCCTGCGCGATCGCTACGTGCTGTTGCGATCGGGTGGCGCGGCCGGTTTCGGCGTCGGTCCCATCGTCGTCTCGACCTCAACGCGCGAGGTCGGTGGACGCATCGCGATTCCCGGCGAGCGGACGACGGCGGCGTTGTTGCTCCGGCAGCTGGGGCGGTTCGACACGGTCGTGATGCGATTCGATCAAATCGAAGACGCGGTTCTTCGAGGTGATGTCGAGTGCGGCGTGCTGATTCACGAGGGCCGCTTTACGTATGAGACGAAGGGCCTGACGCTGCTCACCGATCTCGGAGAAATCTGGGAACAACGCATGCACTGCCCGCTGCCGCTCGCCGCCATCGCCATTCGACGCGACCTGGCGCCGACGTTCGCGTCAGCCATCGACCAAGCGCTGCGCGCCAGCGTCGAGTACGCGTTCGCGCATCCCGAGGCCAGCCGCCACTACGTGGCCGCGCACGCGCAGGAAATGGATCCCGACGTCACGCGGCGCCACATTCAGTTGTATGTGAACGATTACACGGTCGCGCTCGACGAGGCGGCCGTGATCAAGATGCTCGAGTGGGGCGAGCGGGAAGGGGCGTTCCCGCCCGCCGACAAGAGCTTGTCGATCTTCGTCTGAATTACGGCTTCGCGGTTGTTGCCGCGGGTGCCGCGGGCGCCTTCGGCATTGCCTCCACCTTGCCGCCGGCCTGGACGATCTGCTTCGCGAGCACGTTGGTGACGGTGGCGTCGTTGCGCAGCGCGGAGAGATACGCCGCGCGCAACAACTGCTCCTTGCGATTCTTCAGCGTCGAGCTGATCGCGTCCTTCACTTCCGGCATGCTCAGATCCTTCTGGCCCTTCTTGTCCTTGGCGACGACCAGGACAATGGTGTGCGCGCCGCCCGCGCTGACCAGCTGCACGGTGCCGGGATTGGACTTGAGCACCGCATCGCGCAGCGGCGGCGGTGCCTGGGCGAGCGCCGACATCGGCACGAAGCCGAGATCGCCGCCACGCTGCGCCGACTCGGGATCCTCGGAGAAGTCCGCGGCGAGGTCGCCGAACGCAATGCCTTCCTTCAGGCGCTGCATCAGCATCTGCGCCTTGGCGGTCGCCTCCTGCGGCGAACCCGCATCGTCACCGGTGCGATTGGCCCGCTGCTGCTCGCGGACCGGCGTAATCACGATCTGCGCGATGCGCACCGAATCCTCGGTGCGGTTGAACTGCGCCTTGTTGGCGTCGAAGAACGCCGTGACGTCGGCGTCGCTGGGCGTGGCCTTCTCGCCGACTTCCTTCTCGACGACCTTTTGCGCCAGGAGATTGCGGCGCAGATCCTCGCGCATGTCGGCGGCGGTGAGGTTGCGCTTCTTCAGCTCCTCGTCGAACGCGGCCGGCGGAATGTTCTTCTTCGCTTCGTTGAAAGCGGTCTCGAGCTCGGACTCAGGGAGCTCGACCTTCAGCTCTTTCGCCTTGGCGAGGAGGATCTCCTGGACGATCAGCTCGTTGAGAAGATTGAGCTTCGCCGTGTAGGCCTCTTCCTCCGACGGCTGAACCTGCTGATTATCGGGCACCGCGCGGCGATACGCCTTCTCGACGTCATCGCGCGAAATCTCGTGGCCGTTGACGACCGCCCACGCGGTCGCCGACGGCGCGGGCGCGGCGCCCGGGCCCGTGGCAGGACGGCACGCGGCAACGAGGACGATCAAGGCAAGCGCAAACGCGAGTCTGGTCATCTCTATATTGTAGCTGTGGCACGCCGGATGATTCCGTGCAACTGGGTCACGCCCTCGGTCAATGCCGCCGGTCCCGGCTGCAGGATGTAGGTGGATTTGACTTCGTAGATGTGGCCGTTCCTGACGGCCGGCACGTCCTGCCATCCCGGCCTCGACGCGATCCGTTCCTTCCTCACAGGCTTTCCGCACCAGGATCCGATGATGAGATCGGGCGCCCGCTCGATCACCTGCTCGCTCGACACGATGCGGTCCTTGGCGAGTCCGGCGTTGGCAAGCTCGGGAAAGATCGGATCGCCGCCCGCGATCGCGACGAGCTCCTCGGTCCACCGGATGCCGCTGATCAGCGGGTCGTACCATTCCTCGAAAAACACCTTCGGACGACGGGGCAGCGTTGCCGCACTGGCGCGAACCTCGTCGAGCCCGCGCTCGAATTGGGCAGCGAGCGCCTCGCCCTTCGCCGGCACGCCGACGATGCCCGCGAGCACGCGGATCATCTGCAGGATCTCCGCGACGCTGCGCTGATTGAAGGTGAAGACGGGATGGCCGCGCTTGACGAGATCGTTGGTGATCTCCGCCTGCAAATCGGAAAACGCCAGAATCAGATCCGGCTTCAGCGCTGCAATCTTTTCGTAGCGCGCATGCAGGAACGACGACACCTTCGGCTTCTGGCGCGCCTCCGGCGGACGGACCGTGTAGCCGGAGATGCCGACGACACGATCGCCCTCGCCGAGGAGATACAGCGTCTCAGTCGTTTCTTCCGTGAGACAGACGATGCGGCTTGGATACTTCACAATGCAAACACGAAGGACACGAAGGTCACGAAGACAACTTCAAATCCGCAAAAACGAAACCGTCCCGGTCAACAGTTTCTCCAACGGTCAACTTAATCGCTTTGGTGAACATCGGGCCCGAAAACGCAAACGAGTGGAATTCACCGTTTTCGCCGCACGGGTCAACACCATCCGGCAGATCTTCGAGCAGCGACGCGTCGAACATTCGTCCAGCGAAACGCCGATCCAGCTTCCGAGGATCGACGCAGGTCAGCCGCGCCTGCAGACCCGCTTCGATCATGTCGCGGGCAAGATCGGAAGTCGGCTTCGTCTTCCAGATCGGGAACAGCGGCTCGAGGCCGGAGCCGGCGAGGCGATCCTCGCGATACTTCCGCACGTCCTCGAGAAACAGATCGCCGAAGGCAACGTGAGTGAAGCCATCGGCGACGAAGCCTTCGATCGCCGTCTTCATGATCGACTCGTACTGCGCGTTCGAACATGGCCACGGCAACGGCAGCACGTGCAGCGGCAACCGGGCGGCCTCCGCCTGCGCCTCCAGCAACTCTCGCCGCACCGCGTGCATCGCGACGCGATCGAAGGCCTGATTCGTCGTCGTGAGGAGTCCCGCCGCGGCGTTCGGGTATTCCTGGTTGATCACGTGCAGCATCCACGCGGAGTCTTTGCCCGTCGACCAGCTGACAAGAATTTTTCGGACTTGTTGGCCTGGTGGCCCGTTGGCCTGTTGGCCCGTCATGGGTGCAGCGCCTTCGCCATCTTGTCGATGCCGTCGAGCACGCGCGGCCCGGGGACGGTGAGGCCAGGACCGTTGAGGATGATGACGCGCCTGTTCCTGACCGCCGGCACGGATGACAGTGTCATCCACGGATCGACCACGGCCTTGAGGTCCGCTTCATTCAGCCGCGACGCCGAGTTCAACTCGAGGATCACGTCGGGCTTGCGCGCGAGAATCATCTCGGTGCTGACCTGCGCGGATTCCTTGTCGATGTCGTTCAACACATCCTCGCCGCCGGCGACGACGAGCATGTCGTGGAGGAAGCCGCGCCCGGCGCTGGCGTAGATGTTGCGGAGGGAGCCGGGTTCGCGGCCGAACACGAGCAGCGTCCGCGGCCGCGGCTTGCCCGCGACGCGATTCTTCACCGCATCGATCCCGGCCTGAAGCCCGCGCGCCACCTTCTCCGCCTGATCGACGTGTCCGGTCCGCGCCCCCAACGCGCGCATCGTCACCATGATGTGATCGAGGCCGCCGTGGCGATAGTCGAAGAACGGAATCGAGGCGCGTGTGAGCTGCGCCTGCAGATCGGCCTGGCTGCCGTAGGTGACCACGAGATCGGGCCGCAGCGAGATGATGCGCTCGGTGTCGGGATCGATGAGCGCGCCGACGGTCGGCAGCGACCGCACCTCGGGTGGTTCGACGTCGTAGGTGCTGACGGCGACGACCTGCGGACCGGCTCCGATGGCAAACAGGATTTCGGTCACGTTCGGGACGAGGGAAATGATGCGCTTCGGTTGCTGCGCGGACACGAAACTAACCACGAAGGACACGAAATATACGAAGCCCACGAAGAAACCCTTTTTGTACTTCGTGTATTTCGTTGATTTCGTGATCTTTCTGCCTGATTTCGTGTTCATGAGCGTTTCACCAGTAACCAAAGGAAGAAGGGTCCGCCGATTAATGCCGTGACGACGCCGACCGGAATCTCGATCGGCGACATCAGCGTTCGTGCCGCGAGATCGCACAACACCAGGAACGCCGCTCCGAATAATGCCGACGCCGGCAACACGATACGGTGATCGGAGCCGACGATCAGCCTCACCAGGTGCGGCACGATGATGCCGATGAATCCGATCGGTCCGCCGAGCGACACGGCCGCGCCGGTCGCCAGTGACGCGCTCATGAACGCCAGCCGTTGGGCCCTGACGATCTCCACCCCGCGGGCGGCGGCAGCTTCGGTGCCGACGCTCAACAGATTGAGCGTGCGCGTCATCATCGCGAACGCAACAAAAGAGATGAGGACAAAGGGCAGCGCCGCGATGATCGGAAAGTAGCTCGCCACGTCGAGGCCGCCCATCATCCATCGGATGGCGCGAAGCGCTTCAGCGAAATCGGCCAGGTACTGCACGAACAGAATCAGCGCCGAGAAGAACGCGTTCAGCGTGACGCCGGCGAGCAGCAGCACGTTCGTCGACAAACCACGGCGCTGCGACGAAGCCAGCGCGTAGACGATGGCGGTCGCGACGAGCGAGCCGGCGAAGCTGGCGAGCGGGATCGATGTGATGCCCAGCACGGTCATCTCCAGCCTCATCGTGACGGCGAGCATCGCGCCAAGTGACGCGCCGGCCGACACGCCGAGCGTGAACGGCGTCGCCAGCGGATTGCGCAGCAGCGCCTGGAGGACGACGCCGGCGGCGGCCAGCGTCGCGCCGACCAGACCGCCGGCGAGGACGCGCGGCAGCCGCGCCACGAAAAAGATTTGCGCGTCGACGTTGTCGTCCCACGGAATCGAGCGATCGAACGCTCGCGCCAGCGAAATCGGCGTGCTGCCGACCGTCGGCGCCCAGATCATGACCGCGATCGCAAACGCGGCGAACGCGGCGACGACGGTGACGATCCGGCGGCGGATGCTCATTTTAATATCCGCCCGCCTTCGCGAATACGCTTCGGCGCGGCAAGCCGGACAGGGACCACGGTCATGTGGCCGGTTTCGCTGTTGATCTGAACATCGGCTTCGACGTCGTACAGCCGCCTGACGTTGTCCGGCGTCAGCACATCGGCCGTTGGACCGGCCGCAAGGACGCGGCCGTCGCGCATCAGGATCAGCTCGCGGCAAATTGACGCCGCAAGGTTCAGGTCATGCGTCGAGATGGCCATCGTAACGCCCTGCTCCTGGTTGAGCCGAAGCAGCAACGATGAGATCTCGAGCTGGTAGCCGAGATCGAGCGATGCCGTGGGCTCGTCGAGCAGGGCCACAGAAGGCACAGAAGGCACCGCAGGCACAGAGGACGAATTGCCATGCCCGATCTGCGCCAGGGCGGCGGCAATCACGACGCGTTGTTTTTCACCGCCGCTCAATTCGTGAAACATCCGCTCCGCCACGTGACTCGTGCCGGTGGCGGCGAGCGCCTCCTGCGCGATACGGATGTCGTCCGGACCCTCGACCGTGAAGACGCCGAGATGCGGGTGGCGTCCCATCAGCACGATTTCGATCGCCCGGTACTCGAACGCGAGCTCGGTCTCCTGCGGCACGACCGCGATCTGCCGCGCCGCTTCCCGCCGCGACAACTGATCGAGCGGCCGCTCACCGAGCAGCACGCGGCCCGAGGTGGGCCGGCGCGTGCCGCTCAGCAAACGCAACAGGGTCGTCTTGCCGGAGCCGTTCGGTCCAAGGATGCCGGCGAGCGCACCATCGGTGAGGCGGACGGTGACACCGTCCACGACCAGCGGCGCGCCCGCCGCATACCGGAACGAAACGTTATCTGCCCACAGCAACGCGCACACCCACGTAGGCCGTCCGGCCCGGCGCCGGGTAGCCCAGCACTTCTTCGTAGTCGCGATCGAAGAGGTTCAGGGCGCGCACGAAGACGTCGAGCGCCTTCACCGGCCGCCAGGATCCGCCGAGGTTCACGACGGTGTATCCGGGATTGGGGTACAAGCCGCCGGTCGGTCCGAATGCGGGCTCGGCGTCGAGCGTTTCGCCGCGCATCTGGATCTCCGCAAACGCGCTGACACGATCGCGCGTGAACGACGCGTCGATGGCGCCGGAGTGGCGCGGCCGGCGGAGCAACGGATCGCCGACGGCATACGGCGTTTGTGCGCTCGACGAGCCGTTGACCGCGAGGATCTCGGTAGCGAGGAACGTGTAGCTGGCGCGCACGCCGATGCCGGCGTTGTGACGCCAGGCCGTGGACAACTCGGCGCCGCGGGCGCGCGCGTTCGAGATGTTATCGGTGCGATAGCGGCTGCTGCCGGCAAACGTGCGGCCGACCGAGATGATCAGGTCGGTGTACGAGTTGTAGAACGCGGTCGCGTCGATCTGCACGGCACCGCCGGCGAGCGTTTGCGTGGCGCCGAACTCACCACTCTTGCTGCGCTCTGGTTTCAGACCGGAATTGTCGGTGAAGGCGATCTCGAACGCATCGGGCGGACGGATGCCGGTGCCGAACGAGCCGCGCAGCCTCGTGCCTTCCCGGATGGCGAACGATGCGGCGAGCTTGGGATTGACCGAGTTGATGGACTCTTCAGGAAAAGCGGGCCGCGGCTGAAACGCCAGCGGATCACCAGGCAACGCATCGCGACTGATGCGTTCGCCGCGCACGCCGGCGGTGACCGTCGCGCGATCGCTCGCGTTCCAGCGGGCCTCGCCGAACAGGCCGAGCACACCGCGCTCGATCGGCGTTTCGAGCGAGCTCGGACCTGAGGTAATGAACGTGCTGCCGCCACGTTCGCCGAGCCATTCGAGGCCGCCAGAGAATCCGAATTGCGCGTTCGCGGAGACGTCCGTTTGGGCCCGCACATGGTCGCGATGCGTGTTGCCTTCGGACACACCAAACTCGCTCTTGAACTCGAGATCGTAATCCGCGACATCGACCTCAACGCGCTGGCGAACGCGGCTGGACGCGCCGAACCACGGCTGCATCACGCGGGCACCGCCACCCACGCGCTTCGTTGTCCCGCGGGAAACGGTGTTGACCCCGGCATAGCGATCGGCGGGATCCGATCCGTACGGGCCCGGCGCTCCACGGTCGGTGTCGACGTTCTGCATCGACACTTGGACGTCCGATCCCCTCGTCGCGTGGCGCCAGCCGATCGATCCCGATGCCTGCGCTTCCCGTGCGTCATCATTCGACACGGTCTGGCCGTTCGCGGCCGTGCCGGTGAAGCCGGCATCCTCGAAATAATTCACGCCGAGCTGCCAGCGCACGCCGTTGATCTCGCCGGTCGTGGCTCCAGCTGCCCGCAGCATGTCGCGGCTGCCGGTTTCGATCTGCGCCTGTGCCGACGGAGGGCCGCCGCTGCGCGTGATGATGTGAATCACGCCGCCGATCGCGTCCGATCCATAGAGCGCGCTTTGCGGTCCGCGGATCACCTCGATGCGATCGACATCCTGCAGCGGCACCTGCGAGAGATCGAGGCCGCCGCCGAACGCGTTGGCGCGCACGCCGTCAACGAGAACGAGCGTGAAATCCGACTCGCCGCCGCGCGTGAAGAGGGACGTCACCGTGCCGGGGCCGCCGTTCTGCTGCAGCGTGAGCCCGGGCACCGATCGCAGCGCGGCCGCCAGCGTGAACTGCTGCTTCGCTTCGATCTCGGATCCGGGAATCACCGTCACGCTGTCGGGTATGCGCGAGAGCGGCTGATCGATCTGCGCCGCCGAGACGACGAGCGTCTCCGCGATCGCGCTGACGTGCATCGAGATGTCGAGGCTCGCGGGTGAAGACGTGATGTCGATCGCCATTGCGTCGCTGACGAGCCCCGGCGCGCTCGCCGTGATGCGATAGCGGCCGGCATCGAGGCCGGTAATGACGAACCGGCCCTCATTATCGGAGCGCGCTCGCAGGGGAACTGCGGCAACGCCGGTCAGGATCAGTTCGGCATTCGCAACGGCGCGGCCATCCGGGTCGGTGACTCGGCCGGTCAGCGCTGCGGCCTGCGCAGACAGCGAAATAACGAAGAACAAATAACAAATAGCAAACGGAAAAGAGGAGAGGAGTGTCCGCATGCGCGGACGGATTGCTGCAGTCATGGTGCCTCCCGAGCGTCTCGCGCGCTCGAAATGGACTAGCCCTTGGCAGGAGGTTTCCTGACTCGCGGAGTATTCCGCTTACAGTGGCGGGACCGTGTGGGCATCACACCCACTTCCCCCCCTGCCCGGGACGTTGAACCGGAAATGTTACTACAATGGAGCGATGTCCAAGAGCTCGGTGGTCACCGTGCGAGATCGGACCGTGGCGAAGACCACCTCGGCCAGCGTGGGCGGCTTCACCGTCGTCGCCGAGACCATCGACGTCGATACCACCGAGCGCGTCGAGCTCGTCGATTTGACGGACACGGTGATGGCGTTCGTGCGGCGCTCGGGCGTGCAGGAAGGGCTGCTGTCGCTCTGGTCGATGCACACCACCTGCACCGTCTTCATCAACGAATCTCAGAAGGCCCTCGAGACCGACATCCTGGCGTTCCTCGAGCACGTCGTGGCGCGCACCAAGTATTACCAGCACAACGATCCCGTTCATTCGGACTGCGATCGGCAGAACGCCGACGCGCACTTGCGCGCGATGCTGCTCGGACATTCGATCACGATGCAGATCAGCGGCGGCGAGCTGGTGGTCGGGCGATGGCAGCGTGTGCTGTGCGGCGAGATGGACGGGCCACGGACTCGGACTATTCGTGCCCAGGTCCAGGGGATCGCGGGCTGAAGTTTCCAGTTTCCAGTTGCCAGTTGCAAAATGCATAGCCGCTTAGCAGCAGCCGGGTTATCGGAAATCGCGGAGAAGGTCGAGGCGAAAGAACGCCTGACGTTCGAGGACGGCGTCACGCTGTTCAATTCGACCGATCTCCTGGCGCTCGGGTGGGTCGCGAACCGCGAGCGTGAGCGCCGTCACGGCGCGCGCACGTTCTTCAATCACAACCTGCGTCTCGAAGCGACCAATGTCTGTGAGGCATCGTGCCTGTTCTGCTCGTTCGCGCGGCTGGAAGAGGGCATGCCCGGCTCGCACACGATGTCCGTGGAGCAGATCCTCAACAAGCTGAGGCAGCGCGCCTCTGAGCCCGTCACCGAAGTCCACATTGTCAACGGCCTGCACCCCGGGTTGCCGTTCAGCTATTACACCGACCTGCTGAGCGGGCTGAAGAAGGTGCGGCCCGCGATTCATCTCAAATGCTTCACCGCGGTCGAGATCGCGTTCTTCGCCGATCACTACGGCAAGACGGACACGCAGGTCCTCCAGGAGCTGAAAGCCGCAGGTCTTGATTCACTCCCCGGCGGCGGCGCGGAGATTTTCGCCGAACGAGTGCGACAAAAGATCTGCCACGACAAGTGCGACGGTCCGCGGTATCTCGCCATCCACCGCATCGCCCACGGCCTCGGCATGCGCACCAACGTGACGATGTTGTACGGGCACATCGAGACGATGGAAGAGCGCGTCGATCACCTGCTGCAGACGCGGGGGCTGCAGGATGAGACCGGCGGCCTGCAGGCGTTCATTCCGCTGGCGTTCCACCCGGACCACAACCAGATGCGAAAGCTCCCGCCGCCCTCGGCGAGCGAGACGCTGAAGGTGCATGCGGTGGCGCGGTTGATGCTCGACAACGTCGACCACATCAAGGCGTACTGGATCTCCTGCGGCGTCGAAGTCGCGCAGACGGCGCTGTGGTTTGGCGCCGACGATCTCGACGGCACGGTGCAGGAGGAGACGATCTATCACATGGCGGGATCGTCGACGCCGACGTCGCTGTCGACGCAAGACATCGAGCAGCTGATCTGGGATGCGGGTCGCGAGCCGATCGAGCGCGACACGCTCTACAACGTCGTGCGCGTACCTCAACCGCACGCGGCAGCATCCAATCTCTAGAAGCTGATAAACTTCTTCTAGCAGGCCAAACGCGACCTCAGCAATACGGGATCTCGTTTTGGTCTTTTTAACAACCGGAGATTGAGAAACTTTTCACAATGTCCACTTTCCTGCCGGTCTTGAACGAAGTCGAGAAGGCGTCGATCCGCGAGCGGCAGCCGCTTCCGGAGGCGTATCTCGGCTTGTCCGACGAGGAAATGTCGCTGCGCATCGCGGCCGCCCGCGCCGCGCTCGGCGATCGGCTGGTCATTCTCGGCCATCACTACCAGCGCGACGAAGTGATCAAGTTCGCCGATTACACCGGCGACTCCTTCAAGCTCGCCAACGCGATCGCGAAACATCCGGACGCCGACTACATCGTGTTCTGCGGCGTGCACTTCATGGCGGAGAGCGCGGACATCCTGGCGATGCCGCACCAGAAAATCATCCTGCCGGATCTGGCCGCCGGCTGCTCGATGGCCGACATGGCGCCGGCCGATCAGCTCGAGATCTGCTGGGCGGAGCTCACGCAGATGGGCGTCAGCTCGCGCGTGGTCCCGATCACCTACATCAATTCAGCTGCGGCGATTAAGTCGCTCGTCGGCGAAAACGGCGGCACCGTGTGCACGTCGTCGAATGCCGCGGCGACGTTGAAGTGGGGCTGGCAGCAGAAGGAGAAGATCCTCTTCCTGCCCGACCAGCATCTTGGCCGCAACACCGCGTTCAAGATGGGCGTGCCACTCGATCAGATGGTCGTGTGGGATCCCAACGAGCCGTTCGGCGGATTGACGCGCGAACAGATCGACGCGGCGACGCTGATTCTGTGGAAGGGCCACTGCTCGGTGCACGTGCGCTTCTCGACGAAGCAGATCGAGAAAGTGCGCGCCGAGCATCCCGGCATCCGCGTGATCGTGCATCCCGAAGTGCCGTTCGACGTGATGCAGGCCGCCGACGACAGCGGCTCGACCGAGTACATCCTGAAGCAGGTGCGCGACAGCGCGCCCGGATCGACGTGGGCGGTCGCGACGGAAGTCCACCTGGTCCATCGTCTTGCCGAAGAGGTGGCGCCGGAGAAGACCGTCGTCTCGCTCGATCAGTTCGGCTGCCTCTGCTCGACGATGTTCCGCGTGTCGCCGAATCACCTGCTGTGGGTGCTCGACTCGCTGGTCGACGGTGACGTCGTCAACGAGATCGTGGTGCCGGAAGAGCAGAAGAAGTGGGCTAAGATCGCTCTGGATCGGATGCTTGCTATCCGCTAGATAAGGCGGGTCTGAAGACCCGCCTCTACGAGTAGGAGAGGAATTCCCATGGCTCATTCACTACCGGCGCTGCCGTACGATGCCGCCGCGCTCGAACCGCACATCGACAGCCAGACGATGCAGATTCATCACGGCAAGCATCACCAGGCGTATGTCACGAACCTGAATGCCGCGCTCGACAAGCACCCCGAGCTGCACAACAAGAGCCTGGATGATCTGATCAAGGGCATCAACAGCGTGCCGGACGACATCAAGGCGGCGGTGCGCAACAACGGCGGCGGCCACTGGAACCACTCGCTGTTCTGGAAGCTGATGGCGCCGAAGGGCGGCGGCGCGCCGACCGGCGCGGTGGCCGAGAAAATCAACAGCGCGTTCGGCGACTTCGAGAAGTTCAAGACCGCGGTCAACCAGGCCGGCACGACGCGCTTCGGCAGCGGCTGGGCGTGGGTGATCGACAACGGCGGCAAACTCGAGGTCGCGAGCACGCCGAACCAGGACAACCCGTTGATGGAAGGCAAGAAGGCAATCCTCGGCATCGACGTCTGGGAACACGCCTACTATCTGAAGTATCAGAACCGCCGTCCTGATTACCTCGGTGCCTGGTGGAACGTCGTCAACTGGGACGAAGTCAATCGCCTGTTGAAGGGCTAACGCTCTTCATCCTCCTCGCGTGTGCGGTCACCGCCGGTGCACAACCGGTGGTGACCGGCACGATCTCGAACGTCACCCGCGTCGAGTCCTGGTCGTATTTCCAGCCGGCAGTCGATCCGCTGGCGCTGACGCCCGATCCGATCGGCGATCCCGACTACACCTTCTTCGGCGACCGCGCGGCGCTCGGCGTCTTCGTCGAGGGATCGCGGTTCGATGTCAGTGGCGCGTTCAA
>Ga0193741_1000374_pt1 | contig 13135 bp, 13 predicted proteins | sample L2s2metaG_FD_143059 | JGI IMG/M metagenome (GOLD analysis project Ga0193741, IMG submission 143059) | Soil microbial communities from a riparian zone of the East river system, Colorado, United States - L2s2 | ecosystem: Environmental > Terrestrial > Soil > Riparian zone | place: USA: East River...
CCACGGGCTTGGTCGCCTGCCTGCTCGTCACGCTCGCTGCGATCGGCCTCGCGCGGATGCGCGCTCGCGCTCGCCGAATCGACGCCGAGATCGAGCGCGCGACGGCGCACCTGGACGACGTCGCCCAGCGCGGTGCCCAGGCACGCGCGACCGAGCTCGAGCGGACACTCGCGCGCGCTCGGGCGGATTCCCTCTCGGCGTTCGCGGAGGAGGAACGGCGCCTGGCCGAGAGCCGTCGACAGGCGCTCGGCGAGAGCGAGCAGCGACTGCGCAACGGGCTCGCCGACGCGTTCGCGAAGGTCGAGAGCCAGGTCGAGCGGCGGCTCGCGGCCTGGCACCAGGACCTCGAACGTGCTCAGCACCGGCTCGGGCAACGGCTCGAGCAGATCGCCGCGCGGGAGCGCAGCCTGATCGAGGCGCTCGAGTCGCGCCTCAACACAGACGCCGACCGCTTGCAGACGGCGGACGAGGAGCAGCGTGCCGCGCTCGCGAGACTTCGTCAGGAGCTCGGCCGCGCGGCGGCCGAAGCAGCGGCGAGCGCCTCTGCGGAGCTGGAGGCGCATGCGACGGAGCGCCGGCGTGCCCTCCATCAGGTTGCCGAGCGGCTCACGGCCCGTGAGCGCGATCTCATGGGTCGAGTCGAGCGCGAGGAGACCGATGCCTCCCGGCGGATCCAGAGCACCTTCGCCGAGGTCGAGCGACGGCAGGTCGAGCAGCTCGAGCGGGTGCTGGACCGAACCGCCGGCCGGTTCGTCGACCTGGCCACGCACCAGTTCGACGGAACGATCAAGGCTGCTCGGGAGGAGGCGGCGCGGCGGCTCCAGCGCGAGCTCGAGCGCGCCGTGCAGTCGTTCGCTCGCGAAGGCGAAACGCTGCTCGGGGAGCGGATGGGGCAGCTCGGCGACGCCGGCGCGATGCGGCTCGAGAAGAAGCTCGCCCAGGTCGCCGCCGGGCTGGAACGCCAGCGGGAGGAGTTCGTCGTCACGCTCTCGAGGCGGCTGGGAGAGGTCGAGGCCGACTTCCGAGAGCGGCTGGCTGCGCTGAGCGCCGAGGAGGAGGCCGAGCGAGTGGCACTCGAGGCGCGGTTGGGCGAGATCGCGCGCCGGATCGAGCAGACGGTGTCGAGGGCCGAGGAGCGGCTCGGCGCTCTCCACGGGTTGCCGCGTTAGGTCGCGGATCGTCCCGGGCAGGGTTTGGCGAAGTGAGGACGAATCTCCGGCCAGTGAGCGAGATGACGCAGATCGTCGAACACGACCAGAACGAGCGCGAGAAGGTCGCGAGCTGGCGGCTCCACATCCTGATCGAGGCGGGGTACCCGCTCCCGCTCGCGGAGCGGCTCGCCCACAGCGAGGCGGACCTGCACAGCGCAGTCGAGCTCGTCCGCCAGGGCTGCGAGCCGAAAACCGCCGCCGAGATCCTCCTCTAGCCCAGCCCCACATCCCCACCCGGGTGGGGATGCCGTCCACCCGCCACCCGCGGTGAGCGTAGCTTGCGATTCGCGGCTGGACCGGGTCGAAACAGTGCCAACTTTGCGTGGGGGCGGCCGTACGGCGTCCGCCGCCGGGTTCGCCAAGGGCCCGACGGCGTAGCATCAAGGCGTGAAGGTCGAGGCGACGGAATACGGCGACCGGCGGGTCTTCTCGGTCTCGTCGTTCAACCGCGGCATCGGCGACTGGCTCGCTCGTCTGCCGACCGTCTGGGTCGAGGGCGAGGTGACCGAGCTGCGCCGCCAGGACCGCTGGCAGAGCGTCTTCCTCACGCTCAAGGATCCCGCCGACGGCGCGTGTCTCGGCGTCACCATGGCCCGCGGTCAATTCGACGCGCTGCGGCTCGACCTCGGAAACGGCGAGCGCGTCCACGTCTTCGGCCGCCCCGAGCTCTTCGCGGCGCGCGGAGACTTCCGGCTGCGCGCACTCTCGATCGAGCGCTTCGGGCTCGGTGAGCACCTCGCAGCGCTCGAACGCCTGAAGCAGAAGCTCGCCGCAGAGGGGCTCTTCGCAGCAGAGCGAAAGCGCCCTCTCCCACGCCTTCCGCGGCGGATCGGGCTCGTGACCGGCAACGACGCCGCCGCGAAGCGCGACCTCCTGACCGCGATCACCCACCGCTTCCCGCCTGCGCGGATCCTCGTCGCGGAGACCTACGTGCAGGGCCCGCGCGCCGCGGTCGCGATCACCGAGGCGCTAGGGGCGATCGCCGCGGCGCCGGAGATCGACGTCGTGGTTCTCGCGCGCGGCGGCGGCAGCTTCGAGGACCTGCTCCCGTTCAGCGACGAGCGCCTCGTCCGCGCGCTCGCGGCCAGCCCCATCCCGACGGTCTCCGCGGTCGGGCACGAGCAGGACACCCCACTCTCCGACCTGGTCGCCGACGCCCGCGCTTCCACACCGACGGCGGCCGCGCGGCTCGTCGTCCCCGACCTGGCCGACCTCACGGCACGGCTCGACCGCTCGAGGGCATCCCTGTCCCGCGGAGCACGCGGCACGCTCGAGCGAGAACGGCGACGACTCGACGGCGCACGCGACCATCTCCGCACAGCGCCGATGCTGATGCTCGAGCGGCGCAGGGCCGCCCTCGAGCACGCGGCGGGCAGGCTCCGGGCCCTCTCCCCGCGGGCCACATTGGAGCGCGGCTACGCGATCGTGCGCCTCGAGGACGAGATCGTTCGCTCGAGCTCGCAGGTCGGCGCCGGTGCGAAGGTCGACGTCGAGCTCGGGACCGGCTCGCTCGGCGCCCGCGTCGAAGAGACACGATGAGCTGGCCCTCGATTCTCGTTCACGCGTTCCTCGGGCGCCGCTGCGGGTGCGGGGCCGGAGGGCACAGTATTCGCAATACGGGCCCGGAGAGCACCGTGCACGCAGCGGCGTCAGGCGGCGGCGGAGGCCGGCTTCGCCGGCCGGGAGCCGACGCCGGCGAGGGGCGCGTGTGAGCGAGCCGACCTTCGAAGACGCTCAGCGCGAGCTGGAGTCGATCGTCCAGCGGCTCGAAAGCGGCGACGCGAGCCTCGACGAGGCGATCACGCTCTGGGAGCGCGGCGAGGAGCTCTACCGCGTGTGCTCGGCCAAGCTCGACGCGGCACACGGCCGAATCGAGGAGCTCGCAAGACGCGTCGAAGGGGTCAGGCCTGGTAACGGCTCGCAAGCCTGAATAGAATCCTCGCCGTGGCTGCACCAGAAGAACTCATCCGGCAGGTCCCGCTCTTCTCCACCCTCGACAAGAAGGAGGTCCAGGGTCTCGCCAGCTCGATGAAGGAACGCATCTTCAACGAGGGCGACACGATCGCGAGCGAGGGCCAGTCCGGGATCGGCTTCTTCATCATCGAAGAGGGCGAAGCCGGCGTCTCCGTCGGCGGCGAGGAGCGCGCCACGCTCGGCCACGGCGACTACTTCGGCGAAGTCGCTCTCATCGACGACGGCGCCAGGACGGCGACGATCACCGCCAAGTCGCCGCTCAAGTGCTACGGCATCACGTCGTGGGAGTTCAGACCGCTCGTCGAAGGCAACGCCGGGCTCGCCTGGAAGATGCTGCTGATGATGGCGAAGCGGCTACGCGACGCCGAGCAGCGTACGGGCTAGACGCTCCCCGAGATCGACGAGGTCCTCCGCGGCCCGGCCGGGATCACCGCTGAGCGCATGCACCTCGACGCCTGGCGGCCGCTCGGTGACCACTCCGCCGAACACTGTGCAGCGGACGCCGCCCTCCTCGCACGCCCGGACGACCTCGCCGACCGCCTTGCCCTCGAAGCTCGAACGATCGACCGTCCCCTCGCCGGTCACGACGAGGTCGGCCCCGGCGACGAGCCCTCGGAATCCGATCCGCTCCAGGACGACGTCAGCGCCGGAGCTGAGCCGGCCGCCCAGAGCGGCGATCGCGGCGCCGAGCCCGCCGGCCGCGCCTGCTCCGGCGAGCTCCGCGTACGGGCGAAGACGTTCGTCCGCAGCCAGACGGCGCTCGAGCGTTTCGACCTGCTCGGGCGACGCGCCCTTCTGCGGCCCGAAGGCCCGCGCCGCGCCTCGCTCTCCCAGCAGCGGGTTTCGTACGTCGCAGAGGGCCTCGAGCTCGCGCCCCGTCAGCCGGTCCCCGGCGACCTCGAGCAGCCCCGCACCGCCGTCGACAGTCGCCGTGTCCCCCAGTCCGACGAGGATCGGCCCGCCGGCTTCCGCCGCGGCCCTGAGCAGGAGCTCGCCGAGACCACGGCTCGAGGCCTCCATCGGGTCGCGCTCCTCCTCCGCGAGCAGCCGCAGCCCGACCGCCTCGGCCGCCTCGACGACGACCGACCCGTCCTCGAGCACGAGATAGCGCGCGCGGATCGGACGACCGAGCGGATCGCTCACTGCGGCCACCCGCCACTCACCCCCGAGCGCCCCCGCGAACACTTCCGCCGTCCCCTCGCCGCCGTCCGCCACCGGCAGCTCCTCCGCCTCGAGCCCCGCCGCCCGCATCCCGGCCGCGAGCGCCATCGCCGCCTCGACCGCAGAGAGGACGCCCTTGCAGCTAGCGGGCGACGCGAGCACGCGCACGACGCTGCTCCTGGGCCGGCTCCTCCTCCTCCTCCGGCTCGCCCCTGGCGACCTCGGCCTGGTCGGCGCCGGGCATGTGCTTGAGCATCGCGTACGACAGGCCCTCGCGGGCGAGGAAGAGGAGCCCCACGCCGACGCCGACCGACATCTCGATCGCCTGCAGCCCGATCCCGAAGGCGAAGCCCTTCGCATACGGCACGCCGTAGGAGACGAGCGGCAGGGCGACCGCGGCCTGGACGAGCCCGATGTTGCCCGGCCAGAGCGGGAAGAGCATGGCGACGTTCATCAGGAGGAGGACGAGGCCCGCCGCGTGGAGCGGGACGTGGATGTCGAACGCGCGCATCGTCGCCCAGACCGCGAGCAGCTGGAACGACCAGCCGATGCATTGGAGGAAGATGGCGATCGATGCGGACGCCGGCTCGCGCATCACGCCGAGGCCGTACCGCGCCATCGTCACGAGCCTCCGCACCTGCCCGGCTTCGTCGAGCACAGAGCGGTGGTGCCGCCGTGCGCTCGCCAGCGCGAACGCGAAGAACGCGAAGCCGACGGCGGCGAAGATCATCAGGCTCGTCAGCGCCCAGTGCGGGATCTCCGAGGTCGCAATCACGTATCCGATCAGGAGCAGCACCGGGATCACGTCGAACACGCGGTGCGCGAACACCGTCCCGACCAGGGTCGCCCAGGCGTCGGCGCGGCGTTCCTGGCGGCGCGTCAGCACGGCGACGCGCGCGAGCTCGCCGATTCGGCCCGGGAGGACGGCGTTCGCGAACAGGCCGACGCCGAACGCGGAGAAAACCTCGCGGAACCGCGGCCGGGGAGGCGGCATCGCCTGCTCGATGACCCGATCCCACGCGGCTGCGCGCGCGACGACCGAGAGGAGGTTCAGCAGGATCGCGACGACCACCCACTCCCAGACGACGAGCCGAAAGGCGTCCGCGACGAGGCCCCACTCAGGCCCGCGCCAGACGAGCAGGGCTACCGCCGCAGCGAAGAGGGGGAGCATGAGTGCGAGCCGCCCCCACGTGCTTCGCGGCAGCCGGAAGTTCATGCCGCGACAGCGCTGCGCGAGCCGGTGAGTGACCCGTAGATCTCGGCCAGCCGCTGCGCGATCCGGTCCCACGAGTAACGCTCGACCGCGATCGCCCGCGCCGAGCGGCCGAGTTGCTCCCGTGCCTGCTCGTCCGCGAGCAGCGCCACGACGGCATCGGCGAGCGCGGCCGGCTCGCCGGGTGGCACGAGTCGCCCCGCCTCGGGCTCCATGACGCCACGGTAGCCGCTGATGTCGGAGGCGACGACCGGCGTCGCGCACGCAAACGCCCGCGTCAGCACCATCCCGAAGCTCTCGCCGCCGAGCGACGGCGCGACGAGCGCCTTCGCGGCCACGAGCTCTGCCGTGAGCGCTTCCTGCGAGAGGAAGCCGAGCACGTCGACGCCGTCGTCCGGCACGCGCAACCGGGCGAAGAGGAGGCGCACCGCTAGCGGATCGGCGCCGACGACACGCAGCCGCACACCCGTGCGCCGCCGGATCTCGGGCCAGGCACGAAGCAGCACCTGGAGTCCTTTCCGCGGCTCCTGCCGGCCGATGAAGACGATCTGCTCCTCGCGACCGCCGGCATCGGCGGCATCCGGAACGAGGACGCCGTTGGGGATCAGGTCGTAGTCGCCCGGGAAGTAACGGGATACGGACGCGCGCGCGGGCTCGGAGACGGCGATCCGGTGGTCGATGCGGCCCATGAGGAATCCCCACATGTGCTGCCCGGGCTTAAGCCACGCCAGCTCACCGGAGGCGTGGAACGTCGCGACGATCGGACAGCGGGCCAGCGCGAGCGCCGCCACGCCGGGGATCGGCGTCATCGGCTCGTGCACGTGGATCAGATCGAAGCGCTCGCGCTCGAGGACGCGCCGGATCCGGAACACGGAGCGCGGGCTGAGGATGATGTTCGGGAGCGACCCGTTCGCGGGCACGATCACCGAGCGGCCGATCGGAATCACCCCCGGCGGTGGCGCGTCGTGCCGACCCAGCCTCGGGTGGAGCACGCGCGTGAAGCTGCCCGGCGGGTCGTTCCCGATCACGAGCCGCACGTCGAGGCCCAGCCGCCTGAGCGCATCCGCCTGCAGCTCGGCGTGCTCGACGACGGCTCCCCAGAACGACCAGGAGTAAGGGACGACGATCCCGACCTTCATCGCGGCAACACTATGCACTGCCCGGCAGACTTTCGGCGATGCGCCTCGCGATTGCGCTCACCGCTCTCCTCGCTCTCACGGCTGTGGGATGCGACGAGGAGGACGGAAAGCAGCGCGCCAGGTCACGAACTGCGCCGCCGCCGCCAGCCGTCGAGCGGATCAGCGATCTCGCAGGACGTGTACCTCCAGGGACAAGACTCGTTCTTCGCGACCGACCCGGCGGCAGAGCGCTCGCGAAGATCGGCGCGCGGACGGAGTTCGGCTCCCCGCAGACGCTCGACCTCGCGCTCCGTAAAGGCGACTGGGTGGCCGTCCGCAGCCCCGTGCTTGGAAACAAGGGGGTCGGCTGGGTGCCTGCCGCTGCCCTGCGACTGAAGCCGCAGTTGCTGCGCCTCGAAGTCGACCTGTCCAAGCGCGAACTGAGTCTCGTCTTCCTGCGAAGCGCGCCGGAGGGCCGTTTGGTGGAAGACGAACGTCGGATGAGCGTCGCGATTGGCGCCGCCGACACTCCCACCCCGACCGGCGAGTTCTACGTCACCGACAAGCTGCGAGGCGGCGACTTCGGCCCGTACTACGGCTGCTGCATCCTTGCGCTCTCCGGCCGGCAGCCGAAACTTCCGCAGGGCTGGTCGGGCGGCGACCGCCTCGCCATCCACGGTTCGCCGACGCGCACATGGGGCAAGGCAGTCTCCAACGGCTGCCTGCACGCGCCCGAGCGGAAACTCCGCTTCTTGATGGAAATCGTCCCGTTGGGGACCTCCGTGCAGATCCACGCATAGACTCGGTCGATGGACGGTCAAGGTCTCGCCGAGCTGCACACGCACCTCGGAGGCTCGGTCGCCTCCGAGATCCTGTGGAGCCTGGCGCACGAGCAGGGCATCGCCCTGCCCGTCAAGGATTACTGGGAGTTCGACCGCCTCGTCACCGTCTCCGACCCGCAGGGCGTCGAGGACCTGAACGCGCTCGACCAGATCTACCACTGGACGGAGCTGATCCAGTCGAGCCCGCTGGCCGTCGAGCGCTCCGTGCACACGGCGATCGGCGGCGCGTACCGCTCGCAGGGGATCACGACGTTCGAGCTCCGGTTCAACCCGATGAAGCGGAACCGCGGCGGCGAGCGCGACCTCGACCACATCATCATGGCCGCGGTGCGCGGGCTCGATCGCGCGAGCCTCGAGTACCCGCAGGTTCGCGCCGGGCTCATCCTGATGATGGACCGGACGTTCGACGAGCGGCAGAACGCGATCATCGTCGAGAAGGCCATCCGCTACGCGCCCCGAGGAATCGTCGGCATCGACATCGCGGGGCCGCGGCCGAGCGGGGACGGGCCGTATCCGTACCGGGACCTTGCGCCGCTCGTCGAGGAGGCCCGCTCGGCGGGGCTCGGCGTGACGATCCACGTCGGCGAGGAGGGCGGCGGGCACGGGATCGCCGAGATCCGCGAGGTCGTTGGCTCGCTGCGCCCTGAGCGAATCGGGCACGGGATCCTCGCGGCCCAGGACCCGGAGCTGATGGCGCAGCTGCGCGACGCGAAGATCACGCTCGAGATCTGTCCCACATCGAACCTGCTCACGAAGGCGCTCCCCGACGAGGACGCCGTGCGCGACACGTTCCGCACGTTCGCGAAGGCCGACGTGCCGTTCACGATCGCCACCGACGGGCCCGAGATGATGCGGACGCACCTGCGCGACGAGTTCGAGCTCCTGCTCCGCATCGGCGCGCTCGACGAACAGGAGCTCGCCGAAGCCAACCGGCGCGGGCACGAGGCGAGCTTCGTACGACCTTCGGCGTAACCCGCGAAGTTACGCCCTTCGGCCGATTCCAGGCGGCCAGGGCGTTGGTAGCTTCGGCGGCATGCCACAGGTGCTGACCGAGCGGGACGTCAGGTTCACAGAGCGACAGCGCGAGGTGGTGGAACTGATCGCTTCCGGGCTGTCGAACGACGAGGTCGGCGAGCGCCTCGGCATCTCCCCGCGGACGGCGAAGGCGCACTGCGACGTGCTGCGCCATAAGCTCGGCGTCTCGCGCCGGCGCCAGATCCCCGTCGCCTACCGGCTGCTCACCGGCGAGGACCCGCTCTCCACGAGCCTCGGGGCCTCCAACTCCGGGGACTGACGGCTCCCACCCACGGCCCCGCCGTGGGTGGGAGCTACTCCCTCAAGTCTCGAAGGCGCTCAGCGCTGCGAGCGACGGAGCCCGTCGTAGTCGGCGCCCTGCTCGATCAGGTCGACCGAGATGATCAGGTCCGGGCGCAGGTAACGCTGGGCGAAGAACGGCCATGTGCTGTTCCGGTCGGCGGCCGCGATCTCGATCACGACTTCCTGGGCTTCGGCTGCCGCCTCGGCCACGGTCGGGAACGTTCCGACCTCGAGCGTCGTTCCGTCCTGGAGACGGAGGATGACGGCGGTGAGTGAGGCAGTCTCGTCCTGGGCTGCTGGTTCGGGCGCGGGCTCATCTGGTGGCGGCGCCGGGCTTGCCGGCTCCTCCGCCGGCTCCTCGCCTGCCGAGGGCCAGTCCGGGGGGAGCTCGAGGATGAGTTCCGGAGCGAGAGGCCGCTGGACGACGGGTGCCTGCGGCTCGGGCGTTGTCTCAGGTGCCGGCTCAGTGGCCGGCGCCGGCTCGGGTGCGGACTGCTGAGGAGCCGGGGTCGTCTCGACCGCCTCGGCGGCCGGTATCTCGACCTGGTGTGTCTCCTCGGCCGACGGCGGCGTGGCGGGCGAGGGCAGCAGCATGGGCGGCGAAGGCAGCTTGGGCGATGCCGGCTTGGGCTCTGCGGCAGGCGACTCCTGGGGGCGAAACATGATCGGCAGCGGGCGGACCGGGGCTCGCTCGACCTCGGCCGGCGGCTCGGGCTGGGTCTCGGGCTCCGGTGTATCGGGGTCGGCGACGACGATCTCCAGCTCCGGGGCGGCCTCCGGCCGAGGCCTCGCATACGCCTCGGCGATCGCCTTGACGAGCTCGGCGTAGGGCGCGACGACGAGCTTCGGCGCGGCGCCGAGGGTCCGGCGCAGGTTCTCGAGCATCAGCTCGTTGGACGGGTCGGCGACGGCGACGACGAGCTGGCCGCCCTCGTGGCGCAGGGGCAACGCGACCTGATGCCGGGCATTGTCCTCGGAGAGCATCTCGAGCGCCGCCGGCTCGACGTCGCTCGCGCTGGCCTCGACGAACGGCAGGCCCTTCTGCCCGGCGAGCAGCCGGCCGAGATCCCGCTCCTCGAGCAAGCCGCGCTCGATGAGGACCTCGCCGAGCCGCCTTCCGGTGCGCATCCCCTCTCGGAGGGCGTCCTCGAGCTGCTCCTCGCCGAGCAGGCCCGCGCGGAAGATGAGCGTGCCGAGCGGCACGTCGATCATCGCAGCGGAGACCCCCGCAGCGGACTCATGAGTTGCGGAAGGGAGCGCTGGCGCCTCAGAAGCAGGCTCAGCCTCCTGCGCCGCAGACTCGGCAGGATCGGCAAAGAACGCTCCGTTCGCTGGTTTGGTTGACAACATGGCCGCCTTTCTGCTGGTGGTTTGCCGCTCAGGAGGACACGAGAACGAGCTCAGGTGTGAGCGCCCGCGCCGTCCGCCTCGTTCGAGACTTCTCGCCGCTACATCTCGTTATCGGGCAAGACCACGGCCTAGGCGTCACCCAAACGGGTTACACGGAAGCCTCATGGCGCCAGCAGCCCGAGATAGGCATCCAGGAGCGGCTCCCCGAAGAAAAGCGCAACGATCGAGCCGAGCGCCAGGAACGGCGCGAACGGGATCCCCATCTTTCGCGCCGCGCGGCCGTGCCGTGCCAGCAGGTACACGGCCGGCACGAGCGAGGAGACCATGGCGACCAGGAGCGCAACCGAGACGAGCTTGCCGAGTGCCGCACCCATCAGCAGCGCCAGCTTCACGTCGCCCATGCCCATGCCCGCCGGGTAGACGAGCACGGCGAGAAAGAGGAAGAGGGCCGCGCCGAACGCTGCGAGGATCCATTCCGGGCTCGGGTCGCGGATCGTCTGGGCGACAAGGACGATCGCCGTCGCGGGAAGCACGATTCGATCGGGAACGATCCGGTGTGCGATGTCGACGGCGGAGATCGCCACGAGGACGCAGCAGAAGAACGCCGCGATCGCACCCTCGAACGTGAGCCCGAACTCGAGCAAGCAGGCCACGATGAGCACAGCCGAGATGAGCTCGACGACGGGGTAGACGAGGCCGATCTTCTCCCCGCAGTTGCGGCACTTGCCTCGGAGGACGAAGTACGAGACCACCGGGATGTTGTCGTACCACGCGATCGGCGCCGAGCAGGCCATGCACTCGGGGCCCGGGTGGACGAGCGAGCGCTTGAGCGGCACCCGCGCGGCGACGACGTTCAGGAAGCTCCCGATCGCAAGGCCGGGCGCGAAGGCGAGTGCAGCGAGAGCGGAGCTCATCCCCGGCGAGTATCGGCGCGTTCCGCCCAGAAGTTGACCCACTTTCTTGTCGGTGCCTGGCCCCGTTAACCTTTACGGGGCCAGGCACCGTTAAGGAAGCGTCACAACCTTTCCAGAGCTAGACCCCGTGAGCGATTAGGTTTCGGCGGCTTTGTACGGTTTGCCGGGGTTGCCTGCGGCGCGGGCGATCGCTTCGACCATGCGCATCGAGGCACGGCGGAGACCGCGCATCGCGCTCGGGCTCGGTACCTCCCCGCCGATCAGCGACTCGACCGCCTTCCAGAGATAGGGCGTGCGAACGACAGCGTACGTCAGGCGAGGGAACCGATCGAGGGCGACCTTCGCTCCCCACGCGGCGGCCAGTTGCGACGAGAGCGCACGGCGGAGCTCCCGGTCGTAGGCCTCGAGGTCGCCGGCGACGACCGCCTCGGCCGCGAGCTTCGCGGACAGGAAGGCCTCGTAGATGCCGTCGCCCGACAGGGGGTCGACGAGCCCTGCCGCGTCGCCCAGCAGTGCTGCTCGCCCTTTGGTGAGACGCGCGCGCGCGTGCAGAAGAGGAAGGCGGTAGCCGCGGACGTTCTCGAGCCTCGACTCCGGGATCCCGTACTCGTGGCAGAACCGCGCGAGATGCTGCCGCAGCCGTGGGCCTTCGCGCTCCCAGCCGCCGACGCCGACGTTGACATGGTCTCCCTTGGGGAACACCCAGCCGTAGCCGCCGGGGACGTTCGCGAGCTCGAGGAAGAGCCGGCCGCGGTACTCGTCCTCGTCGACGATTCCGTACGCAACGTTGCCCTCCAGGGCAACACCGTAGGTACGGCCACCGTCGAGGCCGATCGCCCGGGACGAAGTGCCGTTCACTCCATCGGCGCAGAACAGCCACGTCGCAGCGACTTGGTGGCCGTTCACGGTCGCGCGCACACCCTCGTCGAGCAGCTCGAGGTCGTTCGCCCGCGCGCCGTCCTGGAACTCTGCTCCGGCCTGGGCTGCTTGCCCGGCGAGGAACGCGTCGAGCCGGCTCCGCTGGGTCATGAGCACGAGCGGTTGTTCGGTGGTCCGTTCGAAGCGACCTTTGAAATCGAGCCCGAGGCGGACGCTCTTCGTCCGGTCCTCGACCACAGTCTCGACCGAGAAGGGCAGCTGCCGAACGGCGCGCATCGTGAGCCCGCCCCCGCAGGGCTTGTCGCGTGGGAATCGAGCCTTGTCGGCAAGCAAGACCGACGCCCCTGCCTTCGCCAAACGGTAGGCCGCGGTCGACCCGGCGGGGCCCGCACCGACCACGAGGACGTCGAAGCGCTCCACGGCCACGAGGCTACAACGTTTGCCCGGGCTACAATGTCGCGCCCCTGGGGGAGTTCCCGAGTGGCCAAAGGGGACGGGCTGTAAACCCGTTGGCTCAGCCTTCAGAGGTTCGAATCCTCTCTCCCCCATTTCTGTGCGCGCCAAGAGGCGCGCACAGAAATGCGAGCGCGGCCGAAGGCCACACGAGCCTCAAAGAGGCGCTCACGCGGGGCCAGATGAGCCCAGACCAGGCCAAAATGCGCGGTCAGTGAGCCCTACTCGGGTCGAGCAATCTGACGCATTTGTGTCATGGTCACGCCCGCGCGGCGTGCCTACTGTTGTTGTCACCGCCCGGATTAACCGAGCGGAAGCAACGCGAAAGGGAATATGTCTTTCAAGCGATGGCTCCCTCTGCTGGGCGCGCTCGGCCTGACGGTCATGGTCGTAGGCGCCGCAACAGCGGCGACGAACAGTAAGAGCAAGACCCGCACGCTTACACGAGCGTGTTTCTGGGTCGAGACCAAGGGTGACCGAGTCACCTACCACGACGTCAAGATCAGCCGGCTCAACCGAACCGACACTCGCTTCTGCATCGTCGGCAAGACCGGGGCGAAGGGCAAGGCCACACGCGGCATCGCGGGCACTGTCGGCCCCGTTGGTGCTCAGGGTGCTCAGGGCGAAGTCGGGCCGGTCGGCCCGACGGGTGCGCAGGGTGCCCAGGGCGAGGTTGGAGCCAAGGGTGAAACCGGTGCCACTG
>Ga0193741_1000375_pt1 | contig 13097 bp, 10 predicted proteins | sample L2s2metaG_FD_143059 | JGI IMG/M metagenome (GOLD analysis project Ga0193741, IMG submission 143059) | Soil microbial communities from a riparian zone of the East river system, Colorado, United States - L2s2 | ecosystem: Environmental > Terrestrial > Soil > Riparian zone | place: USA: East River...
GTGCTTGGCTCGGGCCATGCGTTTGTCAACGAGTGCGGCTTCAAGGACGTTTGGCCGGTGATTGCCGAGGGTCTCTCCTCAAGCTACGGGGCCTCCGGGAGATTTGGCTTCGGCGGGAACCGCGTTAGGGATCGCTTTCATGCCGTTGGGCATTCGGGGTTCCTGACCTCGGAATTCGTCTCCAAATACTGGGTTCCCTTCTTTTATGGTGGGACCGTCGTCGATGGTCACTTGCAACCTCATCAGCCTTCGTGGTTGCGATTGCTTTCGAACAGCCGTTATATCGGAGTGGCGGTCTTTCTTGCACTGCTTATCGCCATTCCTGGACCGAGAAATCGTATTAAGGCGGCCATTGATCCATTGTTCTTTCGTCAAGCGGTCAGAATTACAGGAGTCGCGCGAGATGCGTTCGGCCACCCAGTCGAAGGTGTAACGATCACGGCCGAAGGGCATAACTTTTTTTCAAGTTCTGGTACTTCAGGCGACTTCGTTGCGGAATTAAGACCGATCAATCGTGGTGAGTCGATCAGGTTACGGGCGACGAAGTCTGGCTATCAGGATTGGTCGAAGAGTATTTCGGTGACTGGTACTAACGTCGATCTAGGAATCATTCAGCTAGAGCAAGTTCGGCGATGAGACTCGCTACGTGGATAGGAATTCTTTTGGCTTGGCCGGAGCCCCTGCTAGCGCAGACCCTTCGGCTCGACGTCGTGGGGTCGGTCTACTGCAAAGAGACGGCGACTGCACCAACTATCCCCGCTGGGAATGTTAGAGTGCAGGCTGAGCGTCGAATCGCGTTCGAGCGTCCCTTTACACACACACAGATAGACAACGGCTTTTATAGGTTGCCTCTTCGCTATCAGGTTGCGCTGAATTCACAGGTAGTGCTGAAGTACTTTGCCTCTGGTAAGGCTGTAGGCGAGCAGACGATTTCGGTAGCATTGGGCCAGCTACGAGATTTGAGTGTTCCCGAGTTGATCGCACCGACGCTCGAAGTCCAGATTAATTGCGACACAATTACTCCGACGATTTTCCCCGAGGATGCGAGTTGGGCAGCAGCTGCCGGCAGTGGGCTTAGTACCAGAACCATCTTCCTCACTGCTGTGGCGGTATCGCTTGGTGCCTCCGGAATCGTCGTAGCGACAAATGACGCAGTGACATCCGCACCAGTAGAAATCCAAGAAATCGCAATCGATTCAACAATTACCACGCCGCAGTTAGGCTTCCGGTCAGAGCGGGCTCTAGATTTTCCTTACCTAGGGTTTCGATATGCTGCGACTCGGAACGAATCGGCTGCGATTGCTTGGAATGCGTCCAACACCGCTTTCAAACGTGGTTCGGAAGTAAGTACCCGATTAAGCCAGAAGCGGCGAGCGACACTATCGGGTTACGTTTCGTCGGAAAGGGGCTTGGCTACTGGGTTCGATTACGCTTTTAGTGAAATAGACTCTGGCAGTGTGCTGTACGACAAAACGAAGAGGTTGGAGGGGGCGTTTCGTACGCGGGAGAACCTCTTTGGGGCTTACGTCGCAAAAGAAGTAACGAAGAACATTGCGACATCATTGGGTGTCAGCGTTTTGCTGCAAGATATTGCTGTGCCATCAAAGATTCGACGCGAGTTCTATGCACCAGTAGCCGGCGTATCACCATCAAAGGACTTTCTCGAGCGAGAATCGTCCGACGAGGTCTCGGCAGACGCGTCGATAGGGATGTCAATCCGATTGAGCGATCAACTTCTGCTAGGCATCGCTTTAAACGGCGTGCTCGCCGATCCCGAGATGAGGAATGGAGTGCTCACTAAGGACAGAGTCTTCGGTGTTGGCAGTAGCTGGTCAAGAGGCAAGACCACCTTGGGTATCGATACAGAGTATTCGAAGGCAAACGGAGCCAATGCTTCGATCGGTGGTCAACTAGAAATCACGCCGAGCATCCTGTTCAATGCCGGTTATCTAACGATTAATGACAGCGTGCGCGCGGGACTTAGCATTCGAGGGGTCGAGTATTCTGTTGCCGTTTCCCGTACTGCGGCGCCCCGCCACAGCATTTCCCTCACAAACACGTTCTTCAAGTGAGAAACAAGCGCGAGACGCGCCGGTTCAAATTGGCTCCAAGCGTGCGTGCGTCTGTCCTGCGGCGTCAGAATCCGACAATTCGATTGAATTTGGTGCCGGAGGAGGGGGTCGACCCACACACTCTTGCGAGTACGGGATTTTGAGTGCCTTCGGGGATTCGGAGACCGGCCGGATTATCGATTTCCGGCCGCAATCATTGCTATCGAATAGCACCGGATGTTACCGCGTATCAGGGCCGTAGGGGAAGTGAGGGGGAAGTCTGCACTCCGATTTCGGCTGCGAGGCGCTCTGCTTCCTCGCACAACTGCACCCACGTCACATGTGGGTCGGTGAAGAGCAATTCGATCTCCTCTGCAGGCGCGGGGCTGGGTTCGATACGTCCCTCATCGATGCGTTCGCCGTGAATCTCGATGAGACGCAGCCTTGTGTTCTTCATGTAGTAGCCAACCGTCCAGCCTTGCCGCTGGTGCTCGAAGTCGAAGCTGATCGTGTTAGTGCTCAACACTTTGGTCAGCAGGTCTTGGGCATCATTGAGAACTTCCGGCCACGTCCGCGTTGGCGAGTCAGCAAGGAACGCCGCTCGCCACAATGAAAATGCGCAGGCCACAAGCGCTGAGTAATTCCGGCCATTCAGGCTGTCTGGTGCTCCGTATCGCTTCCCGTGGCCATATTCGTAAAGGGCCAACAACAGGCGTTGACTGCGCGCTCTGGCTTCGATTGCCCACGCGAGGCGCGCTGGATCAATGTGTTCCATCATCGTGTCCCTTGGCTATGCCGACGCGGTATCTGGCGCACCCTTGCGCCGACCTCACGTTCGTCGGATCGGCTAATTGCAGTTTGCAATCACTGATCTCATCTTCCCTTTAAAGTTCTTCCACACATCGTCGTCACTTTCGATTGCTTTAGCGAAGGCCTTTAGGTGCGCGGGCAATTGCTCGATTCAGCTATGGCGGTGGGGAACGTGGGTCTTTCTTCGGATGAACGTTGCTGGTCGCTTTCTTTTTGATGCGATACGCAGCGACCTTGCAGCGCGCATCACAGTACATGGTTCCTCGACGCCGTGCGTCTGCCGACACCTCAAACCATTTCCCGCAGTTGTCGCACGCCTTGAAGGTCGGGTTTTCGGTGAGGACGCGCGCGCACTGAAGCCACATGGCGGCGAGGAGTGTGTCCGGGACGATGTGAAGCATCATCCCCGCCTTGTCGCCATCAATAAGGACTCGCACGCTGGTCATGGTGCCGTCTTCGTTGCCGGTCATCGCCTCGTTAACTTGCTTCTGTGCCCACGCAGAGGCGAAGCGCAAAAGTTTCTCTGCCTGTGTGCCCCCCTTGTTGCCCCACTTCCATAGCCACGGCTTGAATAGCGGATTGGAGGAACAAATAAACTCGCACTCTAGGCCGTACACTCCGTCACGTTCGTATCGGACCGCATCCGGAAGAACGTGAAACCATTGTTTTAGTGTGGGAATGTCTTTATCAAGAATCGCTTCGAGTACCGGACACACGCGCCACAGTTGTCGGTGCGCCTCTCGCCACCGCCACAGCGGTTCGCCTTGGTCTCTCAGGTCGGCGTAATTGACAACACGCGTCTTGCGACCCCTGTTCGTTTCGTTCTCTAGGAAAATGGGAACGCCGAGCCATCCGTATTGATTCGCGAACTCCAGAAACGTCGCTTCTGTCGGTTCAAGGTGGGCGAACTGAAGAAACAGGGTCGGGTGGTCCTGCAATGGAGCAAGGGACACCGCTTGTGATGAAGCATCGCGCCAACGAAGAAAACGGGTTTCCGACCGATTCCGGACGCTGCTAGCGCTCTGAAATGCCCTTTCATCTAGCGCGACGGCGTCTTCCCACACATAGCCGTCGAGAGGCCGCGCCCACGCGAAATGTTCCAAGCCTTGATTCATGTTACCGAAATTCTACTTGTTTCGGTAACAGAACGCCAATTACAGTAACACTCACTGACCGCGCGGAGCGGTCAGCTGGAGGACTACCAGTGATGTTAGTGACTGGCCCGCGCGCTGGCCGCAACACCCCATCGCCGCGCGGGTCGAGCAAGAGCACAACAGTAAGGGCCGTCTCCTCGTAGCCTGATCAGCATTCGAGACGGCCCATGATGGGGCACGAGCAACCGATTCGGATTATATCCGACGTACTCTTGATGCCGCGTTTCCGCCCTCGCATTTAGCGGGAGCGGAAACGCGTTCTCGGCCTTCCAGTTCACTATTCAATCCGCACAGGGGGCCGATAAGTCGAAGGTATGCGGAAACGATCTGCCATATTCGTGCTGACGGCCATCACCATCGCGATGGCGATGGTGGATGGTGTGGTGGCGCGCCAGAAGTACAACCGGGTCGCGGTCTATGTGGTGGCCGAACGCGGCGAGGGCAGCTTTCTCGCACCCGGCGTGCCCGATTCAGTTCGAGACCTGAGGAGCGAGATTCCCAAGCGATCATCACTGCGTCTGGTCGCGACCGCCGAAGAGGCCGAGATCGTCCTCAAAGTGATCGACCGCCGAAAGGTCCACCAGGACGCCCAAGGGGCAGCAGCATTCCCGGTCGGAACTGCCGTCGTTGCGGTGCCAATAGGCACTGAAGGGAATCTGTTATCGACGATCATGGAGGTCGGCGATTATCGACGACCGATTGATGTCGTCTTCACCGGGACGGCCGGTGTGTGGCGTGAGTGCGCAGAGCAGGTCAGCAAGCGACTCCACGAATGGGTCGTAACAAATCGCGAGCAGATTGCCGCTCGAAAGCGTCCGCAACGCTAAGTGCGAGTTTCACAGGGCTGCTCATCATGCTGGGGCATCGGTCTACTCGCTCTGCCCGAAAAGGGGAATCTTAGGGGAAGTGCGGTTGCGTTGAGGCTCGAAACGATTTGAACCAAACGCGCTAACTTGCTGATTGCACTAGTGCCGGAGGAGGGGGTCGAACCCACACACTCTTGCGAGTACGGGATTTTGAGTCCCGCGCGTCTGCCAGTTCCGCCACTCCGGCCGGAGTTACTCAGAATATCGCATTACGCCGCTACTGCCCAAGTCCGTTGCGCTTGCGGTTAGCGTGGTAGTCGGCGTCGCGTTGTTCCAGCCGGCGCTTGCAGCTGTCGTTCGCCAGGCACTCGTTCAGCCCGACTGGATCGAGTTCAGAGGGCGGACCCTCAATCAGTTTCTCGACGTCGAACAGGTTCGGATCCGCGCTTTCCTTAAATGACTTCAGCGTGACGATGCTCTTCTCGCCGGTACTGAAATACAACGTCCTTTCCAGCATGGCGCAGTCGTAATCGAGGGCATACCACGTCTCGGAATAGCGATCCGAGCTTCTGTCAGTCCACATGATCGCCCGATACCCGAAGACGTCGCGGATCGATCCGCGTTCTTCCGGGCGCGTCCCCGCGCACTCATTCGATGAAGACCGCATCGTCAGTCCGCTGCCTTTCGTTGTGGATTTGCGGCTGCCATGAGCCGTGACGTTGAGGCCCGATGGAAATGTGAGGTACCGCGGGCCTTCGTGCAGGCCAAGCTTGAGGAGCCGGGCGCCATCGCTACGGATGGCGATCGTTTGATATGACGCGATCCGCGGCTGGCCATTCCGGTTGACGGCCGTCTCCTCGAACTCAGCTGTAAAGGGTTTGAGCGTTTCGGCCGGCTGCTGCGCCGTAAGAGCGATGGGCATCGCGAACGCGAAGCAAAGAATGAGCTGTTTCGAACTCATTTGCGTCACCTCAAGGTCAGCGTTTTCGAACCGTCGCGATTTTGCCCGACTGGGTACGGTCGAACTTCACGGGCGCCTCCGTTTCCGGGGTCTCGAAGAGCCACGCCAGCGCGCTCTCCTCGTCGCGAAACACCTTCAGGCCTTTCGGATCGAGTGTCTCGGCCAGCCGGCCCGCGCCGAATTGCACGTTCGAGCTGACGACGATGGCGCGCTTCAACGCGGGCTTGCTGATCGACTGCAGGATCGCCTGGATCTGCGAGAGATTGGGAATGCCCTTGGTCACGCCGCGCGCGTCGATGAGCTCGACGACGCCGGGCCGGATGAAACCTTCGAGGATGAGTCGCGATCGTTCGGCGATGATGTCGGGAAGCGTGGGCCACGCGCCCGTGATCGTGATGCGCAGCAACCGTTTTTCCTCATCGAACTTGACGTCGATGGGCACTTCACACCTCCCAGGGGACGGGCGAGATCAAATTAACACGCTTCTACTGTCGGGCGCCGGACCAGCCGCCACTGCAACTTCCGCCTGAGAATGTGCCGGTGAACGATCGTCGATCGTTGGCGAGGGTCGCGTTGAACGTGTAGAGCGTATCGATCGGTACGAAGAGCTGCAGCGAGTTGCCGTTCACGAACAGCGGAATCACCTGGTTGGAGATGCCGACCGATGGAATGGTGATGACGAACTCGGAGCTCGCGCCACCGGTGCGGCGGATAGTGCCGGTCCACGTGACTGAAGCCGGCAATGCTGCCGGGCAGCCCCCGCCTTTCACGATCGTACCCGCCCAGTTGCCGTACAACGGATCGCCCGCGGCCTGACTGATGGAAACCGATTGACCGGCGACGGTCAGCGTCGCCGTCCGCGCGTCGCCGGTGTTTTCCGACACGGTCACGTTGACGCTGCCGTTACCCGATTGGCTCGTGCCTGACGTGATGGTGACGAACCCAGCATTCGAAGATGCGGTCCATGCGCAGCCGGTGCCCGCGGTCACGCTCAGCGACGCGGTGCCGCCGGTGCCCGCCACGCTCAACGACGTGCTGGACAGCGCATAGGTGCACGTCGGTGACGGCGCCGTTGGTGAGGGCGTGCTCGTCCGCGTCTTCGAACACGCGCCGCTCGAGATCGACGCTATTGCGACGATGAAGCAAATCAGTCTACGCACGGATCGAGCGTAGCTGAGCGAGGGGGGATGCTCAAGCTCGGCCACAGAAAGATCCCAGGGCCACAGAAGGCGCAGAAAGCTTAGAAGATCTCCAGGGCCACAGAAGGCGCAGAAAGCTCAGAAGGTTTCCAGGGCCACAGAAGGCGCAGAAAGCTCAGAAGTCTTCCAGGGCCGCAGAAGGCTTAGAAAGCGCAGAAGGGAAATGCGTTATTCCGCACGAAGCGTCACCGCTGGATCAACTGCGGCCGCGCGACGCGCGGGGAGGTAGCTGGCGAGGATCGCGACAATCAGGATCGCGAGCGTGCCCGCGGTCAGGCTGATCACGTCGGTCGGATTCACGCCGAAGAGCAGCGAGCTCATGCTGCGCGTGACGCCGATCGACATGGCCATGCCGGCGCCGCTGCCGATGCCGGCGAGCGCGAGCCCGTGCTTCACGACCGATGTGGCGATGCTGCGCCGGCTCGCACCGAGTGCGAGGCGGATACCGAACTCACGGCGCTGGCGCGCCACGCCGAAGGCGATCACGCCGTAGACGCCGATCGCGGAGAGGGTCAACGCGACCGACGCAAATGTGCCGACCAGCGTCATGTTCATCCATCGCTGTCCGAGCGATCGATTGACCCAGTCATCCATGGTGCGCACGTCGTACACCGGCTGCTCGGGGTCGATCTCGTGAATGGCGCGCACCACCGATGCCGTGAGCGCGGCGGCGTTGCGCTCGGTCTTGACGGCCAGCGCCATGCGGTCCATCGGCATCTGCTTGAAGCTCCAATACGCCTGCGCCCGGGGGTCGGCATCGATCGAGTCGTGGCGGATGTGGCCGACCACTCCGACGATCTCGAACCAGGCCGTTTTCATGAGGTGCGGCGCCACGCGGAAGCGCTTGCCGATGGCGCTTTCGCCGGGCCACATCAACGTGGCGATGCGCTCATCGATGAGGCCCACCGGCGTCGATGCCGCCGTGTCGCGAACGTCGAAGGCGCGCCCTTCGAGGATCGGAATGCCCATGGCCTTGAAGTAGTCCGGGCTCGCCACACGCATATCGACGGCTGAGAGCGCGGGATCGAGCGCGCGCGGCGAATCAAACTCGAAGATCACCATCGACACGCCGCCGGCGAGTGGCAGCCGATTGACCATGCCCGCCGACGCGACGCCGGGAATGCGTGACACGCTTTCCAGGATTCGATCTTCGACCTGCGCCACCGCGGCGTCATTGCGGTACTTCGAGCGCGGAATGGCGAGGTGGGCGGTGAGGATGTTGTCGCGCTCGAATCCCGGGCTCTGCGCATTCAGCGCCGCGAAGGTGCGCGTCAGCAAGACACCGCCAACGAGCAGGGGCAACGCCAGTGCGATTTGGACGACGACCAGTGCGCTGCGCGCGCGGGATTGACGCACCGAGCCGGTCGTCGATCGGGTTTCTTCGCGCGTGGCGCCGGTCAGGTCGGCGTTCCATGCGTGCGCCGCGGGCAGCACAGAGGCGATCAGGCCGGTGAGCGACAACACGGCGATCGAGGCGAGGAGCACTTCGACGCTGATGCGAATGTTCTCCACGCGCGGCAACGTCGGCGGCGCCAGGGGAATGAACGACGAGACCGCATAGGCGGCCACCGCCACGCCGGCCGCGCCGCCGATCGCGAGCAGCGGCATGACTTCCGCCATCGACTGCAGCGCCACTCGGCCCCGGGAGGCGCCGAGCGCCAGACGGACGGCATGCTCGCGACCGCGCGCCGCCGCGCGCGCCGACAGCAGGGTCGCAAGATTCAACGCCGCCACGAGAAGAAGGCACAGCACCGCGGCCAGCATCACGTAGAGAGCGCTGCTGACGTTGGTGAGGAGGTCGGCGTGCATCGGCACCACGATCACCTCTGGCAGCACGTTTTGCGGATCGGCCTTCGCGATTCGCTCGGCGATCGCGCTCAACTCGCTCTGGGCTTCTTCGACGCTCACACCCGGCTTCAGTCGAGCGATGGCAAGGGCGTTGTTGCCGCGAACCTTTCGCGTCAGCTCTCCTTGACCGATGGAGAGCGGCGTCCAGGCCTGAAATTCGCGAGCAGGGTACTGAAAATCAGGCCCCATCACGCCGACGACGGTATGCGGCGCGCCGCTGAGCGTGATCGCCTTGCCGACAATCGACGGATCGGCGCCGAATCGACGACGCCACAGCGCGTCGCTCAGCAACACGACGTTCTCGTTTCCGATCTCGTCTTCGGCTTCGGTGAAGCCGCGGCCGATAGCGGGCGAGACGCCCAGCACCGGCAGCAGGTTCGCCGAGATGCGAGCTGCCAGCAGCCGCTCGGGATCGCCCGCGCCGGTGAGGTTGAAGTTGGCCAGGTTGCGATAGAGTGCGATGTCTTCGAACACGTGATTGGACGCCAGCCAGTCGCGATAATCCGCGCCGTTGACCGACATGCGCGCCCGGCCGATGTTCACCGAAGTGCTGTAGATATTCACCAGGCGATCCGGTTCGCGGAACGGCAGCGGCTTCAGCGCGACGCCGTAGACGACACTGAAAATCGCGGTGACGGCACCGACGCCGAGCGCGACGATCGCGACGGCCGCCGCGGAAAAGCCGGGCGCCTTCAACACCAGCCGCATGCCGTACGCGAGCTCGCGGCCGAACTGCCGCAACCACGCGCCGGAGCGTCCGTCACGCGAGGCCTCGCGGATCGGATCGGGATTGCCGACGGCGATCGACGCGGCGCGGCGCGCCTGTGACGGCGTCATGCCGGCGGCGATGTTCAATTCGACCTGCTTGTCGAAATGGAACTGCAGCTCTTCGTTCAGCTCGCGATCGAGCGTCGACGATCCGAACAGGCCGCGCATTGCGACGTAGAGTCGATGATGCCAGCGCATGCGATCACGCTTTCTTGAGGGTAGTGTTTCTGAGAACCATGCCGATGCCGCTCGAGAGGCGCGCCCACGACGCTTCTTCCTGCGTGAGCCGCTTCTGGCCGGCCTTGGTCAGCCGATAGAACCGCGCGCGGCGGTTGTTCTCGGACGCGCCCCAGTCGGCAGTGATCCAGCCCTGCTTCTCGAGCCGCTGCAGTGCCGGATAGAGCGAGCCCTGCTGGACTTGCAGGATGTCGTCCGAGAGCTGCTTAATGCGCTGCGCGATCGCCCAGCCGTGCATCGGCTCGAGGGCGATCGTTTTCAGGATCAGCAGATCGACGGTGCCTTGAACAAGATCAGTCGGTTTCCCCATGACGGTCTACAGGAGCATACGCGTCTTCTTGTAGACGGTCAAGGGGTCGGTTCAATCGTTCAAATTGTTCAAGCTGTTCAAAGGTTGAGAGTCGTCCGCACGTGGCCGATGACTTCCTGGCGGGTATTCAGGACTTCCGGCTCCGCATATTTGCGCAGGCGCTCCAGCTCGGCGGCGCTGATGGCATCGATGTGCCGGAGAACGGCGAGAATCGCCGGCTCGGCGGCGCGCTTCGATCCGTCCTCGACCTTCAGCGCGACACCGACCTTCATCGACGGAATGCCGGCGCAGTAATAGCCTTCGGCGCCGACCTTCGCGAACAGCCGCGTGCCCGCCGCGCGCATCAGGCCGGTGTCGAGGCGATCGGTGCCCGCGACGTATTCGGGATGCGCGACCATCGCGTTGAAGATCGCCGATGGCGCCCGATCGCCGGCGGCGACCGCGGCCGAGAATCGCGCGCAGCCCTCGGCGACCGCATCGAGCGCGATCGCGAACGTCGGCAGGCCGCAGCCATCCACGGCGATCGCGACATCCTCAGCAGTGATGCGCATCCACTGCGTCAACGTCGTCAGCACGCGCTGCTGCATTGGATGCGGAGCACGGTGATAGCCGTTGGTGACCCATTGCTGCTGGACGCAATGCGCCAGCATGCCGGCATGCTTGCCCGAACAATTGTTGTGGATCCGTCCGGGGGCTTCGCCGGCGCACGTCATGGCGTTGGCGGTCGCATCGTGCAGCGGCAGATGCGGACCGCAGGCGAGCGCGGCTTCGGCGACTTTGGCTTTGGCGAGGATCGATCGCGCGGCGGCCACGTGAAACGGCTCGCCGCCATGCGAGGCGCAGCAGAGCGCCAGCTCCTCACCGGTCAGTTGAAATCGCTCGACGCCGCCGGCCTCCACGAAAGGCAGGACCTGGAACATCTTGATCGACGAGCGGACGAAGCTGTGATGCGCGGGATTGCCGGCGCTGGCGATGAGCCCCTGATCGGCATGCGCGACCGCCACATGGACGCGATGCACGGACTCGACGATGTCACCTCGGATTGCCTCGACGTGACATCGTCCGGGCTCCATTTACGCAGGGACCCAGACCAGCGAGACCAGCTGCACGGAGACGCCACCGCGTTTCGGCTTCACGAGCACGCGCTCGAATGGCTCGTTCGACAGATCCCAATCCGACGAGACCGCCTGCAGATCGTTCTGCATGTCGGTCTCGAGCTCGCTGAGCTGTGTCTTGACGGCGCTGACGTTCTCGGTCGCGCGCGTCACATCCTGCGCTTCCTTGCTGATGCGGCCCATGCCTCGTGCCGCGGTGGTGGCCCGGCCGAGCGTGCTGGCGCTGACGGCTTTGCGGCCGAGCAGGGCGCCGAAGATCGTCGCGCCAATCGAGACGGCCGCGCCCATCTTCGCACCCGTCGCCTGTTCGCTCTGCACCTGGACCGCCTGTTCGGCTCGTCGAATCCGATCCTGCAGGTTCGTCATCTTCGACGCGTACTTCTCGCGCACCTTCGCGAGCGCGGCATCGCGAGCTTCACGCGCCTCGCCCTGAAGGCGAATGCGAAAATCGCGCTCCGACTCGTCGGGATTCGACAACACCTTCGCGCGCGAGCTCTTGAATAATTCAATCGACTGCGATTGCCCGAGCCACTGCGAAAAGTCCTTCTCCCAGGTCGCGTAATTCTTAGGCTTCGCCGCCGCAGCAGGCACGTCCGCGAACGTGGCGCCAACCGGTGCGGCCTTGAGCAGGTACTCGACGGTGAAATCAGCCAACTCAGCTCGCTCCCAATCGACGGCCACCGCGCCGTCGGTGATTGGCGTGACGACCGTCACCATTTTCGTGTCGTCGAGACCCAACTTCGCGTCGGAATAAGAGAGCCGCGCCACTCCCAACAACATCGGGACGTAGGCCGTCGCGCCGGGGACGAAAAGCTGCTGAATTGCGGGGTCAAGGACGGGGGCGCCAGCGCCAGTTCCAGCGGTTCCACGGGTTCCACTGGGTTCCACAGGTTTCGTTCTGGGGAGGTTCGCCGTTCCCGGTGCTGCGAGTGTCTTGATCTCGTCGCGGCCCAACGGACCTCGAAGATAAGCCATCGTCCAACGGGTTTCGAAGATCGTCGGTTCCTGTTCGTGGACGTTGTGCAGGAGAAACTGCCGCTTTCCGAGGCCCGACAGCAGGTGATCCATCCGCGAGCGATCCAGTGAGGCGCCCGTCGCCGCGCCTTCAAGCCCATCGAGTACGCGCTGCTTGTCTCGATCCGTCTGCAATCGTCCGAGCATCCAAGTGCCGGCGTTCGAGAGGGCCTTGTAATCGAGATCGACAGGGTTCTGTGTCGCAACGATCAACCCGAGCCCGAACGCGCGCGCCTGTTTCAGGATCGTGAGCAGCGGTTTCTTCGACGGCGGGTTCGCGACCGGCGGCAGGAAGCCGAAGATCTCGTCGAAGTAAATCAGCGCCCGCAGGCTCGAGGTGCCGCGCTGGCTGCGCATCCAGCCGACGATCTCGTTGAGGAGCAGCGACACGAAGAACATGCGCTCCTGGTCATCGAGGTGCGCGACCGAAATCACGCTGACGCGTGGGCGTCCGTTCTCCGCGTAGAGCAGGCGATCGACATCGAGCGGCTCGCCTTCGAGCCAGGCGCCAAAGCCCGGCGCGGCCAGCAACTGATTCAGCTGCATCGCGAGCGCGAAACGATCCTTCGACGGGAAGAACGATTCGAGATCGACGACGCCGATCTTCGTGATCGGTGGCGTCTGAATCTGCGTGATCAACGTCTCCAGATCGAGATCGCGTCCGGCGCGCCAGCTGTCGCCGAAGAGCGTCGCGATCAGCGTGTGCTCGCGGCTGCGCATCGGCTCGGCATCGACGCCGGCGAGCGCGAGCACGCTGGTGGCCGCGGTCGTGACGCGATCCTGCAGCAGATCCACGTCGTTCATTATTTCGGTACCCGGAGCCG
>Ga0193741_1000377_pt1 | contig 13061 bp, 13 predicted proteins | sample L2s2metaG_FD_143059 | JGI IMG/M metagenome (GOLD analysis project Ga0193741, IMG submission 143059) | Soil microbial communities from a riparian zone of the East river system, Colorado, United States - L2s2 | ecosystem: Environmental > Terrestrial > Soil > Riparian zone | place: USA: East River...
AACTTTTGCCCGAACTTTTGCCCATCTGAGCCGACCTGAGCCGACGTGAGGGAGCCGAGCGGAGCCGGGAACCGCTTAGCTAAGCGGAGCGGCCGTCTCTCTCAGACCTTCAAACCGGCGGAATCGACCGGCGGTTGCGAGCCCGCGCACGGTCCGGCTCTTTTCTCAGGCCAGTGTTCCAATTCTGTTCCAGCCAGCCCGCACTTAGCCGCCGCTGCGATCAACTGAGACAACAGAAAGGCCCATTTGCAGGGCCTTTCGTGATGGAGCGTGCCGGGATCGAACCGGCGACCTCCGGCTTGCAAAGCCGGCGCTCTCCCAGCTGAGCTAACGCCCCAGGTCGGTTCACAGTGTAGAGGCGGTTGCCGGAATCCTTGTCGATGAGGATGCTGAATCCTCATGGCGGCCGACGCGAGATCCGGGAGCCGGGCGTCGTCGGCCGAAATCGAGATAGACGAACGTCCATTGACTTTCCTCTGCCGGTCCCGTAGAAAACCGGCTGCCTCCCGCGGCTTCGGCTGACAGCGGGAGAATCGACAAGGGGAGGGAGACCCGAATGCGAAAGACAGGCTTCGCGGTTGTCGCGCTTGCGGCTGCCGTGATCGTCGCGCTGCTCGCCGTCGGCATCCAGGCCGGCGCCGACGCGCGGCCGCAGCGCTACATCGTCGTCTACAGCCCGAACGCCACCAAGGAGCTCAAGGCGGCCGTCAATGCGGCCGGCGGTCAGGTGCTGAGGGCGAACAACAAGATCGGTGTCGCGACCGTGTCCTCGGCAAAGCCGAGCTTCCGGACGCGCATCGCCGCCTCGAGGATCGTGCAGGGCGTGGCGCGCGACCGCGTGATCGGGCGGGCCCCGGCGAAGTCGCGGGCGAAGGCGGCGCCGCGGTTCTCGGAGGAGTTCCTCCGCTCGGCCCGCAAGGTGGCGCGCGGCATGAAGGCGACGCGCCGTGCTTCGCGCACGTACAGCTTCCAGCACGGTTCGTCCCGTCCGGAGCCGCTCGCGGCGCACCAGTGGGACATGCGGATGATCCACGCCACCGTGGACGGGTCGTACCGGAAGGAACGCGGTAGCAGGAAGGTGCTCGTCGGGATCATCGACACCGGCGTCGACGGGAGCCACCCGGACATCGCGCCGAACTTCAACAAGAGCCTGAGCCGGAACTTCACGGTCGACATCCCCACTGACCCGATCAGCGGGGAGCCGATCGACGGCCCGTGCGCGGCCGAGCCGGACGGTTCCTGCAACGACCCGAATGACGTCGACGAGAACTCGCACGGAACGCACGTCGCCAGCACGGTCGGCTCGCCGATCAACGGCATCGGGATGGCTGGCGTGGCCCCCGAGGTCACGCTCGTCAACCTCCGCGGTGGGCAGGACTCCGGCTTCTTCTTCCTGCAGCCGAGCGTCGACGCCCTCACGTACGCGGGTGACCACGGGATCGACGTGGTCAACATGAGCTACTTCATCGACCCGTGGCTCTACAACTGCCGCGGCCTCGCCGAGGACACCCCGGCGCAGACGGCCGACCAGGTCGCGATCATCGAGGCGACTCAGCGGGCGCTCGACTATGCGCACATGCACGGCGTGACGCTGGTCGGAGCGGCGGGCAACAGCCTGACCGACCTGACCATGCCGAAGCCGGTCGTGGACACGCAGAGCCCGAACTTCCCGCTCCACATGAACCACCCCCGGAACGTCAACAACGGCTGTCTCGACCTGCCGACGGAGGGCAACAACGTCATCAGCGTCTCCTCGGTCGGGCCGAGCAAGATCAAGGCCGACTATTCGAACTACGGCTACGGCGAGATCTCGGTCGCCGCGCCGGGCGGCTGGTCGCGCGACGAGCCGTGGAACCTGTCGATGACGCCCGCCGAGCGGACCGCGGCATCGATCCCGAACCTGATCCTCGCGGCCTATCCCGAGAACGTGGCCCGGGAGTTCGGCGACATCGACGCGAACGGCAATCCGACGAACGGCTTCGTCGTCAAGAGCTGCAAGGGCTCGACGTGCGCCTACTACCAGTGGATCCAGGGCACGTCGATGGCCGCTCCGCACGCGACAGGCGTGGCGGCGCTGATCGTCTCGAAGTACGGCGACCGGCGTGGAGGCGGTGTCACGATGCACCCGCTCTTCACCCAGGCGTACCTTGAGGCCTCGGCGACCGACACGCCGTGCATGACGCCGAACCCGTTCACGTACACCCACAAGGGGCGTTCAGCCGCTTACACGACGTGGTGTGAAGGGACGCCGGTGTACAACGGCGTGTACGGCCACGGCATCGTGGACGCACTGCGCGCGGTCACTTTCGGAAAGCACGCGGACGACTGACCGACGTCTGACCTGACAGCATGGAGGGGGCGCGGAAGCGCCCCCTCTGCTTCTCGGGGAGAGAGTCTCGGGTTGGGTCTAGGCGGCCCTGTCGATGCGCTCTTCGAGGCGGGCGCGACGGATGATCTCGTCGCGGTTGCCGAAGCGAAGGCGTACGCGGGCCTCGCGGTGCTCGTCCCAGAGCCGGGCGATGCGCTCGTCCAGCTCCTTGAGCTCCGCGGCGAGGACGACGTCCCGTCCGGCGGACAGGCGTTGAAGGAGAACGGCGCGGTCCTCGCTGAGGCGCTCGATCTCGCTACGGATTTCCTGAATCGTCTTCACACCTGGAAAAACGAGGCGCTGAGTCTCGTCATTCCCTTGACGTGTTGAGCTGAGGTTCAGCCGTAGCCGAGCTCTTCGATCCGCTTTTCGTCGAGCCCGAAGTAGTGGCCGACCTCGTGGAGGACCGTGGTTCGGATCTCGCGGCGCAGCTCTTCCGGGTTGTGAAACGACTCCACGAGCGGGAGCCGGTAGATGACGATGCGATCCGGAAGCGCACCGGCGCGGTCCCTGGTCGGGCCCAGTCCGTCGTACCAGCCGAAGAGGTCAGGATCCTCCGGGTTCTCGTCCTCGACGACGATCGCGATGTTCTGCAGCGCACGGGCGAGCTCGGGTGGGACGTCGTCGAGCGCCGCCCGGACATGTGCGGTGAACTCGCGCTCGTCCATCACCGGACGACGAGCGCCAGCAGCGCCTTCTGGGCGTGCAGGCGGTTCTCGGCCTGGTCCCAGACGGCCGACTGCGGGCCGTACAGGACGTCCTCGGTGATCTCCTCGCCGTAGTGGGCGGGGAGGCAGTGGAGGACGATCGCGCCGTCACCCGCCTGCTCCACGAGGTCGGCCGTGATGCCGTAGCCGTCGAGGTCGCGCAGGCGCTGCTCGCGCTCGGCGTCCTGCACCATGCTCGTCCACACGTCCGTGTAGAGGACGTCGGCGCCGCGGACCGCATCGCGCGGGTCGTGCGTGACGTCGACGGCGCCGGACTCGCGCGCGATCGCCAAAGCCCGGTCGTCGGGCTCGTAGCCTTCCGGCGTGCCGGCGACGAAGCTCCCTCCGAGCCTGGCGACGGCGACCATCAGCGACGAGCAGACGTTGTTCCCATCCCCGAGGTAGGCCACGCGCACGCCCTCGACGCGTCCGAGGCGGTCGCGGATCGTCAGGACGTCAGCGAGCGCCTGGCACGGGTGCGAGGAGTCCGTGAGGCCGTTGATTACCGGGATCGAGGCGCTCTCGGCCAGCTCCTCGACGTCGGACTGCGCGAAGGTTCGGATCATGATCGCGTCGAGGTAGCGGGAGAGGACGGTGGCCGTGTCCTTGATCGTCTCGCCGCGGCCGAGCTGGAGGTCGTCGGACCGGAGGTAGAGCGCGTGGCCACCGAGCTGCGCGATGCCGACCTCGAAGGAGACCCTCGTGCGGGTCGAGGGCTTCTGGAAGATCATCCCGAGTGCGCTCCCCGAGAGGACATGCTGCTCCTCTCTCGGCGCTTGCTTCAGCCGCGCGGCCGTCTCCAGTACGAGCTCGAGCTCTTCACGGGAAAAATCAGCGACGCGCGTGAAATGACGGCCTTTCAGCGACTCCGGCACGGCCAGCACCGCACGATCCTAGTCCGCCGCCTGGGGTCAGACCCCAGGAGCGACCCGGCTCAACCGTGGGCTCGCGGGGTCTCACCATCGCGCGGCTGGGGTCAGAGCCCTTGAGTCGACCCGGCTCAACCGTCCATCTCGGCCGGGTGGGCCGGCGTGCCTATGTCTCGGCGGCGAGGAGCTCGCGGAGGCGGCCGAGGCCGGCGAACATGCGGCTCTTGACGGTTCCGAGCGGGACGCCGAGACGCTCGGCGAGCTCCGACTGCGTCAGGCCGCCGTAGTAGGCGAGCTCGAGTGCCTGCCGCTGCTCGCCTGGGAGCTCGGTCAGCGCCGCCTGCACTGCGGCGCGCCGGTCCCTGAGCACCGCGTCCTCGTCGGCCGGGCCGGAGACCGGCTCGGGCGCGACCTCGAGCGGTTCGCCGCGTCGGATCTGCTCGCGGCGCACGAGGTCGACGGCCCGCCTGTGCACGACGGTGAGGATCCACGTCGACGGCTTCGCGCGCTCGCGCTTGTAGGCGTCAGCCGAGCGCCAGACGGCGAGGAAGGCCTCCTGGACTGCGTCCTCGGCGAGCGCCTGGTCCCGGAGAACCCGGAAGGCGAGGCGGTAGGCGAGCCGTCCGAACCGGTCGTAGAGCACCCCGAGCGCGTCGTCGTCGCCGTGACCCACGGCCTCGAGCACCTGCTCGTCAGAAGGCTCTCGAGCCGCGTCGGGTTCCTGCCGGCCGACGGCGGGGGAGAGCGTGACCGCGTACTCAGACATCGGCGCTCATCAGGATGTCGCTCGTCGGCTGGTCGGAGCCCTCTGCGTCCTCGAGCGTGACGGCCACCGTGTTCCCCGGCTCGACCGACTCCTCGAGCGGAACGTGATGGCAGCCGCCCGCAAAGAGGCCGGCGGGGCGCGGCTGGTCGTCTTCGATCACCCAAGCCTCGTACGCCTTTCCGGCCGGCGGATCGTCGACGCAGGCGACCAGGGTCGCCTGGTTGCCTTCGACGACGAGGCTTCCGCCGCCGTTCATCGCGACGACCCGCGGCTGCGTGTCGCGGAGCGAGTTCGCCCACAAGCCGAGGCCCACAGCCGCGCAGGTGGCGGCGACTGCCGCGGCCGCTGTCGCGGGGAACTGCCAGCGGCGCCGCAGGGGCACGACCGCGGCGGTGCGTGGTTCGGACTTGGCCGCCTCGAGAATGCGGTCGCGGAGCTCGGGCGCCGGCTCCGGCCCTTCGGCGGCGTAGGCGAGCTCGCCGGCGATGTCACGCAAGTTGGCAACCTCCTCGCGGCATCGGTCGCAGGTATCGAGGTGCCGCTCGTACGTCCAGCGGTCCTCCGGATCGAGGGCGTCGAGGGCGTACGCAGCGGCTTGGTCGTGGATCTCGGGCTGGGCCATGCGCATCATTCTTATTCGCACGACTCAGTCCGGTGGTTCGGTCAGTCCAGCTGCAACCGGGCAAACCGCGCCCAGATCGGTGAGAAGTTCGGGTCGGTCTCGAGCGCCTGCCGGAACAGCTGTTGCGCCGCGGCTTTCCGGCCGAGACAGCCCTCGATCATCCCGCGATGGAAATAGCGGTGCCCGTCCGGGAAGCGGAGGGCCTGGTCGGAGTAGCGAACCGCCTCCTTGCACCGTCCGTTTCGGACGAGTGCCCAGGAGAGGACCTCGCTCGCCTCCGTTCCCGGCCTCTGCGCGTACCCGCGCCGGGCGAGAGCGAGCGAGCCCGCCAGGTCGATTCCGTGCTCGAGCTGGAACATCGCCCGGTCGAGGTCGGTGTCGACGCCGTTCTCGGCTAGCCGCTGCTCCTGCCGCTGGACGAGGTCGTACGCCTTCGCGGCCGCCTTCGGCTGGCCCGCGACTGTGTAGAGGTCGCCGAGCGACGCCGCGAACTCCGGCGAGAACCTCCTGGCGACCGCCTGCCGTTGAAGGGAGATCGCCCGCTTCAGGTTCCCACGGGCGGCCTCGGTCTCGCCCCACGCTTCGAGTGCGAGCGGATTGCCGGGCGAGACGGCGAGCGCATTACGGAAATGGCCGGACGCGGCCGCGAACCGGAGATCGCCGCGGTCGAGCCGTCCGAGCTCCACGTATGCCCACGCCCGGGTCTCGGCGTCCACCGCTGCGTCGAGGGCAAGGCCGATCGTGCGCCGAGCCGAGTCGTTCTCGCCGATGCCCGCCTGAACCTGCGCGACGCGCGCGTAGGCCGCGATGCTCGGCTTGATCTCCGCCATCCGCTCGTAAGCGCGGTACCCGGCCTCGAAGCGGCCGAGTTCGACGAGGGCATCGCCGATCACGCCATACGCGAGGGCCATGTCCGGTGCCAGAGACCGGACCCGTCTCGCGAGGGCAAGGCCCTCACGGAAGTGGTGGCGTGTGTTCGCCAGCGACGCCAGGCCGATCACGGCCCTGACGTCGTTCGGATCCTGCGCGAGCGCCTGGCGCAGCGCCCGCTCGGAACGCGCGTAGTGTGTCGGCTCGCCGGTGCGGCGGGCCAGGCTCTGCTCCTCGAGGCCTGCTCTGACGAGCTGGTTGGTCGGGGCCCTCGAGGTCTCCTCGTCGTTGATGCGCAGAGCGCCTCCGACGAGGAGGGCGGTGGCGGCTATCGCCGCCACCGCTGCCCCTGTCAGCGTCCGCCGGGTCACGGCTTCTGCTGGCCCTTCGCGTTGTCGAACCCGCTCGGCGGGTCGTTCTCGTACGGGAAGAAGCCCAGGTTCGGGACGTCGTTCCCGTCGACGCCGTCACCGAGGAGGTCGCCGGCCGGGTGTCCCTTGAGCTTCCCGGCGACGGCGCGCTCGGCGATGTCGACGACGTCGTCTGTCAGCCGCCGCCCGTTCGGGAAGCCGGCCAGGTCGCCGCCGAAGACGCCGAGCCGGTTCGGGCTCGCCGTCGGCGGGATCGAGAGGTTGATCCGCAGCATGTCGGCGAGCTTCGTCCCGGTGTTGTTCAGGCCGGGCACGCCGGTCAACAGCACGGCGACGAGGTCGTCACGGTTCGTCTCCGGGACGCCGAGGCCGTACAGCTGGTTGATGACCGCCGCAAGGATCGGCGTTCGGTAGTACTGCTCGAACTGCGCATCCGTGGCCGGGCTCAGGCGGTTCCACTTGTCCTTGAGCTTGGTCGGGATGATCACTTCGTTGATCAGCGGGTTCCCGAGCCGGGAGACCTGCACCCACTGCCACCCCTCGTGGAAGCGGCGGACGCCGTTGCGGCGGTACTCGCGGATCTTGATCCGAGGCCGCTCCGTCGTCGCCCAGACGCCGACCGTATGGTCGGAGTCGTCGAGCTGCGAGATCGGGATCTGGAGCGCGATCCCGTGCGTCGCGTAGTTGGCGAAGAAGTCCTTGCCTCCGCCCATGTTCCCGGTGCCCTTGCGAATCGCGACGAGATCGAAGATCGCGCCGATGTCCGCGAAGAACGCGTCCTCACGCTGGCCGGCGAAGACCTTCCCGCCGCCCGCGAGGTTCTTGACCGCCGCGTCGGCCAGCTGCCGGTAGTTCGGCGTGGAGCGCGGGCCGATGTTGTTCGGCGGAGTCACGCCGCGCGCGACCACGGTCTCGTTGCCGCGGACGACCCGCGTGACCGTGTAGTCCTGCACGGTGTTGCCGAGGAAGAGCGTGTCCTCGCGGTTCTTGAACCGGAACCGGTAGGTGACGTCGGCCTTGCCGTCGCCGCTCCGGTCGATGTTGATCGCGTACCGGGCCCGCTGCGAGAAGCGGTACCAGTTCGGGCCGGCTGCCGGATCCTCTGCGGGGATCCAGTTGGCGATCACGGTCAGGGAGTTCGGCGCGTCCAGGCTCCTGAACGCGTAGACGTCGGTCGTGTCGGCCGACGGATCCTCGGCGATCAGCGGCGCCTCGCGGTGGCTCGACGCCTGGCCCGCCTCGGGGGCGAGCGTTCTGGCGCTGAGTACCGCTGCGACGGCCGCGATCCCGACGATCGCGAGTACGAGGGTGCGCATTGTCTGCGGCTCCTTTCGGTTCGGCGCCGTGCGGGGGCGCCTTGGGGTCGCCGCTGATTCGGCGCGCCCGCCGGACCGGTTCGATCAGGGCGCGGCGGCCACCTCGAAGAGCGTCCAACTCCCGGGGACGCCCTTCAGCTCATGCGTTCCGCGGTCGTCGAACTCGATCCCCGAGCCGACGACCAGGTCGTGGACCGTGCTGGAGACGAGGATGCCGCCGTCCTGCGCGGCTGCCATCACCCGGGCCGCGATGTGCACGGCGAGGCCGCGCAGCGTTCCTTCGGCCAGCTCCACCTCGCCGGTGTGGACGCCGGCCCGGATCCTGATCCCGCGCTCGCTCAGCGCCTCCTGCAGGCGGACCGCACAGGTGACCGCCCGCGCGGGGCCGTCGAAGGTGGCGAGGAAGCCGTCGCCGGTGCGGTCGATCTCACGCCCGCGGTACGCTCGGAGGTGCTCCCGAACCACCTCGTCGTGCTCGCGGACGAGCGTGCTCCACGCGGCATCGCCGTGCTCGGCCGCGAGCCTCGTCGAGCCGACGATGTCGGTGAAGAGGACTGTGGCGAGCTGCCGGTTGAGCACGGGCCGCGAGCGGGCCCCGGTCAGGAACTCCTCGACCTCGTCCAGCAGCGGCGCGAAGTCGCCGGTCCCGAAGGGGAAGGTGTCGGCACCGGGCAGCTCGACGTACTTTGCGCCGGGGATGTGCTCGGCGAGGTAACGGCCGAACGCCGGTCGGTGGTGCCGTGCGCCCGCGCGCTGGACGACGAGCGTCGGAACGCGAATCGTCGGGAGGATCGAGCGCACGTCGATGTTCGTCACCCACCGGTACATCTCCGTCGCGGCTCCTCTCGGCATGCCGGCCCGCTGGTAGCGGACGTACCAACGGGTGAAGGCGGGGTCGTTCGCCACCGACGGGGCTGTGAGGCCCAGGATCTCGCTCGTGAGGCCCCAGTTCTGCTCGTAGCGGTCGACGAGTTTTTCCCAGGTCCCGTCCGGCATCCCGATCGGGTAGTCGTCGGCTCGCCTCCAGCGCGCGTAGGTATTGACGAGGGCGAGCGCCGGCACGCGGTCGGGATGCGAGGCGGCGAACATCATCGCCATGGGGCCACCCTCCGCGTCGCCGAGCAGCGCTGCCTGGTCCATCCCGGCGGCGTCCATAACCGTTCGGACGTCGTCCATCCACTCCTCGAGGCGCGGCAGCGAGCCGAGCGGCACGGGATCGGACACGCCGGCGCCTCGCTTGTCGAACGCGACCACCCGCGCGAACGACCCGAGCCGGTTGAGAAACGCGGCCATCCGCGGCTCCTCCCACATCACGTCGACGTTGCTGGCCCAGCTCGTGACGAACACGAGGTTCGTCGAGCCCGAGCCGAACAGCTGGTAGGCGACGTAGCCGCCTTCCGAGGGCGCGTACGTGGTGACCGGGCTCGTCACGGCCCTATCTTCGTACCAGCCTCTCCGCGTAGGGCCGCCTCGACGCCGTCGAGCGAGGTGATGATCGTCTCCCCGCCGGCCCTGGCGGTCGAGATCGCGGCCTCCACCTTGGGCCGCATCGAGCCTTCGGCGAGGTCGGGTAGCAGCTCCTCCGCCTGCTCTGCCGTCAACTCGCGGAGCTCTTCTTCCGTCGGTGTCCCGAAGCCCCGCTTGACGGCGGGCACGTCGCTGAGGATCAGGAGCCGTTCGGCTCCGAGCTCGGCGGCGAGCACCGCCGACGCGCGATCTTTGTCGATCACGGCGTCCACGCCGTGGAGACGCCCGTCGCGCCGCACCACCGGGATGCCGCCGCCGCCGCATGCGACCGGCACGGTGCCGGCGGCGATCAGTGCGCGAATCTGGACGGCCTCGACGATCTCGAGCGGCGTGGGGGAAGGGACGGCCCGACGCCAGCCGCGACCGGTCTCCTCGACGAGCTGCCAGCCGCGCTCGGTCTCGAGCGCCCGTGCCTGCTCGGCCGAGTAGAACGGCCCGATCGGCTTCGTCGGCCGCTCGAACGCCGGGTCGGACCCCTCCACGACGACGTGCGTGAGCAGGCACGACACCGGCCTTCCGGCGGCAGGCCCGAGCTCGGTCTCGATCAGGGAACCGATCTCCGCCTGCGTCAGGGCCACGGCCAGGTAGAGCGGCAGCGGCGGGACCTCGTCGGCCGAGCGTTCCTGCCTGAGGAGCTCGTTCCCGACCTGCGGCCCGTTTCCGTGCGTGATCACGAGGTTTCCCTCCCGGAGCAAGGGCGCGAGCGCATCCGCGGTCTCACGCAGGCGCGCCGCCTGCTCGGCCGCCGTGCCTCGGCCGCCCGCGCGGATCAGCGCGTTGCCGCCGAGCGCGACGACGGTCGTCAAGCGACGGCTGGTTCGGTGTTCCCGGTGGTGAGCCCGCGCTCGGCGAGCAGGTCGGCCAGGGTCGGCTCGCCGAGCTCCTGAAGGCGGTAGGTGACGCGGAGCGCCGGCTTGTCGAAGTCGACGACGCGCCGCAGGTCGATCGGCGTCCCGATCAGGACGACGTCGGCGTCCGAGCGCGCGATCGTCTCCTTGAGCTCGTCCATCTGCTTGCGGCCATAGCCCATGGCCGGCAGCAGCTCGGTGATGTGCGGGTACTCCTCCAGGGTCTTCGCGATCGAGCCGACTGCGAATGGGCGCGGATCGACGAGCTCGGCGGCGCCGTTCGCCTTGGCCGCGAGCACCGCGGCGCCGTAGGCCATCTCCCCGTGCGTGAGCGTCGGCCCGTCCTCGATCGCGAGCACGCGCTTCCCGGCGACCGTCTCGCCGTTTTCCTCCAGGACGAACGGTGAGGCCGCCCGCACGATCTTCGCGTCGGGATTGGCCCACCGGATCGAGTCCAACACCGTCTCGACTCCCTCCGGCGGCGCCGTGTCGACCTTGTTCACGACGCAGACGTCCGCCATGCGGAGGTTCGTCTCGCCCGGGTGGTAGCGCAGCTCGTGGCCGGCGCGATGCGGGTCGACGACGACGACGTGCAGGTTGGGCTTGATGAACGGCGTGTCGTTGTTCCCGCCGTCCCAGAGGATCACGTCGGCCTCCTGCTCGGCCTCGTCGAGGATCGCCGCATAGTCGATCCCTGCGAAGACGACGTTGCCCTCCGCGATGTGGGGCTCGTACTCCTCGCGCTCCTCGATCGTCGCGTCCGCCGCGTCCAGGTCGGCGTAATCGGCGAAGCGCTGGACGGCCTGCTTCGTCAGGTCGCCGTAGGGCATCGGGTGCCTGAGGACGGCGACCCGCTTGCCGTCGTCCCGGAGGAGCTTCGCGATGTGGCGCGTCGTCTGGCTCTTGCCGGAGCCGGTCCGGACCGCGCAGACGGCGACGACGGGCCGGGAGGAGGTCAGCATCGTCCGGTGCGGCGAGAGCAGGCTGTACGAGGCGCCCGAGGCGAGGACCCGCGAGCCGATGTGCATCACGTGCTCGTGGGTCACGTCGGAGTACGAGAACACGACCTCGTCGACGTCGTGCTCGCGCACCAGCTCCTCGAGCTTGGACTCCGGGTGGATGGGGATCCCGGCGGGGTAGAGATGTCCCGCGAGCTCGGCCGGATAGCGGCGGCCGTCGATGTTGGGGATCTGCGTCGCCGTGAACGCGACGACCTCGTACTCCTCACGGCCGCGGTAGACGAGGTTGAAGTTGTGGAAGTCGCGGCCCGCGGCGCCGACGATCAGGAGCCGTCTTCGATCCATGAATAAAGCTTATTCAGTTTGCAGGACGTCGCCGGCGCATCCGGTGCGAACCGCCCAAACGGCCAGGTCCTGGTGCCAGGCACCGGGACACGGCTCGAACAGCGGGTTCCCACGGAGTAGAGTCGCGCCGTGGCCGGCTTCGCGGAGGCGCTCAACGAGCAGATCGCGTACGAGTACGCGGCGTCGCAGCAGTACGTCGCGATCGCGGTGCACTACGACGCCGAGTCGCTGCCGCAGCTGGCGGCCCATTTCTACCGCCAGGCGGTCGAGGAGCGGAACCACGCGATGATGATGGTGCAGTTCCTGCTCGACGCCGACGAGGCCGTCGCCATCCCGGGAGTCGACGCGCCGAAGACGGACTTCGGCGACGCGCGGGAGCCGGTCACGATCGCGCTGGAGCAGGAGAAGCGCGTCACCGACCAGATCGTCGCGCTCGTCGAGCTGGCGCGGCAGGAGGGCAAGCTCGTCGGTGAGCAATTCCTGCACTGGTTCCTCCAGGAGCAGCGCGAGGAGGTCTCGTCGATGTCCCACCTGCTCGCCACGATGGAGCGCGCGGGCGACAACCTACTCCTCGTCGAGGAGATTCTCGCGCGGACCGGTGACGACGAGAGCCCGCTCGAGGCCGGCGCCCCGCCGGCCGCCGGCGGAGCGCTTTAGCTGGCCAGCTCGCGCTAATGGAGGTGCTCCTCCGCCCAGCGGCTGATCTCTTCGAGCGCCGGCAGCAGAGCACGGCCCGACTCGGTGAGCTCGTAGGTCACCGAGACGGGCGGCCCCTCGTCGACGGTGCGCATGACGAGCCCGGCCTCGGTGAGCGCACCGAGCCGGTCGGAGAGCATCGAGTCGCTGATCCCTTCGACCGCGCGGGCTAGAGCACGAAAGCCGGCAGGTCCGCCGCTCAGCGTCCCCAGCACGACGCCGGTCCAACGCTTGCCGAGAAGGTCGAACGCTCGCGCCAGGGCCGCGTCAGCACGCCCACACGATTCGGGGTCGAGCTGCGGCGGGGTTCTCGAGGAGCTGGCGATGGAATTACGCTAGCACCATCGTCGTTACTTCTCCTATAGAAGTCGCTAGTAATCAGCTAGCTGAGAGGAGAAGCGCATGACTGAGCAGGCTCAAGCAACAGGACGTGAAGCCGTCCTGGTGGAAGACGCCGCTGAGATCCGGATGATGGGATTTCCTGTCTTGGAGGCCCTGCCCTCGCGGGCGGTGCCGTACGAACAGGTCGATCCGTTCATCCTCGTCCACGAGGGCCGCCTCCGGCTGTCGGACATGAAGGGCGTGGACACGAAACATCCACACCGAGGGTTCGACAACCTGTGGTACGTCATCGAGGGCTCGGCCAGCACGGGCCACAGCACGGGGCCGGGCGGCGCTATGGAGCGAGCGCGGCTCTCCGAGGGAGCGCTCCTGGCGCTCAGGACTGGGCGAGGCGCGTGGCACGCCGAGGCGATCGGGGCGGATGAGCTCGCGGAGGGCCAGACCGACGCCGAGTT
>Ga0193741_1000378_pt1 | contig 13041 bp, 10 predicted proteins | sample L2s2metaG_FD_143059 | JGI IMG/M metagenome (GOLD analysis project Ga0193741, IMG submission 143059) | Soil microbial communities from a riparian zone of the East river system, Colorado, United States - L2s2 | ecosystem: Environmental > Terrestrial > Soil > Riparian zone | place: USA: East River...
TTCGACCAGGGCTCGTGCGACTTCGGGAAGGGTACCACCGACGCCGCTCACAACCACGATCATTAGAGACACTTCGGGTCCGGGGGCGGTGCGCCGTACCGCCCCCGGCCTCAATTAGAATTCCGGCGTGACCTCGCTGCCGGACATCTTCAACGCCACCACCCATTTCGTCGATCGCCACGTCGCTGAAGGCCGCGGCGCGCGCGTCGCGATCGAATGCGGCGATGAGCGCGTCACCTACGGGCAAGTCGCCGAGCGCGTCAATCGATTTGGCTCGGCGCTCCGGCGCCTCGGCATTCAGCCCGAACAGCGCATCGCGCTGATCCTTCAGGACACGCCCGCATTCGCCTACAGCTTCTTCGGCGCGATCAAGGCCGGCGTCGTCCCCGTTCCGCTGAATACGCTGTGGCGCGCGAAGGATTACACGCACGCGCTCAGGGACAGCGGCGCCCGCGTCCTCGTGATCAGCGAAGCGCTCCTGCGTGAGTTTGAGGCGATCGATCGCGCGCTGCTGCCTCGCCTCGAACACGTGATCATCGTCGGCCCCTCCTCCGCCAAGGCTTCGGAGGGCAAGCAGCGCCCCGACGCGATCGACTTCGACGCGCTGCTCGCCGAATCGTCGTCCACGCTCGATCCCGAGCCGACGCACCGCGACGCGATGGCGTTCTGGTTGTATTCATCGGGCAGCACCGGCGGTCCCAAGGGATGCGTCCACCTGCAGCACGACATGTTCGTCTGCGCCGAGTCGTACGCCAAGGGCGTGCTCGGCATGCGCGAGTCCGATCGCTGCTTCAGCGCGGCCAAGCTGTTCTTCGCCTACGGTCTTGGCAACGCGCTCTACATGCCGTTCGCGGTCGGGGCGACGTCGATTCTGCTGCCCGATGCCCCGACGGCGCCGCGGGTCTACGAGATCATCGCGCGCTACCAGCCGACGCTGTTCTTCAGCGTGCCCACGAATTTCAGCATGCTGCTCTCCCACGAAGGCGATTTCGATCTGTCGAGCGTTCGCTATGCGGTCTCGGCCGGTGAGGCGCTGCCCGAACCGCTGTTTCGCCGCTTCAAGCAGCGATTCGGCGTCGAGATCCTCGATGCGATCGGATCCACCGAATGCCTGCACATGTTCATCGCCAACCGTCCGGGTCACGTGCGTCCCGGATCGAGCGGCCAGCTCGTGCCCGGCTACGACGCCCGCATCGTCGACGAGCAGGATCAGCCGGTGCCCGTGGGCGAGATGGGCAATCTCCTAATCAAGGGTGATTCAACCTGCGCGTATTACTGGAACCAGCATGACAAGACCAAGGCGACGATCCAGGGCGAGTGGATTCGCACCGGCGACAAGTACTACTGCGACGCCGACGGGTATTACTGGTACGGCGGCCGCAGCGACGACATGCTGAAGGCCGGCGGCATCTGGGTCAGTCCCGTGGAAATCGAGAGCGTGCTGATCGATCACGACGCCGTGCAGGAATGCGCGGTGATCGGCCGCGACGATGGGCATGGATTGATGAAACCGTTTGCCTACGTCGTGTTGAAGTCGCAGATCGCCGGCACGCCGGAGCTGGCGGTGGCGCTGCAAACCTTCGTGCGGGAGCGGCTCGCGGAATACAAGCGTCCGCGCGGCGTCGAGTTCGTGTCCGAGCTGCCGAAGACGGCGACCGGCAAGCTGCAGCGATTCAAGCTGCGCGCCGACGCGAATCGCTGAGAACGCAGGCTACTGCCTGGCTTCAGACCGGACCAGGGCGGCCAACGCCCGGTTGCCGTCGAACGATCCCATCCCGTTCGTCGCATCCACATAGAGCTGACGCGACGTGCCCGTCATCTTGTGGCGACCCGCAATCGCTTCGAGGAGGTTGGCGCGATCGTTGCCGCTGCTGATCTTCGTCGCGGTCCGCAGCACGCTCTCGAGGATGCGCTCGCTCACCGACGGCTGATCGACCACCTTGCGAAGCGTACGGGACAAGTCGTGCGACGAGGAAATCTGCGACGCCGACTGGAAGAAAGCGTCGGCCGACGCATCCGTCAGGCCGCCGCCGTCGATCAACTTGATCAGCGTTTCCGACTGATCGTACGAGCTGCCCATGTTTGACGTCGCCCTAATCGCTTCGGCCAGCGCCTCCATCCCGGCCCGGCGCTGGCTGAACAACGCCGTCAGCACGCGCCTCTTGTCGTACGACGAGCTCATCGACTGCACGAGACCAGCGAACTCGTTGGCATTGGCCCTCGTCACTCCGCCGCGCTCGACCACTTCGGTCAGGACCTGCGCGCGATCGTAGTCGGAGCCGATCGACGTGGTCGCGTCGAGCACAGCGGCCGCGACGTTCGACGTCAACCGCGCGCTCTCCATGACCGCCGTCAGTGTGCGGCGCTGGTCGTAATCGCTGCTGATGCTCTTCACCGCGCGCGCGATCTGCACGCGATGCGCCTCGGTGATCGACGACTGCTTAACGATCGTCGTGAACAGCGTCGCCTTGTCGTAGTCCGACGATATCTCCGCCGGGACGCGCTGCAGGATCTGAGAGAGCAACGGCTCCGACAGCGCCGCCTGGCGCGCGAGCTCGGTGTAATAGATGCGATGCGTGTAGCTCGAATCGCCAAGCTTGGCGATCTCGGCCATCACCGCGTCGGGGCCGCCGCGCTTCAGGTACTTTGCGACGCGCTCTTTCGCGAACATCCCGCTGCGCTTGATCAGGCGGTCGATCGCGGTGGCCAGGAACGCGCGCCCTTCCGGCTCGTAATCGCGACGCATGCCGTTCTTCGTGAACGTGCGATCGATGCGGCCGTTGACGCCGCGCAGCTCGATGGTCGACTTGAAGATGACGCCGTCAGAGATCGATAGTTGCGCGCCGTCTTCCATCCATTCGATGTCCTTCTCGTCGTCCGAGAGGCGGAAGTTGCCGTTCCATTTGAGGATGATCTTCTCGTCGCCGTCGCTCCACGACATGTTGCCCGAGCTGCGCGAACTCGTGACGCTCTGGTGGCTTTCAAATCGTCCCGCTGGAGGCTCAGGGGCCTCAGGTGCCAAAGGTGCCGACGGTGCCGGAGGTGCCGGAGGTGCTCCGGGTGCAAGATGCGAGGGTGCAGGAGGCGCCTCGGGTGCCTGGGGTGCTGGAGGTGCTGGAGGTGCCGGCGGAGCAGGTGGCGGCGTCGAGTCGAACCAGTAGCGGAACCACTGCGAGCTGAAGAACGCGGCGCTCTCGGCGCTGCTCTTCAGCGCCTCCGCCTTGATCGCCTCGTTCTCGGCATTCACGCGCGCGAGTGCCATGCGCTCGTTGTCGTTTTCGATCTGCGCGAGATGATCGGCAGCCGTTGCGTCTGATGGCGCGGCAACCGGATCGGCCGCCGCAACGTTTGACTGCACGGCCGTAGAGACGGCCGGCTCTTGCACCGGAGTCTGCAGCTGATTGGTCTCGGCGCGGAACGATCCGATGCTGCCGACGATCAGGACGAAGAGCGCGAGCAGCGCCCAGGCCGGCGTCGGCTCATGCATCGCGCGCGGGCGGCCGAGGATCCGCTGCACGCGGCCGACGATCGATCCGTCGGTCGCCGCCAGCGCGAACGCCCGATGATTCGTGATCGTCGTCAACTCCGCGAGCGCGGTGACGTAGACCAGCCGATCGCCACAGACGTCCACGGCGAGGTCGTCGCAGCAGTGTTCGCGCTCCGCGCGCACCTGTGCCGACACCCACCACATCGCCGGATGATAGAAGAGCAGCGTCTCGACCATCGACTGCAACAGGTTGACGAGATAGTCGTGACGGCGCACGTGCGCGAGCTCGTGCGCGAGGATCGCCTGCAGCTGCTCGGGCGAGAGGCCCGACAACGCGGCCGCGGGCAACAGGACGACGGGCTTCATCCATCCGACCAGCGTCGGTACGACGACGGCGCCCGATTCGACGATCGTGACGGCGCGGCGCAACTGCAGTCGAGCGGCAATCGTCCCGGCGGCGGCGATGATCGCCGGCGACACCGAGGAAATCGCATGACGCGTGAGGCTGCGCGTGAGCAGCCATCCGCCGAGCAATCGCAGCGACAGCGCCAGCACGCCGATGCCCCACACGAGCACGAGCAATGATGTCGCCATCGGTCCGAGCGGCGCCGGACGCCAGGTCGCGAACACCGCGGTGCCCGTGCGAATGATCGACTGTGCGTTGCCGTTCTTCGTGACTTCGTTCACGGTCTCATCGACCGACGTCACGAGCTGCGGCACCGACCCGGTGACCGGAAAGACCGTGAAGTGATCGGCGATCGCCGCCGGCGCGGCTTTCGAGAGGATCACGAACGTCGCGATCGACGTGATCAGCATCAGGCCGAGCGTCGTCACGCCGATCGCATAGCGCGTCGAGGCGCGGTCAGGCCGCGCCAGGCGGAGCAGGAGAAACGCCAGGAACCCGAGGAGCGCGCCCTGCCAGAGGAAATGCAACAGCGTCCACGCGAGTGCGTCGATCATCAGCGTTTCTCCCGATAGTCGTCGATCAGCTTGCGGATTTCCTTGACCTCGGCGTCGGTCGCGCCTTCCGCGCTGAGGGCGCGAAGCACGAGCTGCGCCGCCGATCCGCCGAAGGCCCGGTCGACGAGATCTTTGACGAGCTGCTGCTGCGTCTGCTCCTCGCCGGCACTGGCGGAGTAGACGTGCGTGCGGGCGGTTTCGTTGCGCGTGACCAGGCCCTTCTCGGCCATGATCTGCATCAGCTTGAGCGTGGTGGTGTATCCGGTGTCGCGCGTGTCGGCGAGGGCTTCGTGAACCTGGCGGACCGTGGACGCGCCGCGCGTCCACAACACGCCGAGGATTGCGAGCTCGGCGTCGGTCGGCCGGGGCTGGGAACGTGCCATAACCGGGAGCCTATACGAACTAATTCGTAGCTGTCAACGAAACTCTTCGTAGCAGGTCCGGCTGAAGCCGGACCCTCACAAGAGTCCCTGTGGGGGTCCGCCTTTAGGCGGACCGTTACTCAGCTCGAAGTGCTTCTGTGGGTTGGACTTTCAGGCCCCGGCGCGCGGGGCCGATCGAGGCGAGCAGGCCGACGCCGATCATGACGATCGCCATCGCGGGCACGAACAATCGTCCGGTCGAGCCGAGGACTTCGCCGCCACTCATCACATCCAAAAATAATGCGAGCGCGGAACCGATCGCGACACCGGCGCCAAGCTGTGCCGCGGATCGCGAGAAGACGCCGCGCAAGAGTTGCCCCGCATCGGCGCCCATCGCGGCCCTGATGCCAATTTCCTTCCGCCGCCGCGAGACAGTGAACGACATCAAGGCGTAGATGCCGGCAGCCGACAGCAGCAGCACGGCGCCCACGATCAAAGAGAGTGCGAGGACCAACAGGCGCAGCGCAAGTTGTTGCTGCCGTTCCATGTCGATGAGCGGGCGGATGTTCAGACGCACCGATGGGTCCAGCGACATCGTAATGTCGCGGAGGCGGGTGGAGAAATCCGCGGCGTCGTTACCGCGCACTTTGATGAGCAAGGCGGGGCGCGAGCCAGAAGTGGTGTTGAGTGCGTGGAACACCTGGGGCCACACCAGGTCCGGATCGATCGGGTTGGTGTACATATCGCCGACGACGCCGACGATCTCGTGCCACTGGTCGGTTTTGATCATGGACGCGCGTGTATCGAGGGGCGAGTCGCCAAGCGCGACGCCATCCTGGCGGGTCGAGATATATCGAACGCGCCGGCCGATGGCGTCACCATTGCCGAGGACCCGCCGCACGAACGTCTCGTTGACGACAATCGCACGCGCTTCACTGGTGGCATCCGACGAGGTCAGCAGCCGCCCGGCGACGTGGCGCACGCCGAAGGCCGCAAAGAAATCGTCCGATACTTCGTTGAGTTTCACTCGCAGCGCCCCGGACACCGGTGCCGCGGCGCCTTCGACTTCGATCTGCGCCGCCGGCTCGTCGTCTGGTATCGCTCGCGCCAGCGCGACCTCCGCAATGGCCGGCTCGGCCTCGAGGCGCGCGGTGAGATCGGCTTCAAGCTTCGCGGCCCTGATGGTTTGGTCGCGCCGATACGCCTCCAGATCGACTCCCGGCGGCGGCTCGGCGTCGCTCGAGAGCGTGGCAGCCAGATATGGTCTCGGCTCGAACACCATCGTGGTCCTTCCACCGCTCATGTCGTCCCAGAAGAGCGCGACGGCCATCGGCAGGCCCGCGACCGTCAGCGCCACTTGCGCAACGATCAAGATCGTCCACGTGTTGCCGAGACGCAGCCCGCTGCTGCTCCCGAATTCCCTCAGCGTGATCTGCATGCGCTGTCCTGTCGAGTGCAGGGCAGGAACCACGCCGGAAATGACAGCCGCGACGAGCGTCAACAGCGCGACGTAGACATAGGCCGGTGCTGGTATTCCGGCGTTGATGAAATACGGCAGCCTGCCGACCTCGGTCTCCATGATCGCGTGGCCCATGCGGATGCCGACCTGGGCGAGCAGCAGGCCGGCGCCGGCGGCCAGACCGCACAGCACCAGCGATTCAATGAATAGCTGCGCGACCAGCCGTGCGCGGCTGGCGCCGAGCGCGCTCCTGACGGCAATCTCACCCTGGCGCGTCGCCGTTCGCGCGTAGACGAGAATCGCGACATTCAGCGCAACGATCAGCAGCAGCAGGCTGACCGTCGCCTGCATCGCCGCGAATTGCCACGTCGAGATGCCCTGGATGTCCATGATTGGATGCGCGTACGGCATGACGCGCGCGCGCAGCTCGGTGTGGGTATCGGGAAACTGCGTCGCGGTACTTGCGGCGATCGCCGACAGCTCCGCTTGCGCCTGGTCCATCGTGACGCCGGGCGCGAGCCTGCCGAAAATGAAGATCGCCGGTCCCTGGCGGCGAGGATATCGCGCGGGATCGAGATGCAGCGGCGTCCAGTAATCGTGGCTGATCGGAAAGTTGAATCCCTCAGGCATCACGCCGACGATCGTGTAAACGGTGGTGCCGAAGCGAACCTCGCGGTCGAGGATCGCGGGATCGCTGGCGAAGCGCGTCACCCACACATCGCTGCTGATCAACAGGACCGGCCGGGCGCCCGGCGCTTCGTCCGCGGCCATCAGCAACCGCCCGAGTCGCGGCTGGATATGCGGAACGTTGAGGCCGACCGCCGTGATCTCCGCGATGCGCACGGACTCGGCCGATGCGCCTTCCGCAAAGAAGTTCTTGCCAACTGTTCGGAACGCGCCCAGCTCCACGACCGTCTTCATCTCGTCGCGCCACGTCACGAAATCGTGCGCGGCCTGGCGCACTTCGTTGTTGGTCCTGACGTCCCAGTTCTCGAGGCCGACGATGCGATGGCCGTCGGGGGCCGGGATGGTGGCGTAGATATACGAGTAGAAAAATGCGAAGAAGGCCGCGCCGATCGCGATGCCGACGGCGAGCCCGGCGCCGCCGATGATCGAAAGGCCCGGATACTTCACCAGCATCCGCACGCCGAGTTTGAAGTCGATGCGCGAATCCTCCAGCCAGCGGAACCCGCGCGCGTCGCGCTGATATTCCTTGGCCTGCTCGACGCCGCCGAACGCGCGTCGCGCGGCGAAACGCGCATCCTGACGCGACATCCCTTTCGCGACGAACTCGTCTTCGAGCAGCTGCAGATGCGAAGTGATTTCGCGAGCGAGATCGGTTTCGGCCCGATTCAGCCGAAAGAACGACAGTAGCCGCAGGAAAAGGCGTCTCACGACGCCGACAGCCTCCCACACGCTCCACTAGGACGTCAAGTGGAGACCAAATGTTCTGGCTACCGGCTACTGGCTACCGGCTACTGTCGATCGCGGTCGGCGGCGCGGGCCCCGAGCGAGCGGCCCTGGTCGACCTTTTCCTTGAGCTTCGCGATGAAGCGGTTGGCGACGGCAGGCTCGTAGCCGGCGGCGCGAAACGCGTCGCTCCACTGCTTGTTGGAGAGCCGGCCGAGCAAGTCGCTCACCCACGCGATTTCTTCGGGCGTGATGCGATCCCTGACGAGGTTCTTGTACCACCCGTTGTAGGCGAACTGCGCGTGCCCGTTGTTGACGCCGAGCAGGTACGGCACCGTCTCGAAGGTCTCAGGATGGTTCTTGCGCGGCGCGATCGAGTTGAAGTCGCCGAGCGCGGCGCCGAGGTCGCGCGCCACGTACCACTGCTGCACGAGATCGCCGTCGCGATATTCGTAGAGCGAGTTGTTCGTGTTCTTGAGGTCGGTGCTGTTGAACATCATCAGCAGCACGATCAGTCCCTGGTAGGGCTTCTTGCCGACAAACGGATTGTCTTCCCACTTCCAGAGGCCGGTTTCCTTGAGCCGCGCATCCTTCAGGCGGAAGCGGCCGCCCACTTCGACGGTCGTGCCGAGATCGTCTTTCAACGTGAACGCCGGCAGGAAGTAGATCGGCGGCTGGTGATAGCCGATCGCCGACAGGAGCCGCGACACGGCGACTTCAACCGGCGCTTCCGAGTCGAGTCCGCCCGGGTACGGCTGCTTGACGCTCCACTCGCGGCCCTTCTCGTCCTTCACCGTCATGCCGAGATTGACGCCGGTGTGCTTGCGCTCGACGAGCGTATAGACGCCTTTCGGATCGGGCGCGTTCTCCGCGCCCCATGGACCGAGGAAGAGATCGCGATCGGCCAGGTTGTCCGGCGCGATCCACATGCTCGCCGCGACCGGAGCCGGCGTGGTCTGGGCCTTCGGAACTTTCACGCCGGCGCACGCCGCGCTGATCGTCAGCGAAAGAGCCGCAATCGCAATGGTGGTGGTTCGCATAGGAAGCAATCTGTGTCTAATCTGTGTTTAATCTGTGGCCGTTTAATCTGTGGCCTACGGCACGAACGGCACGAGCACGGATTTTCTGTTGATGCGCGCCAGGCCGAGCGGATCCTTCAACCGGAACAGGAAGCGCCAGCCCTCATCGCCATTCGCGGCATCGATCATCGCGAACGTTTCGCGGCGCGTGTGGAAGCGAATGCCGGCGCCGAAGGATCGTTTCGCGAGATCGAGATCGTTCCGGCGGCTCGCCACGTTGCCCGCGTCGGCAAACATCGCGAGATCGAGGTGCGTCATCAAGGCCAGCCGCAATTCGGCGTTGGCGAGCAGCATGTGATCGTCGTGGAAGCGGTAGTCCGTGAACGATCGCAGCGTGCTGACGCCGCCGAGACTCGGCTGCAGATAGAACGGCACGGTGCCGCCGTTGCGCGCTTCGGTGCCGACATACCAGCCATGCAGCGCGAGGACGACGCGCCCGCCGGCGATCGGCAGGAAGCCGGCGGCTTCACCTTCGACCTTGTCGAAGCTTTGCGTGCCGCTCGTGCGATCGTCGTAACGGGCGCCGACGCCGCGCAGCACGATGCCGCTGGTCGGATGACCCGGAAAGTCGCGGGTGTCAATCGTCGCCGACACTTCCATCGGCACGAACGTCGTGCTGCTCACGAGTTTCGGCAGGAACGGACCCTCGTGATAGTTGGTGACGGGGTTCATCCATCCGATCTGGCCGTTGATGTCGATCCAGCGAGACGGGCGCAGCGTCGCAAACGCGCTCCACTGTGTGGACTCGATGCCGTAGATCGAGCGGTTGTCGATCGAGGTGGCCGGGCCGACGTCGAAGTAATCGACGCGGCCGAAATCCAGCCACCGCACCAGCGTCCCGAACGCGAGGCGGCTCTTCAGAAACTTTGGCGCCTCGAGCCGTGCCTGGGCCATCCGGTAGTTGCTTACCGAGATCGCGGCGGACGCGTCCACGAACAGGCTGTCCTTGGCATACCAGTGCTTGTAACCGGGACCGACTGATAACCAGCCGGCGCCGGGAATCATGTTGCCGTGGTCCACGTAAATGCCGTTTGTGAGGTCGCCTTTGCCAAGATGACGGTCGGCGAAGAGCGCGGCGCGAGTGACCACATCCGGTTCGGCCAGCAGGCCCTGCGGCTCTGTGGCGCTCGAAGGAACCGCCGGTGGCTCCTGCGCGAGCGCCGCCACGGGTTGGAAGCACATCAGCGCGAGTGCGCAACGAAGAAGGAATTTCACGACACACAGCCTTGCAGATTACGGGCCATATCCCCTAGGGCCGAGCTAGCGCTCGACGTCCTCGGCCAGCCTGTGCACGTCCGTTTCCTTGATCATGTCGTTGAGCTGTTCTCGCGACACCGAGGTCTTGATTTCGAGTTGCGTCGCGATGTCGTTCAACAGCTGCAGGACCGCGGTCATTTCGCGCTCGGCGAGCAGATCGATTTGCAGGTTCAACTTGGCGCGGTCGTGCGATTGCTTCGCGAGCCGGTTCTGACTTTCGAGCACGAACTGCGCGAGGAAGATCGCCTCCAGCGAGACGACCATCGTCAAGACCGGGAACGGAAACGGATCGAAAGGCGCGAGGCCCGGCACCGTGCCGGTGTTGATCGCGGCCCACACCGCGAACCATGTCGCGTGAAAGGCGATCGATGGTCCGCCGGAGACGGCATTGATGACGGCGTCGCTCACGCGCTGGAGCAGCGAGCGTTCGTCCTCGATGGCGCGATCGCGCGCCTTCATCGCTGCGACGTTTTCCGAGGCCACGCGAGAGCCCGTCCGTGGCGAGTGGTGCGGGGCCATCGCCCCGATCAATGCACGGAGCTTGCCATGCGCTTCAGTTTGTCGATTGGCTTCGTCAACGACCGCTTCTTGCGCAGCATGTCGGCCCAGAGGTCGCCGGCCTTCTTGATCCGGGCCGGCATGTTCGTGAGCGTGAAGGTGCCGGGATTGACCGTGCCCTTTTCGATCTCCTGCCACGTGCACGGCGCCGACACCGGCGCGCCGCGCTTCGCGCGCACGGTGTAGGCCGCCGCGAACGTCGCGCTGTAGCCGTTGCGGCCGGTGTCGATGTAGATCCGGCCTTTGCGATCGGCCTTGCTGAATTCCTGCGTCAGGTGATCTGGCGCCAGCGACACGAACACGCGCCCGACCTGATTCGCGAATCGCGACTTGCCGTCGAGCGGGACCACGATGTGAAAGCCCTTCGAGCCGGAGGTCTTGACCCACGACGGCAGCCCGAGCTCGTCGAGCAAGTCGCGCAGGCCGAGCGCGGCCTGGCGAACCGCCGCGGCATCATCCGTCGAGGGGTCGAGATCGAACACGCAGATGTCCGGGTAGTACAGATCGGGCACCCGCGAGATCCAGACGTGTTGCGTGATCGTGTTCTGGTTCGTCACCCACATCAGCGATTTCTCGTCGGTGATCACCGGGTGATGCAGTGAGCCGTCCTTCTTGGGGACCTTGACGCGCTCGAGCCAGTCGGGAAACCCCTTCGAGACGTCTTTCTGCCAGAAGCCTTTCTTGCCGATGCCGGCAGGGTAGCGCTCCATCGTGAGCGGACGGCCCTTGATGTGCGGCAGGATCACCGGCGCCATCGCTTCGTAGTACGCCGCGAGGTCACCCTTCGTGATCCCATCGTCCGGGAACATGATTTTTTCGGGATGCGTGATCACGACTTGTCCTGAGCGAGCGATTCGCGGGCGGGGCGCGCGGATCGCGAGTCGAAGGGCTCCCGCACCACTTCGCGCGCCGGCTTGTCGAACCGCACGCCGATCAGGCGCGGATGGCGAAGCTTGTTGTTGCCGGTCCACTCGATGAACGACGCCTGGACGACGATCGACGGCTTCACCCAGTGCGCGCGCAATTTCGGCAGGCCCTTGGCGATGGTAAACGGTGTCTTGGGAATTTCGAGCGCATCGAGGCGTTTGCGAAGATCGAGCAGGAGTTTCGTGTCGAAGCCCGTGCCGATCTTTCCGGCGAACACCAGGTCATCACCTTCGTAGTAGCCAACCAGCAGCGCACCGAGTCCGACGCGCGCGCCCTGCGGATCGGTGAAGCCGCCGACGACGAGCTCCTGCGAGGCTTCGCATTTCATCTTCAGCCAATGCTTGGATCGGCGATGTTCGTACGGCGAGCCGCGCCGCTTGGCGATGACGCCTTCCCAGCCTTCTTTGCGCGCCCGCTCCCACGGCTCTTCCTCGTCGAGCAGGCTGACGCGATGCAGGGGGCCGCTGAATTTCATGTTCTTCAGCAAGGCGCGGCGCTCTTCCAGCGGCAATTCGGTCGTGCTCTTGCCGTCGAGCCACAGGATGTCGAACACGTGATAGCCGCTGTGGCGATCCCAGGTCACCTCGCCGTCGAGGATCACGTCTGTCACGGGCATCTCGGCGATCGCGCTCTCGATCCCCGGAATGTTCTGCAGCAGCCGGTTGCGCGAATACAGCTTCACGTCGCGGCCGTGCTTGTAAGCGAGCAGGCGGATGCCGTCGAATTTGCGTTCGAACAGCCAGTCGTCGCCCGCGAAACGGTCCTGGGTCAAGGTCGCGGCCATCGGCTCGAGCCATTCGGGCATCCGCATCCAGATCATCAAATCACCACGTCACGAGATCACCAAATCCCTGACCCCTTGACCTTCGACACGTCGATCGTGTATCCATATGTCGAAGGGCAAGGTATGGCAGCTCATCCAAAGTCCGACTTACCGCAGGGCACGCTCGACCTGCTCATCATGCAGGTGGTCGCGCCAGAACCGATCCACGGCTATGCGATCGCGCAGCGCCTGAAGCTGCTGTCGCGCGACGTCGTGCAGGTCACGCAGGGCACGCTGTATCCGGCGCTGCATCGCCTCGAGAATCGCGGTTTCCTCTCCGCCGACTGGAAGCCGTCGGATACCGGGCGCGATGCGAAGTTTTATAAGCTGACTCGGAAAGGCCGCGCGCACCTCGAGGCGGAAGCCGCCAGCTGGGAACGGCTGACCGGCGCGATCGCCACGATCATGGGGGCGGTGAAAGGAGAGGCGTCATGACCTGGTGGCGTCGCGTCGTCAATCGGAATTCACTCGAGTCGCAGCTCGATGTCGAGCTCCGCGATCATTTCGATCGTCTCGTCCGCGATTTCATCGCGGCGGGCCATTCCGACAGCGAAGCCCGCCGGCTGGCGCGGCTCGAATTCGGCGGGATGGACCAGGTCAAGGAAGCATGCCGCGACGCGCGCGGCACGCGCTGGATCGATGACACCACCCAGGACGTGCGATACGGCCTGCGCGGCTTCCGGAAGAATCCGGGATTCACCTCCGTCGCCGTCCTGACG
>Ga0193741_1000379_pt1 | contig 13033 bp, 13 predicted proteins | sample L2s2metaG_FD_143059 | JGI IMG/M metagenome (GOLD analysis project Ga0193741, IMG submission 143059) | Soil microbial communities from a riparian zone of the East river system, Colorado, United States - L2s2 | ecosystem: Environmental > Terrestrial > Soil > Riparian zone | place: USA: East River...
CCACCGTCGCTCCCGAGAATCTTCAGCGTCTCGCTCTCCATCTTCTCTTCTTCGCCGCCGATGAACGGCACGACGTTGCCGAGAATGTCGAGCGACGCGACGCCCGGATATCCCGCGCCCGACACCGCCTGCATCGTCGACACGATGACGGAGCGGATGTTGAATTGACGCAACGGCGCCAGCGCCATCGCCAGGACGATGGTGGAGCAATTCGGATTGGTGACGATGGCGCCTTTCCAGCCTTTGCTGCGGCGCTGCTCGCCGATCAACTTCAAGTGGTCCGCGTTGATCTCGGGAATCAACAGCGGCACGAGCGGATCCATGCGGAAGTTGCGGGCGTTGCTGATGACGATGTGACCCGCCGCCGCGAACGCGCCTTCGATCTCGCCGGCGACCGACGCATCGAGCCCGGAGAACACGACCTTCGGTCCCTTGCCCGGCACGCACGCCTCGACGATGCGCTCCGCCGATCCGCCCGGAATCGGCGTCGTCAATTTCCAGGGCGCGACCGATTTGTAGGGCTTCCCTTCCGAGCGCTCGCTGGCCGCGAGCCACGTGCACCGAAACCACGGATGCCGCGCCAGGAGCGAGACGAACCGCTGTCCCACCATGCCGGTCGCGCCCAATACGCCTACTTCAATCGCATCCAATGCATGTCCCCTTCAATCACCAATAAATCAGCAATCTGAGATCTACCGTCTAAAATAAAAATCCCGCTCACGGTAATCCGCGGCGGGTGGCTGTCGATCGTCGAACTCCGAAAAACGAGTCCTTACAAACGTCCGCCCCCCGCGCCACGCTTGGCACGCTTGAGCATCCGCTTTCGGGTCATCGTCATTAACAGCAGTATACAGGACGCGCCGTTACGCAACAACGCACCAGCTTCACGCCGTGGCACTCCCCGGGCTTTTCCGCAGTCTCATCTACAATACGCGACGGACCAGAAAGGGCGGATTGTGATGAGACCTGTTGTTGCCGCACTCGTCCTGATCGCCGGCCTCGCCACGGCGCCGGCCGGCACGCGAGACGCGGAGATCGCCGCAGCCATCAAGAGCCGGGTCGACGCGAAGAAGAGCGCCGGCATGGTCGTCGCCACCCTCGAGCCGGACGGGTCCTCGTCCATGGCGGCGTTCGGCAATCCAGGGCCGGATGCAAAACCGCTGGATGGAGATTCCGTCTTCGAGATCGGATCCATCACCAAGGTCTTCACCGCGCTGCTGCTTGCCGACATGGCGGAGCGCGGCGAAGTGAAGCTGGACGATCCGGTCGCGCGTCATCTGCGCGCCGGCGTGAAGGTTCCCGAGCGGAACGGCCGCGCGATCACGCTGATCGATCTCTCGACGCAATCATCGGGACTGCCGCGGCTGCCGGACAACATGAAACCGGCGAACCCGCTGAATCCGTACGCCGACTACTCGGTGGAGCAGATGTTCGAATTCCTCGGCCGGTATCAGCTGACGCGCGACGTCGGCGCCGAGTTCGAATACTCCAACCTCGGGGTCGGCCTGCTCGGACAAGCGCTGGCGATGCGCGCCGGAAAAAGCTACGAAGCGCTCGTGAAGGAACGGATTCTCGATCCTCTGGATATGGACCACACCGGCGTCACGCTGACGCCGTGGATGCAGGAGCACCTTGCGAAGGGCCACTCGCCCGGCGGCATGGTCGTGCCCAACTGGGATCTTCCGGCGATCGCCGGCGCGGGCGCGTTGCGATCGACGATGAACGACATGCTGAAGTTTGCGCGCGCCAACCTCGATTCATCGGGCGGACGGATCCCGAAGCTGCTGCAGCAAACGCACACCGTTCGCCGCCCGGTGGGCAAGGACATGTCGATCGGCATGAACTGGTTGATTCGCAGCATCGACGGCCGCGACGTGGTGTGGCACAACGGCGGCACCGGCGGTTACCGCACGTGGATCGGCTTCGACAAGACGCGCAAGATCGCCGCGATCGTGCTGACGAACTCGAGCGGCATCGGCAACGACGATCTCGGATTCGAGCTGGTCGCCGGCCCCACCGCCGCTCCCAAATGAAAAGGGCCGGATCGCTCCGGCCCTTTCTGCCTTCTGCCTTTTGCCTTTTGCCTTTTGCCTTTTTAGGGGCAAGTAGCCGAGACCATCTTCAATGCCGTGATCTTCATGTAGTGATCGGCCTTCGGCGGAGCGGGCTTCATCGCTTCCGCTTCGGCATTCGGCACGGCCGTGCCGGTGAGCTCGACCTTGTGGCCGACGTGCGGCGCCAGCGTGGCGGTCGATGACACGACGCCGATCATCTTCGGCCCCTTCTCGGCGGTGCTCTGCACCACACCCTGCGACGCCGTGGCGCCCTTCTGCAGGCAGCCGGCCATCGTGTGCTCACCCGCCGGCTTCTTCGTTTCCTGCGCCATTGCCGCAACCGACAGCGCCAGGGTGGCAGCCGCCGCAATACCTAAAACGCGTTTCATAGAAACCTCCATCACCGTTCAAACACCGGACCCCCCGAAAACATTCCCGCCGATTCTAGTCCACGGATTGCATCCACGGATTGCACAGATTACACGGATCCGAAGTGCCTGGCCGTGGACTTTGTTTTGCAAAGTGATTGATGCTAGGATGGGCTGGTGACGCTGAAAGCGGTCAAGCCGGGTTCGGTCGGCGACCGCGCCGAAGAGAACCTGGTCTTTATCCGCCAGGCGATGGAACGCAGCGCCACGTTTACGTCGATTCCGGGTGCCGGCGGCGTGGCGATGGGCGTCGTGGCGCTGGTCGCGTCGGTGGTAGCGGCACGGCAACCGTCGGGTGATCGGTGGTTGATCACCTGGCTCGTCGCCGCCGCGATTGCGGCCATCGTGGGGCTCGTCGCGATGGCGCGCAAGGCGAAGCGGGGCGGCGGCACGTTGACCGGCGTCACCGGCCGGCGCTTCGCGCTCGGCCTGGCGGCGCCGCTGGTCGCGGGAGCGGCGATTACTTACGAGCTGTGGGCGATTCGGACGTTCACGGTGATGGCGCCGGCGTGGCTGCTGCTCTACGGCGCGGGCGTGCTGACCGGCGGGATTTTCAGCGTGCCGATCGTGCGCGCGATCGGCGGGTGTTTCATGGCGCTCGGCATCGCGGCGATCGTGGCGCCGCCCGAGTGGGGCAATGTCTGGCTGGCGATTGGGTTCGGCGGCCTGCACGTGGGATTCGGCGCTTACATCGCAAGGAATTATGGCGGCTAAAAGCGGCGCGGCGAGAAAACTTCATACGGACGTCAGGCCGAAGACGACGGTCGAGCCGCGCACCGGCGAGATCGCGACGAACCTGGATCGCCTGCTGCACGATCGCATGCGCCTCGGCATCGTCAGCGCGCTCGCCGCGGGCGACGAGATGTCGTTCACCGATCTGAAGGCGGCGCTCAGCGCGACCGACGGCAACCTCAGCGTCCACGCGCGCAAGCTCGAGGAAGCCGGCTACGTCGCCTGCACGAAGACGTTTTCCGGGCGCACGCCGCGCACGGACTACAAGCTGACCGCATCAGGCCGCCGCGCGCTCGAGAAGTACCTCGATCATATGGACGCGCTCATCAAAGCAGCGCGCCGAACATAGTCAACTGGTAACTGGCAACTGGTAACTGGAAACTTCCGAGGCCTGGTCATGCACTTTATACTACGAAGTTCTTTGTTAATTGCCGTCACCACCACGGTGGCCTGCTCCATCTTCTGGGAGGTCCCGGCGACTCCGCTGCACGATGCCGCCTGGCGCGGCGATGTCGCCGCGATCCGGCAGCTCGTGACCAACGGCGCGGACGTCAATGCCACCGACGACCTGGGCGCGACGGCGCTCTACTGGGCGGCGCGCGGCGGGCACCCGGCGGGGCCGCACCAGTGCACGGGTGAGGATGCGGCACGCCCGGAGGTGATCGCCACGTTGATCGAGCTCGGCGCCGATCCGAACATCCAGGATCGACGCCCGAAAGGCCTCGGCCGATCGTCGGGATGGACGCCGCTCTTCGTCGCGCTGCATCACGAGCAGTTCAACGCGGCGCGCGTGATGCTCGAGCACGGCGCCGACCCAAACCTGCTCAGCGATCAAGGGATGTCGGTGCTGACGGTGGCGGCAGCGGAGGCCGCGCCGAAGGAGCTCGTCGCGTTGATCGTCGAGAAGGGATTTGAACAAAGGCCGGTGCGTAAACACCGGCCTTCGGGATTTCGTTGAGCCGCTATTAGCCGCGCGCCATCGTCGTCGCGGCCTTCTTCGGGAAGATTTCCTTGAAGCCCTTGAGGAACTTGTCCATATCCTCCGCGGTGCCGATCGACACGCGCAGGTGGTTGATCATCGGCGGGAACGGACGGCCGACGAGGATGCCCTTCTCGCGGAACTCCTGGATCACCGGCTGCACCGTGCGGCCCTCGAGGCTGACCATGAAGAAGTTGGTCTGCGACGGGATCGTCGGGTAGCCGTGCGCCTCAAGCTCGCGCGTCGTCCTGTTGCGCAGGTCGATGACCTTCTTCCTGACGTCGGCCTGTCCGGCGGTGTCCTTGAGCGACGCGACCGCGCCCCACTTGGCCAGCGCGTTGACGCTGCCCATCGAGTACGGACGCATCTTGCGGACGATTTCGGCGGGCGCCAGCGCGTAGCCGATGCGCATCGCCGCGAGCGCCGCGATCTTCGAGAACGTGCGCGCCACGATCACCGGGCGGCCTTCGAGGATGTAAGGAGTCGCCGTGCCGTAAGCCGGATCGTCGACGAAGTGATGGTAGGCCTCGTCGATCAGGATCGGCATGTCCTTCGGAATGCCCTCGACGACCTGCTTCACTTCCTTCGCCGTCACCACCACACCGGTCGGGTTGTTCGGGTTACAAAGATAGAAGAAGCCGATCTGCGCGGCGTTCTTGTTGGTCGCTTCGATCATCCCCGGGATGTCCTGGCGATAGTCCTTGAGCAGCGGCAGCTTGATCGCTTCCGCCTTGATGTTGGTGGCGTGCTGATACACCGAGCCGTACGACGGGTCGGCGCCAATCACCTTCTTGCCGCCCTGCAGGAACGTCGTGCCGACAACCTGCAGCACTTCGCCCGACCCCGCGGTGAGGAGCACGTTCTCCGGCTTGAGGCCGTGATGCTCGGCGATCGCTTCGACGACGTTGCCATCGGGATAGCCGTAACGGTTCGCGTACTTCCACGCGCCGTTCATCGCCTTCATGACCGCTTCGGGCGGACCCCAGTTGTTTTCGTTGCTGGCCAGCTTGACCATGCGGTCGTAGTCCGCATCGTTGCCGCCAAATCGCTGCGTCGTCGCGGTGGCCTGCGTGCCTTGCGCGAATAAGTCCGGACGAGAAGAAACGCTGATGGCGCCGACGGTCGCGGCAGCCGTGCCGAAAAACTTGCGACGAGATACGAGACCAGCCATGGAACCTCCGGGTAAGAAAAAACCTGTGGTGAAAGCCTATCCGATTTCAAATTGTCGTGCAGTTTTCGTTGACTTCCCCTTTCTGAGTGCCTACATTCGCGCCGTTACTTCCCCTCCAGCAACCAGGAAGCGAGGAACGAATGGCGCACTATCAGTTCAAATCAGTTTCAAAGCGTGTAATGGCGCGCGTAGCCATGAGCTTGATCACCGCTGTGCTGGTGATGGTCAGCTTGGGCGCGCCGATCAGGGCCGACAAACCGCCCGCCTATTTTGTCGATGAAACGAAGCTGCCATTCGATGCAATCACCGGCACGACGACGACCCGGCTGTGGGGCGTGCAGGGCGGTGCGGGTTATCGCATCGAAGTGCCGGCGGACTGGAACGGCGATCTGGTGCTCTACGCCCACGGTTTTCGCGGCGGCGGCCTCGAGCTGACGGTCGACAACCCGCCGATTCGTCGCTATCTGATCGATCACGGTTTCGCGTGGGCGGCGTCGAGCTATGCGACCAACGGCTACGACGTGACCCAGGGCGTCAAGGACACGCATGACCTCGGCACGCTGTTCAACGGTCTCGTCGCGAATCCGAACCGCGTCTACTTCACCGGCACGTCCATGGGCGGACACATCACCGGCGTGGCGATCGAGCAGTATCGGAATGCCTACGACGGCGCGATGCCGATGTGCGGCGTGATGGGCGACAACACGCTGTTCGACTATTTCGTCGAGAACCACCTGACGGCGCACGTGCTCGCCGGACTTGACGTGCCCTTTCCGTTCCCGCCCAACTACTCGACCACCGTCGTCCCCCAACTTCGGGCGGCGTTTGGCGCGCCGTTCCCGTCGGTGTGGACGGCGCTCGGCGAGAAGTATGCCGGCGTCGTGGAAAACCTGAGCGGCGGCAAGCGTCCGATGTTCGATCCCGCATTCCGCTTCTCCTTTACCAACGGCAACTTCCTCCTCGCGCAAGGCGCCGGCGGCGGCGAAGGCACGCGCACCAATGTCGATACCGTCTATCAGATCGACTCTGACGCCGCGTTGTCAGCGGAAGAAATCGCGCTGAACGCCAGCGTCCGCCGCATCGACCTCGATCCGCAGGCGAGGCGCGAGCAGGGCCTCGCCGGTGTCCCGGCGATCTCCGGATCGTTCACGATGCCGGTGTTGTCGCTGCACACGCTGGGCGATCTCTTCGTGCCGTTCTCGATGGAGCAGATCTACGCGCGCCGCGCCGCCGAAAATGGTGTCGCCGATCGTCTCGTGACGCGCGCCATCCGCGACCTCAACCACTGCGGCTTCAGGACCGCGGAGATGGAGAACGGATTTGCCGACCTGGTGAACTGGGTCGTCAACGGCGTGAAGCCGGCCGGCGACGACATCCTGACGCCGGCGACCGTGGCCGACCCGAACTTCGGCTGCACATTCACCGTCGGCTCGCACCCCCTGGCGCTGCCTGTATGCACGCCCTAAGTTGAGTTCGCGAGACGATATGACTGTCACAAGGCCGGCGAGTCAGAGCTTGGCCTGAGCCAGGACGATTGGCAGAAGGGCCGCGATCGTCAGAAAGGCATCGGCACGCGGCTGAACATCGAAACGGCGCAGAACATCGAGTGGCCGCGTTAGGCGCGGCCCCTCGTGCTGCGCGCTACGATTTCGGTGTCAGCTTCAGCAGCTTGCCGCCGGCGCCCTCGGTCAGCACGTACACGGCGCCATCTCGAAACACGCGCACATCGCGGATGCGCTGATTCAGGTCGGCGAGCAGCGGTTCCTCGTTGATCACCTTGTCGTCCTTGCCGAGCTCCAGGCGATAAATCGCCTGGCCGGCGAGTCCACCGATCAGCACGCTCGTCTTCCACTGCGGAAACAGATTCCCCTGATAGAACGCCAGGCTGGACGGCGCGATGACGGGATCCCAGTAATACCGTGGCTGCTCGAGCCCCTCCTTTTCGACAATGGCCGCGCCGATTTTGGTGCCGGGGTAATTGATGCCGTGCACGATCACCGGCCAGCCGTAGTTCTTGCCTTTTTGAATCACATTCAGCTCATCGCCGCCGCGCGGTCCATGCTCCACTTCCCACAGCCGCCCATCAGGCGCAAACGTCAAGCCTTGCGGTGTTCGATGGCCCATTGACCAGACTTCCGGCAGGCCGAGCCCAGGATTGCCTGGGGCCGGCTTTCCTTCCGGCGTGATGTGCACCACTTTGCCAAGGTAGGTATCAAGGGCTTGTGCCTGCAGCGGAAGAGGGTCGCCTGTTGAACGATCACCGATCGACACGAACAAGTTGCCGTCCTTCGGATCGATGGCAATGCGCGCACCTGTCTGACTGACGGCCCGCTTTGTAAACGGCGCCGACTGAAGGATAGTCGTCACCTCTGACAGCGTGCCGGCCTCCTCGTTGAGCACCGCTCGCGCCACCGATGTCGCGGAATTGTCGGCGTCGATGTCGCGCATATAGACGAAGAAGATCGTGTGGTTACGCGCAAAGTTCTGGTCGAGCGCGACATCAAGAAGACCGGCCTGCCCACGTACATAGATCGGTGGCAGGTTTTCTGAGATGACATGGAACGGTGAGCCGTCGCTGTTCAAGATGCGAAAGCGGCCGGGCTTCTCCGAGATGAGAAAACGACCGCTCGGCAGCAACTGCAGGCCCCACGCGGTCTCCAGGTTGCTGGCGATCGTCGTCACGTTGACGTCGACAGTCTTGTGATACGGCGCGTGCGTCTGACCGGGAAACACCGGATGGTCGGTATCGAGCTCGGGAGGACGCTTGTCAATCGGCTGCCCTTCGACGGTCACAATCTCGAAGGCCCGGCGGCGGGTCTGAGCGGCATTTCCGCCGGCAGGCGTCTGGCCGACCAATATCGCGGACGTCAGCACGAGCGCCGCGGCGGTGCATACGATCTTGAATGGTTTCATTTGCAGCCCTAATCAAAGAATAACTTCAACGGCTTACAATAACTTCTTTATGGCGGAGACAAAAGCGGACCGCGGACCTGACCTCAGCCTTGGCACGCCGATCGCGAAACTCACCGATGGCGGGATGGTCTCCGGCCACGTTGGTGACGATGAGGTCGTGCTCGCGCGATCGGGCAACGACTACTTCGCGGTTGGCGCGCGATGCACGCACTACAAGGGCCGGCTCGCGCGCGGCCTGATTGTCGGCGACACCGTTCGCTGTCCCCTTCACCACGCCTGTTTCAGTCTGCGCACCGGCGAGGCGCTCCGCGCTCCGGCGTTCGATCCGATTTCGCGCTGGCGTGTGGAAGTGACCGGCGATACCGCATTCGTTCGCGAGAAGCTCACCGGCGCGCCGGCCGCGAAGCCACTGAGCGCGACTCCGGAATCCATTCTCATCATCGGTGGCGGCGCGGCAGGATCGGCCGCCGCGGACATGATCCGCCGTGAAGGATACGACGGTCCTGTCACGATCGTCAGCGCCGATTCGGATCTTCCCGTCGATCGGCCGAATCTATCGAAGGACTACCTGGCCGGTGACGCGCAGGACGACTGGATGCCGATCTGGTCGAAGGACCAGTACGACGAACGCAAGATCGAGCTCGTACTCGGGCGCCGTGCGACGACGCTCGATCCGAACACGCGGACGGTGGGCTTCGATGACGGTTCGAAGCGACAGTACGGCGCGCTGCTGATCGCAACCGGCGCCGAGCCGGTGCAGCTCCCAATTCCGGGTGCGCCAAAAGTGCCGGTCTTTTACCTTCGCTCGTGGGCCGACGCCCGCACGATCGTCGCAAAGGCGACCGGCGCGACACGCGTGCTCGTGATCGGCGCCAGCTTCATCGGCCTTGAAGTCTCTGCGTCACTGCGCAAACGCGGCATCACCATCGACGTCGTCGCTCCAGACAAGCTGCCGCTCGAGCGCGTGATGGGGGCGGACCTCGGACGGTTCGTGCAAGCGATTCACGTCGCGAACGGCGTGCGGTTCCATCTCGGTCAGACCGTCGCATCGGTCAACGGCAACAAGGTCACGTTGAGCGGCGGCGATACCCTCGATGCCGACTTCATCGTCGTCGGCGTCGGTGTCCGTCCCGCCCTCGCGCTCGCTGAAGCGGCAGGTCTCGCGATCGACAAAGGCATCGCCGTCAACGAGTACCTCGAGACCAGCGCGCCCAACGTGTTTGCCGCGGGTGACAACGCGCGCTGGCCGGATCCGCATACCGGCAAGAACATTCGCGTTGAACATTGGGTCGTCGCGCAGCGCCAAGGCCAAACGGCGGCGCGGAACATGCTCGGCCGGCGCGAGCGGTTCGACGCCGTGCCGTTCTTCTGGAGCCGGCACTTCGACGCGTCGATTTCTTACGTCGGTCATGCGGAGCAATGGGACAGCGCGGTCATCGACGGCTCGCCTTCAGAGAAAAACTGCAGGGTGACGTACTCGCTCACCGGCAAGACGCTCGCGGTCGCGACGATCGGCCGTCAACGAGAAAGCCTGATCGCCGAAACCGAACTCGAGCGCACGCGAACTTGATCACCGCGCTTCGGCGTGGACTGCGTAAGCGTTGCCCGCACTGCGGCGAGGGGCGGCTGTTTTCCGGCTGGAAACAATTCGAGCGGTGTGCCGTCTGCGGCCTGGTGTTCACCCGGAATCCCGGAGATACGTGGGCCTTCACCATTTTCGGGGATCGTCTGCCAGTCGCCGTGATCATCGTCCTGATCTATTTCGGGGTCACGCGTTCGTATCCTGTGCTGGGCATGACGATGATGGCCGTGGCGGTGGCGGTGCTGATCTGGACGGCTCCCAATCGCTGGGGCGTGGGCATCGCGCTGCATTACTTGTCGCGAGTCTACTGGCCCGATCCCGCGGATCCGGTCCCGCCACCGCCTGCGGCCGGAACGGGTCACGACGAGTGAAGCTTTTCAAGACTGCCGGGCAATAGGCGCAGCCGTTAATCTGCGACGCTTTCATGATGTGTTGCCTCCACCAATCAAGACGAATCAGCACCCGATCGTGTGACACAAGCGGATGACCTTGCAGTTGTCGCGCGAACCGGAGAGCATGCAATGAGGAGGACTGATGAAACCGAAAAATACGATCTGTCTCTGGTTCAACAAAGATGCGCATGAAGCGGCGCGCTTTTACGCCGCCACCTTTCCGAATAGTAAAGTGACCGCTGTTCACATGGCACCCAGTGACTACCCGGGCGGAAAGAAGGGCGATGAGCTGACTGTGGAATTCACCGTCCTGGGCGTTCCCTGTCTCGGACTCAACGGCGGCCCGGAGTTCAAGCACAGCGAGGCCTTCTCCTTCCAGATCGCCACCGACAATCAGGAAGAGACGGACCGCTACTGGAACGCGATCGTCGGCAATGGCGGCAAGGAAAGCCAGTGTGGCTGGTGCAAGGATCGCTGGGGCCTCAACTGGCAGATCACCCCACGCGTGCTCACCGACGCGCTTGCGGCTGGTGGCGCCGAGGCCAAGCGTGCCTTTGAAGCGATGATGCCGATGAAGAAAATCGACGTCGCCACCATCGAGGCCGCTCGGGCCGGGCTGGCGTTGAAATAAAACGAGACGACCTTCGAGACGCATCGGCCGCTGCTGTTCTCGATTGCCTACAGAATGCTCGGCAGCGCCAGCGAAGCCGAGGATGTGGTGCAGGATGCGTGGCTGCGCGCGCGTGAAGATCGGGACGCCAACGTCCGTTCGCCGCGCGCGTATCTCACGACCATCGTGACGCGGCTGTGCATCGATCATCTGCGCAGCGCCGAGCGGACACGCATGGAGTATCCAGGTCGCTGGCTGCCCGAACCGTTGGCAGAGCCAAATCAGGACTCCGCGCCCGGTCTGCTGATGCGCCATCCGATCTCGGGCAACGGCACCTACTCCTTCGACATCGCCGACGGCCGCATCCGCACCATCTACGTCGTCCGCAACCCCGACAAGCTGCGCGGGTTCCTGGAGCGCACGCACTGAGCGCGCTTATGACGTCGTCGTTTCAGCCGTCTTGACCCCGGCGCGAACTTGTCCCGCCGACTTGTCCGCCGTAGCTTCAGCGGAGGCGGAAGCGTCTGCGCGAAGGCGGATACGCGCCTCGACGCGATCGATGACCTCGTCTGGCGTCGACGTCCCCGCCGTTAATCCCACCACCTCCGCATCTTCGAACCACTCAGGACGAACGTCGGCATCTGTCTGCACGTGATGCACGCGTAAGCAGTAACGCCCGCACGTCTTCACCAGCTCGCGCGTGTTGTTGCTCGACTTGCCGCCGACCACGATCACGACGTCCGCTTGTTGTGCCATTTCAACGGCCGCGGACTGGCGCTGCTTGGTGGGCTTGCAGACCGTGTCGACGAAGCGCACGTCCGACTGCGGGAATCGCCGCCGAATCACGTCGACGAGGCGCCGCACCTTCTCCACCTGCTGCGTCGTCTGGGCCGCGATGCCGATGCGTGGATGTTCCTCGATCGCAAGCACGTCGTCATCTTCGAGCACGACGTCGAAGCGATCGAGATCGCCGGTGAGGCCGCGCACCTCCACGTGATCGCGCTGCCCGACGATGACGACGTGATAGCCGGCGCGCGCGAGGTCGATCACGGCGCGGTGCGCGACGTGGACGAGCGGGCACGTGGCTTCGACGACATTCAGCCCCATCGCGCGGGTCCGCGCGAGGTTGCGCTCGGACGTGCCGTGGGCCGTCACCATCAGCGTCGCCGTCCTGACCTGGGCGACGTCCTGCGCGACCGCGATGCCCTTCGCCTCGAGGGCGTTCAGGACCGTGGGGTTATGGACGAGGTCGCCAAGGATCGTGAGCGGACCGGCGTCCGCGTGCTGGTGCGCGAGCTCGATGGCGTCGCGAACGCCGAAGCACATGCCGAGGTGGGCCGCCCGGAGGATCCGCATACTTTGTATTTCAAAGTATACTGCGATACAAATGAAGTCAAGTTAGAATCAGAGAACACATGGCGAAGAGCTGGAATCGGATCGAGACGTGGCTGGCGCTGTTCGCGCTGGGCGTCGGGCTGGTCATCCTGGCGGTTGCCGGGCTGTGGGTGTACATCAGCGCCACGACCAGGCCCATTTACCCGAATGCGCAGGATGTGAACTCGGTTGCAGGCGTGACACCGGCTCAACAATGGTCCGACGCCGCCGAACGGGCGCGACAGATCATCCGTGCCGCGGTCGCCGAGCAAAATCTTCCGGGACTTTCGGTCGCGGTCGGCGCCGGCAACGAGATCGTGTGGGCCGAGGGTTTTGGTTTGGCGAATCTCGAGAGCAAGGTGCCCGTCTCTCCCGACACGCGCTTCCGGATCGGCTCCGCCTCCACGGTGTTGACGTCGGCCGCCGCCGGCCTGCTGCTCGAGCAAGACAAGCTGAAGCTCGACGAAAAGATCCAGACCTACGTGCCCGAATTCCAGGGGCAGCAATGGCCGGCGACGCTGCGACACGTGATGGGCCATGTCGCCGGCGTCAGAAATGACGGCGGCGACGAAGGACCACTCTACGGTGAGCAGTGCGATCGGCCGGTCGACGCGCTGAAGCACTTCGACACGTCGCTGCGCTTCGAGCCGGGGACGGAGTTCCGCTATTCGAACTTCGGCTTCATTCTCGTCAGCGCGGCGATCGAAGCCGCCGCCGACAAGCCGTTCCTCTCGTTCATGCGCGCGCAGATCTTCGAACCGCTCAGCATGGATCACACCGAGCCCGACCTCGCGACCG
>Ga0193741_1000380_pt1 | contig 13019 bp, 15 predicted proteins | sample L2s2metaG_FD_143059 | JGI IMG/M metagenome (GOLD analysis project Ga0193741, IMG submission 143059) | Soil microbial communities from a riparian zone of the East river system, Colorado, United States - L2s2 | ecosystem: Environmental > Terrestrial > Soil > Riparian zone | place: USA: East River...
ATGCGAAAGCAGCCATTCAAAAGCTACCGATCATTCAACAGCCCTGGCCCGAAGATAGAGGTTATATCAGCCGCCCTTCGCCACCACAAACACAAGTGGTAGAGCCGACTACCAAAGGAGTAAGAACTATGCATGTAATTCACGCGAGAAATGTTAATGACGCCTACTTCAAAGGCATGACCTACTTGCAAGAGTGTGGTGAGCATGAAGCCAGCCGCGCCGGCCCGGTGCTAGTGGTGCCCTACCCCGTTGTTACTGTGTATAAAGAGCCATGGCAGCGGGTGTTATTCGACCCGGTGCGCGATGCCAATCCATTCTTCCATCTTATGGAAGCGTTGTGGATGCTGGCCGGTCGCAACGATGCAACATGGCTCGACCAGTTTGTCAGCAACTTCTCAAGCCGGTTCAGTGAGGATGGCACTCAGCACGGCGCCTATGGGTTCCGCTGGCGCACTCACTTTGTCGATGATAGACTTCCTGGCGATGATATCGTCATCGATCAACTACAAGCCGTAATCGACAAGCTCAGGGCAAACCAGCACGACCGCCGCGTTGTCCTTCAGATGTGGGATACTAGCACTGACTTGTTGGCTGATAAGAAGGATATACCCTGCAACCTTTGCATCATGCTTCGCATCGTGTATAGCGCGCTCGAGATCACCGTGCCATGCCGGTCGAACGATATTATCTGGGGAGCCTACGGTGCCAACGCCGTACACTTCAGCATTTTGCAAGAGTACCTTGCGCGCAAGATTGGCGTCGAAGTCGGGCCGTACTATCAAATAAGCAACAACTTCCATGCCTACGTTGACGTGTACGAAGCCAAGATGCAGGGGTTGAAGCCCCACTCTGATCTCTACATGGCCGAAGTAGTCAAACCAACGCCATTGATTGAGCGCGAGCAAGTTGGCGGCAACCTCAAGTTCGATGAAGATCTTCGCAAGTTTTTCGGTAAGGTGGACCCCCGGCTTGTTGACTTCGAAACCCCGTTCTTCAACAAGATTGCCGTACCAATGCTGCTAAGCTTTCGGTGTTGGCGGGGCGGCGATAGGGAAGCCGCAATACACTTACTCAACAAAGAACACCCAGCGATCCCTGGCAAGCCCCAGCCCGATTGGATACTAGCTGCTAAGCAGTGGTATGGCCGCCGTATCGAAAAGCGCCCCGGTGCGGTATGATTGAACTAACAATCAAGGCAATCTGGCTAGTTAAACAATGGCTAAAAGGGACAACCATGAAAGCGAACGAGCAGCAAGTTGGTGGCGAGCACTACCGCAAACACAACCCCGACTACCAACATTGGGATTGGGTTGTGAACGTGGATATGCATTACTTGCTCGCGGCATCTAGTAAATACCTATGCCGCTGGCGTGACAAAGGCACACCACTTGAGGACTTACGCAAAGCAGCCCACTACCTCGACAAGATGATTGAGGTTTGCCCAATGGTGGTACGCAATCGCATGAACATGGATATGGATTGGTGTGTCAGCGAAACCAATCGGTTCCTAGACCTTAACAAGATACCCAACTCCGAGGCCTACATCTGCATAAAGTTCGCTACGTGGCGCAGCCGCTCAACCCTGGAACAAGCGCGGCTATCTCTTGCCGTGCTAATCGAGGATTATCACAACAACGAGTCAATAGCCGTAGCAGAGTAACCATGGAACTAGATCGTGAGCATCTGTTGGCGGCGATCAAAGCCGCCAACCTAATCACCGAGCCCAACCACAAGTCACCAATCTTTACCAAGGTGTGGTTGGTTGATGACCACATAGTATCCTTCAACAACAGCACCACCGTTTTCTTGATGCCGTTTGAAACGCCGGCACTAGGCGGTATAGACGGAGCGCTGCTGACACAGCTACTCGCTAAGTCAGACGATGATACTGTGGAAGTAACTATCACCGACAAAGGCCAAGCCCGGTTCAAAGTCGGCCGAAGCATTGCCATGCTACCGACAATGGACCCTATAGATATTGTGCATGAGTTCGCCAAACCACCCGAGCTTGGCGACACGGTATTAGAATTCGAAGTCAGCATGTTTGAAGAAGATATAGAGCTTGACGGCATGCTTAGCATCAGGGAAGTAAAGCGCGAGCTGGCATTAGACTTTGACTCGCTTAACCTTGCCGTCACCAATGACAAGATAGTTATGTATTCGAGCGATAGAAGTATAATCAACCGCACCATACTGAAGACTGAGGGCATGGTTGACGGCCACTACCTTGTACCCCTGGAATACTTGCGATTGCTGAAAAAGCTGTGGCCGATTTTTGGCGAGGGTTCATGTGCCATCGATGGCAAGCGTATCATAATTGCTGGTGAAGACGACGCCTTATTCTATACTCCGCTATCGACCACCGACCACCCGATACAATTTGCAAACGTGATCGGCCAGCTATGGGAAAGTGGTAAGGTCGAAACCAAAACCCTGGTTCCCATCCCCGAGGAATTAGCGGATGCTTTGAAGCGTGCCATGCTGATAAAGCAAGGTGGGCAGAAAGATGATACCCTCAAACTATCAGTAGAGAACAACAAGCTCACTATGACCATCGAGGCGCACGGCACCAACTTCACAGAAACTATGGACTTCGAACACCCTGATATTCAGGTTGGAGTAACACCACAATACCTTGCTAAAGCACTGCCACATATAGATCGCATCTATATAGGTCGCAGAGGTATTGCCGTATTCGGACCTAAGAGGTTCAGTCGGTTTATAGTCGGTAAGTACACCCCATGAGCTTCTTCCCTATACCCGAGAAGAGCAGCAAGAAGGCATTGCGTAAACGCGATGTCCAAATGTTGCATATACTACAATGCCAAGCCTGCCCTCTTACCTTGATTAAGCACAATGACCATCCGAGCATGGCCCCGTGGGGCGCCAAGCAACCATTGATCTACGTGCTTGGTGAAGCCCCTGGCGCCGAAGAAGACGAACAAGGCAAAGCCTTCGTAGGCCGCACTGGTGAATTCTTGCACAACCACTTAGAAGATCCTAAAAGGCATAAGTGGGTTCGCGGTCGTGTGAGGTACAACAACGTAGTAAGGACGAGGCCACCGTTAGATGCCAAAACAGGAAACCAATTACCGCCCGAGTCAGTCACCATCGAATGCTGCCGACCCAGCATCGTCAGAGATATCGAGACCAGCAAACCAAAAGCGATATTCGGTCTTGGTGGAGTACCACTCGAATGGGCGACAGGTCACACAGGGATTTTCGCTTATCGCGGCCGATCTTTTCCTGTTCGAATTGGCGCTCATACGTGCTGGTATTATCCCTTGGTGCACCCCTCGTACATTCTCCGCAAGGAACGAGACCGGCGAGCTGGAGACAGCGACGATTATATGTCGGGCGAGGATGGGCGGATGTTCAAATTTGATATCGAAAGCGCCCTCGGGGAAATTGAAGATCGAGCCGAAGCCATAGTTCATACGTCTGAAGATGCCCTTCGTGGTAATGAGCTTATCCTTACTTTCGACGACGCAGCCTTGGATCATATTGAGCAACGCTTGACGTGGTTCGGCAAACAGCCCGTGATCGGCATAGACTATGAAACCAATAGGCTACGCCCCTACGCCAAGGGAGCCAAGATACTTAGTGGTGCCGTGAGCAATGGGGTCGAGACTATAAGCATTCCCTTTGGACACCCCGGCGCTGGTTGGACTAAGCGTCAATACAAAAGGCTGGTTAGCATTTGGTGCAAGTTCCTACGCATGGCCAAGGCAATCAAGACGGTTCACAATCTACAATTCGAGATGGAGTGGACAGCTGTTAAATTCGGCTACGAGTTGCTTCGCGCTGGCAAATGGGAATGTACCCAGGTTCAATGCTCTATACTAGACGAGCGTTACAAAGGCTCGCAACCTAGACCACAAACGCTTGAGTTCCTTGTTCTGCAACACTTCGGCATCAATATAAAGAAGTTACATAACGTAGACACCAGCCGGCTCGAGACCACACCACTTCCCCATGTGCTTGAATACAATGCTACAGATGCCAAGTATCACTGCCTATTGCACATGGCTCAAACAAGGCGCATCAAGCGTGAAGACTTAGACTTCGCCTACCGCCTAGCCGTGCGCCGCGTACCTACCTTGACACACTCGCAAGTCAAAGGCGTTCCCGTCAATCAAACAGAGGTTATCAAGCTCGATACCAAATACCGTAAACAGATTTATACGCTCAAAGAGGCGATCGATACAGACAAGACTGCGAAGCAGTTTGTTAAGAGGTACCACAAACCCTTCGACCCTGGCACCGATTGCCTCACGCTGTTTGGCGAAATGCTCAAGCGTAAAGAGTGTTGGATATATGATAAGAAGAAAGCCAAGAACGATGAAAAGTTTCAGGGGCGCATAAGCGATAAGGAGGAAGCACGCAGGCATGCCGCCACCCTTATGTCAGAGAAGCTGCAACGCAGGGTCAATCGTCAAAGCGCTGATGAAGACGTGCTGGAGTCAATAGGCAAAGAGGTACCCCTCGCCAACCACATTATCAACTTGCGCAAAGTGCAGAAGAGATACAGCACCTACATCTTGCCGATGCTCGATAATCAAAATACCATCGATGAAAAGGTTATGTGGGATGACGGGCTTATGCATCCCATATTCAATCACACGTTCACCGATACAGGCCGGTTGAGTTCAGAGAAACCAAACATACAGAACTACCCCAAGCGTCAGGAAGGCGCCAGAGAAGTTCGCCGGCCTATCGAGGCCAAGCCGGGCCATGTGATTTTGGCAATCGACTACGGGCAGATCGAGGCCCGTGTGATCGCCATGTATACTAAGGACGAGCGGTTCTGTAAGGCGCTGTGGGAAGACTACGATATTCACGGCGAGTGGGCGCAGCGCATTGCCTCTGAAATCCCTAGGCGTGTAGGTGGTAAGCAGTTCCTAAAAGATGCGAAGGTGATGAAAGCCTTTCGCACCGATATCAAAAACCAATGGACCTTCCCCTTGGTATTCGGTGCCCAATGCGCATCGGCGGCCTACTATTTGGGGCTCGATGAGGACGAGCTACAACCGTTGTTCGACGAGTTCTGGGAAGAGTTCGATGGCATCAAAGGTTGGCAGGAGGAGCTAAAAACCTTCTACAAAAAGCATGGTTACGTCGAAACCTTTACCGGCCGTCGCCGCCGTGGACCGCTTAGTATTAACAAGATATACAATGCCCCGGTACAGGCGTTCACTGCCGAGCTTGTTATGGACGGCATGTGTCGACTAGCCGAAACGGGCGACCCACTACTACACCCTGAAATACAAATCCACGACGACTTGACTTGGGTGAACGTGCCTGTCAACAAGGTGGACTATGTCTGTGAGAAAGCCCTCGACATCCTACTTTACCCGCCCTTCGAGGAAATCAACGTGCCGATTACTATGGAAGTTAGCGTCGGCCCGAATTGGTTGGAGATGGAAGAAATCGGTACATTCAGCTCACACACCTGGAGGAAATGATGTTTGACTACAGAACGAAGGTTACTATCTGGGACCTCGACGATACGTTGGTTTGCACCCGCCATCGGCTGCATTACATCCAGTGTACCAAGCCTGACTGGAATAGGTTTCACGAAATGATGAAGGAAGATACAGTTATAGAACCGGCACGAATTATCTATGAAGCATTGTTTAGATTTAACATCATGCCTATAATTTGCACGTCACGTCCTGAGTCTATTCGAGAGCCTACTAAAGATTTTATTCGAGAGAACGGTTTGTACTTCTACCAATTGAGGATGCGTAAAGATGGTGACAACCGTAGCTCGGTCGATGTAAAATCAGAAATGTTATATGACGTTAAAAGAGAACAGTATGATATACTCATGGCATTCGAAGACCACCCCGAAGTCGTTGATATGTATCGACAGCGGGGTATCACATGTTGGGCAGCCGACCCAATCAATTGGACTGCAGGTATAGGCTTAGGGCTCAGCGAAGCGGAAACCAATGCATCTAGAAGCTAGGAGGTTAGCATGAACAGCCTACTATTAATGCCGTTGACCAAGCCTACGGTTTGGACCTGTAAGGACGCGTTGTTGGTTGAATTGCAACCCTACCTCGAGAAGTGTATTCGCGAGCTGCCTGCCGAGCCTGTTGTTTCCTTTGACGTCTTTAGCATGTTTCGCCCCGACAACCCCAGCGGCTTCGTTAGGTTAGAGACTGATGGAAGGGGAGAACCTTTAACCTATACTCAAGCCGGGCAGCTTAGATACCTGAACCAGAACCCGCTAGTAGTTGGCCCTTGGCGCAATCAAGCCGTGTGGGCTTACATAGCGAATATATCTTCACATATGCCAATAGTACTTTACTGGCACTAGGAGGAAACCATGTGGAAGGTATTACCGTGGTTGTTCTTGCTATGCGGGGCATGTAACACAGAGAACTACCGCGCTGACATGGTACGTGTATTAGACAGTCATGGCTTTACCAACGGGCGAAACTTCAAACCCTGTTTCTGGTGTTGTACTAAGGGCGACACCCACAGTTTCACCTTCACAGCAGAGAACCATCGAGGCAACACGATAACCGGGCAGATATGCGCCAATATATTTTTCAAGGCATGGACAGTGAGGTTAGACTAATGACAGTAGATACCCTAATCAACAAGTACCGCCCCAAGGTGTTCGATGACGTAATCGGGCAAACCGGGCAAGTGCTCGCAATCAAGCGAGCTCTAGAAAAGGGAAGCAGCCGGCAGTTCCTACTAACAGGCCCGACCGGCGTAGGCAAGACTACCCTCGCCCGCATCATCGCGCATAAGGTCGGTTGTGCGAGTGCCCCCGACTTAATGGAGGTAGATGCTGCCACGCATACGGGTATCGATGAGATGCGAGAGGTTGCCCGCGACATGAGCTTTCAACCCATGGTCGGTGATGCCAGGGTTGCAATAGTAGACGAGTGCCACGCCCTGAGTAAGCCAGCAGTGACCAGCTTGCTCAAGTCGGTTGAAGAACCCCCAGCATGGGGCTACTGGATATTCTGTACTACCGAACCTACCAAGGTTCCCGTTGCAATCAAATCGCGTTGCGTTCACCTTGGGTTGCGACCAGTGAGTGAAGATATATTGGTTAGCTGGCTCGGTGAAATTGCTGACGAAGAAGGTATCAAAAATCGCAAAGGCATTAACCGGGGAGACATGATTAAGCTTAGCGTTGCCGAGGCCCAGGGTTCACCACGACAAGCACTTGTCAATCTAGAGACTGTGCAAGGTGCTGCCAGTATCGATGAAGCTAAAGAATTACTGCAAGCTGCCGTGCTGTCTATCCAGGCCTACCAGCTTGCCCAAGCTTTGCTCAAAGGCCTGACGTGGCGCGAGTGCCAAAAGATGCTACAAGCCATGAAGGACCAAAACTCTGAGAGCGTGCGCCAAGTCATTCGGGCTTACATGACAACGTGCGCGCTCTCAATAAGCTCGACACTGCCCTGACCGTGCTCGACACGTTCAGCGAACCATGTAACTCTCAAGACGGTATTTCGCCAATCGTCATCAGGTGTGCCCGCCTCTTGAAGTAAACCTAGTTTAGACCACCTGTATGTAGTTGTAGGCACAAACCCAAGCGAGGTATTGCTATGGCTAAAGATGCAGACCAAGTGTCACCACAGGATTTTCATGATCGGCTGCTGATCGACCGCAGCGACCTTGAAAGCGCCCTTGAGGATCACCCTACATTGGTCCTTGAGGTTGGCGACATTCAAGCCGAATTGGTTGCCGAGCGCGACACTGTTAAGATGGAGCTCGATAAGCTTGAGGCAGCTATCGACAAGGAGCTCAGGGCCGACGCCGTAAAACATGAAGAGAAAATAACCGAGAAGAGTATCGCCAACTCCATAATCGGCGACAACCGCATGCAGGCTATGCAACGCAAGTTCCTTAAAGCCAAAGCCGACGCCGATGCGTGGGGGCCGTTACGTGAAGCCATCCACCAGCGCGGCTATGCCCTGCGATCCTTAGTGGATATAGAGCTACGCAAGCTCAATATAGAGGCAGACAACTCAGCATTCAGTCGCAAGGCAACCGAGGCCCGTCAAACGAGAGGGGAAATCGCAGGCAACAAAGCAAGGGCTGGCGTCGAGCGTCGGAGGTAACATGAGTTACTTCGCTCAGTATGTATTTAATCTGGCAATGGTGGCCCTTCCGGCTCCCTTCATTGCCTACTTCATATCAAGAGCCGCAAGCATGGCCTACTTCCGCAGTAAGTTCGAGTATGAGCAACGCAGGAGCGAGACTAATGGCTAAGCCATTCAAGTACAGGGGCGGTGAGCGTACCGCTGAAGATGAAGTTCGCGACAGCAAGAAGTCAAGTGGTGGGTTCGACAGCTTCCTTGCCGATGGCATTCAATTCTACAAACCCCGTGAAGGCGAGAACAACATCCGCCTTATGCCTTGCGCTTGGGAAGATACCGATGAGTGGGGCAAGAGCTGGGACATTGACATGTGGGTTCACTACGGCGTCGGCGGTAATGAAGACACATACCTTTGCCTCAACAAGAACAAAGGTGAGACCAACGGCAGCGACTGCCCCATCTGCGCTGCTGCCAAAGCAACCAACGATAAGGATGAAGCCAGCGCCTTGAAAGCCAAACTTCGCCCGTTGTGCTACGTGATCGACCGTGATAACGAGCGCGCTGGACCGCAGGTGTTCCCCATGCCGTTCGCTTCACTCAACAAGGAGATACACGCTCGCAGCGTCAACAAAAAGACTGGCGACAAGTACAACATCGACGATCCGGACGAGGGCTTCGATATCAGCTTTACCAAAGAGGGAACCAAGCTCAACACCAAATACACCCAGGTTAGCATAGACATCGGCAACCCTTCGGCACTCAGCGATAGCGAGAAGCGTCAGGCCAAGTGGTTGCAGATGATTAGCGATGCGCCCCTGCCCGACTTGCTAAACTACTTCGACGCTGAATATCTCGAAGGCGCATTAGAAGGCCAAACACCCAAACCCAAGAAGGGTAAAGGTAAAGCCGACGATGATGACGATGACGATGACGATGAAGATGCCAAGCCGGCAAAGCGTGGCGCGGTCACTCGCAAGCGTGGTAAGGTTGCCGACGATGAAGACGAGGAGGCCGACGAGCGTGCTACTCGCAGCAACAAGCGGCGTGTCGAGCGCGATGAAGACGAAGAGGAAGATGACGTACCCTTCGCTACCGATGACGAAGATGAGGACGAGCCAACACCCCGCAAGGGCAAGGTGAAAGCCAAGTCGAAAGTCAAGTCGAAAGCCAAGTCAAAGGCGCGCGACGACGAGGAGGAAGATGACGAGGACACCGAGGCTGACGAAGGCGAGGACGAGGAGGATACTGCGCCTCGCCGCCGAGGCCGAAAGGCAAGTAGAGCTATCGATGACGAGGAAGATGACGCCGAAAGCGATGGTGAGGACGAAGAAGACGAAGACGACGATGACGAGCCTCGCAGCCGCAAGTCACGCAAGCCTGCCCGCCGGGCAAGTGCTCGAGATGAGGACGACGATGACGAGGAAGATGACGCCGAAAGCGATGGTGAGGACGAAGAAGACGAAGACGAGCCGGCACCGCGCAAAACCCAAGGCAAAGCCAAAGCCAAGCTTGCAGCGTTAAAGAAGCGCAAGGGTCGGTAAGGTTAGCCGGGCCGCTTTTCCAGGTGAGCGGCTAGGCGGCGGGCGCAGTCTACTCATACCCTAGGCTGCGCCCGCTTTTCAATCGAGGTTCCTATGCGTCGAAGGCTAAGCCAAAGCGAAGTCGAGCCAAAGTCAAAGAACAACTACTTCGGAAAGTCAAATCTTGAGTTCATTAGCACTGGCTGCGTCAACTTTGATTGTGTGCTTGGTGGAGGCTGGCCATTAGGTCGCATCGCAAATCTAGTAGGTGATAAGTCCACCGGCAAAACGTTGTGTGCTATCGAGGCATGCGCCAACTTCGCCCGTAAGTTTCCCGATGGTCATATCTGGTATCGTGAGGCCGAGGCCGCATTCGATCAGGAGTATGCAGAAAGCCTAGGCTTGCCTGTAGATAAGGTCGACTTTGGTAAGGATGGTGTGGGTACTCAATGGGAAACAATTGAACAAATCCACGATGATTTGAAAGCAGCGGTCGCGCAGGGCAAAGCCTCGGGCGAGCCCGGATTATACATCATCGATAGTCTAGATGCCATCAGCAGCGTTGCCGAGCTGGGCCGCGAGATGACCGAGGGCAGCTATGGCATGGAGAAGCAGAAGCAGCTTGGTCAAATGTTTCGCCGGCTGACGCAAGGTATGAGCCGCAGCCGCATCCACTTCCTTATCATCAGTCAGGTTCGAGAGAACATAGGCGTTGCCTTCGGCAACAAGTATCGCCGCAGTGGTGGCAAGGCCCTCGATTTCTATGCCTCACAAGTAGTTTACTTGAGCCATCTAAAGACGCTTTACAAAACGGTCAACAAGGTGAAGCGGGCAACCGGCGTGCTAGTCAAAGTCAAATGCACCAAGAACAAGATTGGGTTACCATTCAGGGAGTGCGAGTTTTCAATTCGGTTCGGCTATGGTATTGACGAGCTTGCCGCTGCAATGGAGTGGCTCGATCAAGCCGGCCGCGCCAAGGAGCTGCTCAACGGCTCTAAGCTGGGCGACTACTTGGCTGAAAGTGATCGGCTTGATGATGTAGAATATCGCCGGCGAATGCGTGACGTTCGTAAGCTAGTGCGTCGAGCTTGGCGTGAAGTAGATGAACAGTTTGCACCTAGTAGGAGGAAATACTAATGCAAGCCTTAATGATATCTGGTTGGCGTGGCGTGCTTCGCAAGCCGAAGGATTGGGTAACCGAAAAGCACGGCATATGCTTCGATCTCTTCATACGCCCTGAGAAGCATCTGGGTTTGCCGCAAATGGTTAGCGCATGGTTGCCAACCGAAGCCGAGAAGGCAGCAATCAACCGAGGCATGCCGATACTCTTGACGGTAGTTGGGACTCAGCACCCACCCGTCATGCTAAGTATAGGTGACAGCAAAGACCTTCCCTTAGGTACTCTCACCTTAGACGAGGCTACCAACGTTGACCCCAGCAACACCAAGAGCGATGTGACATGAGGCCGGGTGGAGGCAAGGCTAAAGGAGCAGAATTCGAGCGTGAGATATGTGTCATGCTCAGCCAGTGGGTGACCAAAGGTAAGCGCGAGGATTTATTCTGGAGAAGTGCAATGTCGGGCGGTAGAGCCACGGTTGCCAAGCGGCGTGGTAGTAATCTAGCTTCACAAGCTGGGGATATCAGCGCCGTGCATAGGCTTGGTCATGTGCTCACCGCCGACTTCTATTTCGAGTTGAAGCATGTTAAAGATCTAGGGCTCACCAGCTTCATCGTCAAAAGCCAAGGACCCCTCGCTAAGTTTTGGAAGACGGCCTGTAAGGAGGCCAGAGTTTATAAGAAGGAGCCGATATTAATTGTCAGGCAAAATAGACTACCTGCCCTGGTCGTCGCTAAAGTCGGTACGGTCAACATGCTGCACGTCGATCGGATGGGCAAGGGTCTTGCTATAGTTAACAACACCGTTCCACATCGTTTTAGGCACTGTGAAATCTGGTTGCTCGACGACGTGCTCAACGCACCATTCAAATACGCTACGCCAATAGAGCACTAGTATGTATTTGAACCACTGCCACCATCGCACCCCCGGTGTGGTAGATTGGTTGGCGCAGTCAGCTCTCTCCCCCCGGCTGGCTGCGCCTTTTCTATTTGACTGCTGGGTTGTACCTACACACGCCTATGCAACCTTAGCGTGCCGAGTTGTAGGGGCACCCCGCGACCTCACCCTAGGCCACGGGTCGGCATATGCCGGCGCCATGCAGGGGCGCTTGCTGGGCAGCGTTTGCGGGGTGCCCCTAGGGTACCTAGCCACTTGGGGAAACCCCGCGCCAGCGACCGCCCTAGGCAGTTTAAAAGCCTACAACCTAAAGGTGTACTTATGACGCCGAAGCAACTTAGGCGAGCAACGTTTGAAGAGATCGTGGCAACCTTACCTAGACTAACGGCAAGCCAAAGACAAGATATTGCTCAGTGGTGTCAAGCTGTGCCTGTGGGCAAAAAGAAGATCTATATGAAACCCCTCGACGCTGACGACTGGTTCGCCGATGCCGTGGGCGAGTACTTAGTCAAGAAAGGTATGGCAACTAAAGACGATGTTCGAGTACTGCTTACTATAGTCGCCCATCATCTAGACGATTATCACCGGGAAAGCAAATCGATGAGAGACGACCTTGGTTCACTTGTCGATGTTGATGATAGAACTTCCCAGCTTTTCTTTGGCAGGGTTGTTGTCAAGGCACTTGTAAACATGATGAGAGATAAACGGCTGCCTTACTACTTATTAGAGAAGCTCGACTACTACCGTGTACCACCAGAAGTTATAACTGAGATTAACAACCAATTTGCGAAACGGCCTATCGACGCTGATCTATTGATGGCGAACGTTAGCCACGTTCGAACAGCTCTCGAGCATGAGCTGCCCGGCTACATCGCTGGCGGTATGTTGCCTTTGGTGAAGCCACGATAACAGAGTTGTTTGGGGGTTCGAATGCTAGACAAGGTAAACACTGATACCGACGTACCACTATCTAAGGAGATACAAGTAGAACTGCTAGCACTGCTTAGCTATGATCGCAAAGGCGGTGCACAGGTCGCTGCAATAGTATCTGACGATACTTTCGATGGCGTTCATCGAAGCGTTGCCAGAGGTATCTATCAATACCGTCGCGAATATGGTCGCCCACCATTTACAGATGTCGGGCAAATCATTACTCAACTTACTCTCAACACCGAGCAGCGTAAAACTGCCGAGCTTATTCATGCCAAGATGCGTAGAGCTCGCAAAGGCATGAACAAAGATTTCACAATTGAAAGCGCTACCCGGTTCAAGCTGCGGCAACAACTAAAGACTGGCCTGACTACGGCGACTGAAAAGCTTATTGCCCTGATAAGCACGGGGAAGGGTTCCGAGATTGAGATCATGGCCGAGATGGCAAAGGCCGCGCGACAACCACAACAACAGCAAGCCCTG
>Ga0193741_1000381_pt1 | contig 12969 bp, 13 predicted proteins | sample L2s2metaG_FD_143059 | JGI IMG/M metagenome (GOLD analysis project Ga0193741, IMG submission 143059) | Soil microbial communities from a riparian zone of the East river system, Colorado, United States - L2s2 | ecosystem: Environmental > Terrestrial > Soil > Riparian zone | place: USA: East River...
TACGCTGCCGCGGTCGCGCTCGAGGCGTGGTTCCGCTCGAGCGGCGACTTCAAATACGACGAGAGCCCGCCGGTGCGCGAAGGCTCGCCTCCCCTCGTCTCATTCGTGACGACGACAAAGCGTGGCTACTGCCAGCACTTCGCGGGCGCGATGGCCTTGATGCTGCGCTACCTGGGGATCCCGGCCCGGGTCGCCGCGGGCTTCACCAGCGGTCTCTTCGACGAGGACGCGGGGAGCTGGACCGTCGCCGACACGAACGCCCACACCTGGGTCGAGGTGTGGTTCGACGGCTACGGGTGGCTGCCGTTCGATCCGACCCCCGGCCGCGGGCGCCTCCGCGCGGAGTACACGGCGTCATCGCTCTTCTTCGACGCCAGTGGCGCCACCGCGGCATTCGCCGGCGGGGCCGCGGCGCTCGGCCTGGACATCCTCCGGAACCGCCTCGGCGGAGCCTCGCCCTCGCCCGACGACCGTGACCGGCTCCGTGGCCCCGACACGGGCATCGTCCCTGGCTCGGATGCCGTTGCGACGACGCAGGTCACCGAGGAGCGTGACGATGTGCGCCTCCTGGCGATGCTCCTTGGCTCGGCCGCCGCCCTGCTGGCGGCGTTCTGGCTCCTGAAGTGGGGCCGCCGTCAAGTGCGCTACCTCTCGGACGATCCCCGGCGGATCGCCGCAGCAGTCCGCGCGGAGCTCGAGGACTACCTTGCAGACCAGCGGGTCGGGCTCCCGCCGAGCGCAACTCCCGCCGAGCTGAGCGAGACGGTGCACGAGCAGCTCCAGGTCGATGCCGACAGGCTCGCGGCCGCACTCGGCCGGGCCCGATTCGGGCCGGCCGACGAGGCCGAGCGAGCCGCGCGGGTCGCCCGCCGCGAGCTTCGCGGCGTCCTCCGGAGGATGCGCCGCCGGCTCGGCGCCAGGCGGCGGCTACGGGGCCTCGTCTCCCTCCGCTCGCTCGGCCTCCGCTCCGCTTGAACCGCAGGAGCTTCGTCTACCTTGGGGAGTGCATGAGCGAGACCTACGACCTCTTCCAGCAGGGCCGTAGCCATCTCCGGAAGGGACGTGCCGCCCAGGCGACCGTAGCCCTCGAGAAGGCGAAGAAGCGGGAGCCGGACAAGGCCTCGATCCGCGAGGCGCTGGGTATCGCCTACTTCCGGATCCAGCGGTACGACGAGGCCGAGCGCGAGTTCCGCGCCATGCTCGAGCTCGCGCCGACCGACGACTACGCGCACTACGCGCTCGGCCGGAGCCTCGAGAAGCTCGGCAGGGAGCAGGAGGCAAACGGGCACTACAAGCTCGCCAGCTCGTTGAGGCCCGGCAGCGAGCAGTACGCCGAGCGCATCAAAGACCTCGGATAATCGCTCCGTGCGAGCGGTCGTACAGCGCGTCTCGGAGGCGCGCGTGCGCGTGGGTAAGGAGATCGTCGGCGAGATCGGCGCCGGTCTCTGTGTCCTCCTCGGTGTCTCGCGCGAGGACGGCGAGCCCGGGGCGGCGCGCTTGGCCGACAAGGTGGCGAAGCTCCGGATCTTCGAGAACGAGGACGGGAGGTTCGACCGCTCGCTCGTCGACACAGGTGGAGCCGCCCTCGTCGTCAGCCAGTTCACGCTGATTGCCGAGACCGCGAAGGGAAACAGGCCGAGCTTCTCCGCCGCCGCGGCGCCCGAGGAGGCGGAGCCGCTCTACGAGCGGTTCTGTGACGGGCTCCGCGATCTCGGCGTGCATGTCGAGGCCGGCGTTTTCCGCGCCCGGATGCAGGTGGAGCTCGTGAACGACGGGCCGGTGACGATCGTCCTCGACGTCTAGCGCCCCATCGCCGATTTCTCCCTGCACACGGCAACCTTGTTTTCTGCGCCCGATCGGAGTACCTTCGGCTTCGGCACTGCGGCAGGCGACGGAGCTGCGGCCAGTTTCCTCGTCTCGCAAGGTGCCCCAACAGAAAGAGGGAGAGAGATGAAAAGGATGATCTGCGTCATCGTCGGCACGGCCGCGCTCGCCGTGCCGCTTGCCGCGGCCGCAGCGCCCCCGCAGCCGGTCATGACCGGCCTGGACAACCCGCGCGGGCTCGCCGTCGGCCCGGAAGGCGCTCTGTACGTGGCCGAGGCGGGCAGGGGCGGGCCGGGAGCGTGCGTGCCTCAGCCCGACGGGCCGGGCACCCGCTGCTACGGCGCAACCGGGGCGATCTCCCGGTTGTGGCGCGGGCAGCAGGAGCGCATTGCGACCGGATTGCCGTCGATCGCGGCGCAGCCGGCGGGCGACACGGCGGCCGGCCCTCAGCACATCTCGTTCCAGGGTCGTGGGGGGCTCTTCGTGACCATCGGCTGCAGCTGCAACAAGAGCACGCCGACCGGAGCGCTCCTCGACGGGCTGGGCTTCGGGTACATGCGACATGTTTCGGCGTCCGGGAACAGCAAGGCGGTCGTCGATCTCGCCAGCTACGAGGCGTCGGCGAATCCTGACGGCGCACAGATCGACAGCAACCCGTTCGGGCTCCTCGCCCTGCCGGGCCACCGCCTGGCGACGGATGCAGGCGGAAACTCGCTCCTGGACGTGGCTGCAAACGGCCGCGTGTCGACCATCGCGACGTTCCCGAGACTGACCATCCCGTTCCCTCGTGACGCCGTCCCGACCGGGGTCGCGCTCGGCCCCGACGGCGCCTACTACGTCCCGACGCTCACCGGCTTCCCGTTCACGGCAGGAACGGCGGCCGTTTATCGCGTCGTCCCCGGCCAGGCACCGACGGTCTACGCGTCGAACCTGACGATGTTGACCGACCTGGCCTTCGCCGCGGACGGCTCGCTCTACGTGCTCGAGCACGCATCGGGCATCCCCGGCGTTCCCTTCCCGTTCGCGGGCCCCGGCTCGCTCCGGAAGGTGCCCCCGGGCGGTGGGGCATCGTCGACCCTCGTCGCAGGCGGACTGCTGCGCGCCACGGGTCTCGTCATCGGTGATGACGGCGCGCTCTACGTCACCGTGAACGGTGCCTCCTCCGGAAACGGCACCGTGCTGCGCATCGAGTCCTGACACCGGTGCGGACAGGCGAAGCTCCTCGCGGAGGGGCTTCGCCTGCCTCCGCCGGCTGAGCATGTCGTAGCGTTCGCCGCATGAGCCGAGCCCCCGTCGGTCGGGTCTTGCGCGAACCCTGAACGGCGCGGCACTCGCACTCGCGCTCGCCGCCGCTGCGCTCCACGCCGGCTGGAATCTCGCCCTCGCTCGGCGGCCGGACGTCCCTGCAGCGACGGCCGTCGCCTTCGCCGTCGGTGCGCTCGCCTTCACGCCGCTCGCAGTGCTCCGCTGGGACGTCGAGGCTGCCGCCGTGCCGTACCTGGCGGTCTCTGCGGTGCTCGAGGTCGCATACGTGGCGCTCCTCGCCGCCGCCTACAGCCGGGCCGAGCTCAGCGTCGTCTATCCCGTCGCCCGCGGCCTCGCTCCGGTGATCGTGCTCCTCGCTGGGGTGGTCGCACTCGGAGTCGGGACCTCTGCCGCAGAAACGGCCGGCGTCGCCCTCGTGGGGGCCGGCGTCCTCCTGGTGCGCGGGCTGGGCCGGTCGACGTCGAGTGGCCTTGCCTACGGCCTCGCGATCGCGGCCTGCATCGCCGGCTACACACTCGCCGACGCGCGGGGGATCGAGCATGCGGACCCACTCGCCTACGTCGTCGTCGTGCTGGCACCGTCGTCGGCCGCCTACCTCGCACTCGTCTGGTGGCGAGGCGGCAGGAAGCGGCTCGGCGCCGCGCTCGGCTGGGCGCCCGTGCTGATCGGGCTCGCGTCGTTCGGCGCGTTCGCGCTCGCCCTGGCCGCGCTGCAGCGTGCGTCAGCCGCCTCCGTCGCCGCCGTGCGCGAGTCGAGCGTCGTCATCGCCGTCCTCCTCGCGGCGCCGCTCCTCGGCGAGGAGGTCGGCCGCCGGCGGGTAGCGGGCGCCTTTCTCGTCTTCGCCGGCGTCGCGATCCTGGCCATAGGCTGACGGCTCGCGCCGGCACGTTTTGGGCTCGTACCTACCCTGCTATCTTGCAAACACCACATTTCGAGGTGCAGGATGAAATGGGCGCGCGGCGCCCGTTTTTTTTGAGGAGATTCGAGCTGGCCGACGTGTACGACAAGGAGAGAACGCTGCTGCAGGAGATCACGCCCAAGGTCGAAGGAGCGATTCCGGGTGTGGAAGTGCTGGCGCTGGAGCTGTCGGGCCCCGAGCGCTTCACCGTCTACATCGACCATCCGCGGCGGGTCGACCACGCGCTCTGCGAGCGGGTGACCGACGTCCTGCGCCCGTATCTCCAGCACTACACCGTCGAAGTGTCGTCGCCCGGCGTCGAGCGGCCGCTCCGCACCCCCGCGCACTTCCAGCGGGTCGTGGGGCGCAAGGCCGCGCTTCGCACGGCGGACGAGATCGGCGGCCGGCGCAAGTTCAAGGGTGAGGTCGTGGATGCGGACGCTCAGGGCATCCGCCTCTCGGCCGACGGCACGGAGCACGCGATTCCGTACGACGCCATCGTGCGGGCGAACCTGATCGAGGAGGACATGAGATGAGCCGCGAAATCGTCGAGGCAGTCCGCGAGCTGGAGCGCGACCGGAATCTCGAAGGCGGGATTCTGGTGGACGCGCTCCGCGACGGCCTGCTCGCCGCCTACAAGAAGACCCCCGGGTCGTACCGTCACGCGACCGTCGAGATCGACGACGCCGGCGACTTCCGCGTCTTCGCGATCCACATGCCGGCCGACCTCGAGGAGCGCCTGCTCGAGGAGGCCCGTGAGCGCACCTACGACGAGCTGGAGAAGATCGAGGAGGAGACGGGGGAGAAGCAGCACACCCTGGTCACCGACGACGACCTGGAGATCGACTGGGATCAGGTCCCCGAAGATCAGGTGCGCCGGGAGGACGTCACGCCGGAGAACTTCGGCCGCATCGCCGCGCAGACCGCGAAGCAGGTCATCCAGCAGCGGATCCGGGAGGCCGAGCGCCAGATCATGTACGAGGAGTACGTCGACCGCGTCAGCGAGGTCGTCACCGGCATCGTCCAGCAGGCCGGCGACCGCAACAACATCCTCGTCGACCTCGGGAAGGTCGAGGCGCTGCTGCCGCGCTCCGAGCAGGTGGACGGAGAGCGCTATGAGCAGGGCTCCCGGATCAAGGCCGTGATCACGGAGGTTCGCTCGGGCACGAAGGGCCCGCAGGTGATCCTCTCGCGCCGGGATCCCGAGCTGATCAAGACCCTCTTCGAGCTCGAAGTGCCGGAGATCGCGGACGGCCTCGTGGAGATCCGCGGCGTCGCCCGCGAGCCGGGCTACCGCTCGAAGATCGCCGTCGTCTCGCACGCGCAGGGCGTCGACCCGGTCGGTGCGTGCGTGGGCCCCCGCGGCTCCCGCGTCCGTATGGTCGTGTCGGAGCTCCGCGGCGAGAAGATCGACATCATCCCGTGGAACACCGAGCCTGCGCGCTTCCTCGCGAAGGCACTCTCGCCTGCGCGGGTGCGCGAGGTCTACATCGACGACGAGACCAAGGAGTCCACGGTCATCGTCCCCGAGGACCAGCTGGCGTTGGCGATCGGCAAGGAGGGCCTGAACGCCCGCCTCGCCGCGCGCCTGACCGGGTGGAAGGTCGACATCCAGTCGGAGGCCGAGTTTGCCGCGTCCGAGGCGGAGGCGGCGTTCGCAGGCGGCGAGGCGGGCGAGGACTTCTCCGGCCGCTGCGCCGCGATCCTCTCGAACGGCAAGCGCTGCCCGAACGCTTCGATCCCCGGGACCCGCTTCTGCGGGATTCCGGCGCACACGGCGCTCGCCGACCGCGAGGCCGCGGGCGAGACGATCGAGAGCGGCCAGGCCGTTTCGATCGGCGGGGCCGAGGAAGAGCTGCCGGGCGAAGGTGAGGTCGCCGCCGAAGCTGACGTCACCGAGCTGCCGTCGCCCGAGCCGAGCGACGTTCCAGCGCCAGAACCCAGCCCGATGCCGACAGGCCCCGAGCCCACGGAGGTGCCGTCGCCGGAGCCTTCCGAGGTTCCCGGCCCGGAGCCTTCCGAGGTTCCCGGCCCGGAGCCTTCCGAGGTTCCCGGCCCGGAGCCGGCAGGAGTCCCGCCGACGCCCGCCGCCGAGGTGGACGGGGGCGAGGTTCCGGTCGCTGCATCGGCCGACGAGGAGAGGACAGACGCACAGAGGGGCTGAGGGATCCCGTCCGGTCCGGACGTGCATCGGCTGCGGCCGGAAGGCGCCGAAGGACGAGCTCGTCCGGTTCGTGGCAGCGGAGGGCGCGGTCGTCTCGGACGCCGAGGCGCCTGGCCGTGCGGCTTACACGTGCCGGCGACTCTCGTGCTTCGAGCGGGCGGCAGCGCACAACGCGTTCAGCCGGACGCTCAAGGCCAGCGTCCGGGTCGATCAACAACTCTCACGCCTCTACACTTGAGCACTGACCATGGCTGACGAACAGGGACAAAACCGCCCCAACAGGCCGATTCGGCCCCGCCAGGCCCCGGGAGGAGGCCGGCGCAAGCGCCGCGTGGTCATCGACTCGCAGGCCAACAGGCCGCGCCCCGATTCGCGCCAGGCGCGGGACCGCACCGACCGCCAGCCGAAGCAGCCGCGCGAGGTCGTCCTTCCGACCGGGCCCGTCACCGTCCAGTCCGGGGTCACCGTCAAGGAGCTCTCGCATGCGCTCGGGATCCCGGTCGCGTCGATCATCAAGATCATGATGGGCCTGGGGGAGATGGTCACCATCACCCAGTCCCTCTCGGACGAGGCCGTCGGGCTGATCGCCGCCGACCCGAGCGTCAACCGCGAGGTCACGATCAAGCATGCGGACGAGGAGGACGACGAGCCCGAGGCGTTCGACGACCCCGAGGAGTCGCTCCAGGCGCGGCCGCCGGTCGTCACGATCATGGGGCACGTCGACCACGGGAAGACGACGCTGCTCGACGCGATTCGCGAATCGGCGGTCGTCGAGACCGAGGCCGGTGGGATCACGCAGCACATCGGCGCCTATCAGGTCGAGCACGACGGCCGGAAGCTGACGTTCCTGGACACCCCGGGCCACGAGGCGTTCACCGCCATGCGGGCCCGCGGCGCGAAGGTCACGGACATCGCTGTCCTGGTCGTGGCTGCGGACGACGGGGTCATGCCGCAGACGCGCGAGTCGATCTCGCACGCGAACGCGGCCGGCGTCCCGATCGTGGTCGCCGTCAACAAGATCGACGTTCCCGACGGCGACCCGAACCGTGTGCGCGGCGACCTCGCAGGCGAGGGGCTCCAACCGGAGGAGTGGGGTGGGACGATCCAGTTCTCGGACGTCTCCGCGAAGCAGAAGCAGAACCTCGACGACCTCCTCGAGAAGGTGCTGCTGGTCGCCGACGCCGAGCTCGAGCTGACCGCGAACCCGAGCGCAGAGGCCTCGGGGCCGATCATCGAGTCCCGCCTCGACGTCGGGCGCGGGCCGGTCGCGACGATGCTCGTCCAGCGGGGGACCCTCCAGGTCGGCGACGCGATTGTCGCCGGTGACGCGTGGGGCCGCGTCCGCGCGCTCTACGACTTCCGCGGCGAGAAGGTCGAGGGGGCGAAGCCGGGGGAGCCCGTCGAGATCCTCGGGTTCGACCACCCGCCGCCCGCGGGCGAGCTCGGTCGCGTCGTCGAGAACGAGCGAGACGCGCGACAGCGCGCGCAGGTTCGCGGGGAGCGCCTCCGGCGCGAGCAGCTGGCGACGGCCGCGAAGGCGGGCCCGTCGCTCGAGCAGCTCTTCACACAGCTTCAGGCCGGCGCCGTCCAGGACCTCAACCTCGTCCTCAAGGGCGACGTGCAGGGCTCGGTCGAGGCGGCGGTCTCGGAGCTCCAGAAGATCCAGCATCCGGAGGTGCGCGTCAGCGTGATCCACCAGGGCGTGGGCGGGATCAGCGAGAACGACATCAACCTCGCGTCGGCGTCGAACGCGCTCGTCGTCGGCTTCAACGTGCGCCCGTCGGCCGAGGCGCGCCAGCTCGCCGAGCGCGAGGGCGTCGAGATTCGCACCTACCGGGTCATCTACCAGCTCACGGAGGACATCGAGCAGGCGCTCGTCGGGATGCTCAAGCCGGTCACGACCGAGGAGAGCCTCGGCGAGGCCGAGGTGCGCGAGACGTTCCGCGCCTCGCGCGTCGGGACGATCGCGGGCTGCATGGTCACGACCGGCGTCGTGCGCCGCGGCGCGCAGGTTCGCGTCGTCCGGGACGGAACCGTCGTCTACGAGACGACGATCGACTCGCTGAAGCGCTTCCAGGATGACGCGCGCGAGGTGACCGAGGGCTTCGAGTGCGGCATCCACCTCGCGAACTTCGACGACGTCAAGATCGGCGACATCCTCGAGGCCTACGAGACGCGCCAGGTCGAGCGGACGGATCTCGACACGCCGGCGCCCGAGCCGGCAGCGACCGCGACCGAGTAGGCGCATGGGGGCCGGCTACGTCGGCATCCTCAGCGTCGAGCTCCACTTTCCCGAGGCGGGATCGCTGAAAGGCAAGCGCAAGTTCGTCAAGTCCGCGAAGGCACAGCTTCAGAACCGCTTCGGTGCCTCGGTCGCCGAGGTCGACCACCACGAGCTCTGGCAGCGGAGCCGGCTGACAGTCGCCTGCGTCGCGCGCGAGCACCGCGAGGTCGAGACGCTGCTCGAGGAAGCAGTCCGTTACCTGAACGGGCAGGAATACGACCTCGTGCGAGTGGAACGGGAGGTCGTGGCTCCGGATGAGTGAACGCATGCGCCGCGTGAACGCCGCCGTCCGCGAGGTGCTCTCCGAGGCCGTCGGCGAGCTGAAGGACCCCCGGATCGGCTTCGTCACGATCACGGGCGTCGAGACCACTACCGACCTGCGCCAGGCGGTCGTCTTCGTCAGCGTGCTCGGCAGCGAGCGCAAGCGGGAGCAGTCGATCGACGGTCTCCAGGCGGCTCATGGACTGCTCCAGGCGAAGATCGCCCGGGAGCTGAGACTGAAGCGGACTCCCCAGCTGACCTTCGAATACGATCCCACGGTCGAGCGCGGCGTGCGCATGACCCAACTCATCGATGAGCTCGCCCCAGACGACCCGGAGTGATCTCTCCGCAGTCGCGGAGGCGATTCGGGATCACGACCGCTTCCTCCTCGCGGTCCACGAGAACCCCGACGGGGACGCGCTCGGCTCCCTGCTCGCGGCGAAGCTGACACTCGACGCGCTGGGCAAGGAGTCCCTGATGTTCCTGCCGGGCCAGGCGCCGCTGCCGGCGGAGTACACGTTCATGCCGCTCGAGGAGGTCCGGCGCGAGCTGCCCGACGACGTCGAAGAGCGCGTGCTCTTCGCGCTCGACTGCGCGAACGAGAGCCGGCTCGGGCCGGGACGGGAGGCGATCGACCGCGCGCCGCTCGTCCTCAACGTCGACCACCATCACGACAACTCGCGGTTCGGCGACGTGAACGTCGTCGTCGCCGACGCCTCCTCCACCGGCGAGATCGTCCGCGACCTCCTGGACGAGCTCGGCGTGAAGCTGACGCCCGAGCTGGCGGAGGCGATCTACATCGCGCTCGTCACCGACACGGGGCGGTTCCAGTACGCCAACACGACGCCCAAGGCGCTCAGGCTGGCCGCCGAGCTCGTGGAGGCGGGCGCCGACGTCCATCGCGTGTTCCAGTCGATCTACGAGTCCGTGCAGCTGGCGAAGCTCAAGCTGCTCGCGCGGGCCCTCGAGCGCGCACAGGTGTACGAGGGCGGCGGGATCGTCGTCTCCTATCTCCTGAAGACCGACTTCGCCGAGGTGGGGGCGGCCGAGCCCTACTCCGAGGGGATCATCGACTTCCTGCGGGCGGTGGAGGGCGCCGACATGGCCGCGCTGATCCGCGAGCCGCCGGCACCCGGCCGGCCCGCACGGCGGATCAGCCTGCGCTCGAGCTCCGACGAGCTCGACGTCTCGGCGATCGCGCGAGCCTCAGGCGACGGGGGCGGACACCGCCAGGCCGCCGGCTTCTCGTCGTCCAACGAGATCCCGGAGATCGTCGAGTTCATCCGCCGGCAGTACGCGGAGGCACGTGCCGCCCAGAGGGCTTGACCCCGCAGGGCTCGTCCTCGTGGACAAGCCGGCGGGCCCGTCGTCCTTCGCCCTCGTCCGCGATCTCCGCGAGCGAACCCGGGCGCGTGCCGGCCATGCAGGGACGCTCGATCCCTTCGCGACTGGGCTCCTCCTCGTGCTGCTGGGACGGTTCACGAAGGAGCAGAACCGCTTCGTCGGCCTCGACAAGCGGTACCTGACGGAGATCGACCTCACGGCGCGCACGACCACAGGCGACCCTGAGGGCGACGTCGTGGCGGAGCTCGAGCCCCCCGACGCCGAGGAGCTCGCGCTTCGGCTCGAAGGCGTGCAGGGCGAGATCGAGCTGCCGATCCCGGCCGCCTCGGCGGTCAAGGTCGGAGGCGAGCGCGCGTACAAGCTGCACCGGCGCGGCGTCGCCGTCGAGATGCCGGTACGCCGCTCGACTGTGCGGGAGCTCGAGCTGGTCGAGTTCGACGGGAAGGCCGTGACCCTCGACGTTCTCGTCAGCTCCGGGACCTATATCCGATCGATCGCAGAGGCGCTCGGCGGGCACTGTGCGAGCCTGCGCCGGACCGAGGTCGGGCCGTTCAGGGTGGAGGACGCCGACGCGGCGCGGATCCTGTCTCCCGACGAAGCTCTGGCGGCGCTATGAGGATTGCGTCCTCTCCACACGAGCTGGGCGGGGGCGAGCGCGCCGTCGCGCTGGGCACGTTCGACGGTGTTCACCTCGGCCACCGCCGTGTGATCGAGTCGGCGCTCGCCGCCGGCCCGCAGGCTGCCGTCGTCACCTTCGACCCGCACCCGCGAGTCGCCCTCGGGAACCGAGTCGATCTGATCTCCACGCTCGAGCGGCGACTGGAGCTGATCGAGGCGCTTGGCGTGACCGAGACGCTCGTCGTGCCGTTCACACCCGACCTCTCGCTCCAGACGCCGGAGGAGTTCGCCGCTGCCGTCCTCGAGCCCATGGGCGCCAGGGTGGTCGTGGCCGGTGCGAACTTCCGCTTCGGCCGCGGGCGCTCGGGCGACCTGACGCTGCTCGGCGAGCTCGGCTTCGATACGCGGCCCGTGCCGCTCGTCGAGGGCGTGTCCTCCAGCCGGATCCGGCAGCTCGCCGCCGCCGGAGAGGTCGACCGGGCGGCGAAGCTGCTCGGCCGGCCCGTGGAGGTAGAGGGGACCGTCGTCGCCGGGGACGCGAGGGGTGGGACGCTCGGCTTCCCGACCGCCAACCTGGCGGTCCCGTCGGATCTCCTCGTCCCGGCGTTCGGGATCTATGCCGGCGAGGCGCTCGGCATGCGGACAGCGACGTCGATCGGCGTCAACCCTCATTACGGCGGCGAGGAGCGGCGGATCGAGGCGTTCCTCCTCGGCTACGAGGGCGACCTCTACGGCCGCCGGCTGGTGGTCGAGCTCTGGGAGCGCCTGCGCGAGGAGCGGGCGTTCGACTCGGAGGCCGACCTGATCGAGCAGATCGGCCGCGACGTCGAGGCCGCCAGGGCTGCCGTCCGACCCGTGTAGGAGGGTTAGCCGCAAGTTTCCGCTTTTTGCGGGATCTGGCTGGCATGGGAGAAAACGACAGTGAGGATCTCCGTCCTCTTGCAACGATCGAGCGCGTGCGCTGCCTGGGCTGCAGCGCCTCGTACGTAAAGCCGGCGGGCGGCGGAACCGTCAGCGCGAATCCCGGCTGTCCGGAGTGCGGCTACGTCGGCTGGGTTCTCGAGCAGGTGTCGATCAGGCCGGGTGGCGCGCCGAGCCGCTTCTTCTCGGGTCGCCTGCGGCGTCTGACCGGCTGACCGCGCTGACCCCGCCGAAGTAATGATGACGAGACGGCCAGTGCGTAACGGTGAAGCCCTCGGCCTCGAGCGCTTCTGGGACGTCGTCGGGGAAGCCGGGCTCGAGGTGGACGACCTCGGCGGCCGAATGCAGGCGGGGCCGGTCCACGGCATCGCGGGCGCTCTGGCCGTCGTCGAGCACGCCGGCGACGACCTGGACGAGCGCGCTTCGAAGCCTCGTGCCTCCCGCCGCCCCGAGCGCCAGGGCTAGCCCGGCGCGATCGAAGACAAGGGTCGGGGCCATCATGCTCGCCATCCGCCGTCCGGGCACGAGCTCGCCGACGAGCAGCTCCGCCTCTCCCAGCATCGAGTTCAGGTGCAGGTCGAAGCCGGGGAGCCAGTCCCCCGACCCGAGCCCGAGACTGGTCGTGAGCACGACGGCATCTCCGGCCGCGTCCACGACGGTGAGGTTGGTCGTGTCGCCGTCGCGATCCGGCTCCACGAGCGCCTTCGCGAGCCGCACGGGGTCAGACCCCGTCACGGATCTGTACAGCGGAAGCGGGCTGGACAGGCCGATGCGGGACGTGAACTCCAACCCAGAGCGCTCGACGCGCCCCGGCTCGCCCCACGAGGCTTGGTACGTCTCGAGATCCATCCTCGTGACGAGACCGCCGCGTTCCTCCATGAGCGCCAGCAACGCGGACTCGACCGTTGGGCTGCGCGCTCCTTCCTCGGCGATCGCCTCCAGAGCGGGAACGAGCCCGGGCTGCTCGAGCCTCTCGCCCTCCGCGAGGAGCCGGCCGTCCCTCCGGTAGATCCTTCCGCCCTCGCGCATGGTCATTACGGGCGCGAGCATCTCGAGGCAGGCCGCGTGCGCCCGGGGAAAGTCCGTTCCCTCGTGCGCGAGGCGCAAAGCGGGCTCCACGAGCCGCGCCCAGGGAAGGCTGCCGTCGCGTCGCCAGAGCTCGCCGAGCCCGGCCAGCACGCCCGGGACGCCGCAGGAGCCGATGCCGACTGCGTAGTGCACCAGCTCGGTGCCGAACGGAACCTCCAGGTGCTCGAGCTCCAGGACGCGCGGCTCCGCGCCCAGCCCCGGAACGGCGACGAAGAAGTCGAGCGTGCGCACCTCGCCGTCGCGCAGGACGATCGCGTGACCGCCGCCCAGCAGCCCGGTCATGACCGGGCTGCTGGGCGG
>Ga0193741_1000382_pt1 | contig 12966 bp, 10 predicted proteins | sample L2s2metaG_FD_143059 | JGI IMG/M metagenome (GOLD analysis project Ga0193741, IMG submission 143059) | Soil microbial communities from a riparian zone of the East river system, Colorado, United States - L2s2 | ecosystem: Environmental > Terrestrial > Soil > Riparian zone | place: USA: East River...
ACCTGCCGGGGGCAAGCGCGCGACTGCGGGCCGAGGAGCTGGACCGCTCGCACCTCTTCTCGGGACGATGTCTGCATCTCGCCGGCGCGCTCGTCCTGGAGGCGCTCGACGGCCAGCCCGCAGCGGGCCTCCTCGCAGATGCAAGGTCGCGAGGGCTCCTGACGAGCCTCGACCCGGTCTGGGATGCGACGGGACGGTGGGAGCGCATCCTCCCGGCGCTGCCGCACGTCGACCTCTTCGCGCCCAGCCTGGCCGAGGGCCGTGCGATCACCGGGAAGGAGGAGCCCGTCGCCGTCGCCTGGTGGCTCCGCGAGCGAGGCGTCGGGGCAGTCGTGCTCAAGTGCGGCCCTTCGGGCTGCTACGTCTCCGGTGACGAGTTCGAGGGAGCGGTCCAGGCGCTCCCTGTGACCGCCGTCGACAGCACGGGAGCCGGCGATGCGTTCGTCGCCGGGCTTCTCTACGGCCGCCTGACGGGCTGGGAGCTCGAGCGCTCGGCGCGCTTCGCGAACGCCGTCGGGGCGCTGGCGACGACGGCGGTGGGCGCCGTCGAGGGCGTGCGCGGTGTCCAGGACACGCTCGACCTGGCGGGCCTCCCCGCCGAACCGTAGCCTCCCCGCGGTGCGACGCCTGTTCCTCTACGCCGCCGTTCTCGCGCTCGGGGCGCTCGCGCTCCGCGTCATGGTCGTGCCGGCCGAGGTTTGCCCTGCGCTCACGCCCGCCGCCGCACGCGGAGCGATCGCCGAGGCGTTCGGCTGGCTCGAGCGCGGCATGCGGCCGGGCGGGCTCTACACCTACGGCTACGACCGCAAGAACGACGCCGTCTCCGAGGACTACAACATCACGCGGCACGCCGGCGTGATGTTCGGCCTCTACCAGCTCGCCGGGGAGAGCGGAGACGAGGACGCGCTGGCGGCGGCCGAGCATGGGCTCTCCTTCGTGCACGCGAACCTCCTTCGGAACGACGACTGGACGGCGTTCGCGGAGCCCGGACAGGACGCGCGCCTCGGCGCAAGCGGGCTCCTGGCGATCGCATTGATTCAGCGCCGCCTCGCCACCGGGGACGAGAGCGAGGACGATCTGATCCGCGGGCTCGGGCAGTTCCTCGCCTCGCAGCAGCAGGCCGACGGCAGCGTCCTCGGGCGCTGGAGCCTGGCGACGGAGAGCGCCGTCCCGGGCGAATACGCCAAGTTCGGCACCGGTCAGGCGCTCTGGACGTTCGCGCTCCTCGACAAGCTCTTCCCCGGCGAAGGATGGGAGAAGCCCGCGCGCCGGCTCGCTCGCTTCGTGGCCACGCGCCGCGACGACGTCGAGGGCTACGTGCTCACGTTCCCCGACCACTGGTCGGCGTACGCGCTCGCCGAGCTCGGCCCGGGCAAGCTGGGCGAACCGGAGATCGCGTACGCGCGCGAGCTCGCCGGGATCCTCGGCCTCAACTCCCGCCTCGAATCGCAAAGCGGCCAGGGCGGCCTCAACCGCGTCTTTCGCGGCGAGCCGGCCTCCGGCGCGGGCCTCGGGACCGTGAGCGAGGGCCTGGCGGCGCTTTGGCGCCTGAGCGTCGCCGATCCTCGACTCGCCGACCTGACCGACAACCTTTCGGCGCGCCTGCACTGCACTGCCGGGCGGGCGGTCGAGCGCCAGATCGACCGCGCCGAAGCGGAGAAAGCCCCGCGCCCGCTGCTCGCGCGCGGTGCCTGGTTCACAGAGGACGGCTACACGCAGATGGACCATCAGCGCCATCCGCTCTCCGGGCTGCTCGCCACTCTCGAGGTGATGGAAGCGGAGTCGGCGCGGTGAGCTTTGCCTTCCTGCTCCTGGCGCTGGTCACGTCCGTGAACCCGTGCCGCCTGCGGCTGGTCCTGCCGGAACGGCGTGCGGCGGTTGCGCTCGGGGCACTCGTCGCGTTGGGCTCCGGCGCCGCCGTCGCAGCGGTCGGAGACGCTTTCCTGGACGCGCTCGACATCACTCCGGAAACCTTCCGGCTGGCGAGCGCCGTCGTGCTGGCGCTGGAGGGCGCCCGTGCATTGGTGCTCGCACGACCCTCCCGCGAGCCGGAGCTCGGCGGGCTCGGCGCTGCGCTCGTCCCGGTCGCCTTCCCTCTTCTCCTGACTCCCGGCGTGGTCATGCTCGCCCTTACGGCCGGCGGCGACGACATCGTGGGCTGGGCCGTCGGGGCGCTCGGGGTGGCCTACGCGCTCGTTCTCCTCTCGACCTTCCTTCCGCGAAGCACACGGGCCGACGCGCTGCTCGCAGCCGGCGGACGGCTTCTAGGCGCGGTGGAGATCGCAGCGGGAATCGCGCTTGCCGTCGACTCGCTGCACGACGTCTAGACGGTCAGGCGGCCCGCCGGCGCAGCGCCATCCCCGTCAGGATCTCGCGCACGATCCTGTCCGCGGCCAGCGCCGTGACGTCCGCCGACCCCACACCGGTTGGGATCACTTCAACGACGTCCGCGCCGACGAGCTCGATGTCCTCGGCGACCGTCCGGGCGGCCCAGAGGAGGTCACCTGTCGTCATCCCGCCGGGCTCGGGCGTGCCGGTGCCGGGCGCGAACGCCGGGTCGAGCACGTCGATGTCGACGGTGAGGAACACCGGGCCGTCACCGACGATCTCGATCGCCCGCCGCACGACTGCCTTGATCCCGAGCTCCCTGACGTCGTGCATGAAGAAGCTCGTCACCCCGTGCTCCGCCTGCCAGCCGAACTCGGCTTCGCCGGGCCAGTAGCCGCGGAGCCCGACCTGCACGTAGCGGCGAGGGTCGACGTGGCCCTGCTCGACGAGCCGGTAAAAGGGTGTGCCGTGCGAGACTTCGACGCCGAAGACCTCCTTGCCGGTGTCGGTGTGGGTGTCGAAGTGGACGAGACCGAGCGGGCCGTGGAAGGCCGCGCAGGCGCGGATGTCGGGCTCGGAGATGGAGTGGTCCCCGCCGAGCACGACCGGAATCACGCCGGCGGCGAGGACCTGGCCGACCGTCGTCTCGATCGCCTCGTGGGTCCGCACCGGGTCGGCCGGGATGACCGGCGCATCGCCGAAGTCGACGATGGAGAGCTCGGCGAAGGCGTCGATCCCGGCTTCGAGATGCGGGCCCGGCGGGCAGCTCGCCGCGCGGATCGCCCGTGGGCCGAAGCGCGTGCCGGGGCGGTCGGAGACGAGGTCGTCCGTCGGCGCCCCGACGAGTGCGATGTCGACGCCCGCCAGCTCGTCCGGATCCTGCGTGTAGCGGGCGCCGCCATACGTGAGAAGCCCGGCGTAGTCGGGCTTCTCGTCGTGGCTTCGTGGCCAGCGCTCGGCGGGGTCGATCACCGCGCGAGTCTACGCCCTGGGCATTACACGGCGACCGCCTGCGGAGTCGGCAGCTCGTCGGCGAGCCCCACCTTGAACCCGAGCCGCCAGCTCGGGTAGCGGAGCCGCCAGCCGAGCTCGCGCTTGGCCTTCTCGTTCGAGGCGCCGCGGGACGTGGTCATCATTGCGAGCCCGAGCTCGCCGACCGCGAGCTTCCCAACCCAGGCCGGCACGTGCCGAGGCGGCTTGGCGCCGATCGTTGCGGCGAGGTAGGGAAGCCACTCCGACACCGGCGCCGGCTCGTCATCGACGATGTTGTAGATCCCGGTCGCGTCGCTCTCGATCGCAGCTTTCGTCGCCGTCGCGACGTCGTCGATGTGGACGAACGACCAGAGCCCGGTCCCGCTGCCGACGACGGGGAACTTCCGCTTGCGAACGGCCTCGAGGTGGACTCCGCCTTCCGTCAGGCTCGTGCCCGGTCCGTAGAAGCCGCCGTAGCGAAGGGCAACGCCCTCGAGGTCCGGGGTCTCGGTTACGCGCCCCTCGACGTGGCGGATGGCCGCCAGCACCCCGCGCGCCGCCTCGGGCGGATCGGGGTCGAGCGGGTCGTCCTCCGTCTTCACGGGCCCACCGACCCTGGCGTACGGCCAGCCGGTGAAGCTCTGGGCGACGACACGGCGCACGCCGGAGGCTGTGGCAGCCGCGAGCAGGTTGTCGGTTCCCTCGGTCCTCAGGCGGTCGGTCTGCGCGAACTCCTCGGCGAAGTGGCGCAGGTCGCTCATGTCCGCGAGAGCCGTGGCCTGATGGACGATCACCTCTGGCCGGGCCGCCGCGATCGCGGCCTCCACCGCCGCACGGTCGAGGATGTCGAGGACGACGGGCTTGGCGCCCAGTCCCCGAAGGTCGTCGACCTTGCCGGCGGAGCGAGTCGTGGCGTAGACGTCGTGTCTTGCGGAAGCGAGGAGCGGCACGAGGCGCTTGCCAACCGCTCCGGTCCCGCCTGCGATGAAGACTCTCATCGTCGTCTCCTTTCCCTGGTTCATGCTCTGAGACGAAGGGGCACACGGTTCTGTGACACCCGAAGCGACGTGTCACAGAGGAGGGCGCTGATTCGTCTCAGGGTGTGACGCGATGCACGAGAGAGCGACAGACGAGATCTACGAGGAGCTCAGGCCGCTGCTCTTCTCGATCGCTTACCGCATGATCGGAAGCGTCGGCGAGGCCGAGGACATCGTGCAGGAGGCCTTCCTGCGCTACCACCGCGCGCAGAGCGAGGGCGATGAGATCGAGTCGCCCAAGGCGTTCCTCTCCACCGTGACGACGCGGCTCTCGATCGACTACCTCCGCTCCGCGCGCGCCCAGCGCGAGGAATACGTCGGCGAGTGGCTCCCCGAGCCGCTCCTCACCGACCCCGACGCCGACACGGCCCAGCACGCGGAGACCGCCGACTCGCTCTCACTCGCGTTCCTCGTGCTCCTGGAGAGCCTCACCCCGGTCGAGCGGGCGGTCTTCCTGCTCCACGACGTCTTCGGGTACGGCTACGACCAGGTCTCGGACGTCGTGGGCAAGAGCGAGGACAACACCCGCCAGCTCGCAGTGCGCGCGCGGCGCCACGTGGACGACCAGCGGCCGAGGTTCGAAGCCTCGCGCGAGGAACGGCAGCGGCTCGCCGACCGCTTCTTCGACGCAGTCGAGGACGGCGACACCGACGGCCTCGTCGGGCTGCTGGCCCACGACGTCGTCGTCTACGGCGACGGCAGCCGCGAAGGCCCGGCCTGGCGCCGGCCGATCTACGGCCGCGACAATGTCTCCCGGCTTCTGCTCGGCCTCGGCAACCAGCTGATCATGGCCGGCGCCACGTTCCGCCGTACGGAGATCAACGGTCAGCCGGGCGCGCTGTTCCTCGACCGCGAGGGACACCTCATCAGCATCTTTTCGCTCGACGTCGCCGACGGCACCGTCCAGACGATCCGCTCGATCGCCAACCCGGAGAAGCTCGCACACCTCGGGCCGGTCGCCGACGTGCGCGCGCTCCTGCGCGAGATCCAGGACGCGCGCGGCCCGGACTAGAACGCGCCGATCGCCTCGCGCGCGATGCGGTCCTGCTCGAGCATGTGCGCGGTCGGGTAGCCCTCGCTGGGGCTCGCACGCCACGGCCGACCGACGTAGCGCAGGTCGACCTCGGCCGGCAGCCCTTCCTCCAGGCGGTGCCGGATCGCGCGCCACGCCCCCATGTTCTGCGGCTCCTCCTGGCTCCAGACGACCTCGGTGATCGACGGGTAGCGCGAGAGCAGCTCGTCGTAAGTCGCGACCGGGAAAGGATAGAGCTGCTCGAGCCTGGCCACGGCGACGCCCTCTGAAGCGCCGAAGGCCTCGTGGCCGATGATGTCGTAGTAGACCTTTCCGGAGCAGAAGACGAGCCGCGAGATCTCGCGTTTCTCGTCCGCGTCGAGGCGCGGGTCGTCGATGATCGCCCGGAACCCGCCCTCGCTCAGCTCCTGGAGGTGCGATGTCGCCTCCTTGTGCCTGAGGAGGCCCTTCGGCGTCAGCACGACGAGCGGGCGGCCCTTGGGGTGCAGGGCCTGCCTGCGCAGGAGATGGAAGTACTGCGCGGCCGTCGACGGGTTGACGACGCGGATGTTCTCCTGGGCGGCGAGCTGCATGAACCGCTCGAGCCGCGCGCTTGAGTGCTCGGGCCCGTTGCCCTCGTACCCGTGCGGCAGCAGGAGCGTGAGCCGCGTGCTCTGCGTCCACTTCGAAAGCCCGGAGACGACGAACTGGTCGATCACGACCTGAGCCGAGTTCACGAAGTCGCCGAACTGCGCCTCCCAGAGGACGAGCGCACGCGAGACCGCCACGGAGTAGCCGTACTCGAACCCGAGCGCGCCGGTCTCGGAGAGCGGCGAGTTGTAGACCTGGAACGGGGCCCGCGAGGTCGGCAGGTGCTCGATCGGCGCGTACTTCTCACCCGTCACGTAGTCGTGGAGCACCAGGTGCCGGTGCGAGAACGTCCCGCGCTCCGTGTCCTGGCCGGTGAGCCGCACCGGCGTGGCACCGGCGAGGAGGCTCCCGAAAGCGAGGCCCTCCGCCTGCGCCCAGTCGATGCCCCCCTGCTCGCCGAGCGTGTCCCGCCTGCGCTCGAGCGCCTTCGCGAGCTTCGGGTGCACCGTGAAGCCCTCGGGCACCTGGAGCAGGCGCTCGTTCAACTCCTCGAGCTGCTCGGCCGGTACCGCCGTCTCGAGCCGCGCGTCGGCGCCGCGGCCGATACGGCGCTCCTTGCGGCGGGCGCCGGTGGCAAACGACGCCTTCAGCTCCTCGTGGACAGAGCGCATGCGCTCCTGCACCGCGTGCATGAAGGCCTCGACCTCCTCCGGCGTGACGAGGCCGTCCTCGACGAGCTTCCGCGCGTACTGCTCGCGGACCGCGGGGTGCTCCTCGATGAGCTTGTACATGAGCGGCTGGGTGTAGCTCGGCTCGTCGCCCTCGTTGTGGCCGAAGCGCCGGTAGCCGACGAGGTCGACGACGACGTCGTGCCGGAACCGTGCCCGGAAGGCCATGGCCAGCCGGATCGCCGAGACGGCCGCCTCCGGGTCGTCGGCGTTCACGTGCACGATCGGCGTGTCGAATCCCTTGGCCAGGTCGCTCGAGTAGCGGGTCGAGCGGCCCTCGTCGGGATCGGTCGTGAACCCGACCTGGTTGTTGGCGATGATGTGCAGGGTCCCGCCCGTCCTGTAGCCGGCCAGCTCCTGGAGGTTGAGCGTCTCGGCCACGACACCCTGGCCCGGGAAGGCAGCGTCGCCGTGGATGAGGATCGCGAGCGCGGCCGACGGGTCGTGCTCGCCGGCGGGCGAGCTGTGATCGGTCTGCGACGCGCGCGTCTCCCCCTCCACGACCGGGTCGACGAACTCGAGGTGGCTCGGGTTCGAGACGAGCGAAACCGTGACCTCGCCGCTCGGCGTCTCGCGGACGCCCTCGGCGCCGAGGTGGTACTTCACGTCGCCCGAGCCGCTCTCCAGGTCGGCGGAGACGGCTTCGAGGACGCGCTCGCCCTCGAACTCGCGCAGGATCGCGTCGACCTCCCGGCCCACGGTATGGGCGAGCACGTTGAGCCGGCCGCGGTGCGCCATGCCGAGCACGACGCGCCTCGCCCCGTCGTCGGCCGCCAGCTCGATCGCCTCGTCGAGCATCGGGACCATGACGTCGAGCCCTTCGATGGAAAACTGCTTCTGCCCCAGGAAGGCTCGGCGCAGATAGCGCTCGAAGCCCTCGACGTCCGACAGGCGGCTGAGAAGGGCCTTCTTCTCCTCGGGTGCGAACGGGCGCCGGAACGTGCCGGACTCGATCGCTTCGCGCAGCCAGAGCCGCTGCTCGTGGCTCGAGATGTGCTCCAGCTCGAACGCCATCGTCCCGCAGTACGTCTCGCGCAGGACCGGCAGCGCCTCGACCAGCGTCTCCGCCTTGACGTAGAGGCGCAGGACGCTCGCCGGGATGCTGGCCATGAGCTCGGGCGTCAGCCGCGGCTCGAGCCGGTCCGGGTCGAGCGCGGGGTCGCCGGGCGGCTCCGAGCCGAGCGGGTCGAGGCGTGCGGCGAGATGGCCATGGGTGCGATGCGCCTTGACCAGGGACATCCCCGCCGCGACTCCGCCGAGCAGCAGGCGGTCGGGCGGCGCTTCAGCCTCGCCGGCCGTCACCGCCGGGGCGGCCGCGGGCGCGCCGTTTCCATCGGGCACGCCGTCGGGGTAGAGCTCGCGCAGCCGCCGAAGGAGCGGGAGGTGCTCGAGCAGCGCCTCGGGATTCGACTCGAAGAGAGCCCGCCACTGCGGATCCACCGACTCGGGAGCAGCGAGGTAGTCGGCGAAGAGCTCCTCGACGAAGCCGGTGTTCAGATCGTCAATCTGCTCGCGTTCCACGCCCTTGAAATGAGGATAGCGACTGGGACGATTCGCGCTTCGGTGAGCGGGTAAGCTTCACAAAATGAAGCGCACTCGCACGGCCGATCCCTACCGCGACCTCGACGTCATCGACTCGCGCGGGCCGCGCTTCAACCAGGCGACGATCGGGCTGCTCGCTCTGGTGTCCGTGGTGACGGGCTGGTGGCCGCTCCTGGCCATCCTCGCGCTCCAACTCGCAGTCGGCCTCGCCCTCGGCCGGCGGTACTGCCTCCCGTGCCTCGCCTACTTCGAGCTCGTGCAGCCGCGCTTCGGCGAGGGGCCGATCGAGGACGCCAGGCCGCCGCGCTTCGCGAACATGGTCGGCGTCGTCGTCCTCGGCTCGGCGTCCCTCGCGCACGCGGTCGGACTGACGACGCTCGGTTGGGCGCTCGCTCTGCTGGTGGCCGGCCTCACCCTGCTCGCCGCCGCCACGGGCCTGTGCGCCGGCTGCGAGATCTACCGCATCGGGGCGCGCCTGCGCGGGATCCGCTCCCATCGCCTCGACCGGGTCGAGCTCGCGGACTTCGGCCTCTCGCCGAACGGCGAGGTCGTGCTCCAGTTCACGCACCCGCTCTGCAGCGACTGCCGCGCGCTCGAGGAGCGCTTCCGCGCCGAGGGCTGGCACGTGGTCACAGTCGACGTCTCGAAGGAGCCTGACCTCGCGCGTAAGTACGGCGTCGCGCTCGTCCCGACGGCCGTGGCCGTCACGCGGAGCGGCGCTGTGCTGGCCCGCCTGGCGGGATGATCGTCAGGCCCGAGGCGACCGTCTTGCGGCCGCCCACGTCGTAGATCACGTCCACCGAGTCGTTCTTCCGGTAGGTGCCGGCAACACCGAAGAACATGCTCGCCCAGCGCCACAGGCCGAGCCTGCCCTCCCGCGCGAGCGGTTTCGAGAAGCGCAGCATACCGCCCGAGACGACGTAGTCGGCGCCCTCCTGCTGCCGGACGCCGTTCACGAAGACCTCGACCGGTCCCGTCGCATCGGCGGGGAGCGGCACGAGCCACGCTTCGTCCATCGACCGAAGCCTAGTTCGTGGCCCCGGATCCTCAAAGGAAAGCGAGGAAGCCGGGGAACCATGGGGGAAACGGGTCCCCCCATGGAGCTCCCCTCGGCGCGCGAAAACCTCTCCCAGCTTCCGGCGATGCCGATCCGGGGCTCCTCCTCGCCGCTGAGGAGGTACCCCGTCAGCACTCACTGAACCACATATCGGGGGATTTTCAACTCCCCCGAACGAGTGACTTTTGTGCCGAAGCCGGGCTCCCCCCTCGCCCAATAGAATCGCAGCGGCTATGCGGACGAAGCCTGCCGTCATCGCCGCGCTCGCGGCGCTCGCACTCGCGTCCGCGCCGATCGCGCTCGCGGCGGACCCGGGCCTCGGCCCGCCTTCCACCGGCAGCGACAGCGGCGAGGCAATCCGCTGGCTCTACTGGTTCGTGTTCGCCATCTGTGCGGTCGTGTTCGTCGCGGTCGAGACCGCGCTCGTCCTCTTCGTGATCCGCTTCCGGCGCCGCGGCGAGACCTTGCACGACGCCGAGGGGCCGCAGATCCACGGCAACACGCGCGTCGAGATCATCTGGACGATCATCCCGGCGGCCATCCTCGTCGGGATCGCTGTCGTCGTACTCGCCCGCTCCTCGGCCGTGCAGGCGACGGGAGGCGATCGGTCGAACGAGCTCGTGATCCAGGTGGAGGCACATCAGTTCTACTGGGAGTACGAGTACCCGGACGGCCAAATCGCGCTGGACACGCTCGTTCTGCCGGTCGACCGTCCGGTCACGCTCCAGCTCGTCACGTACGACGTCAACCACAGCTGGTGGGTGCCCGAGCTGACCGGGAAGCGCGACGCGATCTACGGCCAAACCAACGAGCTCAGCTTCACGCCCGACCGGGAAGGGACATTCGAGGGCCAATGCGCCGAGTTCTGCGGGATCCTGCACGCGGTCATGCCGACCACGGTGGAGGTGGTCTCCGAGGCCGAGTACGCCGACCGGCTTGCACTGCACGCCGGCCAGAGGGAGCCCGGCGCAGCGCAGCTCGCCCTCGGCCGGGAGTCGTGGGAGCGTGCATGCGCCAAGTGCCACGGCATCGCCGGCGAGGGTGACATAGGCCCGCCGATTGCCAAGAACGGCACGCTCGTGGATCGGGACTCGCTCACCGAGCTTCTGACCGAGGGCCTGGACACCCCCGACGTCGAGGGCTACATGCCCCCGGTCGGCCGCGGCTGGCCCGAGTTCCAGGTGCAGGCGCTCATCGCCTACATCCGCTCGAACGAGCGCCTCGCGGAGCCGCAGCAGGCCGAGCAGGAAGGTGAGGGCTAGTGGCCGTTCGCACCGAGACCGTCGCCCCCACCTGGCGCGAAGGCCGCGTCACCAGCTGGCTGACGACGGTCGACCACAAGCGGATCGGGATCCTGTACCTCGTCACGTCGTTCTTCTTCTTCTTCGCGGCGGGGCTGATGGCGCTTCTCATGCGCACCCAGCTCGCCCAGGCGGACCAGGACTTCATCACGCGGAACGACTACAACCAGCTCTTCACGATGCACGGGACGGCGATGGTCTTCCTCTTCGTCGTCCCCATCCTCGCGGGCTTCGGCAACTACCTCGTCCCGCTCATGATCGGCGCGCAGGACATGGCCTTCCCGCGCCTGAACGCGCTTTCCTATTGGCTCTTCCTGCTCGGCGGGCTCGTCATGCTCTCCAGCTTCTTCGCCGACGGCGGGGCCGCCAGCTCGGGCTGGACGGCCTTCACGCCGCTCTCAACCGAGGATTTCAGCCCTACGACGGGCCAGGACTTTTGGATCCTCGGCCTCCACCTGACCTCCCTCTCCTCGCTGGCGGGGGCGATCAACTTCATCGTCACGATCCACAACATGCGCACGCCGGGAATGACGTGGATGCGCATTCCCCTCTTCGTCTGGTCGATCGAGGCCTACTCGGTGCTGCTGGTGCTCGTCCTGCCGGCGATCTCGGCCGCAGTGACGATGCTCCTCCTCGACCGCCAGGGCATCACCACATTCTTCGAGGGGGACAACGGGGCGCTCCTCTGGCAGCACATGTTCTGGTTCTTCGGCCATCCCGAGGTCTACATCATGGTGCTACCGGCGATGGGCATCCTCTCCGAGGTCATCCCCGTCTTCTCGCGGAAGCCGATCTTCGGCTACAAGGCGATCGCGTTCTCGACCATCGGGATCGCCTTCGCGAGCATGCTGGTGTGGGCGCATCACATGTTCACGGTCGGCATGCCCGATTACCTCCAGGGATGGTTCATGGTCACGTCCTTCGCCGTCGCCATCCCGACCGCGATCAAGATCTTCAACTGGCTTGCGACCCTGTGGCGCGGCAGCCTCTGGTTCCGAGCGCCGCTGCTCTTTTGCCTGGGGTTCATCGCGCTCTTCACCATGGGCGGGCTCTCGGGCATCATGCTGGCTGCCTACCCGGTGGACTACGCGCTCCACGACACCTACTACGTGGTCGCACACATGCACTACGTGCTCTTCGGAGGCACCGTCTTCGGGATCTTCGCGGGCACCTACTACTGGTTTCCGAAGATCACGGGCCGGATGTACGACGAGAAGCTCGCGCAGGCCCATTTCTGGCTGATGTTCGTGGGCTTCAATGCAGCCTTCCTCCCACAGCACATGCTCGGCCTGATGGGTATGCCCCGGCGCGTCTACACGTACGACCGCGGCGGGCTATTCGAGTGGTACAACCTCATCTCGACGCTCGGCGCCTTCCTCATGAGCGTCTCCCTCCTCATCTTCGTCTGGAACGCGACGAAGAGCTGGCGCAGCGGCCCGCGTGTCGGCAACGACCCATGGCGCGCGGACACGCTCGAGTGGTACACGACGTCGCCCCCGCCCGCCTACAACTTCGACAAGGTCCCCTACGTGTCGAGCCCGCGGCCGCTGCGCGACCTGCGGCGCCGGATCGGAGGGCTGCAGGAATGACTGCGCGCCCCGGCCCGTGGCTGCGACTGACCGCGCTCGCCGGCACAGTCGGCGTGGCCGTTGTGGTGGCGACCGGCGCATGGGGCCTCGCCCACGACGTCGCCGCGCACGTGACGCTTACCCTCCTGGCGGCGACCGTGCTCGCCGCCCGGCTCGCGCACCCCGACCGGCCCGACCTCCTCGTCACGGCGGGGACATCGTTCCTCCTCTTCTCCGGGGCCGGCCTGGCCGCGCTGGCCGGAGCGCCCGCCTGGCTCCACGTCACGTTGGGCGCGGCCGCCCTGGCGGCGGCGTCGGTGGCCACGGCGATCTCTTTCCGGGGCGGGACGCGCGTGCCGTCCGGATCGTGGCGCGACTACCTGACCCTGACGAAGCCGCGGATCATGGTGTTGCTCCTCATCACCGGCGCGGGCGGCATGATCGTCGGCGCCGGCGGGCTCCCGTCGGCCGGGCTCGCTCTCGCCACGCTGGGCGGGCTCGCGCTGGCCTGCGGCGGCGCGAGCGCGCTCAACCACGTCCTCGACCGCGACATCGACACGCACATGAAGCGCACCGCGAGTCGGCCCGTCGCCTCGGGCCGCGTGCCGCCCGAGCGGGCGCTCGAGTTCGGCCTCGCCCTCTCCGCGCTCTCCTACGTCGTCCTCACGAGCTTCGTCAACGTCCTCGCCGCGCTCCTGGCGCTCGCGGGGAACCTGTTCTACGTCCTCGTCTACACCCGCTGGCTGAAGCGGACGACGCCGCAGAACATCGTCATCGGCGGGGCCGCAGGCGCGGTGCCGCCGCTCGTCGGCTACTCGGCCGCGACCGGG
>Ga0193741_1000383_pt1 | contig 12934 bp, 13 predicted proteins | sample L2s2metaG_FD_143059 | JGI IMG/M metagenome (GOLD analysis project Ga0193741, IMG submission 143059) | Soil microbial communities from a riparian zone of the East river system, Colorado, United States - L2s2 | ecosystem: Environmental > Terrestrial > Soil > Riparian zone | place: USA: East River...
CCAGCTGGAGGAGGCGGAGGATTTACATTTCTAGTTATTGGATTAAGGGCCAAAGGAGTTAATTGTGTAAGTTTATCAATAGCTTTTTCGAGGGATAATTTTTCGGTTTTTTGGTAAGAAGAAATTAACTTATCTCCAATTGAAGTATTTCGTATTATAGTATCAATAACCATTTTAGCATTGAGGTCTGCCTTTTGTCTATAATTTTGAATTCGGTAAGAATCACCAAATTTTTCAATAGGTTTAATTTGATAGATTAAATCAATAACTTCTCCTGTTACAATTTCTATTGTTATATCAAGAGAGATTGGTGATATTTGATGTAACAAATGATCTGTTTCTTGTTCTTTCCAGTTATAGGTTACATATATGCGGTCAGCATATCTATCTAACTTAAAACCAGTTTTCTTTAACTCATTGAAGATATTGTTGATTGTTGATTCCTCTGTTAAATTTACTGGCAATCTAAAAATACCCATTTTATATCCATGAAGAGGATATACACCGCGTTTAGAAATTTCCGAAAGCATTATCCATACCCTATCTTTTAAGAAAAGAGACATAATTTTATTTAAACTGAAAAACCTAAAAGGGTTTCGATTTTAATCATTTAACCAAATCCTTTCTTGAATGTCTTGGAATAGTTTTCACACAGCTATAAAACCGATATAATACTGTAAATATGAAGTTTTTTAGCTATGATATTAATTATCTTTTTGAAACTATATACATCCATGTAAAAATAGTTCAATTCATTCACAATTATGAGCTTGTTTTTAATATATAGACTCTCCTTATCCACTTTTGCCAGAATTGTTGAAATTATAAACTTAGAAATATCATATTAATTGTTTCACTAAGAATAAACTTACCTGTACTCTAATCCAATTTAACAATAAATAACAATTTCTATAGCTATAGAATGTTTCTTTTTCTTTGATTCAGGAAACTTTTATACGTATCCCTAATAGTAGAATATATAAAAAATCAAGATTCAGAAAACTAACTATCATAAGCAGTATATTATTATAATTTTAAAGGTTTTACTAAAAAAATTAGGATTAAAAAAATGTCATCTTTGTTGGTTAAAAATACTCTATGCGATTGGTCATTTATACTCTTTTCTATCCCTTGTGCTATTACGTTTAGAGTTTTTATTATTTTGATGTTTATTTAACTATCGTAATAAGGCTTTATTAAATTAATAACTAATTATTGTGATAGATCACAAATGCAGTAATAGAAAAAATAATATTTGAAATTATACTAAACTCGATTATTCTTATAAGAATAAGCCTTATAGGTTTAAATCTATAAAGATTAACTAACAATAATTAAACACTTAAATTATCAGAAATTTTAGGTTTTGATTAAAGGGCCGGTAGTTTAGCCTGGTAGAATACCTGCCTTGCATGCCATTGACGCAGAGGAAACGTAGGTGGTCGTGGGTTCAAATCCCACCCGGTCCATACAATTGTCTATCTTTAATTATCATTAGCTAATAACTTTTGAATAATCTTTTCTGCAATAACATTTGAAGCTAAATCTTGAGCTTCTTTAGTTTGAGCTCCTATATGAGGAGTACAAATTATATTTGATAATTGCAATAATTTTTTATTAGTAGTCGGTTCTACTTCAAAAACATCCAATGCTGCTCCTGCAATTTTTTTTGTTGTTAAAGCATTGTATAATGCGTTTTCATCTACTATATCGCCTCGGGATGAATTGATAAAAAAAGCAGTAGATTTCATATTTGAAAAAATAGATTCATTAAACATATTTTTAGTCTCAGACGTTGATGGAACATGACATGAAATAAAATCAGAACTTGCTACTAAGGTATTAAAATCCGTTGTTATCATACCTACTTCATTTATAAATTCTTGTTTAATAGGAAAGGTATCATAACCTATAATATTCATACGTAGTGATCTAGCAATTCTTGCCAAGTTCCTACCGATGTTTCCAACCCCTACAATTCCTAAATATTTTCCTCTTAATTCAATTCCATTCAGTTCCTTTTTCATCCAATTTCCTTTCTTCATTTCACTATCGGCTAAAGGTAAATTTCTCGCTAATGAAAGCATCAATCCAATAACTAATTCAGCAACGGCATTAATTGCAGATTCAGGTGAGTTTATTACTTCAATATTATTTTGTTGAGCTGATTCAACATCTATATTATCAAGTCCTACTCCGACTCGAGCAATAATCTTAGCTTTTTTTGCATTTGAAATAACTTCATTAGTGATATTGGTCCTACTTCGGACTACAATTACATCATAGTTTTCAACTTCTGATAATAATTCAGAGTTAGTTATCGATGGTTTATCGACAACATTAAGGCCAGCTTTTTTTAAAATTGTTATTCCTATTTTGGATATTGGGTCACAGACTAAAATATTTCCAGTTATTTGCATGAATAAAATTTTTTGAGATACAAATATAATTATTACTTACTTTATTTAGAATTTAGAATTTAAGTAAATAAAAACTACGGTTCTAATCGGTGGAGATAATTTCTCCTCTTAAATGGTCAATATAATAAGTTTTATTTAATGCAGGCAAATTTATTTGCCATCCAAAATGATTTCCAGTAGTAATTGTCGGGGAAGTTTTTCCGACATAATTGCCTATGAAGTTAGTATCTTTTTTTGATTCATATATTTCACCATTTCCTTTTATATAGACGTATTTAGAATTTATGTTATTGAGATGGTGAGACGATAAGTTTTCATGTTTAAAAATAATGGAAACAGCAGTGTCGTTAGAGATAGAGAGATAATTAATTGAAGATCTATTCAAAGAATCCATCATAGCTAGATAAACGAAATAAGTAATTACAGATGCTATAGCTAATGATAATAGAACTCGCTTTATCATGCATTAAATTATTATTTTTATTAATTTATTTTAATTGTTTAATACATTTAATAATACAACTTTTTCATATTTCACTATTGATAAGCATTGAAGAAAAATTAAATGCATTAGGATTTGAATTACCCTCACCTCCAAAATCTTCTGGTTCTTATATTCCCTTGGTTGAAGTAAATGGTCTAATCTTTGTTTCTGGACAAATTCCTTTAGATACAAGTTCAAATCCCGTAACAATAAAATATCAAGGGAAAATTGGAAAAGATACAACACTTGAAAAAGGTCAAAACGCAGCTATACTTTGTACTCTTAATGCCCTAGCATTATTAAAAGATCATTTGGGAAGCCTGGAGAAGATCAAGAAAATAGTCAAGTTATCTGCTTACGTAAACTGTATTGAGGCTTTTTCAGATCATCCAAATGTTGTTAATTCTGCATCAAACCTTTTGGAAAGGCTATTTGGGGAAAAAGGAAAACATTCACGGATCGCTATTGGAGTAGAAAGTCTTCCATTCGGAAGCACAATAGAAATAGATTTTATAGTTTCAATTTAACATTTCTTTTCCGTAATTATGTTTTTTATATATAAATAAAGAATTGATATCCCTTCAATAAAAGAAATTCTTATATAGCCTTTTAAAAGAGTTTGATTGTATTTTAACATGTATAGACAGTTAGCGTCGACCTGGACTAAAATGTGGAAAACAAATAGTGAGGAATTAAAATCGAGAGCTGTTGGTTGGAGAAAAGAGCTATCAATTCATAGAATAAATAAACCTAGCAGATTAGATAGAGCAAGGAGACTTGGATATAAAGCCAAACAGGGTATTGTAGTTATTAGAGCACGAGTAGGAAGAGGAGGAATGAGAAAGCAGCGACCAGTAGCGGGTAGAAGACCTAAGCACAGTGGAGTTATTCATATTAAGCAAGCAACAAACATGCGGTTGGTAGCGGAAAGAAGAGTTAATGAAAAATATCCAAATATGGAAATAATTGGTTCTTATTTTCTTTATAAAGATGGTAAACATTCATGGTATGAAGTGATATTAGCAGATCCAAGTCATCCGTCCATTTATAAAGATAAGGAAATGCGAGGAAAATTAAAATCTTTAACTTAATTTCAACAAAAAATATTTAAAAAAATCACAATTTTGTGATCGCTCTAATTTGTTGGTTCAAGGAATATAATTCATTTTTGTCTATGTTCTTGTCTATAGTAATATAATAAACTAATTCATCAATATAAAAACTAATAATATCTACTTTTTTATTAGAAATAAAAATGAATTCAGTTTCTCCTATGGATTTTTCATAGTTTTTTCGGATATTATAAATCATAGAATGAACAAACAATTCGTTCCTCATTTCTTCTGTTTTTAAAAAAGGGGTTAGGCCAATTCTAAGTTGGCCTGCTATTGTTCTACCAAATTTGTTTGTTACACCCACATAACGAATTTTAGATGACAGTTCAAGTATTTTTTTACAGTTGGTTTTATATTGCGCATTTAATTTGGAGAGATTTTCAGCCATACTATACTTTACGATGGAGGATATAAAATAGTTTATGAAAAGGGAAGACTTGTGAAATAAAATTTAAATTTAACAATTTATGTTTTTTCTAATGATGATATATATTGAAGTGCTCGTATGGCATCTAACTCTTTTAAACTTACTTTATTAATAGAAATATAATTACTGAATCTTGATATGTATTCTTCTTTTGAAGGAAAAAGATGGAAAGATTTCTTGATTATGTTCTCATAATTTCGAAAAGGAAAGTAAATCCTCTTAGCTAAATTGATCATTATTTGCTTTGTTTCTTTATCAATTATTCCTTTTTTCCAGCATAAAAAAATATTATATCTAATATCAATCATTGCTTCAGAAAGAAGATTATAATTGGAATCAAATGTTACGGCAATTTCATCGTCCGAGTTAATGATATTTTTTTTAAATAACTCAAAGATTTTTCCAATACCTTTCATTCCAAATTTTTCTAATTCTACTGCCCGTAATGCTCCAATACTAGAGGCGCCATAAACTTTAAAGTTTTTATTATTGATAACTTGAAAAACTTCAATCGGAGAAGGGGGATATTCCTGAAGGAAAACTCCATCTATTAGAACAATATCTCTTCTTTCTGTTAATAGATTTAAATTTATAAAGTCACCCTTTTTGGCTGGAGGTTTAAAGTCAGCGTCAATAATTTTTTTTGCTTTGTTTATCTCTAAAGATGGCCCCAAATAAATAATTGGTAAATTCATTTATAGGACCTCCTCGCTCTAAACCCCATTACAGACTTTGATATTTTAAATGTCTCAAGACCAGGAACTATAGCTCTCACTACAGGAATTTTTATTTTTGGGTTTGTTAAATTGACTATTATAGCCTTTTTTAATCCTACTTCTTTAAAAAATTTTATAGTAAGATTAATATCATCTAAAATATCTTCATTCTGATAAGTTATTATATCAGAAAAGTTAATTGTCTTTTGTGAAGACATAAATTGCCATGCATTTTTATCGTCTGTATTATTATCATTATAGTGTATTTTTCTTAAGTCATCTCTGGCTCCTTGAATATTTGCTGCTCTTGTTTGAGAAACTTCCGTTATGGCTCTTAATATTGCAATTCTTTTATCGGGGTGAGTACCGTGTCCCTCCGCCAAATAACCATAGTCATGAGATATCCATTCAACACATGCAACATTAAAGGTAGGAATTTTAATATCTGTAGTGATATCCTTAATAATCAATCTAATATTAAATTTTTTGAATGTATTTATTAGTTTAGTTACGGGAAGAAAATTTTCTTCTTCAGAAATTTTAACATCAGGGAATAGAGAATTATCATCCATAAATTGTTCTTTGGAAATTGGATGGACCCTATATCCGTGTGTTTGGAAATTATGATATATACTATACAAAATATGGAATGGAATTGCACTCGCACGTAATTGAGCCAAGCTTATTGCGTCTCTTTCAATGACTTCGCATAATGCATGGCATACTGCTTCTTCAAAAACGTTTCCAGAGGCTAGTCCATTAGTATGATGAAATGCAAAAGGATTGATAGAAGGTGAGTTTGGAGTATATCTGAATAATGCTAATGCAGCGGGAACCAAGATAATCTCCTTATTAATAATATCATAGCCTTCTACATAATCCATTAACATATCATTTTGAAAATCAAAAGTAAGTGGCTCAACAAGCTCCTCAGGATGTAGAATATTATAAGATTGTTTTAGTTTATTAAAAGTTCCACTAATAAATTTTCTTGAATAGTTTGTAGGTAAGGAGGAATAGCGTTCGATGCTTTCCATAATTGCACTTACTTTCGCATGTTTTTTCGTAGGACCCTTTCCACTATATACCCAAATATAATCTTCCGTACCAGGTAAAACACAGGAATAATTAGGAATGTATAATTTATCCATATATGTAATATCGGCAATTCTAGTAAGTCCAATTTTTTTACTTATTTCTGAAACATGTTTAAGAGTTTTCTCGACTGGGATGACTCGAGATGTTCCATTCAATGTCCATTTTTTTTGACTGCGAAATATCAATACTAAAAAAATTATTTATTCAAGTTCTTATCAATTTTACTAATTCAACATTAAGATTATATATAACTTGTGTGTTTTTTTTGTTTATCTTGATTTCGCGACAGAAAGAAGCGGAAATAATAAGTGACATTCTGCTCAGGGCTGCAAGCGAACCTGACTTTAGAAACTTACTTATTAAGAATTCAGCAGAAATATTGGAAAAATACAATATTTCTAATGAAGCAAAATATATTATTAAGAAAAGCATAGTTGATTTCACTCAGTGATAGGGGAATCACTAATCAAAATCACTTATTTTTGATTTGCCAAGGAATATTTTTGTAACTAGTATCTAACAATTGGTTTGTCCCCCGCCTCTGACTCACAACTATTCATAGATATAGCCATACACAAAGGTGTATTTCTCCTAGTGCACTCTCTATAACGGGGTTACCGAATACTTCAGCTAAATATTCGGTAATTAATATAAATATTAACCATTATTAAACAATTATGTATCAATATTTACTATAAAGAATTACTTTTATTGTTAAATTATCTTTGATATTTTATAATCAACCACATTGAAATCCAAAAAAGCACTTAGCTTATTTTAGCATTCAATCTTTAATAAAGGTGATAAGTTTAATTCAAATGCGGATAAAGGAATATGTAAATTGAATTTAGTAATCAAATCAGGGTTAACTTCTCCGATAAAGCCTATTGTTTTACTTTCATATAATATCTCCGCACATCTACCTTTTAGGAATAAATTATTATTGTCATTTCTTCTTGTTATAATCTGCTTTCCAAAATTTATTTGAAAAAGAGATTGTGCTATGGATTTAGCTTCTGTATAATTAGATTTGTTAGATGCAATAAGAACTCCTAAATTCCATTGTTCAACTATTTTATTTTTAAAACTAAATGTTTTTCCTATTTCAAATACTTTTTGAGGATATTCTTCATGGACATTGTAGGAAAGATTATTTATTAAAGATGATAATATATTAGTTCTAAGATATTCATGTTCTTTACTTTTGCTTTCATTTACTTTAATTTTTTCAAGTAATTCTTTATCTTCATAATTAAATATACTAGAAATAGTTTGATCTAACAGGGTAAAATTCACCATCTCTAGAAATCCAAGCCCGGTTAGTGTCTCCTTTAGCTCATCAATTTTTCTAAAATATTCGTTTCTAACTCCTGGAGAGATTAAAAATGAAGGTATAGTAGATTTAATATTATCAATTCCATATCCTATTGCAACTTCTTCCACAAGATCTATAGAATTAATTATATCGTTCCTATAAGGAGGGACTAAACATTTAACTTTTTTATTGTTTGTTATTGAAACCTCTATTCGACATCTATTTAAAATTTGTATAATTTCTGTAGTTGATAAGTTCACTCCTAAATAGCTTTTAATAATATTTGTATCAACTGAAATTGCATTATCTTTAAGAAGTTTCAATGAAGAAAATGTAGATTTATCATCATGTATAATTCCAGAAAAAATTTCATAACCTTCATCATATAGATAATAAGCAAGGATTGCTAAAATGCTCTTACATGTTTCTAAATTTGTACCTGTTATTTCTAACAGTAAATTATTACTTTTGTCATTTATTTTGGTGTTATTACTATTTATTATCGGAGGAAAGGATAGGATCTGATTATTTCTATCAGCGATAGTAGGATATTGATGCAAATTTTTTAATAAACTACTATATTTTTTTCCCACCTCGAGATCAGATAATATTTCTTTAAATTTAAATGGTCGAGTTTGATCCAACGGTATAAATGATGTATGTTGAGCTCTTGTATTATAGATTAAAGGAAATTCAATAGCATTAAGATCATGAATACCTATAGCAGCTTTTTTTCTTCCTCTTGCTATTCCATTATGAAGATCTTCTTGCATAGAAATTAATTGATTGAGAATAAAATTATTTACTTTTTTTTTCTTAGCAACAAAAAACAATATTATTGGTCTTATTTGCTTTACCTGTGGATCTATAGTTATTTGATATAGATTATCAGAAGAATATCTGAAAAGCGGTAAACCTACTGTCTCATTTAGTAATCCCTTTAAAGATCTAAATATACCGGTATCACTTGAAAAATCAGGACGATTAGGATTATATTCTACTCTTATTTTTTCTTTATCTATTCCTTCAATATCTAATCCAAGATATGGAAGCTTTACTAATATTTTTTCAATATTTTTATTTGGAAAAACACTTTTAATACGTGTCTTTAAAATATTTACAACTGGCATTTAGTTAAACCTCGCAACCATCCAATTTTATTATTATATAATTCCCTTACATCGGAGATGCCATACTTTAACATGGCTATTCTCTCAATACCTCCTCCCCATGCTAATACAAGATTTCTTATCCCTAAGGGTTGTACTACTTCCGGCCTAAATATGCCCATTCCAAATAACTCAATCCATTTATTTAAATTATTATTGAAGATCATTGACTGTAGTGATGGTTCTGTATAAGGAAAATAAGTTGGCCAAAATTTAATTTTTTTAATTCCAATCTTCTTATAGAATTCGGTTTGAATACCCATTAGGTCTCTTAAAGTTATTTGCTTTCCTGTTACTACTCCCTCAATTTGATTAAATTCTACCAGATGTTTATATGAGACTTTTTCGTTTCTGAAAACACGTCCGATAGTGAAGATTCTTGCTTCATCTGGTTTAGTTTCAGACAGATATTTTAAAGTCACTGGCGTAGTATGTGTCCGTAAAACAGGTTTTTTAGATATCTTGATATTCCAAGAATCCTTCCATCCATGTCTATGTGTATCAGCAATTTTTTTTATAAGGTTTTTATTTCCTATTTTGGGTTTGATTTTCTCTGATAAATAAAATGTATCCTGCATATCCCTCGCCGCATGATCCTGAGGAGTAAACAAGGCGTCAAAATTCCAAAAGGCCGATTGTATATACTCACCATCTATTTCTATAAATCCAAGACTTGTGAAGGCTTCACGAATCTCATTAATCAAATCAGTCAATGGATGTTTTCTTCCTGGATTTGCCATTGGAACTTTAGCGTTGACATCGATCGGACGAAATGTCAAAGTCTTCCATTTTCCTGCTATTAAATGCTCTGGAACTAATAAAGTAATATTTTCATCTTTCAGTACATTTTTATCATTTAGATTTTTCAAATCTATTTTAGTCTTAATCTTCTTTCCCTGTTCGGTAAGGGATACTTTTTCTTCGTCTTTTTTCAACCTAATAAATTTAGGCCTTTTTATTAGTAACTTAAAAAACCCTAATTCTGAATTCGTTAGATCTGCCTCTTTTAGATTTTTGGATGAAAAAATTTTGTTTAATAGCAACTCCTCACCACTTGCATTTTCAAAATTTTCAATTAGTTTAAAAGTTAATCCTTCTGTTTCAGAATTTGAAATATTTATCCATTTATTAGATTTAGCTTTGGAAATTGCTATATTAATTTCACTTTGGGTCAACAATCCTTTTTCTAATATTGTTCTAATAGTTATATTGCCATCTCTTACAGCTTTTACTAATCTTCTTTCAGGTAGACCACGTTCTATAGCATTTCTTCCTATTTCATCTAATGATATTAAAGTAGACGTTTTATTGGATTTAATTATATTTTTATACTTTAACCATTCCAATCCTCTTCTTATTTGGTCAAGGGTAAGAGTACTCAATTCTACCAAATCGGTTATGGAAATTTCAGAGAAAGAATTTATAGAACTAATAATTTTTTTTTCGATAGGATGCAGTTCTTCGATATTGATTTGGGTATTTTCCAATAACTCTAATAAAAATTATTTTTAAACGTTTAAACGTTTGTAATTTCATTATTTAAGAAAATGAATGATCCTTCCCATAAGAATATCGATACAAATAATATAGATTATTCTTATGATAATTATCAAAATAATAAAGATCTTATTGTTACACCGTGGGAAGTGTCTGGCGATTTAGAAGATAAAATGTATATTAAACTAATAGAGAGATTTGGAACACAGGCTCTCTCACCAGATTTAATTGAAAAATTTAGAAAATTAACAGGAGAAATCCATCCACTTATCAAATCTCAATATTTCTTCTCACACAGAGATTTGGATTGGTTACTAACCAAATACGAGAATGGTGACCCTTTTTATCTTTATACTGGAAGGGGTCCATCAGGTTTGGTACATATCGGCCACATTTTGCCATGGTTATTTACTAAATACTTACAGGATAAATTTGGTTCTAAATTATTATTTCAGTTAACTGATGACGAGAAATTTCTCTATAATGCAGGAGCCACTAGGGAAACCATTTCTAAATATACTTACGAAAATATACTAGATATTATAGCAATAGGCTTCCAGCCAAATTTAACCAGAATAATTATAGACACTAAACATATTAATTATTTATATCCCATTGCAACTGAGATTGCAAAAAAAATTACTTTTTCTACTGCAAAAGCAGTTTTTGGTTTTACAAATACAACAAATATAGGTATGATTGGTTTTCCTCCTATTCAAGCTGCTCCTTGTTTTCTTCCTTCAATAATTGAAAAAAAACCGACACCAGTTTTAATTCCTGCGGCAATTGACCAGGATCCCTACTGGAGAATAACAAGGGATATAGCTGCAAAATTAGGCTTTTACAAACCCGCTCAAATACACAGTAAATTTCTCCCAAGTTTGTCTCGAATTTCGAAAATGTCATCTTCAAAACCTGAAACGGCAATATTTACAACAGATGAACCAGAAATTGTTGAAAAAAAGGCATTATCCTCCTTTACAGGAGGGCAGGCCACTATTTCGTTACAAAAAAAATTAGGAGGAAATGCTGATATATGTCCAGTATATGCATACCTAAAATATTTTTTTGATACTGAGAAAGAATCTTTGGAACGCTATATTAGATGCAAAAGTGGAAATTTACTGTGTGGAGAATGTAAAAGTGATCTTGCCAATAATACTAAAACATTCATAATTGAATTTAAACGAAAAAGAGAAAAAGCTAAAGACAAAGTAAAAGATTTTATGTTTGATGAGAAATGTCCAGCATAAGAAAATTAAACAATATTTTATGTTTTGATAAATATGAAAAGGAGAAACTGACCAGTTTATTTTCGATACAAAAAGATGCTTCAATTTTTGTAATGGATGTTGAAAATTTAATCGACAATGAGATAATAATTAAATTAAAAGATAAATCTTGTCATAGTATTACATTAAAGAATAAAGATAACGCAAATTCTCTTTTTATATTGATCAAAGAAATAAAAGATGGTAAAAGAAGATTTGTATCTTTAGAGAATTTAAGTTCAAATAACGAGATCCAAATAATAACAGAAACAATTTTGTATTAAGACTCAAGAAAAAAATATTATCTCCCTGTCTTATACCTTTTTTTTGTATTATAATTACTAATTTTATATTTTTTGTATTTATTTTTTTTTTTATTCTGATTTTGATCACTTTTAGTTTCGATTTTTTCAAGTAAAATTTCTTGAATTTTCCTAAAATATAATTCAGTAGAATATTCCATTAATGGAATAAAATTTTCTATAGTTTCTAAAACTATAGGAATTGCACGGATTGAAATATTGATTTTAAATCTCATCCATAGAATCCGGTCTTGTTCGAAATGAATTTTATCTTTCAACTCGTTTCCTACTTTTTCAATAGATTCATATTGAATTTGTCGATACCAATATAGCAATACCTCAGGTTCAAGACCCGAGCGTAAATTTCTAATACTTTTATCAACTTTAGCAGAAGCTAAATTAACAGGATTATCAAAATACAATGAACTTTCAATCTTTTTTTAAAATAAAATCGTATTACTAAAAAAAAATTGTCCTATTTATCATTTCCTAAGTATTTTTCCTTTATCATCAATTTCACCATTTCTTATTCGTGTAGATGATATTGGTTTTCCATCACTAGACTTTGCTATTTCAACTACTATAACACATAATGGATTAAGATAATTACTAATTCTGATTTCATTAATTTGCTTTACTTTCACCAATGTTTCTTCGCTAACTACAATTGCTTGAATTTGTGATGAATGAATAACAGGGCCAAATTCATCTTCTAGTTTAATTATTGTGTAATTAGCATCTTTAAAATTTAGCGAAATATTTTTTTTTAAATTGAAGAGTCTCCTTAGATAATTGTTTTTTATATTCGAATTTAACTTAAATCTTTTTACAAATCTATCACTAGTGAGTCCAATAATGACATGGTCACTGATATCAAAAGCAGTTGAAAGTAGTTTTATATGACCAATATGAATACAGTCAAAAGTTCCACCCGTTGCGACTAGATTTAACTTTTCCAATAGTCTTTATCAACATATTTCATTAATAAAAGAAAAATGTAATATTAGTAGGTTTATTTTTGATAAATTTTGATAGCCTGTGGTGGACACACATTTTCACATGCTAAACAAAATATACAATCTTTTTCTCTGGCCATAAAAGGTTTTTTTTCAGAACCTGG
>Ga0193741_1000384_pt1 | contig 12922 bp, 11 predicted proteins | sample L2s2metaG_FD_143059 | JGI IMG/M metagenome (GOLD analysis project Ga0193741, IMG submission 143059) | Soil microbial communities from a riparian zone of the East river system, Colorado, United States - L2s2 | ecosystem: Environmental > Terrestrial > Soil > Riparian zone | place: USA: East River...
TTCACGTTCCGGCGCAGCGCGTGGATCAGGTGGTTGCCGCCGATCGACAGCGCGTCGCCGTCGCCGGTCACGACCCAGACGGACAGGTCCGGCCGGGACGTGGAGAGGCCCGTCGCGATCGCCGGCGCGCGCCCGTGGATCGAGTGCATTCCGTAGGTCTGCATGTAGTAGGGGAAGCGCGCAGCGCAGCCGATCCCGGAGATGAACACGATCTGCTCGCGCGGCAGGCCGAGCTCGGGCATGAAGCTCTGGAGCGCGGCGAGGATCGCGTAGTCGCCGCAGCCCGGGCACCAGCGAACCTCCTGGTCGGACTTGAAGTCCTTCGCGGTCAGCTGGACGAGGTTCTTGCCGTTGCCGCCGTTCTCGCTCATTGAGGAGGCCTCTCGTCCTCGTCGTGGGGATTCGGCAGCACCGGCTCGTCGCCAGGCTTCTCCGGTTCGGCGAAGTCGCCCGGCCGCTTCGTGCCGAGCGCCATGTCGTCCGGCTCACGGGAGCTGCCGCGCAACTTCTCGAGCCACTTCCTGAACATCAGAGCATCGCCTCGATCGCCTCGGCCAGCTCGTCCGAGCGGAACGGCAGCCCCCGCACGCGGTTGTAGCCGACCGCGTCGACCAGGAACTCGGCGCGCACGAGCTTGAGCAGCTGGCCGAGGTTCATCTCGGGCACGAGCACGCGGTCGTAGCGGCCGAGCACGTCGCCGAGGTTCCGCGGAAACGGGTTCAGGTGCGTCAGGTGCGCGTGCGCGACGTTCTTGCCCTCCTTGCGGAGCCGGCGCGCCGCCGACTGGATCGGCCCGTACGTCCCGCCCCAGCCCAGCACGAGCAACGAGGCGCCGTCGGGGTCGTCGACCTCGAGCTCCGGGATGTCCGCCGCGATCCCCGCAACCTTCTGGGCGCGCAGGCGGACCATGTGGTCGTGGTTGTCCGGGTCGTACGAGACGTTGCCGGTGACGTCCTCCTTCTCGAGGCCGCCGATCCGGTGCTCCAGCCCGGGCGTGCCGGGAATGGCCCACTGGCGCGCGAGCGTGTCCGGCTCGCGCTGGTACGGCATGAAGGTCCCGTCGACGTTCGGCTGCTCGGCGAACTCCGTCGAGATGTCCGGCAGCGACTCGATGTCCGGAAGGAGCCAGGGCTCGGAGCCGTTCGCGAGGTACGCGTCGGAGAGCAGGAAGACGGGTGTGCGGTACTTGAGCGCGATCCGGGAGGCCTCGATCGCCGCGTCGAAACAGCCGCCGGGAGTGGACGCCGCGACGACGGGCACCGGCGACTCGGCGTTCCGGCCGAACATGACCGCGAGCAGGTCGGCTTGCTCGGGCTTCGTCGGCATCCCGGTCGAGGGCCCGGCTCGCTGGATATCCAGGATCAGTAGCGGCAACTCGAGGGTGACCGCGAGCCCGATCGTCTCCATCTTCAGGATCACGCCCGGGCCGCTCGACGTGCAGACGCCGAGCCCGCCGCCGAAGCTCGCGCCGAGTGCGGCTCCCACCGCGGCGATCTCGTCCTCGGCCTGGAAGGTCCGGACGCCGAAGTTCTTGTGGCGGGCAAGGTCGTGGAGGATGTCGGAAGCAGGTGTGATCGGATAGGCGCTCAGGAAGAGCGGCAGCTTCGACTGGACGCTCGCCGCGACGAGGCCGAGCGCGAGCGCCTGATTGCCGGTGATGTTCCTGTAAGTCCCCGGCGGCAGCTTCGCGGGCGCCACCTCGTATTGGGTCGCAAAGCCTTCGGCGGTCTCGCCGAACGCGTAGCCGGCCTTGAACGCTTGCTTGTTCGCCTCGGCGATCTCCGGCCGCTTCGCGAACTTCTTCTCGAGGAACTCGATCGTCCCCTCGGTCGGGCGCGTGTAGAGCCACGACATGAGCCCAAGCGCGAACATGTTCTTCGAGCGCTCCGCCTCGCGGTTCGAGAGGCCGGTTCCCTTGACCGCCTCGAGCGTGAGCGACGTCAGGGGCACCTCGTGCACCCGGTACTCGTCCAGCGACCCGTCCTCGAGCGGATTCGCCGTGTACCCCGCCTTCTGGAGGTTCCGGTCGCTGAACGCGTCACTGTTGACGATCAGCGTCCCGCCCGGCGGCAGGTCCTTCAGGTTCGTGCGCAGCGCGGCCGGGTTCATCGCGACGAGGACCTGCGGGGCGTCGCCGGGCGTGAGGATGTCGTGGTCGGCGTAGTGGATCTGGAAGCCCGACACGCCCGGCAGCGAGCCCGCCGGAGCGCGGATCTCGGCCGGGAAGTCGGGCAGCGTCGACAGGTCGTTGCCGAACAACGCCGTCTCGCTCGTGAAGCGGCCCCCGGTCAGCTGCATGCCGTCCCCGGAGTCGCCTGCGAAGCGAATGGTCACTTGTTCCAGCTGCTCGACGGGCTTGGCCATTACCCTCTTCGGGAGGTATAGCAGCCCTTGTCAGGCCATCGCAGCGGCTGGTTGGTGGGCGGTAGGCCAGACCAGGCCGTGGTGCTGCGAGCTGTCCCTTAGAGCCATGTCCAGGGGACAGTCCCCGGGACATGGCTGGATCGGACAGTCGGCCCGCTCGACAGCGGCTTCCAGGTCTTCGAGGGAGAACGGCCGATCGGCCCGATTGGACGTGTCTGGGGGACAGTCCCTGGGAAAAGAGTGGAACAGGCGTGGGACGAAAGGCGCATCACAGGTTCAGGCGGGAGCTTCCGCGAGGAGCGCTTCGAGGTCGAGGGGCCGGCTCACCATCGCAACGCCCTTCCCGTCGGGAGCCATCGGCCACTCCTCTCGCGGCCGATCTCGGTAGAGCTCGATCCCGTTGCCGTCCGGGTCGTTGAGGTAGATCGCCTCGCTCACCCCGTGATCTGACGCGCCGCTGATCGGGATCCGGTTGTCGACCAGCCGCTTCAGCGCATCCGCGAGGGCAGCGCGCGACGGGTAGCGGATCGCCAAGTGGTAGAGCCCGGTCGTCCCCGGCGGAGGCGGCGAGCCACTCTTCGACTCCCACGTGTTGAGCCCGATGTGGTGGTGGTAGCCGCCGGCGGAGAGGAACGCGGCCTGGTCGCCCATCCGCTGCATGAGGTCGAAGCCGAGCACGTCGCGGTAGAAGCCGATCGCGCGATCGATGTCGGCGACCTTCAGGTGGACGTGGCCGATGTCGACGTCGGGATCGATCGGGGCTGCCACTCCCCTACCGTACTGACTAGGCCTTCTTACCCGGCTTGTCTTCGCGCTTCTCGAACTCGAGCATCAGCCGGCGGAGCAGGGCGTTCAGCTCCTTCTGCTCGCGCTTGCTGAGCGCCGACGCGATCAGCGCTTCCCGCGCGGCCCCGGCGCCGGTCGTGTCGAGCCACTTCTTCTGGCCCGCCTTGGTCAGCTCGATAAGGACGCCGCGGCGATCGTTCGGATCCGGCAGCCGTTTCACGAGCCCGGCCTTCTCGAGGCGGTCGAGCCGGTTGGTCATCGCGCCGCTCGAGAGCTCGGAGATCTTCGCCAGCTCACCGGCCGAGCGTCGAAACGGCGGCCCCGCTCGCCTCAGGGCGCCAAGCACGTCCCACTCCTCGACGCTCAGCCCGTGCTCGGCGATCGTCTCGTTCAAGGTGCGCTTGAACCGGCGGCTGAGCCCGTTCATGCGATCGACGATGCCTTCGACCTCGAGGTCGAGGTTCGGAATGTCCTGCAACCACGTGGTCGTCAACCACTTGTCGACGTGGTCGCGCTCCTCCGTCTTCGCCACGGGACAAATCTTAACAGAGAGAGTCTTGACGTCAAGATTCTCAATTGCTAGCTTTCTAGATAGTTCGAGATCAAGATACTTCACCTCAAGGGAGGCAGGCCGTGTTCCCAGTCGACACCCAGACACAGAACCTCATCGTCCGTGAACACACCGAGCGTCTGCGGGAGGCGATGGCCCAGCCGGAGAAGGACGTAGGGTTGCCGCGTGACCGTCGAGACGACGATCAGAGCTCGCGGCCCCTACTCGCTCGCGCTCTCCGCACGGCTCGCGTCTGACCCGACACGGCGCTTTGGGAACGGCGTCCTCAGATGCGTGCTGGGCAGCGGCGAACCGACAGCGGCATGCCAGCTGCCCGACGGCACGCTCGTTCTCCGCGCCGAGACCGAGGCTGGAATCGAGGGGCTCCGGTTCGTGCTCGGCGTGGAGGACGACCACTCCGAGTTCCTCGAGCGGTTTCGTGACGACGAGCTCCTCGCGGGGCCGATCCGCCACCTCAAGGGACTGCGCCCGCTCCGCACGGCAACTGTCACGCACGCCCTGCTCAAGGCCGTCGTCGGGCAGCTGATCACGTCACGCGAGGCGCGCTCGATCGAGTGGCGCCTCATCCGCGACACGACGAAGCGGGTCGGCCGGCTCCAGGCGCCGCCGCTGCCCGAGCACCTCGCGAGCTTCGCCCCTGCCGAGCTCAATCGCTACCGCCTTCCTTCGCGCAAGGCGACGACGCTCGTCCGCATCTGCCGGACGCTCGACCCGGAGCGGTGGCGCCGGCTTCCGGCGGACGCGGCCGCGGCGAGGCTCGAACAGGAGCGCGGGATCGGCCCGTACTCGGTCGGGGTCGTCTGGACGCAGGGGCTCGGCCGTTTCGACCGCGGCATCGTCGGCGACCTCGGGCTGCTGAAGATCTGCTCCGCGATCGAGGGCCGCTGGGTCGACGCCGAGGACACCGCCCGAATCCTGACCAGGTACAACGAATGGGCGGGCCTCGCGTGCGTGTACCTGATGGCGGGTGCGAGTCGTGGGCTCGTGCCGCTCAAGCTCAGCAGCCCCGAAGTTCGGCGCGAACGCATCAAGGCGCGAAGAGCGGCATGAATCGGCCAGCCGGCAAAGCCGGCATGGCCTTTGTTGATCGGCGTCGCAAGCGAGCGCCTTCACAGCACAGACGAGCCCCTAAACTCAACTCATGTCGGTAGACGGTCGGCGAATCGCCATCCTCGGTGGCGGCAAGATCGGCGAGTCCCTGCTCGCCGGGCTGCTCAGCTCGGGCTGGCGCAAGCCCGAGGAGATCGTCGTCACCGGCCGCCGACAGGAGCGGATCGACGAGCTCGCCGAGCGGTACGGAGTCGAGACCACGCTCTCGAACTCCGACGCCGTCTCCGGTGCAGGCTTCATCGTGATCGCCGTCAAGCCGCAGGACTTCGACGTGCTGCTCGGGGAGGTCGGTGGGCTGTTCAGCCCGGAGCAGACGGTTCTCTCGGTCGCCGCCGCGATGCCGACCGCGCAGATCGAACGGCACCTCTCCGACGGCGTGCCCGTGCTCCGCGCGATGCCGAACACGCCGGCGACCGTCCACGAGGGGGTCGCCGGGCTCTGTGCCGGCGCACACGCGAACGGGGACCACCTCGCGATGGCCGAGGAGGTGCTGACGCACGTCGGCAGGGTCGTCCAGGTGCCCGAGCCGTACATGGACGCGGTGACCGCGGTCTCCGGCTCCGGGCCCGCCTACTTCGCGCTGCTCGCCGAGGCGATGATCGAGGCCGGCATCCTGCTCGGGCTCTCGCGCGAGGTCTCGACGGAGCTCGTCGTCCAGACAATGTTCGGCACGGCCAAGCTGCTCCGCGACGAGCAGATGCACCCCGTCGAGCTCCGCGAGATGGTCACGTCGCCGGGAGGCACCACGATCCGCGCCATCCGCGAGCTCGAGCGCGCGGGCGTGCGGGCAGCGTTCCTGAACGCGATCCAGGCCGCCATGGAACGTTCACAAGAGCTCGCCGAGGGCGAGTCCTGACCGTCGACCTTCGAGTCTTCGACGCTCCACCCGAGGCACAGAACGCCGCGGCCGTCCTGCTCGTCGCGGCCGCCCGGGCCGGCTCGCACATCGCGCTGTCCGGCGGCGACTCGCCCGGACCGGCGTACGAGCTCGCCGCCGGCCTCGAGGGCGACTGGAGCCACGCCCGCCTCTGGTGGGGCGACGAGCGCGCCGTGCCGCCCGACGACGAGCGCTCGAACTACCTGCTCGTCGAGCGGACGCTCCTCGACCGCCTCGAGCGGCAGCCCGCCGAAGTGCATCGAATCCGGGGCGAGCTCGGCGGCGAAGCCGCGGCGGCGGAGTACGACCGCGAGCTCGAGGGCGTCGAGCTCGGCCTCGCGCTCCAGGGCATCGGGGCCGACGGCCACACGGCGTCGCTCTTCCCCGACTCCCCCGTCTTGGAAGAGCGCGGACGCCGCGCCGTCAGGGTCCCGCACGAGGAGGTCGAACGGGTGACGATGACGCTGCCGGTGCTGTCGGGCGCCGCGCGAGTCGTGTTCCTCGTCGTCGGGGAAGCCAAGGCGGACGCCGTCGCACGCGCATTTTCCGGTGAGCCAGGCCCTGCGACGCCTGCAAGCCTCCTGCGCTCCCAGCGCGGCGAGACGATCGTGTTGCTCGACCGCGCCGCTGCCGCCAGACTTGACAACAACGCCCTGAAATCCTATATGTAGAGCCTATATGTCGGCGACCGCCCCCTCCACCTCCAGCGACGTCCTCACCATCGAGCGAGCCGAGCAGCTCAAGGCTCTGGGCCACCCGCTTCGGCTCCGAGTGCTCGAGATGCTCGGCGGCGAAGGCGGCGAGCCGCTGACGAACCGGGAGCTCGCACAGAGGCTCGACGTCGACCCGGGCCACCTGCACTTCCACGTCAAGATGCTCCTGCGGGCGGGCCTGATCGAGCGCGCCGAGGGCGGCAAGGGGCGGGAGAAGCCGTACAGGGCCGTGGCGAGCACGGTGCGCGTCGGCCCCGAGCTCCTCGGCTCGCGGCTCACCGGCGACCTCCAGGCGGCAATGCTCGGAGAGGTGCAGACGGCGTTCGGCCAGCGCGAGAAGAGGCTGTTCCGAAGCGCCCAGGTGACCGCGCGCGTCACGCCCGAGCAGGGGCTCGAGCTGATCACGGAGCTCGTCGAGAAGGCGCAGGACCTGGAGGACTCGTCGCTCGAGCCGATCGTGATCACGGCCTTCCTCCACCCGCCCGGCGAGCTCAGGGGAGGAGCGGGGAGCTGAGCTCCGCGGCCAGCCCGCGGCGATCCGCGAGCGCCTGGAGCACGAGCACAGTGTCGGCCACGGGGATGTCCTCGAGGTACTCGTCCCTCGTCTCGAAGGACTCGAGGACGCTCTCGATCGCGTAGACGTAGCCGACGACGTCCTGCGCGGCGATGAAGGCGAGCGAGTCGCCGACCTCCTTCGGGAAGTCGTCCCGCGTGCGGATCGCATCGGCATGGACGATCGCGTCGTGGTCGCGGCCGAGGATGAGCAGCGCGAGCGCGGCGGCGTACCGGCCGATCGGCGACTCGGTCTCCGCCGCGCCGAGCTCGAGCGCCCACGCGGCGGCTTCCTCGGCTGCGGGCCAGTCATCCGCAAGGATGAGCGCTTTCATCGCGCCGATCGGGCGGCCCCAGCTCCCGGCGGGCGCGTCGACGATGCTCTCGCGGTAGACCTCGGCCGCGCGGTGTAGCCATTCGGACGCCTCATGGCGCTTTCCCTGCATGAGAAGCGCGAGCCCGGCGCCGCCGGCGGCGTTGCCCATGCGCGTGAGCTGTTTCTGGCGCGCGTCCGGGTCGCTCGGATCGGGCAACCGCGCCTCGCCGTCCTCGAAGCGCGCGACCTCCCGCTCGAAGTGCCCAGCCCAGTCGGTCACTGCGCGGAAGATAACCTCCCGCCCGTGGCCGAGCCCGTGACCCAGTTCGCGCTGGATCGCATCGACACCGTCGCGCTCGTGACCATGGACGACGGATCCGGGCCCGGGCGGCCGAACGTCTTCGGGCGCGCTGCGCTCGAGTCGCTCGCGCGCCTCCTGCCCGAGCTCGAGCAGGGCGACTTCTCTGCGCTCGTGATCACCGGCAAGGAGGGCAGCTTCTCCGGCGGCGCCGACGTGAAGGAGTTTCCGCGCATCGAGCGCCGCGAGCAGGCGATCGAGGGCAGCCGCGCGGGGCACGAGCTCTTCGGACGGATTCGCGCGCTTCCGTACCCGACCGTTGCTGCGATCAACGGCGGGGTGCTCGGCGGCGGCGTCGAGCTCGCGCTCCACTGCGACTACCGCGTGATCGGGGACGAGGTTCGCCACTTCGCGTCGCCCGAGTGCCTGCTGGGGTTCGTTCCTGCGTGGGGTGCGACCCAGCTCGCGCCCCGAATCGCCGGCCCTGAGGCCGCAGTGAAGCTGATCGCGCTCAACCCGATGCGCCAGAACAGGATGCTGAACGCGGCGCAGGCGCACGAGCTGGGTCTCGTCGACCGCGTCGTCTTGCAGGAGCGGCTCATCGACGAGGCAATCGCGATCGCAGGCGACAAGCCCGCGCGCGACGAGGCCGATCTGTCGGGCCTCGCCGAGGCGGTCGCCAAGGGCCGCAGACAGCTCGACGACTCGCTGCACGGAGCCGCGCCGGCGCCGTATCGCGCGCTGGACCTGATCGAGGGCGCCGGAAGCTGGAGCATCGAGGACGGGTACCGGGCCGAGCGGGAGGCGCTCGCCGACCTCCTCTTCACGCCCGAGGCCCAGGCGTCGCTGTACGCGTTCGACCTGGTCGAGCGCCGCGCGCGCCGCGGAGCCGGGCGGCCGGCGGACGAGCCGCATGAGGTGACCAATGTCGGGATCGCCGGGGCAGGCCTCATGGCGACCCAGCTCGCGACCCTCTTCCTGCGCCGCCTCGGCGTGCCCGTCGTGCTTCGCGACCTCGAGCAGGAGATCGTCGACCGCGCGCTCGAGACCATCCGTGACGACCTCTCTGCTGCTGCCGCACGGGGCCGGCTCGATCCGCAGGACGCCGTCTCGCTCGCCGCGCTCGCCAAGGGCACGACCTCGTACGAGGGCTTCGAGGACTGTGACTTCGCCATCGAGGCGATCTTCGAGGAGCTCGACGTCAAGCGACAGGCATTCCGCGAGCTGGAGGAGGTCGTCCCCGCCGAGTGCGTGCTCGCCACGAACACGTCGGCGCTCTCGGTGACCGCGATGGCGGAGGGCCTCGAGCATCCGGAGCGGCTGCTCGGCATGCACTTCTTCAACCCCGTGGCGCTGATGCCGCTCGTCGAGCTCGTCCGCACGCCGGAGACCGACGACGCCTCGCTCGCGACCGCGTGGTCGATTGCCGACCGGCTCCGCAAGCGCCCGGTGCTGGTCAACGACGCCCCGGGCTTCGTCGTCAACCGGCTCCTGACTCGGATGATGGTCGTCCTGCTCGACGAGATCGAACGCGGGAACTCGGTCGAGGCGACCGACGAGGCGGTCCTCCAGCTGGGACTGCCGATGGCGCCGTCGGTGCTCCTGCAGATGGTCGGCGAGCAGGTGGCGAACCACGTCCGCGAGACGCTGTTCGAGGCCTACCCGGACCGGTTCGCGATCACCGGCCAAGGATCGACGCGCAGCGTCGAAGAGATCCGCGAAGCCGTGCTCGAGGCGCTCGCGGACGAGACTCGCCACATGCTCGAGGAAGGCGTCGTCGAGTCGCCGAAGGACATCGACACCGCGCTGATCCTCGGCGCCGGGTTCCCGTTCTTCATGGGCGGCCTGACGCCGTATCTCCGCGCGCATGGCTACGCATTCGAGCTCGCACCGAATTAGAAAACCAACCTCGGAGACCAGCCAAAACGCGTCGCCGGCGCCGGGCTTTGCCGGGTGGAAGCTCACCAAGCTCGCGTAGCCATGCCGGCTATTGGGAACTGCCCGCGGCCGGAGCCGGGCTCTGCCCGGCGGGAGGCCACGATTCGTTGGGCGAAGGGAACTGTGAAGGAGGGGGCCCACGGGGGAACCATGGGTTCCCCCGTGAAAGCGAGCGTTAGCGAAGCGACCAATCGGGTATGCTTCCAGTTGCGACGCTCACTGGGGAATTCTGAGCGCGCCCTCTCTCATTCCTCGGAGGCAACGCGGCCAGTCGCGCCGCCTACATGCAGGAAACAACACAGCAGCGAACAGCATCGCCTGCGACCGACGAACTCGTCGCCGCGGCAACACGAGCCTCTGACTGGGCCGGCGAGCCGCTCCTCCACAACGGCGAGGAGCCGGCCGAGGTTCTCGCGCCGGGAACGGCGCGCCGTGACGCCCTGGACGAGGCCACGGCCGAGATCGAGGGCGGTCGGGACGAGCCTTCGTCCGACTGGAAGGTGCGATTCGCGCTCATGCTCGGGCTCGAACGCGTCCTCTCGGAGAAACCGCCTCACCTGGCCTCCGGCACCGAGCTGCGCCGCCACCAGGTGGACGCGCTCGCCGGGATGCTCACCGAGCTGATCGCGGCGAACCAGCGCGCCGACGAGGAGCCGATGAACGGCAACGGCCAGGTCGAGGCCGTCGATGTCGACGACGAGGACGCGGACTTCGGGGTCGTCGACGAGGAGCCGCTCGCGGAAGACCTCTCGCCCGAGCAGGACCCCGGTGCCGTCCGGCGCTACCGCTTCCGCCACCCGACCGCGTCGGGGAAGACGATCGCCGCGGCCGGTTTCGTCGAGGCGGCGCGCACGATGGGCGTCCTCATCCTCACGCACCGCCGCCTCCTCGTCTCGCAGTTCAACCGCGAGCTCGCCGCCGAGGACTACGGCGACCGGCTGACGCCGATCGTCGAGCAGGGCCAATCGTCGCCGCGGACGAACCCGATCACGGTCCAGACCTACGCCTGGTTCGCGCGCCACCACGACTCCGTCAGCCGCGACACGTACCAGCTCGTCATCGCCGACGAGGCGCACACGGCGCTCGGCGAGAAGACGAGCCACGCGATCCGCAGCTTCCCCGATCCGATCTACATCGGGATGACGGCGACCGAGCAGCTGATCGCGAAACAGGTCTCCGACGTCTTCCCGGCCTCCGTCGACGACCTGCCGCTGCAGGACGCGGCCCGGCGAGGGCTGATCGCGCCGCTACGCAACCTGCGAGTTCCTCCTGCGGCGGCAATCCATTCCGTGCCCATCGTCGGCGGCGACTTCGAGGAGCGCGCGCTCGCCGCGGTGCTCGACCACAAGGCGCTGAACCAGGCCGCAGCCAGCCTGTACCGCGACCGGTTCGACTCGACGCCGGGCATCGTCTACGCGGCGGGGGTCGACCACGCGTACAACCTCGCCCAGGAGTTTCGCGCAGCCGGGCTCAAGGCGGAGGCGGTCAGCGGCCGGACGCCGCCGGTGAAGCTCGCCGAGATCCTCGCCGCCTACGAGCGCGGGGAGATCGACATCCTGATCAACGCGATGCTGCTCGCCGAGGGCTGGAACTCTCCTCGCGCGACCGTCGTCATGCACCTCGCCCCCACCGCGAGCCGGCGCGTCTACCAGCAGCGGATCGGCCGCATCATGCGCATGCACCCGCGCAAGGAGGCCGGGATCGTCGTCGACTTCGTGAACAAGGGCGCGACCCACAACGACCGCGCCGTCTCGCTCCACTCGCTGCTCGGCGCGGACTTCTACCGCGAGGGTGCCCGAGTCACTCCGGCGCCGCGGCGCCGCCCGAACCGCCGCGCGCGACGCAAGCTCTCCCCCGCCCCCTGGCTCGTTCCTGTGACCCCGGACGTGCGCCGTCGGCTCGCCGTGATCCAGCGAGAGTGGCAGCGCATCGATCCGCGCTATCTCGACGAGGACGAGCAGCGCTACTGGGCGTCGATCGCGGGCCGCCAGGTGCGGTTCGAGGAGCGGGCCGAGTTCGTGAAGAAGCTCTCGGACGGCAAGGCGAGTAAGGCCTGCCTCGAGCAGTTCCTAGCGACGGCGGCGGCCGAGAACCCGAACCGCCGCCTGCGGATGATGGCGCTCGCCGACCGGGTCTCGATGACCGTCGAGCGCGCCGACTTCGACGATCTCGTCACGCTCGTCACCCAGGGCGCGACCTGGGACAAGGATCGCGTCCAGGGGGCGCGGATCCTGCTGCGGGCAATCGGCGAGGGCAAGGCCGACGCGCCGGAGCAGATCCTCGACCGCTGGACGTGGAAGCTCGCGCGAGGGACGCGCAAGGCGCAGGACCGTCGCGTGAGCGCGGAGTTCCCGGAGGCGAAGCGGCTCCTCGGCGCACTTGCCAACTCGCGTGGGCACCGACACGAGGAGAACGCCGCGAAGCTCGTGAACGCAGCCCTGGAGTTGCCGCTCGAGGTCGGCGTGGCGCTTCTCGCCTCGGCGGACGGCTACACGCCGCGCGCCACGAAGCTCATCGAGGGGGCGCGTGAGAAGATCGGCACGCTTTCCGAGGTCGCCTACGCCCTCGCGGAGAACCTGCCGCCGCCGAAGGCGCACACGGGCCGGCGCCGTCGCCGGCGCCGCAAGCGGAAGGGCGGCCAGCAGCAGCAACAGCAGGCCGGGGAAGCTCAGACCGAGCGCAAGGACGGCGAGGCGCCGAAGCGGCGCCGCCGGCGACGGAAACCCGCCGCCCAGGCGGCCGAGTCTTCGAACACGGCCGAATCTCCGAGTACGGCCGAATCCGCAAAAGCCGCCGAAGACGTAATTCCCGGTTAATTCAGCGGTCTCTACCCTGGTGAGCGCATGCTCGTCCTGATCGGGATCGGTCTCGCGGCCGGGTTCATCACGGCCATCTCGCCGTGCGTGCTCCCCGTGCTGCCAATCATCTTCGCCGGCGGCGCGACCGGCGGGCGCAGGAAGCCGTTCGCCATTATCGCCGGCCTCGTCCTCAGCTTCTCGGCGTTCACGTTGTTCGGCGTCTGGCTCCTGAAGCGCCTGGGGCTCCCCGAGGACCTCCTGCGCGACATCGCGATCGGGCTCCTGTTCCTGGTTGCGGCGACGCTGCTCTTCCCGAAGGTCGAGGAGCTCGTCCAGAAGCCGTTCCTCCGACTGACGCGCAGGCCGGGCGGCGACCTCGGCGGCGGCTTCCTGCTAGGCGCGAGCCTCGGGCTCGTGTTCGTGCCGTGCGCGGGCCCAGTGCTCGCCGCGATCTCCGTCGTCGGCGCCACCCAGGACGTCGGCGCCCGCGCGGTCGTCCTCACGCTCGCCTATGCAGTCGGCGCCGCGATCCCGATGCTCCTCGTCGCGTTCGGGGGGCGTTCGGCGATGAACGCGCTCCGGCCCCACGCGCACCTAAT
>Ga0193741_1000386_pt1 | contig 12913 bp, 11 predicted proteins | sample L2s2metaG_FD_143059 | JGI IMG/M metagenome (GOLD analysis project Ga0193741, IMG submission 143059) | Soil microbial communities from a riparian zone of the East river system, Colorado, United States - L2s2 | ecosystem: Environmental > Terrestrial > Soil > Riparian zone | place: USA: East River...
GAGCCGTCTGCGAGCGTCACTCGGCCTCCGGGCGATCACCGGGGCGGAGGTGACGCTCGCCGACGGCTCCCACGTGACGCTCCTCGTGGAGGCACCGGAAGGGTACGCGAACCTCTGCCGCCTCCTGACCGCCGCGCACGCCCACGAGCGGCTCAACCCGCGCCTCGACCCGGCGCTGCTGGAGGAGCAGGCAGACGGGCTCGTCTGCCTCTCGGGCTGCGCGCGGCACGGCCTGGCCGTCCGCGACCCCAACACGGCCGCGCGCCTCGCCCGCGCACTCGGCCGCGACCGGTTCTTCATCGAGCTCCAGCGCCCTTTCGAGCGCGGCGACGCCCGTCGGAACGCCGCTCTGCGCTCGCTCGCCGAGACCCTCGGCGTGCGCACGGTGGCCACTGGGGACGTCCACGCCCATAATCCGCGCCGCGCGCGCCTCCAGGATGTGCTCGTCGCCGTCAAGAACCGCACCTCGCTCGAAGGGTGTGAGCCCCAGCGGCGCGGGAACGACGACAGCGTCCTGCTCTCGCAGAAGGAGGTCGCCGCCCGCTTCGCGGACGACCCCGGCGCGGTCAAGGCCGCCGCCGAGCTCGCCGAGCGGCTGACCTTCGACCTCACGCACGAGCTCGGCTATCGCTACCCGGACTTCTCGGACGGGCCGACGCCCGCAGACGTCCAGCTCGCGGAGGTCTGCCGGCGCGCCTTCGACGAGCGCTACCGCCACTCGCCACGCCCTCTGCGGGACAAGGCCGACCAGCGCCTGCGCGAGGAGCTCGCCCTCATCGCCGAGCTCGGCCTCTCGGGCTTCTTCCTCCTCCACTGGGAGGTGTTGGAGCTGGCCCGCGACGTGGCCGCCCAGGTCAGAGGGCTGGGCTCTCCGCGCCACCTGCTCCCACCGGGCCGCGGCCGGGGCAGCTCGGTCGGGACGATCGTCTGCTACCTGAACCGGGAGCTGTCCTCCGTCCCCGACATCGACCTCGACTTCCCCCGAGACATCCGCGAGAAGCTCATCGTCGCCGTCACCGAGCGCTACGGGCGTCGGCACTCGGCGCTTGTCGCGAGCTTTGCCACGTACCGCGCCCGCGGCGCCATCCGCGACGTGGGCAAGGCGCTCGGGCTCCCGCAGGCCGAGCTCGAGCGGCTCGCGCGCGTGACCGACGGCTGGAACGCGCGCAAGGTGGGGGAGGAGATGGAGCACGTGCCCGGCGCGGAGGCGCGGCTTGCCTCGCCGCGCTGGCGGGCCTTCCGGGAGCTCTGCGGAGAGATCGCCGGACTGCCGCGCCACCTGTCGCAGCACCCCGGCGGGATGGTCATCTCCTCACGCCCGCTCGTCGAGCTCGTCCCGGTCGAGTCCGCGGCGATGGAGGGGCGCCAGAACTGCCAGTGGGACAAGGACTCCTGCGCGGACGCCGGCTTCCTCAAGATCGACCTGCTCGGGCTGGGGATGCTCTCGGCCGTCGAGGAGTGCGTCGAGCAGATCGCGCTTCTCCGCAACCGCCCGATCGACCTCTCCCGCATCCCGCTCGACGACCCTGACGTCTACCGGGAGATCCAGGACGCGGACACGGTCGGCCTCTTCCAGATCGAGAGCCGCGCGCAGATGCAGAGCCTCCTCCGCACGCGGCCCGAGAACCTCGACGACCTCACGATCCAGGTCGCGCTCGTCCGCCCCGGGCCGATCCAGGGCAAGGCGGTGCACCCGTACATCGAGCGGCGGCAGCGCATGCGGGAGGACCCGGACTACGAGCCTCCCTACGACCATCCCTCGCTCGCCGGGCCCCTACGGGAGACCCTCGGCGCGATCATCTTCCAGGAGCAGGTGCTCGACGTGTCCATGGCGCTCGCCGGCTTCTCGGTGGGGGAGGCCGAGGGGCTCCGGCGCGCGATGAGCCGCAAGCGGAGCCAGGACGCGATCGAGGCCTACCACCGGCGCTTCGTGGACGGCGCGCTCGCGAACGGCGCCGACCGTGAGACCGCCGAGCTGGTCTTCACCAAGATCAACGGTTTCGCCTCGTTCGGCTTTCCGAAGTCGCACGCGGCCGCCTTCGCGCTGCTCGCCTACCAGTCGGCGTGGCTCCGCCACCACTATCCCGGCGAGTTCCTCTGCGCGCTCCTCAACGCCCAGCCGATGGGCTTCTACCCACCCGCGAGCCTCGTCCGCGACGCGCAGCGGCGCGGCCTCGAGGTGCTGCCCCCCGATGTGAACCGCAGCGAGGCCAAGTGCCGGCTCGAGCGCGATGCGGTGCGCGTGGGGATCGGCTACGTGAAGGGGCTCGGCCAGGAGCCGGCGACCGCGCTCGTCGAGGAGCGCGCGGCGAGAGGGCCGTTCGCGAGCGTGTCCGACCTCGCGCTGCGCGCGCCGCTGGACCGGCCCGGGCTCGAGGCGCTCGTCGCCAGCGGGAGCTGCGACTCCTTCGGCTGGCCGCGCCGGCAGCTCCTGTGGCGCCTCGGGCTCGCGCCGAGGTCCGTCAGCGCCGGGGACGGGGGAGAGAGCAGGCAGCTCGCGCTCCCGCTCGAGCCGACGAGCGAGGTCCCCGAGCTGGCAGAGCAGACACCGTGGGAACGGATGCTTGCCGACTACCGCCTCACGAGTCTCTCGGTCGGGCTCCACCCGCTCGAGCTCCTGCGGCCGCACCTTCCCGGCGAGGTGCTCTCGAGCGCCGACCTGGAGGAGGCGCCGCACGGCGCGCGGGTGTCGGTCGCCGGCCTCGCCGTCGCGCGCCAGCGCCCGGCGACCGCGAGCGGCGTCGTCTTCATGCTGATCGAGGACGAGCACGGGCAGATGAACCTGATCATCCCGCCGCCGGTGTACGACCGCTACCGGGCGCTCGTCCGCGGGGAGCCGCTGCTGCTCGCGCGCGGACGCTTCGAGCGCGTCGAGCGCAACCGGAACGTGCTCGTGTCGGAGCTCGTCTCGCTCGCGCCGCTGGCCCGCCGGGCGGCCAACGACGCCGAGGTGCGAGGCGCCATGCCCGCCGCGCATCATTTCGGGGGCCGCTGAGCAGGACTACGTACCGCCCAGGATCGCGCGATCGAGGGCACAGGCCTCGGGCTCAAGATCGTCCACGCCATCGTCCGCGCCCACGGGGGCGCCATCGAGGTGACGAGCGACGAGGGCCAGGGCACGACGTTCCGGGTTCGGCTTCCCGTCGCCGGCTCGGCCACGGAGAAGGTCGGTTCCCCCGACCGTCCCGCCGAAACCGTCATCTAACCTGCGCGGGTGGCACCCCGCTCTCTCTGGCTCCGCGAGGCGCTAGCGGCCGAAGACGGCGTCGAGTCCTCGGAGCTGCTCGAGCCCGTGCAGGCCGACGTCTGCATCGTCGGCGGCGGCTACACGGGACTCTGGACCGCGCTCCGCATCAGCGAGCTCGAGCCCGGAGCGACGATCGTCCTCGTCGAGGCCGACATCTGCGGCGGCGGGCCCTCCGGGCGCAACGGCGGGTTCGCGCTCTCGTGGTGGCCGAAGATCGAGACGCTCATCAAGCGCGCCGGGGAGGAGGAAGCCTTCCGCCTCGTGCGCATCTCGGCGCAAGCCGTCGACGAGCTCGGCGCGTTCTGCGAGCGGGAGGGCATCGACGCGCACTACCGGCGCGGCGGCTGGCTCTGGACGGCGACATCGCCGGCACAGGTCGGCTCCTGGGAAGGCGCGGTCGCCGCGGCTGGCCGCGCGGGCGAGGAGCCGTTCGAGCTCCTCTCGGCCGAGGAAGTCCAGCGGCGCACGGGCTCGCCCGTCCATCTCGGCGCCGTGTTCGAGGCCGGTGCTGCGACGGTTCAGCCTGCGCTGCTGGCGCGTGGCCTCCGGCGCGTCGCGCAGGCGCGCGGCATCAAGATCTTCGAGGGGACGCCGATGGTCGACCTCGACCGGGAGCGGGGGATCGTCCGCACGCCTTCGGGCTCGGTCGAGGCGGGCGCGGTCGTGCTAGCGACCGGCGCCTGGCTCGCGTCCGTGCCCGAGCTGAAGCGGGCAGTCGTGGCGGTCTCGAGCGACATGGTCGCGACCGCGCCGATGCCGGAGCGGCTCGAGGAGGCCGGCTGGACCGACGGTGAGGCGATCTCGAACTGCCGCCTGATGGTGCACTACTACCGCACGACGAACGACGGGCGGATCGCATTCGGCCAGGGCGGTCACCGGCATGCGTTCGGCGGCCGGGTGGAAGACGAGTTCTTCGCACAGAGCGACAGCGCGGCGAGAGTCCTCAGCCGCGACCTCGTGCGCCTTGTCCCCTTCGCCGAGGGCGTGGAGGTCACGCACGCGTGGGGAGGTCCGATCGACCGCACGGCCGACGGCGCGCCGATCTTCGGCCGCCTGCCCGGTGCCGTTCCCATCGTCTACGCCGTCGGGTACTCGGGGAACGGGGTCGCGCCGAGCCTGACGGCCGGCAAGATCCTCGCCTCGAGCGCGCTCGGGCGCGACGACGAGTGGTCGGGGTGCGGCCTGAACCGCGGCGTCGCCGGGAAGTTCCCGCCCGAGCCGGTGCGCTACCTGGGCGGGTTCGTCGTCCGCGGCGCCGTGAAGCGCAAGGAGAGCAGGGAGGACGACGGGCGGTCGGTCGACCCCGTCACGCGGCGGGTGGCCGCGCTCGCCCCGCAGGGCTTCTTCCGCGTCAAACGCTGAGCTGGACTACCTGTTCCCGTCGATGTGGCGGGTCTCGCAGCCGGTCCAGTCGTCCTTGGAGTCCACGAAGGCGACATCAGCGCTGCCCGCAGCGCAGTTGACGTCGTCGAAGTTGCCGTTGTCGGCGCCGATGACGTCGTTGCCGTTCCCGCCGAAGATGACGTTCGACCCTGCGTTGCACGTACCGCCCGGACAGCCCGCGTAGAGCCGGTCGTTCCCGTCTCCTCCGATGACCTCGTCGTTGCCGGCGCCGCCGTGGGCAGTGTCGGCGCCCGTTCCGGCGCGGATCTTGTCGGCTCCCGCGCGGGCGTCGATCTGGTCGTTTCCGCCCCTCGCTTCGATGTAGTCCGCCGACCCCGAGCCGACGATGACGTTGGCGTTGTCGTTGCCGATGATCGTCGCGGCCGATGCGATCGCGGCGGTCGTCAACGCCACCACTGACGTGACGGCGAGCGCTCTCATGCGTCTCCCTTCCCGGTCCCTGGCGCCGTGACGGCGCGCGACCGATCCATGCCTGCCGCAGAGAACGAGCGATCGAAGCGGGTGCTTCACGACGCGCGCCAAGAGACGGCGGTGCACTCGGGTGCCACCAACGCCAGGCTGTCTGCCCGGTCGGCCTCGTTGATCGCTGCGAGATCATTCCTCGCGCGGCCGATGATAACCGACGTCCCGGCGGGGAGCCGGGGTCGGGAATCGGCCCGACCCCGGCCATTCCGGCCGCTAGAAGTTGGTGAACAGCAGGTGGTTGTTCGTCGTCGACGACGACGTGACGACGCCCTTGGTCGTCAGGTTGAAGAGCGCCGTGCGGACGCTCGCCGGCGACGCGCTTCGATTGCTCTGGAGGTAGAGGGCAGCCACGCCCGCGGTGTGCGGCGTTGCCATCGAGGTGCCGCTGATCGTCCTCGTGGCGGTGTTGCTGTTGTACCAGGCCGACCTGATCGAGACGCCGGGCGCGAACCAGTCGACGCAGTTGCCGAAGTTGGCCCACGACGCCTTCCGGTCGCTCGAGTCCGTCGCGCTGATCGTCATCGCCTCGGTGACGCGAGCCGGCGAGGAGTTGCAAGCGTTCTGGGCGATGCCCAGGGCGTTGCCGTTCCCCGCGGCGATCGCGTAGCTGACGCCGTCGGCGATGGAGTTGCGCACGGCGGTGTCGAGCGCCGAGCTGGCGCCTCCGCCGAGGCTCATGTTCGCCACGGCGGGCTGGCCGGCCTGGTGGTTGCCCGTCACCCAGTTGACGCCTGCGATGACGCCCGAGTTCGTCCCGCTGCCGCTGCAGTTGAGGACGCGGACGCCGATGAGGGTGACGCCCTTGGCGACGCCGTAGGTCGATCCGCCTACCGTGCCGGCCACATGCGTGCCGTGACCGTGGCAGTCGTCGGCGCTGCCGCCGTTGACGGCGTCGAAGCCGGTCGACGCGCGACCGCCGAACTGGGAGTGCGAGAAGCGGATCCCGGTGTCGATGACGTAGGCGCGGACGCCGGCGCCGGTGTTGAAGTACGTGAACGTGGTGCTGAGGGGCCGTGCGCGCTGGTCGATCCGGTCGAGGCCCCACGGCGCGTTCGTCTGCGTCGTGGAGAGCGTGACCGTGCGATCCGCCTCGACGAACGCGACCCGCGGGTCGGCGCGGACGGCGGCGAGCTGAGCGGGTGTCAGACGGGCTGCGTACCCCTTGAGCGCGGCGCCGTAGACGGCAAGGATGCGCGCGCCTGCGGAGCGAGCGTGCGCGTTGGCCACCACGGCCGAGCGCGTGTCCGACTTGAGCACGACGATGTACTGACCCGGGACGATACGGGCCTGTGCGCCTCCGGCCACGGCGAGAGCAACGCCGAGCACGGCGGCGACGAGCAAGAGCCTGCGCATGGATTCCTCCTGGGCGAAGGGACGAACGGCGCCAGGAGCTTACCCCCGATCCGCTTGTGCCGAATCGCGCAGGAGGGGTTGAACGGATGGTGCTAGTCGAGCTCGAGCCCGAGGCTCGGCAGGCGCTTGAGGACAAGCCGGTTGAAGACGGCTTCGTACTCCTCCGCGGCGTCCGTGTCGAGCGTCCTCGCGTAGCCGTCGCGGTATTCCAGAAGCGCATCCCTGGCGGTGTCCACGCGGTCGACGTAGTCGCCGTAGAGCTCCTCGGCGTCGTCGCGCGGAGCGCGGTTGTAGGCGTCGAGCGCGGCCTGGCAGTCGCGCAGAAGGTCGCCATTTTCGGCCGCGAAAAGCTCGAGCTGGCGCCCGGCCAGTTCGACGAAGCGCCCAGGCATCGCTCACTAGACTAGAGCGCGAGTGCGTCTCCTCGTTCGCAGCTGGAACCTCTACCACGGGAGGACGCACCCGCCGACCTCGAAGCTGCACCTGGAGCAGATGGTGCGCCTCGTCACCGCGGACGCCCCGGACATCGTCGCGCTGCAGGAGGTGCCGTTGTGGGCCGTACGGCGGCTAGAGGCCTGGAGCGGCATGCAGGCCGCGTGGGCGATGACGATGCCGGCCTTGCTCGGGCCGCTCGCACGTCACATCACGAACGCCGACCCGCCGCGGTTCCGCTCCAGCCTGACCGGACAGGCAAACGTCCTGCTCGTGAACCCGCATTTCGAGACCGGGCGGCACCGCCGGATCGTGCTCAACCCGGAGCTCTCGCGCGCCGACCAGCTCCTGGGCTCGCACCGGCGGATCTGCCACTCCCTCGAGGTGGACGCCGGGCCCGAGCGCCTGCTCGCCGCGAACCTGCACGCGTCGAACGACCCCGACCCACAGCTCGTCGCCGTGGAGATCGACCGCGCCGCGTCGTTCCTCTCCGGCATCGAGCCCGTCGTGCTCTGTGGGGATTTCAACGTCAGGCGCCACGGCGTGCCGGGTTTCAGCGAGCCGATCGACGGCGTCGACCAGGTGCTCGTCCGCGGTTTCGAGCTCGAACGGGGGCCGGAGAGCTGGCCGGAGGAGCGACGGCGGACGAGCGGCGTCGTGCTCTCCGACCACGCCCCGGTCGAGGCGGTGATCGCATCGACCTCGTAGCGGTGCGCGCCGGCCTCCCGGTGCTCGACCGCTTCGCCTACCTGAACGCTGGGACGTTCGGGCCGCTCCCGCGCGCGACGGTGGAGGCGATGGAGGGCGTCCAGCGGCGCGAGCTCGAGGAGGGGCGCTCCAACCGCCCGTACTTCGAGCGCGCCCTCGCCGACCGCGAGCGCCTCCGAGAGGCCTTCGCCGGCCTCATCGGCGCCGGCAAAGGCTGCGTGGCGATGACGACGTCGACGACCGAGGGGTGCAACATCGCCATCGGGGGCCTGGGGATCGGGCCGGGCGACGAAGTGGTCACGACCGACTCGGAGCACCCGGGCCTGTTCGGCGGGCTCGTCGCCTCGGGGGCGACGCTGCGGATCGCGGACATCCGCGACCTGCCGGCCGCGGAGGTCCTGGCCGCCCTGGAGGAGCAGATCACGCCGCGGACGCGGCTCGTCGCGATCTCGCACGTCTCGTGGCTCACGGGCGTCGTCCTGCCGGTCGCCGAGCTCGCCGGGCGCGGGGTCCCGCTTCTCGTCGACGGCGCCCAGGCGGCCGGGACGATCCCCGTCGACGTCCGGCAGCTCGGCTGCGACTTCTACACGGTGTCGGCGCAGAAGTGGCTCCTCGGCCCTGCGGCCACGGGCGCGCTCTACGTCCACCCGGACTGCGTCGAGAACAGCCGCGTCGCGTTTCCGTCCTACTTCTCGTGGCAGCTGCCGAAGTACGAGCTGATCGAGGGCGCGGGCCGGTTCGAGGGGTCGTGGACGCCGGTCGCCTCGGTCGCCGGGATGCTCGCCTCCTTCGACTTCATGACGGAGGCCGGACAGGACCGGTTTACGCGCGCCCGTGAGGCCGCCGAGCGCCTGCGGCAGCTCCTGCTCGAGCGGGGCGCCGATGTGGTGACCGAGCCCGGGCAGGCCACGCTCGTCACGTGGCGCGCGGAAGAGCCCGAAGCGCTCGTCAGAAGCCTCGCCGAGGCAGGTGTCGTCGTGCGCGACCTGCCCGGCACCGGCTTCGTCCGCGCGTCCTGCGGGTTCTGGACGAACGAGGACGACCTCGAACGCCTCGTTCGAGGGCTTTAGCCCGGCCGCGACAGGGCCGAAGCGGTCCACATGCCGCACGTTCTCCGGGGTCTTCTCCTTACAGGGGCAGTGGTGCTGCTGGCCGGATGCGGCCTCGGGACCAGCGCGCCGCGCGAGGCTGCTCCCAAGCAGCCGGTCACCCGAGCGCAGCTGGCCGCCATGGTCCTCCCGAAGGCCGACCTCGGACCGTCGGCCAAAGGGCTGGCCGAGTACCGGCCCGCCGGGGAGATGACCAACGCGAGGTTCGCGTCGAACACGGTGGACCCCGAGGACACCGCGTCGTCGCTCCGCGCGAAGGGCCGCGTGCTCGGATTCGAGCGCACCTACATCCATCCGCGACTCGCCTCGCTGAGCGTGCGCAAGGGAACGCTGTCGCTCGGCACCGGCGTCGAGCTGCTCGACGACCCCGTGTACGCGGTGCAATACCTCCATGCGCGCCTGACCGACTACGAGCGCCTGAGAGGGCCGGTGCGGCCCGGGATCAAGCTCCGCAACGTGTCGTCGTTCGAGGTCGCCGGCATCGGCGACGAGGGGGGCGGCGTCCGCGCCACGGTCATCGTCCCGAGCCTGATCCGTGCCCAGGAGACGTCGGTCATGTTCCGGCGGGGGCGCGTCGTGGCCTACGTCAGTGTCGTTCGCGCCGACAAGGGCGACGCGCGCCAGGAGGCGATGAGGCTCGCCGTGGAGCTCGACCGCCGCATCCAGGCCGTGCTGGCGGGCGAGATCGACGTCAAGCCGGTCAAGCCGGACGGGCTGACCGTTGCGAATCGCGCTGCCAGGAAGAAGCTTCCCGAGATGACGATGGCCGCCGAGGACGTCGCCGCCGACGCGAGGGTGTACGAGGAGGGCAGGGTGGACGGCGACGGCTACTCCGCATACCAGCGCGTCTTCCGGGACGTGATGGTGGGCGGCTCGCATCTGGTCGCGCTGCGGGCCGAGACGCAGCTTTACGACACCCCGGCGAGCGCGGTTCTCGGAATGAAGTTTGTCGACAGGCCCGGCGGACGTCAGGTCTACGCGCAGGGCGTCGTCCAGAGCTTCGCCGAGGAGACGAGCGTCCGCCCGACGAAGATCCGCGTCAGCCCGCTGCGAAACCCGGGCCGCGGCATGAAGGGGATCGCCGTCACGTTCGAGCTCGTCGGCGCGAAGTTCCGGATGGCGTCGATCTTCATGCGCTCGGGCAGGTTCGTACAGTCCGTGACGGGCATCTGCCGCGTCGAGGCGTTCGACCCAGGCGACCTGAAGCCGCTGGCCCAGCGCGTCCAGGTCCGCCTGCTGGCAGCCTAGCCGTCGCCATCGAGCAGAAGCTCGACGACGACCACATCCCGCCAGACGCCGTCGAGCCGCGCGTGGCGCCGATAGACGCCGACCTCGCGGAAGCCGAGCGAGCGGCAGAGCGCGAGGCTCGCCTCGTTCTCCGGGAAGATCCGGCTGACGAGCTTCCAGAAGCCGCGGGCGCGGGCCTCCGCGGCCAGCGCCTCCATGGCCACGCGCCCGGCGCCACGGCCGCGAGCCTCGCCCGCGACGTAGACGGAGAAGTCACCGACGCCCCGATAGACGTCGCGGTGAGCCCTGTAGGGAGGCGCCGAGGCCCAGGCGAGAACGGTGCCGCCGTCATCCTCGACGACAACGAGCGGGAAGCCCTCGTCGAGCCAGGCTTGGACGTCCGCCGCCGTCCGCTCGCGCGTCTCGAAGGTGGCCAGCCGGCCGGCGATGCCCTGGTTGTAGATCCGGGCGATCGCCTCGGCGTCCTCCGGCCGCGGCGGTCGGGTGCGCAGGGGCACGGCGGCTAGGCGGCTTCAGTCCGCAGGCCCAGCTGACCCGCGATCGGGCGCATCGCCGTGACGACGTTGCGGATGTGGTCGTCGAGCTCGAGCCCGATCAGGTCCGCGCCGGCGTAGACCTCGTCGCGGTGGACGCCCGCCGCGAACGACGGCTGCTTGAGCTTCTTCTTCACGGACTTCGGCTCGAGGGTCTCGATCCCGTCGGGCCGCACGAGGCCGCACGCGTGCACGAAGCCGGCCAGCTCGTCGCAGGCGAACAGCGTCTTCTTGAGCGGCGTGTCGCGCGGGATGTCGAGATGCTCGGCGTGCGAGAGCACCGCCTCGATCACGTCGTCCGGCCAGCCTTCCTCGCGGAGGATGGGCGCGCCGTCCTGGGGATGCTGGTCGAGGGTGGGGTGCATCTCGTAGTCGAAGTCGTGCAGGAGCGCGACCGCGCTCCAGAGCTCCTCGTCCTCGCCCTGCTCGCGCGCGTAGTAGGCGACGCAGGCCTCGACCGCGAGCGCGTGACGGAGGAGCGCCTCGCTCTTCGTGTGGCGGGTGAGCGTCTCCCAGGCCCGTTCGCGGGTGACCTCCATAGGGCCGTTTAGGATAGCCTCGTCCGTCGCTCCGGACGTCCAAGCAACGCTGATCCGTGCCCGAGACCCTTGTCGCAGACAGGCTGATGGAGTCCTTCGTCATCGACGGGCGCCGCCCGCTGCGCGGAAGCGTGCGCGCGGCCGGGAACAAGAACGCTGCGCTCCCCATCGTCGCCGCGACGCTCCTGACCGAGGAGCCCGTGACGCTGACGAACATCCCGGCGATCAAGGACGTGGAAACGATGCTCGACCTGGTCGCCGATCTCGGCGTCGAGGTCGATCGCCAGGGCGGCGGCCGCGTGCGCATCGTCGCCGAGGACGTGCTCAAGCACGAGCTCGACGCCGAGCTCTGCACGCGGATCCGCGCCTCGATCCTCCTCGCGGGGCCGCTGCTCGCGCGCTGGGGCGAGGCGATCGTCCCGCCGCCGGGCGGAGACGTCATCGGCAGGCGCAGGCTCGACACCCACATTCACGCCTTCGCCCGTCTCGGCGCCGAGATCGAAGCCGACCGCAAGCTGCACATGACGGCCAACGGGCTCGTCGGCGCCCGCATCTTCCTCGACGAGGCGTCCGTGACCGGCACGGAGAACGCAGTCATGGCGGCCGTGCTCGCCGAGGGGGAGACGACGATCACCAACGCCGCTTGCGAGCCTCACGTCCAGGACCTCTGCAACTTCCTCGTCGCGCTCGGCGCGCGCATCGAGGGCATCGGGTCGAACGTCCTCCACGTGCGCGGCGTCGACCGGCTCGGCGGCGGCGAGTGGCGCATCTGCCCCGACCACATCGAGGTGGCGAGCTTCGTCGGCCTCGGCGCCGTGACCGAGGGCGAGATCGTCATCGAGGACGTCGTCCACGAGCACCTCGCCGGCGTCTGGCACGGCTTCGCGCGGCTGGGCATCGAGTGCCACGCGGAAGGGTCGTCGGTGCGCGTCCCGGGGGGCCAGGAGCTCGTGATCCAGGACGACCTCGGCGCCCAGATCCCCAAGATCGAAGACGGCCCGTGGCCGGCCTTCCCGGCCGACCTGACCTCCATCGCCCTCGCGGTCGCGACGCAGGCGACGGGCACGGTGCTGATCTTCGAGAAGATGTTCGAGAACCGGCTCTTCTTCGTGGACAAGCTCGTCAACATGGGGGCGCGGATCATCCTCTGCGACCCGCATCGCGCCGTCGTCAGCGGCCCGGCCCGCCTCTACGGGGAGCGCATGGAGAGCCCCGACATCCGCGCGGGCATGGCGATGCTGATCGCGAGCCTGTGCGCGGAAGGCCGCTCGACGATCGGGAACATCGGGCAGATCGACAGGGGCTACGAGCGGATCGACGAGCGCCTGCGGGCGCTCGGTGCCAGCATCGAACGGGTGGAGGGATAGGCATGGACAAGCAGGCCGTACGCACCGACAGGGCGCCGGCGCCCTTCCAGGGAGCGCCCTACTCGCAGGGCATCGTCGCGGGCGACCTCGTGTTCGTCTCCGGGCAGCTGGGCATCGACCCGGAGGCCGGCCAGGTCGTCGAGGGCGGGATCGTCGAGCAGACCCAGCAGGTCATGAAGAACCTCTCGGCGATCCTCGAGGAGGCCGGGTCCAGCCTCGACAAGATCCTGATGACGTCGATCTTCCTCATCGAGCTGGACGACTTCCAGCCGATGAACGAGGTCTACGCGAGCCACCTGAGCGAGCCGTATCCGGCCCGCGCCACGGTCGAGATCGCGGCGCTGCCCTCGGGCTGCCGCGTCGAGATCGCAGTCGTCGCCGGGCGTTAGAGGGATTGGCGGAAGGATGCTCGCCGTCGGGACGTGATGGTCGTTCCGAGGCAAGGACGCAGGGAGCGTTCGTAGCTGGAGGCTACGGGCGACTGAGGACGCGGCATCGGGGCGAGCAG
>Ga0193741_1000387_pt1 | contig 12896 bp, 11 predicted proteins | sample L2s2metaG_FD_143059 | JGI IMG/M metagenome (GOLD analysis project Ga0193741, IMG submission 143059) | Soil microbial communities from a riparian zone of the East river system, Colorado, United States - L2s2 | ecosystem: Environmental > Terrestrial > Soil > Riparian zone | place: USA: East River...
CGCCGCCGAGCGGCACACGACCCAGTACTTCGAGATGTTTTGCAACCGCGGGATCTACCACGAGGGCTGGACTGCGGTGACCCGCCATTCCACTCCCTGGGTGATCGCTGAGCTGCCTCCGTTCACCGACGACGTCTGGGAGCTCTACGACACCAACTCGGACTGGAGCCAGGCCCATGACTTGGCTGCGAAGCTGCCGGAAAAGCTCGCCGAGCTCAAGCAGCTGTGGCACGACGAAGCGGCGAAGTACAACGTGCTGCCCCTCGACGACCGGCGCATCGAGCGCTTCAACCCCGACCTCGCCGGGCGGCCTCAGCTCGTGCGGGGGAGCTCGCAGCTCTTGTTCGGCGGCATGGGCCGCCTCTCCGAGAACTCGGTGATCAACATCAAGAACAAGTCGCACTCGGTGACGGCCCAGCTGCAGATTCCGGACGGTGGAGTCGAAGGTGTGATCATCGCCCAGGGCGGCGCCTTTGCCGGCTGGAGTCTGTACGTGAAGGGCGGCAAGCCGAAGTACGTCTACAACTTCTTGGGCCTGCAGCTCTTCACCGTCGAGGGCAATTCGGAGATTCCGGCCGGCGAGCGCCAGGTGCGGATGGAGTTCGCGTACGACGGCAGCGGGCTGGCAAAAGGCGGGACGGTCACGCTCTATGTCGACGGCAATGCGGTCGGAGGCGGCCGCGTGGAGGCGACCCTGCCGATGGTCTTCTCCGCCGACGAGACGTGTGACCTCGGCTCGGACACCGCCTCGCCGGTAACGCCCGACTACCCTGAGACCAGCCGCTTCACCGGCGAGATCGAGTGGGTCCAGATCGACATCGACGCGGCCTCGGAGGACGTCGATCACCTGATCGCCCCGGAGGAGCGCCTGCAGCTCGCGATGGCCCGCCAGTAGCGTGGCCGACTCCTGCTGCGCGCCGTCGAGCGGTCGGTCGGTGGAGGCCCGGCCGCGGGTGGAGATCGCTCGAGGCGGCGGTACCGCACGTGATCTTCTGCCACTCGACGGTGGCGTGTTCGCGATGGGCAGCGACGATCGCTGGGCGTATCCCGACGACGAAGAGGGTCCGGTCAGCGAGGTAGCGGTGTCCGCCTTCTCGATCGGCGCCTGCGCGGTCTCGAACGAGGATTTCTCCAGCTTCGTGGAGGAGACGGGGTACGTCACGGACGCGGAGCGGTTCGGGTGGTCGTTCGTCTTCGCAGGTCGGCTCCCGGACGACTTCCCGCCGACGGAAGGGGTCGTGCACGCGCCGTGGTGGCGCAAGGTCGAAGGGGCAGCCTGGCGACGTCCAGAGGGGCCGCACTCTTCGATCGCGGAGCGACTCGACCACCCCGTCGTGCACGTCTCCTGGGACGACGCGAGCGCTTACTGCGCCTGGTGCGGTACGAGGCTTCCCCACGAGGCGGAGTGGGAGTTCGCCGCGCGCGGCGGGTTGGCCGGCAAGGCCTTCCCCTGGGGTGACGAGCTCGAGCCCGACGGTGAGCACAGGATGAACGTCTGGCAAGGCGAGTTCCCCGGGCGCAACACGGGTGCGGACGGCTTCCTGGGGACGGCTCCGGTCGGCTCCTTCTCTCCCAACGGGTACGGCATTCACAACATGACCGGCAACGTGTGGGAGTGGACCGGGGACTGGTTCCATCCGACGTTTCGAGAGCGCGACAGGAGTAGGGATCCCGCCGGGCCGCCAAACGGAACGAGCAGGGTGCAAAAGGGTGGCTCCTACCTCTGTCACCACTCCTACTGCCGGCGCTACCGCGTCGCGGCGCGGCAGGGCTCGACCCCCGACTCCTCGACCGGGAACGTTGGCTTCCGCTGCGCCCGCGACGGCTGAACCCTGGGCGACCCGCTCACTCTTCGCAACCTCAGCTGCTGAAACCAAGACGGCGTCCCCAGGCGTCATCCTTCACTCAGAGCTGTCCCGGATCGTGCAAGCATCGGGCTTCCGCGGCGATGTCACCGTGTTCTCCTAAATGCAACGGCGGAGGGCAATTCTGGCTCGGGACCTGCATTTAGGCGGAACACGGCGGAACGCGTGTACACGTTCGAGGCGGCTCATCACCCGGAGGTCGCCGGTTCATATCCTGCCCCCCGCTACCCTGGAAAGGCCCTGGAAACAGGGCCTTTCCTCTGCTCATGACAGCTCTGGCCTGTCGCGGACGGCGATGACGTTGAAGGCCGGGACCGGTCGCTGGAACCCTTTGAGCGTGAACTCGCCGACCGGCTCCACTTCGACGTCGTCTTCGATCTCCGCGTACAGGCGCTGCGAGATCAGGATCTGGCCCGCGGTCGCTTCATCGGCGAGGCGCGAAGCGAGATTCGTCACCGCTCCGATCGCCGCGTAGTCGGAGCGACCGTCGAAACCAACTTCCCCGCAGGTCGCATAGCCGAGCGCAATGCCGGCGCCGAAGTCGAGGTCGTACCCGCGCTTGTGCCAGAGGGCCGTCAGCTCGACCATCTCTTCCCGGAGCGCACAGCCCAGACGAACCGCCCGCAACGCGGGATCGGGCACCTCGATCGGATCGTTGAAGAAGAGCTGGACGCCGTCGCCCTCGATGAAGCCGACCGTCGCATCGAACCGGGCGACGAGACCGCCGATCGTGCCGTGGAACTCTCCGAGCACGCGCATCAGCTCCTCGGGCTCGACGGCATCGACGAAGTTCGTCCAGCCGCGCAGGTCGGCGAAGAACATCGCGACCTGCCGGCGGTGGCTGCTCAGGATCGACTCGTCGCCCGAGGAGACGATCGCGTCCGCGAGCTGGGGCGAGAGAAACCGTCGCAGCCGCTGCAGTCGATCGAGCTCCTCGAGCTGCGTCTGCACGCGCTCCTCGAGCGTCCGGTTCAGATCGAGCAGCTCTGCGGCCTGAGTCTTGATCGTGTCGTGGTAGCGCTTGATCCGGAGCAGCGACCGGATGCGGGTGAGCAGCTCGTCGCGGTTGAAAGGCTTCGGGATGAAGTCGTCTGCGCCGGCCTCGATCGCCGTCGTCTTCTCGGACCCATCGCTCGCGGTGAGCATGATCACCGGCAACACCGCCGTCTCCTCTTGTTCGCGAAGCCGCCTACAGACGGCGTACCCGTCGGGCGGCGGCATCATCAGGTCGAGCAGCACGAGATCGGGCTTCGCCGAGATAGCGAGCTCGAGCGCAGCTTGGCCGTCGGTGGCCGAGACGATGTCGTAGCCGTGGGCTTCGAGCACAGCCTCGAGCAGGCGCACGTTCTCGGGAACGTCGTCGACCTGATGGATCCGCGCAGCGCGGTCGCTCATCGACCGCGTCCCTTGCAGTATCGCTCCACGGTGGCGACGAGATCCGCGATGTTCACAGGCTTCGAGAGGTAGCCGTCGAAGCCGGCGGCCAGGAATCGCTCACGGTCTCCCTCCATCGCCTGCGCGGTCAGGGCGAGCACCGGCACCGGTGCGGTCTGCTCGTTCGCCCGCAGCCGGTCAAGCGCCCTGACGCCGTCGATGTCCGGGAGTTGGATGTCCATGAGCACGAGATCGGGTCCACGCTCGATCACCAGCTCTACTGCGCGCTCGCCCGTCGTCGCCTCGAGGATGCGGTAGCCCGAAGCCTGGAGAACGTCCCGAAACAGCTTCATGCTCCGCTCGTTGTCCTCGACCACGAGGACCTGCTCGCCTGCCATGGTTACGTCGGCCTCGCAGGCAGCGTGAACACGAACGTGCTCCCCTCGCCAAGCTCGCTATCGACGCAGATCCGGCCGCCATGCAGCTCGACGAGGCGCTTCGAGAGCGCGAGCCCGAGGCCTGTCCCCTCGCGCTGTTCGACACCGGTCTCGGTCTGCTGAAACTCCTCGAAGATCCGCTCGTGATCCTGTGGGGCAATGCCCGGACCGGTGTCGGCCACTGACACCCTGACCTCGCCGTTCGCCTGCGCAGCGGTCACGTCGACGGTCCCCCCAGCAGGGGTGAACTTCACGGCGTTCGAGAGCAGGTTGAAGATCACCTGTCTGATCCGACGCTCGTCGCCCTCGACGACGTCGATGTCCGGATTCGCCGTGAGCGCGACCTGGACGCCGTCCTTCGTCGCCCGCTCGCGCACCATCACGACGCCTCGCTCGAGGGCCTCCTGCAGCGAGAATGGCCCGACCTCCAGCTCGACCTGCCCCGCTTCGACCTTGGACAGGTCGAGGACGTCGTTGATCAGTGAGAGCAGATGGTTGCCCGAGGAAATGATGTCGTCGAGATACTCCGCCTGCTTCTCGTTCACGTTGCCGAACATCTGCTCGCGCAGCACCTGCGAGAAGCCGATGATGGCGTTCAGCGGCGTCCGCAGCTCGTGCGACATGTTGGCGAGGAACTCCGACTTGTGCTTGCTCGCCCTCTCGAGCTCCCCGTAGAGACGGTTAAGTTCGTCGTTCATCCGGTTGACGTTGGAAGCCAGCGCGCCCAGCTCGTCACGGTTGGGAACATCTACGTGGCCGGAGAAGTCGCCGGACGCGATCGCGGCCAAGCGCGAGTCGATCCGCTGGATGGGCCCGATCAGCGACCACGAGAGGACGGCCCCAAGAACGAGCGCTACGACGATCGCGCCGACCGCAACGCCGACGAAGAGGTTCCGCTGGCTCGCGTAGGAGCTGGCGTTCTCTGCGATCAGCTCATCCGTCTTCGCAGTCGTGGCATTCGCGAGCTCCGTGGCAAGCTGCTTGAGCTCGACTGAGAGCTCCTCGACTTTGTGGCGGCGTGGCAATTGATCTTCGCCGGGAATCGCGGCGCGGTCGGAGTCGACCAACTCGCGCATCACCGTCGTGAGCCGATTGCTCGTGAGCCGGATCTTCTGAAGGACGCGCTCGTCTTCGGCAGGAGGCACGAATCCCAGCCCCTCGGGACGCGTCGCGGGCCCGATCCGCGCGAGTGCGCTCAGGACCGCCAGGTCGACGGCAACCGCGGATGCTTCACGACCGCGCGGTAAGCCCCTCGGCCAGACCGTGTAGAAGTCTCGCCCAGGGTTCTCCGCGAGTAGCAGGCGAATCTGTCGGGTGTCGCTCTGGAGCTTGCCGTAGGCTGCCGCTCTTTCCTGAAGCGCTCCGAGGGCCGCCACCCTGTCGTTCGACTGCGCGAGGACGCGCAACCCGAGCACGCCTACCGCCACGACCAGCACGGCAGTGCCCACAAAGGCGATGAGCAGCTTGGCGTGGACACTCGCCGGAAGGCGGCCGACCGCGCGGACGACGGGATTGTCACCCCTGCTCACAACGGCCTCCGCCGCTCAGGGCTCGCGGCTCCTCGCTCAGTCGCGGTATCCACTAAGGCTCAGGGCGTTGGCTCGGCGACCCCGACGACCATGTCGGTGATCAGCCACTTTCCATCGATCCGCGCGACCTCCTGATCTGCGGTCAAGTACACAACCACCGTGTCGCCCTTGGCGTCGATGTAATGACACTCGAAGTGCAGCGTGCCCCTATCGCCGTCGGCCGTGACACGAAGCTTGTACGAGGGAGTGTCGGAGATCCAGCGATTCGTCGGCCGGAACGCATCGGAATCGGTGAGCCAAAACCGTCTGATCCGATCCTTCCCCACCGCGGTCCGTCCAGGAATGGTGAGCGTCGCGTTCGGCGCGAAGAGGCTCATCATCAGGTCGATGTCCTTCTTCGACGTTGCCCGGTGGAACTTCTGCTGGAGTTGGCCTATGGCCCAGAAGTCCGCGTGTCGGATGGTCTCCTCGGAGACCGAGTCCCCAGTCGAGCCTGCACAGCCAGCGAGCAAGACGATAAGCGCCGCAAGTGCGCCTGGTCTGAAGAGTGTCCGCATCGCTCGTGAGCCTCCTTTCCGTCGGGGCTCGCCCCGCGCAACCGGCACGTGATGATGTTCACATGCTGGCCTTGATTCGTCTAGTGCTCTCGCGACCAACGTAGAAGAGGCGTCCTCAGGTGCCAACCGTGCCCGCTGGCGGATTCGGCGGGGTGCTAGCACACCTACGCACCCGCGATCAATGGTCGGTCGCCGCGCAGAAGCGGCGCACCTGATCCGAGAATTCGCTCACGCGGAAGGGCTTTTCGATGTAGCCGGCGAACCCGGCGGCAATGAGCCAGTCGCCGCCGCCCTGGAGCGGCTGCGCACTGAGCGCGACGGACCACGAGTGCGACGAGGTGCTGCTGCACGGACTGATGCAGCTCTCGCTCGATCAGACAGCGGTCGGCGTCGGCATCGAGGACGAGGTGCTTCAGGGACGCGTGCAGCTCCCTGATCTCGACGCCCAGCCGGTCGAGCTCCCGCCGCACGTCGACCTGCCGATCCTCCAAGTTGATCAACCTCGCAAAGCCTGACTGCCGGAAGTTGATCAACTTGGCTACGGCGACGTCAAGTAGCCCAGCATCCCGTTGTGATGGGAAGGCAGCCTCCCGCTCACTCGCCTGCGGCCACCGTAGTCCCGGCGGCAGCGACCTCCTAGCGTCGCTGGATCCAACCAGCGCTCATGGCGCGAGAGGAGGGATCATGAAACTTCGACAAGTACAGCGGACGAAGATGCCGCTGACGAAGCGAAAGACAAACGTTCTCCGGGTCGTGGCGATCGCCGCTGTGGCCTTCGCAGTCGCTGCGTCAGCAGGCACCGGTAATGCAGTGGCTGCACTGCCGCCCGGGAACACGGTCGCGCAGTGGAACCAGATCGCCGAGGGCACGGTCGTGGGCTCGGGCACCTTCCTGCCGGAGGGCTTCCTCTACATGGCCTATCCCTCGGCTGCCGTCTATGACGCCGTGGTCGCGATCGAGGGCGGCTTCGAGCCCTACGGTCCGCCAATCGACGCACCCGCGGGGGCCTCGGTCGATGCGGCGGTCGTCGAGGCCGCCTACCGGACGCTCTGGGCCTACTTCCCACCCGAAGCGTGCAACCCCGCCTCGCCGCCGGCGGCGTACGCGTTCTGCCTGGGGGTGCGTCCCCGCCTGGACGCGTTCTACGCGGAGGCGCTCGCGTCGATCCCCGACGGGCCCCCGAAGACGGACGGGCAGGCGGTAGGGCTGCAGGCTGCGAACGCCATCATCGCCCTCCGCAGCGGCGACGGACGGATGACCCCGATCGGTGTGACGTCATCGTTCCCGACCCTGCCGCCAGGCCCAGGCGTATGGCGCTTGACGCCGCCGTTCGCCGCGCCGCAGACGCCGTGGCTGGCGAACGTGCGCCCATTTGCGCTGCAGGGCGTGGACCAATACCTGCCCGACCCGCCACCATCCCTTCAGAGCAACGAGTGGGTCGAGGCCTTCAACCAGGTAAAGGCCTACGGTGCTGCGACCAGCAGCGCACGCAGCGACGAGGAGACCGCGATCGCGAGGTTCTGGTCGGCGAACACGGTCCGCCAGTACAACCGGGTCGGGCGCGATCTCACCGGCGCGGGTGCCAACCTGGTCGAGACAGCGCGGCTACTGGCGATGATCAACATCGTTGGCGCCGATGCTCAGATCGCCGGCATCCATGCGAAGTACCACTACCTGTTCTGGCGGCCGGTCACCGCGATCGACCCCACCGCCGTCACCGCAGACGGCTTCGGCCCCGTGCCGGGTTACGACGATGGCAACCCGGCGACCGTCGAGCAGACCGGCTGGAGGCCGCTTGTGACCACGCCCAACTTCGCCGAATATCCCGCCGCGCACGGCTACATCACCTCGGCGATCGCCAACGTGTTCAGCGCCTTCCTCGGCACCAACCAGATCGACCTCCACATCCACGGGTTCGACCCGGCCGGGCCGCCCGGGAACCTCAACGCGGTGCGGCACTTCGACATGCCAAACGACCTCCGCAGCGAGATCATCGACGCCCGACTGTGGGCGGGACTGCACTACCACTTCTCCAGCGTCGCCGGGGTCGTCCTCGGCCGCCGCGTCGCGGAGTACGACCTTAGGCACGCCTTCCAGCCCATCGACTAGCACTCGCCAATGCCTCGGCCGGGGGGAGCGCGGCTTCCCGGCCGAGGCATGCGAGCCGCTCGCCGTCGAAGCGATGGACCCCAAACGATATCTTCCGCGACCTGAACCGAGGGCGCCGCAGGCCGCGCTCGACCAGCCGCCGACCTGAACCGACCCTGGCCACTCGACGCGCTCCTTCGCGCAGGTGTGCCTGGCTTGGCCGACCGCCTTGAGCACGCAGCACTAGCCTGGCGCCCGTATTCGCCTCGAGCCCAGACGAAGGAAGACGGCGCGATGCGCCCGTTGATGTCATGACCCCGCCGGAGTCGCGCTGCCTGAACCGACGCTGCCGAGGAGCCGTCAATGCCGGGCGCCGAGCCATCGCGCGAGGACACGCCGGAAAATCGCCTTTGCAGGCATTTTCTCCTTCGGCAGCCGCCAAACGTGCTGCCCGTTTGCTGCCCGAGCGCTCGCCTGCTTCCCAGGCCGCTGCGGATGAATTAGCGGGTAACGATGTTCACACCTCAGGCGTTCGCAGGCCTGCAGTAGCTCCGCACCTGCTCCGGAAACTCACTCACCTCGATCGGTTTCTCGAGATAGCCGACGAAACCGGCCTCGAGCAGCCGCTCGCGATCGCCGACGTAGGGCCGCGCGCTGTGAGCGACCACCGGTATCTGCATCGTCCGCGCTTCCTTCCGCAGCTCGCGCGCAACCTCCGTGCCATGCATGTCCGGGAGCTCGATGTCCAGCAGGATCACGTCGGGCATCCGCTCGGCGGCGAGGGCGATGGCGGCGCCCCCACTCTCCGCCTCGATCGTTCGGAGCCCGTCGGCGCGGAGCACCTCCCGTGCGAGCCTTCGGTTCTTCTCGTTGTCGTCGACGATGAGGACTAGCGGGACGCGGCCACTTGGAGGAGAAGAGGTCATCGTCCTATCCTCACCACGTGCCGATCAGGATCGTGCTCGCCGAGGACCAGTACCTCGTCCGCGAGGGCCTGCGGCGCCTGCTCGAGACTCGAGAGGACTTCGAGGTCGCCGCGGCGTGCACCGACCTCGACTCGCTGCTCGCGGCGGTGGAGTCGGAGCAGCCCGACGTGGTCGTCACGGACATCCGCATGCCTCCGGGGAACACGGACGAAGGCATCCAGGCTGCGACCCGGCTGCGGGAGACGAGCCCCGAGGTCGGCGTCGTCGTGCTCAGCCAGTACGCCGTCCCGAAGTACGTGCTCACGCTCCTCGAGGGGGGCAGCGAGCGTCGTGCCTACCTCCTGAAGGAGCGTGTGAACGATCTCGACCAGCTCGCTGCCGCGATCCAGGCCGTGGCGGACGGTGGCTCCGTCTTCGACCCGAAAGTGGTGGAGGCCCTCGTGGCGGAGAATGCCCGGAGCGAGGAGTCGCCGCTCAACGAGCTGACCGCGCGCGAACGAGATGTCCTGCGTGAGATGGCCGAGGGCAAGAACAACGCGGCGATCGCGGAGGCCCTCGTCTTGACCGAGCGGTCCGTCGAGAAGGTGATCCACTCGATCTTCCTCAAGCTCGGGCTGCGGTGGGAGACGGCCGTCCACAAGCGCGTCAAGGCCGTCGTCCTCTACCTCGCGGAGAGTGACTAGCGTCACGAGAGCGGCAGCGAGCCGGAGACGCGAACGCGGCCGCCGGGCTCCGCACTGATCGTCAGCCGGCCGCCGAGCGCCTCGACACGGTCGCGCAACGCGCCCGGATCTGCATCGGAGTCGGCAGCCTGTCCCGCGATCTCGAAGGCGAGGCCTTGCCCGCGCTCGCGGAGATCGATCGTCACCGGACATTCGCCACCTCCCCGCGCGAGCATCGAGAGCCAGCACAGGTAGACCGTCATCCCGACCTCCGGGGGGCACTCCAGGCCCTCGGCGACGTCTACCGAGGCGGCGACGTCTGCATTGACCGCAGCCGCGCGCAGTAGGGCCGCCATGCCTCCACCCTCGAGGGTTGCCGGGTAGATGCGCTGCGCGAGAAGTGCAGTCTCCTCGAGCGCCTGCTGCACGTCACGGCTCAGCTCGTCGAGCAGCGCCTTGAGGGCCGTGGGCTCGGAGCCCGCCGCTTGCTTTGCGAGCTGCAGGGAGACCGCCAGCGCGACCAGGTGCTGGTGAACGCCGTCGTGGAGCTCGCGCTCGATCGCGCGGCGGTCGGCATCGGCCGCCGAGACGAGCCGCCTCAGAGCATCTTGCGAGACCTGTCCAGCTTCCAGATCGACCGCCCTCCTAGGCCTGACTGCGGCAAGTTGTCCGTCATCGCCGAGACGGCGTCAAGTGGACCAGCACCGTCCGGAGTGGGAAGGCAGCCTCCCGCGCACTGGCCTGCCGCCACCGTAGGCGCCGCAGCCGCGTCTTTCCAGCGTCCTAGTGCCTCGTGTCCGTCTGATGCAGTGCCAGGCGATTCGAGACGAGGCAGCGGAGAACCATCCCATCGAGAGAGGAGTAGAACGATGATCAGAGGACGCAGGCGGAACAAGAGGGCCATGCTCATCCTCGGGACCGTGCTCCTGATGCTTGCGGCCGCCTTCGCGGTCAATGTCATTCCGGCGGTGGCGGGGGACCCGCCGCCGCCGATCGCAGCCGAGCCGCTCACCCCACGCTCGGTCTTCCCCGACGACGTCAACATGAAGTTCAAGCTCAAGCTGCACGGCGGACGCACGGTGGTGGTCAAAGTCAACGACCCGTCGCGCACGCTCGACGTGAAGTACACGGTGCAGCCGGGCGCCCAGTTCCCCTGGCATAGCCACCGCGGGCCCGTGATCGTGACCCTCGTGTCCGGCTCACTCGCGTACATCCCTGCGGACACGTGCCACGAGCGGACGTACCTGGGAGGACAGTCATTCGTCGACCCGGGCCACGGTCACGTCCACAGCGCGATCAACCGCGGGACCGAGCCGACGGTGTTCATCGCCACGTTCTTCGAGGCACCAGCTGAAGGGCCGCTGCTGATCCCTGCGGACCCTGCCTGCGGATAGGCAGTCATTCCCGCGACGGGCTGGTGGGCAAAGCAGTCCACCAGCCCGCAGCGCTGTTTCCGCGGTCTGCGTCGCGTCCGGCTCACGTCGAGGGCGAGGTCCGCACCGCCGGCTGGCGCTTGATCGTTAGGCAAGGGACGGTGTTTGGGGTCTAGGAAGCGAGCGCCAGGGTCACCGCCTCCGCGATCGTCAGCGTACGGCCATGCTCCCATGCCTCGGCAAAGGCGGCCTCGTTGAGCCTCTTGCGGATAGTCGTGACCGTGTCTTCGCTCAGCTCCTCGACGTATGAGCGTCTGCCGCCGATCTGGTCGCCGAGGGCCTCGAGGCTCGAGAGGAGGCGCGTGGCTGTCACGGCTTTGCCCTCGCGGGCCAGCACGGCGGCGAAGCCGCACAGGTCGACCGCAGTGTCGAGGAGGTCGCCGAGCCCGTCGTGGATGCGAAGGCTCGCTCTCAGCATCGTGTCCGCGTCCTCGAGCCGTCCTTCCTCGAGGGCGATCATCCCCAGCGCACCGAGCGTGCTCGCCTCCATACGATCGTTGCTCGTCGCGCGCGCCCGGCGGAGATTGTCCTCGTAAAGGGTCCGAGCCCCTTGTCGGTCGCCGAGTCTCTCGTACGTTCCGGCAAGGTTGCGGCTCACCAGCACGGCGGAGTGCTCGTCGCCGAGCTCGCGGAAGACTCCGACGCTCTCCTCGTAGAGCGGTTGGGCACGCGCGGGGTCGCCTCCGACCTGGAAGGCGCAGCCGAGCATGAAGCTGGAGTAGGCCGCCCCCCACGTATCTCCGAGCGTGCGATGGAGCGCCAGCGCTTCCTCGGCACGGAGCCTCGCCGTCGCGGTATCACCGGTGTTGACCGCCATGACGGCCGCTCCGTTGAGCGCCTTGGCCCGGGCCGCGGTCGGACGATCGTCGGTGCGCAGCACACGCTCGAGACGACGCCGGCCTTCCGCCAGGTGGCCTCCCAGGTACCAGAAGCGCCACAGTGCCGCCACCAAGCGCAGCGCAAGCTCTCGCTCGCAAAGCGTCTCGAGACGATCCAGGGCCGCCCGGAGGTTGTCGTGCTCGCGCTCGAGCCTGTCGAGCCACTCTCCGGGGCTCCCGCGCAGGTTCGGCTCTGCCTCCTCCGCGAGTGCGAGGAAGTGCCGGCCGTGCGCCCGCCGCAGGCTCTCGGCCTCGTTCGATTCTTCAAGTCGCTCAACCGCGTACTCGCGGATCGTCTCGAGCATCGTGAACCTCGGCTCTTCGGCCCCCTCCACACCCGCGAGGCCGTTGTCGGTCAATGACGCAAGCCCGTCGACAACGTCGAGGTCGTTGCCGCAGACGCTCTCCGCGGCCCGGAGCGTGAAACCGCCGGCGAACACGGCGAGCCGCGCGAACAGGAGCTGCTCCGGCGGCTCGAGCAGGTCGTAGCTCCAGTCGATCGTCGCGCGAAGGGTGCGCTGGCGCTCGGGTGCGTCGCGCGCCCCGCCCTTCAGGAGCCTCAGACGATCGTCGAGCCGTTGGAGCATCTCCGCCGGGGGAACCACACCGACCCTCGTGGCCGCCAGCTCGATAGCCAGGGGCAGTCCCTCGAGGGCGTTGCAGATCTCGGCGACCGGTCGTGCGTTCGCGGTCGTGACGGCGAACTCCGGCCGGGCCGACCGTGCGCGCGACGCGAACAGAGCAACCGAGTCGCACCGGAGGAGCCGTTCGACGTCGTCGGAGCCGATTGGTGTCTCGAGCGGGGAGACCGGGTACACGCGCTCTCCGACGAGATGGAGCGGCGCACGGCTCGTCACCAGGATCCGCGATGCCGGCGCCGCTGCGGAGATGTCGGCGACCGAGGGTGCGGCCTGGATCAGATGCTCGAAGTTGTCGAGCACGAGGAGGAGCTGCCGGTCGCGCAGATGTCGGCGGAGAGCCGCTGCCGGAGTTCCTCCACCCGAGTCGAGAACGCCAAGGGCCCGCGCGACGGTCGACAGGACGAGCTCTGGATCCGTCAGCGGCGCGAGCGTGACGAAGAAGACGCCGTTCTCGAAGTCGTCCAGCAGCTCCGCGGCAACGTGAACCCCGAGCCGCGTCTTCCCCG
>Ga0193741_1000388_pt1 | contig 12894 bp, 25 predicted proteins | sample L2s2metaG_FD_143059 | JGI IMG/M metagenome (GOLD analysis project Ga0193741, IMG submission 143059) | Soil microbial communities from a riparian zone of the East river system, Colorado, United States - L2s2 | ecosystem: Environmental > Terrestrial > Soil > Riparian zone | place: USA: East River...
CCCACGGCTACATCGCGCACCTACATCGCGACGCCGATGACCACTTCACCGAGGACGGCGAGCCGTACCACGACAACTGCGACACCTGCCGCGAGCGGCGGTTGCTTCGTCTCATCGAAGCTGCCCTCGCTGCTTCTTCCCGCGAACCCGACATGCGCACCGAGGAAGAAAAGGCGCTCGCCCGGTTAGCGTACAGGTCGGCTCCGTGGCCTCCTGGCGAATCTGACACACAGGAGTGGCCCGAGGGTGGCCTGCCCCACGGCGAGCACCCGTACGACTACCACGGCGTATCTGTTCCGTGCGGGCATCCCCTCGATCCTGTCGCTTTCAAGGTGTCCGCCGGATGGGTCTGCCACTGCGGGCGGTCGCTCAACGACGTGACCCCGATCTCTGACGGCAAGAAGGAAGGCGCTCCCGGCCCCATCGTTCCGTGTGACAAGTGCGGCTGCCACGTCGCTCTCCCCGCTGAGGAGCCGGATGATGGCTGAGTCCAGCGATACTCTCGACGCACGAGAACGGCAGGCGAAGGCCACCCGAAGTCTCGCCAACGCCCAGCAGAACACCGCGCAGGCTACGGCGAGAAGGGCGGCAGCAGAAGAACGTAGCGCCCAGGCTCTTGAGCGGATCGCCACTGCGCTCGAACGTCTGGCCGCTCTCCCCGCTGACGCGCAGGAGGAGGCCGATCGCCGATGACGTCCCAGCTCGAGAAGGACCTCACCACGATTCGGCACGTGATCGACTACCCGAACAAGCGCGAGTTCTACACTCCCGAGGTCTACGAGGCGCTCGACCGGCTCGCGAAGCTCGCCCGCACCGGCGTGATCCTCGAAGACTCGGTGGCCGGAGACGGCCTCGACGGGTTCAAGGCGCTCCCGGAGCACCAGCGACAGCATCTCAACTCGGCGATCGTGAAGATCCGGATGATCCCGGCCGGGAGGCAGACGATCGAGCTCTACACCCACGAGGCTGAGGCGCTCTATGCGGAGATGTGCCGAACGGCAAACTACGCCGCTCTGCTCGGCCACCCGTCCCCGGCAGAGGTCGCCGGGATCTTCACCCGTGAGGAGTGCGAGGCCATGGCCGAGGCTCGCTACGGGAAGGACCACTAGCTGTGGTCTGGTGGGCCCTGCTCGCGTTCGGAATCGGGATCATCCCCATCCGGCCGATCGCCGGCACCGTCATCGCCGTCTTCGTCGTCGTCTGCGTCGTCGTAGGCGGGACGCGAGAGTTCCGGGATCCGACACCTGACGCCTACATGGAAACCGACGACATCGACAAGGAGGACCGATGTTGAAGTCCAAAGCTCGAAGGCTCGCGCTCTATCTCGGCGCGTGCGAGCTCGCAATCGCCGAAGATGCCCGTGCCTCCGTGACCTCGGAGGGGCTCTCTGATCTCACCGGCATCAACGCGACGCAGATCCGGCGGGATCTCTCGGCGTTCGGCAAGCTCGGCAAGCGCGGCGTCGGCTACCGCGCCGAGCCGCTCGCCAAGTCACTCGCCCAGCAGCTCGACGACTCCGCCGACCTGGTCCACGGGATCCGGTTCCAGGCTGAGGTCGATGTCACGCTCCTGCAAAGCGCGGCCGCAGTCCTGTGACCGTCCGCGAGCTCGCCAACGAGCTTCTCGACCTGCAGGTCTGGCAGGGAGTCGTGTTCCTGGTCGTCTTCGCGTTCGTCAGCGGTTTCGCCGCGAGAATGGCCGACGAGACGTACGGTGCGCTTAGGCGCCGGCGCAAGCACCGGAAGCTCGAGCACAATTCCGAAGGAGGCAAGGAAGAGGCATGATCCAGAAAATCATCTTCACTGTGCTCGCTAGCGATACCGGCTTCGGCTGGGTCATGTTCACCATCGGCATGACCTTCGGCTTCATCGCGGGAACGCAACTGTGATCGAGCTGGCCCGATGAGCGACGAGCGCACCGTGGAGAACCTTCTGCGTGACGAGCGCACGTCGCTCGCCCTCGCCCAGCCGTTCCGGACGGATCCTGCCTCGAACATCGCCTGGCGCTGCCACCCCGTCCTCACGAGAGCCCGACAGCGGGCGCAGCGAGACTGGAGGGAGAGCGATGAGCGGCGCTTCGGTTGAGCTCGAGCGAGGCGCCCGGACGAGGGCGGGGATCGAGGAGGGCTCGCCCACCGATCGCATCTGCCACCTGCTCACGGAGCAGAGCGGCCAGCTGCGGGCGATCTGCGGCAAGCCTCCGAACGGGATCCGCATCGCCGACGTCCCTGACGATCCGGCCAAGACCCCCTGCTCGGTCTGCGGGCGCTCGCGCTGTTCGCGCTGCGCTCTGGAATACTCGACATCGTGAGGCCCGGAGGCTGGACGATCATCGAGGGCAAGAAGCGGGTGCTCTGCGGCGTCTGCGACGAGCACTTCCTGACACCGATCTCCTGGGAGGCCCACATGCTCGAGGAGCACCCGAAGCACCCGCACACCGACATCATCCGCAAGCAGAAGAAGGCGGTGAAGGCATGATCGCACCCGGGCATCAGACGCTCGCCAGCCTCGAGGAGATCCTCAAGAGGCTCCTCGACGAGAAGGAGCGCCAGCCCGTCGTCCAGTTCCGCGAGCGCCCGTCGCGAGAGATCCGGGCGATGCTCTCCGAGCTGGGCATCAAGTGGGCGAAGAACCCTCTCGTGCCCGAGGGCATGGCCCTTGTCGGGCAGCCGCGATCGCGGTAGGCTGACGAATGGAGACCCGCCCTGAGACCCGGCGCCGCGGTCCGGACCGCGAAATCTGCGGTCCGGACCGCAAATCCGCGGACCGGACCGCAAACAGTTTGATACCGCGATTCCGTCCGGCCCGCGTTTTAGGATCTCCGGCATGAGCCGCACCGTCACGTTTCCACCCGGCAAGATCAGCTCCACGATCGAGACCTTTCTCGACGAGGAGTGGTATCTGGCCACGTACCTCTACGACGAGGACGAGACCTGCACGCTGTTCGTGCGCCGCTTCATCGTGCGCCGCGGTACCACGGGGCGCGTCTGGTGCCGGATCGAGAACACGGTGCGGGAGTACCAGACGGTCGCCGGCATGCTGAACGATATCGCGGCCAAGCGGATGAAGGAGCTTCCCGCCGAGGCCGACGGGGACCTCGACTTCGTCCCCGACGAGATCCGCGAGCTCGTGGACAACCTCCGCACCCTGCGCTGATGTCGATCACCGAGCTAGACCCGGCCCTCGACGGGCTCGAGGAGGGCGCCCCGTCGTCGGAGGCACCGCCGAAAAAGAAGCGGTACCGCAAGGCGGGGGATCCCGGCACGTACACGCACAAGCTCATGATGGAGGCGGAGCAGCGCCCCGTCGTCGAGCGGTGCCTGTGGTGCCCGTGGAAGTGCGAGGGGCCGCTGGTCGAGGCGCGCGCGGCGAGCAAGGCGCACCGGGAGGAGAAGCACCAGGAGGAAATGCGAGCGGCACGCGCTAAGCCGAAGGGCAAGAAGAAGAAGCCCGACCTCTCGACTCCGCAGACGGCAGAGGACAAGGAGATCCTGCGCACGCTCGCCGAACGTCAGCGCAAGTCTGCCCCGGGCCGCAAGCCCCGCTCGCCCCTGACGGATGAACGCTGGGCCATGATCCGCGCCGAGCTCTACGAGGAGAAGATCGGCAAGGCGGCGTGCATCCGCCGCCACATGCTCGAACTCGGCTACTCCTCGGAGGCCGCGATGATCGTCGCAATCAACCGGCGGATCAAGGCGGAGGGCCTTGAGCAGCCCCCTCGCGGCCCGAGGGGTGGCGCAAGGACCGCCAAGGTGGAGGAAGGACCGCCACCCCTCGATGTAAGGACCGGTCCTGACATCGAAGGACCGGTCCTTCCTGAGCGGCCGAAGGCGGGCTCCGTGAGGTTCATGACCGAGGATCGTCTCGCCGGGATCATCCGTCGCTACGAGGCCGGGGAAGATCTCCCCGACATCATGCGCCCGCTTTGGGAGGAGATCGGCTACAAGAACCACGATTCGGGAGTCGCCGCCGTCTACCAGGCGTTCCGCCGGCGCGGGGTCGCGCTGCGAGGTCGACGTCCGGCAAAGAAGATCATCCGGCATTTCGTACCTACACGCCCCAGGGCGATCTGCTCCATCCGGGAGGCCGCGCTCTGGAAGCTGTACGAGGCGAACATCGGGGTCTCGGCGATCGGGGCGCTGGTCTACGAGATTTACGGCTTCAAGCACGCGGTCTCCGGCTCCGTCCAGGTCCGCAAGGCCTTCGTCGAGCATGGGCGCCCGCTGCGGCACAAGACGCGCATCGACAACATCATCCCGGAGATCAACCGTCGCGAGGCGCTCGCGATCGTCCTGGATGCCGAGAAGCTCCGGGCGGAGAATCTCTCCCGCGAAGCTCTCGAGGTAGCCACGGCCGCCCTAGAGAGTCTCTAGAGACTCTCTAGGGATCCACTAGAAACCGTCCGGAGATCGCGGTATCATCGTCGCCATGATCGCGTGGCTGAGATCCTTGCTAGCCAGTCCGCCGCCCGAACTACGCGACGGTTTCGTCGTCGTGCTCGAGTGCGGCCACTGGCGCAACGCGAACGAGTCGTGGCGCGTGGCCATGAACTCGACGTTCGCGCCCTTCGAGGGTCTCTGCCCGTTCTGCAGCACCATGCAGCCGGTGCTCGGGATCTTCGACAGGACGACCGCGATCAAGCGCACGACCGCGGCGTCCTACGTCCCGCCCATCCCCTGCTCGTGAACTAGGAGACCGACATGGCACTCCGTCTCACGAGAGGCGGAGTGGAACTCGTCCGTCTCTCCCTCAACGACTTCCCCCTCGAGCTCCGGCTCAGCGTTGCCGACCGGCTGTGCGCGAACAGACACCTCTCGTCGATCGAGCGTCTCGAGATCAAGCTGGCCGCGACCCGGCCGGATCCCACGCGCTACGAGGCTCGCCTCGTGACCGAGGACGAGGCTCGTAAGCTAGGAGCGAACGTCTGATGGCCGAGAGCAAGCGAGATCGGGAAGGGCGGTGCCGGCTCTGCCTCCGGCCTAAGAGCGTGCGCCGCCTGACCCGCCATCACCTGATCCCGAAGCGGAGACGCCGGCGTATCCCCCTGGTGCTGATCAACAACGAGCGGAACACCGTTCCGCTGTGCCGACCTTGCCACGATCTCGTCGAGGAGGATCTGACCGTGCGCTCCATGCTCAGGCGCAGGCTCACCGTTGACGAGGAGCAGTGGGTGATCGACGTCGTCGGGCGCGAGTGGCTGAACCGCGTGTATCCCTACTGGCGCGATCTTGGAGTCGGTGTCCCTGCCGAGCTTCGCCGCATCCTCGTCCGCGCAGGGTCCTAGACTGGCGGTATCACCATGCGTGGTCTAGCCGATCTCTGCGAAGGCGTCGAAATCGTCGTCCCCGTCGCCCTGCCCGAGCACTCCATGCGGCTTCTGCATACCCTCGGCGTCGAGGTTCGCGTGGATCCTCTCGCCTCGCCGCCGTGCTCATGCGAGGCCTGCATGATCGGCTGGCGGCGCCTCGTTCGCCAGCTGCCCTTCGATCCGCGCAACCTGCACAGTTCTGACCAGTCAGAAGCATCGTCGGATCCTTCGGAATTTCCAGAAATCTTGAAGGCTCGGCGCAAGGCCGCGGGACTCTCGCAGCGGGCGCTCGCCGAGGCCGTGGGGATGCACCAGGGCAGGATCAGCGGCTACGAGCGGGGGCAGTGGCAGCCGAGGGATCGGTCGCTCGAGCGGCTTGAGAGTGTTCTCGGCCGACTCGTCCGGTAGAACGGTCGGCGGCGAGAGCGGTTCCGATCCAGGGGACGGCACCGCGCCCCGGACAGTCCGGGCCCGGGCTCCGGCGGCGGCGAACCGAGCGGCCGCGCCGCTCTCGCCATTTCCTAGGACTGTCCTAGGACAGTCCTAGGACGGAGCCGGGGTGCCGTCGGCTCTACTTCAAGACGATGTCGTAGAGCATCTCGATCGGTCGCGCGACCTGCGACTTGGCCACGGCCTCCTCGAGGTAGTGGCGCTCGTCGAGGAAGCGTGCGTCGATCGAGGCGTGCGGCCAGGAGTCGGCTCTGGCGAACACGGAGGTCCCGCCCTTCGTGACGAGGTAGTAGTGCTTGTCGCCCTCGTCGTCGGTGAAGCGGTGGATCTCTGCCAGGGGCGAGAGCGGGATGATGATGGCGCTGGCTCCGCCAAGCTGCATCTGCAGCGCGTCGGGCTTCTCGCCGCCCACGGTCGGCATCTGCGCGTGCGTTCGCGCCTTGTCGTTCATGGTGAGACTGAGGGACCGGCTGCCGCTGCCGGAGATCGAGATCGAAGACACGGCGTCTCCCTTCGGTCGGTAGTGGATGGATTGCTGCCCACGTCTAGGGCGGCTGCAGGTCGCGGGTGGATAGGGAACGCCGGCACCCCGGCGCGCAAAGTTTCGCACAAATCTTTGCGGTCGTGTCGTCTCCGTCCTGAATCCGCGGTATCGTTCCAGTCATGCCCACGGCTGCCGACCGGGTCAAGACCGAGCGCCGCGACTCCCTCATCCTCGAGCTCTACGAGGGTGGGGCGAAGTACAAGCTCATCAAGCAGGCGCTCATCGCACGCGATTACGGATCCCTCTCGGAGTCGCGCATCGGCAAGATCATCCGGCGCGAGCTCGATGCGATCGCCGCCCAGCGCCAGGAGATCGCCGAGCGGATGTTCGACCTCAAGCTCGAGCAGCTGAACGCGATCGTCCGGACGAACTTCGGCGTGATCAACGCCCCCTGCAAGAAGTGCAAGGGCGACGGCGTCGTCGAGGATCCCGACAAGGCCGAGGGCAACAGGGAGGGGATCTGCGAACGCTGCAAGGGCGACGGCAAGGCCCATACCCCGCGCGATCGCAAGGGCGCGTCCATGGAAAGGCGGCTGGCGAGCGACCAGCAGTGCAAGATGCTCGGTCTCTACGCGCCGGAGAAGTTCGCCTTCACCGATCCCCAGGGCAACGCCCTCGACTTCATGGACGATCTCTCTGACGTCCCCGAGGAGCAGCTCGACCGCGACCTCAAGAGTTTCCAGGCGGGCATTGACGCGGCTCGGGTCGCGTTCGCGGACGAAGCGGCTCGAAAGGCTCTGTGAAGAAGTCGGTCACGACGTGGAGCGTCTATCGCTGGGGCTTCCAGAGCTTCCCTGTCGCGCCGGCGACGTCGCAGAACGGAGATCCGGGAGCGGCGCGGGCGAACCTCAGCCATCACCTTCTCGGTTTCGTCGATCCTCTCACCGGCGACGAGCACCGCTTCCTCATGGACGACGACATCCGAGCGCGGATCGTCATGGCCATGCTGCTCGAGCTGGACGACTCGTCGAAGCACCGGATCGTCCACTTCCTCGTCGGGGCACCGGAGGCGTGAGCGTCTTTGGCGCTCTCCTCGCAGGACTGGCCGGGATTGTGGTCACGTACTCGACGTGGTCGCTCGCGCACCGAAACGACGACGGGCCCTGGCTCGGGTGGATCCTCGGGGTCCTCGCCGCCGCCACGGTCGTCGCCTGGGACCTTGGAATCTAAGGAGGCAGCGATGAAGGAGGAGCAGCAGATCCGCCGCCCGTTCGAGGACAAGATCGAGAAGCAAGTCCCGCACGGGACCGAAGCCAAAGACGCCGGCGATCACGCCGGCGACGACGAGAAGGAGGAGAAGGACGATGGGCGCAGTCACACTTAAGGGCGGCGTCGTGATCGGGATCCGCGGACTCGAGCCAGACGACGACCAGCCGACGACGTTCCTCGTGCGCGACGTCGAGGGCGAAGTCCACGAGCTCGTACTCGAGGTCTCGCGCATGGGAACCTACGCATGGTTCGCTCTGCCGCCGTTCGAGATCGCACAGGGCTACGGCGCCGAGGCCGAGGAGGCTGAGGAGGCCGCGCTCGAGGAGGCCGCAGCCGAGGCACAGAAGGATGCGGACGGCGAGAAGCTGTCCAACGTCCCGAGGGCCGCGCAGTCAACGGCGCCGAAGAAGAAGCGCCGCAGCATCACCGTCGCTCGCGCTGGGACCGGCAGCCGCACGACGAAGACCTCGAACTAGGATTCCCCTGTCCGGGGAAAGAGGGGCCGGGAGACCCGGCCCCTCGCTTGTTCCGTCCGAAGCTGGATCTACGCTCCGCGCATGCCGACCAACATCGAGTTCGAGGTCGACGGGAGCATCGGCGTGTGGTCTTACGGGGACCGCGCCTTCGAGTCTGGTGAGCCTCACGAGATCTCCGCATCCAAGGAACTCGCGGGCGCGATCAGCGCCGCGGCCGCTGCCGGCGTCCTAGTTGTCAGGTCCGGACCTGACATCGCCGACTTCGTCGAGGACGACGAGATCTCGCTCGAGATCCAGGACAGTCTCTCCGATGGCCAGATCGCCGAGCGCGACGCTGTTGCGAAGCTCACGGCAGAGCACGACTTCAACTGCAACGCGGCGCTCGCCGCCTATCTCGACAAGCAGCGAATCGACGAGGAGACCTTGGACGCGATCCAGAACGAGAGCGCGGAGAGGCTGACTTCGGCGATCGCGCAGGTGGCCGAGGACGAGGATCTCCGCGATCTTCTGGCGGGGAACACCTACCGCACGGTGGTCCCGGCCATCGACGCCGCGCGCGAGCTGATGGGCCGCGAGGTCTACCAGGCGGCGATCCCTCCGCCGGAGCCTGAGACGGAGGAGGAGAGCTAGTGCCAGCCGCTGCCGATCTCAAGGCTTTCTTCGCCGTCAACAATCCCGACATCGACACCGGCAACGCCGGTGGTGCGATCGATCTTCTCCGCCGCCCCGACTTCACACAGCTGGCCGCGAACGACGACATCGAAGTCATCTCGTCGGCGGCGGGCGACACGCAGAACTGCACGATCGTCGGGCGCAACGCAGCCGGTCAGATCGTCTCGGAGACCGCCGCCCTCACGGGCGTGACCGCAAAGATCTTCGCCACCCTCGGCGTCATCGAGCGGGTGCTCTCCGTCGAGCTCGCCTCGGTCGCCATCGGGACGATCACCGTGCGGCGCTCCGTCGCCGGCGCGACCGTGGGCGTCATCGCGATCGGCGAGCGCGGCTTCTCCATGATCTTCCGCAAGACGGTCTCCGATCCGTCGTCCACGAAGAACTACTACACCAAGATCTTCTGGAAGAACACGCACGGCTCGCAGGCGCTGACGTCTCCGATCATCAAGCAGAACGCGGATCCCGACGCGCGCATCATGCACCTGCCTGCGGCGGCGAACGACGACACCGCCACGTCCACGAACCGCGTCACCGCACCCGCGGTAGGCGACACACTCGATCCCGATACGTTCGACGATACGGACAAGCCGATCACAGATCTTGGCGCCGGTGTGGCGCGCGGCCTCTGGCTGCGCCTGCAGCTTCCGTCTGCGGATCCCGCCCACCGGACCACATACACGTCCGAGCTCACCGGACAGTCCGTCTAGGAGGTCCCATGCGCAAGAGCGCAATCCTCGCCGCCCTCATCGGCTGCGCAATCCTCGCGGTCGCCTCTCCCGCATCGGCGCAGACACCGATGCCGCCGCTCCCGGCCCACATGCAGGCGATCCTCGACTGCGAGGATCCCGCCTTCCCGCCCGGTCCCACCGGCGCGTGCGCGACTCTGATCCGCTTCGATCGGATGCCGCCGGCCTCTACGAGCTCGGGAGTCGTGTGCTCGCAGCCCCTCGTCAACTACGGCGAGCTGCCGCTCATCTATCACGTGCGCATCGGGAACGCCACGAACAATCCGCAGGGCAACATCCGCTTCGGCACCGACGGAACCTCGGTGACGAACCACTATCCCGCGGGCGGCTGCCACGGTCCCGGGTATCTGCCTGACGGTCCTGACGCGGACACCTTCCCCGAGTGCAACTTCGACGGCGTGGCCGACGCCTTCACCGAGATCGTCGGCAACCGCACGACGATCGGCTCGAACAACGACATCGTGAAGGTCATCGGCGGCAACTGCATCGAGTTCGGGGATCCCGACCATCCAGCCGGAACGTGGACAGCCGGTCAGGTCTCCGACGGCGCGCACCAGGACTGCCTCAATACGAACTTCGGCCGCAACCTGCACTTCTACAACCTCGTGATCGGTGACTGGCTCGCGAAGCTCTCCGGCGCGCACGGTGCGGGCGGCTGCTGGTACATGGACTGGCTCGACCAGCCCTCGACGACCGACGGGTCGCAGCACCACTTCAACATCGTCTGCTTCTCCTGCATCATCGTCGGCTCCGGCAATATCGCGCAGGGCGAGGACCACCCGGGCCAGCCGGACGGGGGCGGGGGTGCGGGCCTATCATTCGGCGAGTCGGATTCCTCCGGCGTGATGGGAGGATCCTGCGTGGCTCACCGGCGCCCGCTGGTCATCTACGCGAGCTCGGCGAGCGGATCCAACCGGCTTGGGGACAACGAGGGCGCCACCGTCTTCGTCGATCGAGACACCGATGTCCAGGCGGACTGGGACCGGTGCACGCTCATCGGAGACCCCGATCCTCCTGACACCGATCCGCCGGAGACGACGATCACCGCCGGTCCTGCGACGGGAACGTCGACGAGCGCGAGCTTCTCTTTCACGTCTGACGAGGCCGGGACGTTTGAGTGTTCGCTCGACGGTGCAACATTCGTTTCCTGCTCGAGCCCAACTTCCTACGCTGGCCCCCTTTCCGTTGGGCCTCACTCCTTCCGCGTCCGCGCCTTCGATGTGGCGGGGAACGTCGACGCGACTCCCGCCGAGTACTTCTGGTCGGTCATCGCCCCGCCGGATCCCGATCCCGAGACCTGCACGCACACTTGGTCATCCGGGACGCCGGCCGCCTTCGTACAGGGGCTTCCGGCCAACAGCGTCGGATGCTTCCCGCAGGGCACCTACACCCAGGCGGGCGCGGCCATGCAGATCTCCCGCGAGAACGTCGTCGTGCGAAGCACTCCCGGCCAGCGCGCCACGATCAACGGCTCCTTCTGGATCAGGAACACGGCGAACGACGCCGAGCTCCGCGATCTGACCATCCACGGCGCCGTCTCAACGCAGGCGTGGGCGATTCTCGTCCAGGGCGACGACGTGACGCTCGCCGGCCTCGATGTAGACGATGTGGAAACGGGCGGCACGAACGCCATCTGCGTCTTGGCGGGCAACGGGGAACCCGCCAGTCCTGCGAACGAGGCCGTGAATCTGACCGTGCGCGAATCGCGGATCCACGACTGCGGGGACGACGACCACGAGCACTCGCTCTATCTCGAGCACACCCGCAACGCGCACATCGTTGACAACTTCCTCTACGGCAACGGCGGCTACGCGATCCACATGTATCCGGACGCGCAGGGCTCCCTGATCGAGCACAACGTCATGTCCGACAACTCGGAGAACTGCAAGGCCAACCTGACGTTCAGCGGCCAGGGGCCCCCGGAGTACCCCGCCGCGTACGGCTCCAGTGACAACCTCGTGACGCGCAACCTGATCACGTTCCCCGTCTGTCGGTACAACGTCGAGTCGTACTATCCGGCCGCGGCGATTCTCGGCACCGGGAACCTCGTCACACAGAACTGCGTCTTCGGCGCTCCCGCCCCCTGGCCGAACTTCGGGACATCGACGCCGGGTCGCGTGGGCTACGTCGAGAGCGGCAACGTGATCGCTGATCCGGGCTATGTGGATCGCGCCGCGCGCGACTACCGCATCCTCGCTACCAGTCCGTGCGCGGGATGGGGGCCGCGAGACAACACCGCCCCGACGACCGACGGCGACGGCGACGGCGTGCCCGACACCACCGACAACTGCCCCACCGTCCAGAACCCAGGGCAGGAAGACTCGGATGGCGACGGGGCCGGGAACGTGTGCGACGCCGTAACGATCGCCGAGATCCAGGCTCTCCTCGCCGGCGAGACCCCGACATGGGAGCTGTACGACGCTGTCGCCGCCGTCCTGGATGAGAACTAGGGCGCGCCGTGCGAGGCGTCCTGCTCGACCATCTGACAGGAAAGCCGCAAGGCTCCACGCGCGTCCCTAACTGGAGCGAGCGTAATGCCTGGGTCGCTCGGATCGAGCGGCAGGTGGCAGAGCAGCGCACCCGCGAAATGCTCGCGCTCGCAGGTGCGCCCGGCGGCCGCGATCTAGTCAACCTGCTCTACAGCCCCGGGATGCCGTCCTTTCGGTTCACGACGTCGAACCAAGCCGCTCCGGGTCTGCAGCCGGGCACGTTGATCACCCCGGCGCAGAACGCCTATTCGACGTACGCCACGATCTTGAACGAGGCGTCGATCACGGAGGACTGCTACGCGATCCTCGTGTGGGTGACGGGCATCGCTGTCGCCGCGGCTAACAAGAACAGCCTGACGAAGATCGGGATTGACCAGGCGGGCGGTACCTCTCCCGTCGATTTCATCCCGCACCTGCTCACGTCGGGTGCATCGTTCCCCAACTCTGCCGCTACAGCGCCCATGGGAGTCATGTACTACTTCCCGGTGTTCATCCCCGGTGGATCCGAGCTGTACGCGGCCGGCTCCGTGGACAATGCGACCGTCGGAAACCAGCGCGTCTACGTGCGCCTGTTCGGGCGTCCGACCAACCGCGAGATGCTCTGGTACGGGCACGGTGTCGATTCGTTCGGGGCAGTCACGGCCACGTCGGAGGGCACCGTTGTTGTGCCCGGGAATGCGGTGAAGGGATCGTTCGTCCAGCTCGGCTCGAATACCGCGAAGCCCTACTACTGGTGGCAGCTTGGGGTTGGATCGAGCGATACGGCGATCCTCAACAACTTGCACTTCTTCGATCTCGCAGCCGGCTCGTCCACGACCGTCAATGATCTGATCGTCCAGGACGAAACCTTCTCCACCGGCACCGGCGAGAACTGGAACAAGATGCTGCACTGGAATTACTTTCGGCCGGTGCCCTCGGGTGTTGGTATCTACGGACGCGCGGCTTCTTCTTCGGCGCCGGACACTGACGTGACCATGGCCGCCTACGGGGTCTGGTGATCC
>Ga0193741_1000390_pt1 | contig 12890 bp, 15 predicted proteins | sample L2s2metaG_FD_143059 | JGI IMG/M metagenome (GOLD analysis project Ga0193741, IMG submission 143059) | Soil microbial communities from a riparian zone of the East river system, Colorado, United States - L2s2 | ecosystem: Environmental > Terrestrial > Soil > Riparian zone | place: USA: East River...
CTGTTTTCTTTGCTGCTGTTGTTGTTTTCTTTGCTGCTGTTTTCTTTGCTGCTGTTGTTGTTTTCTTTGCTGGTGTTTTCTTTGCTGCTGTTGTTGTTTTCTTTGCTGGTGTTGTTGTTTTCTTTGCTGCTGTTTTCTTTGCTGGTGTTGTTGTTTTCTTTGCTGGTGTTTTCTTTGCTGGTGTTGTTGTTTTCTTTGCTACTGTTGTTGTTTTCTTTGGTGGTGTTGTTGTTTTCTTTCTACTAACTGTAGATGTAGATTTTTTATTTGTTTTTTTACTACTGGATTTTGTTTTTTTATCCATAGACAAGTATATAATTAAACTACTTATTCTTATATTAATCGGAAACAGAATAAAATAATTATTTTATATTGAGTATAGTCTCCAATTATTCTCCAATTATTATAAACATAAAGATATAATTAAAGAAAGTTTAATAAAAATAAGTTAATTTATTAAAATAAGAAATTAGTTTTAATTTTATTTTAAGTATTATCATACTAAAATATACAATCATTAAATTTCAATAGAAAAGTAAATTTAGAATATCAACATATGTTCTCTCTATTCAATTGAATTAGTCAAATATAATAGGATATTTATATTATAAAATAATAAATTAAATTTTATTCCTTTTTAATCCAAATACAAAAATTTTGTTTTAATTTAAAATATGATCAAATCGAAAGTAAATAGACAAGATATGAAAAATTTCATTTTTTAAGGTTTAATATAATATTTAATTTGTTATTTATCACCTCATTTATTTTTTTTCCATTAACTTTGCCACGAAGAACAGTCATACATTTTCCCATTAAAGCACTCATTGCCTTCATTCCTTTTTCTTGTATAATTAACATATTATCTTCTATAATTTTATTAATTATTTTTTCAAGTTCTTCATCACTAATTGACTTAATTCCAAGAACCCTGATTGATTCATCAACACTTTTTGTTGTCTTGTTCATCAACTTTTCCATAATCAAATTAATTGATTCTTTAGCAATAAGACCAGAATCTAGTCTTTTAAAAATATCTAAAAGAATATCATTATTTAATATACTCGAATCATAACCTTGTCTTTCTAAGTTTAAAATATCTTCAGTGAGTTTTGATGCTATAAATGATGGAGAGATTTTAGTTAAATCACAAAGTACTTCAAATATTTCAAAATAGTTAGAATCAAAAATTTTTTCAGCTAAATTTTCATTTAATTGATATTTCTTTGCTAAGTATAAAATAGTTTCATTCCACGATTTTGGAACTTTTTCTTTTAGAGGAACAAGAAGATCATCTATTATTTTAAATGGAGATATATCTGTTTCAGGATACATTCGTGCTGATCCTGGTTTTGGTCTACTGTATATTGTTTTACCATCAATCCTAGCTGCTCTAGTTTCTGATGGAACCCCTGAGCTAACATTATTGAGTCTATCACATATTGCACTTATTGCGATTGACATTTTTTCTCTAGGTCCACCAAGAATAATAAAACCATCTTTGGAGATATCAATATCCAATATTTCATTAACCTTTTTAACTTCTATATCTGTTATACCATAATTAGGTAGCTCATCTGAATGAAATAGGCCTCCGAATCCATAAAATCTTACTAGTTCTCCTAATTCTTTACCTATTCGTATATCTGGATATGGCTCAAATCCAAATAATCCTTTAAAACCTTTAACACGGATAGCCATGAAAATATTCCCTTTGTTAGAAATTACTTTTTGTATTATTTTAGATGATGAATCTATAAAAATATTAGTAATATCCATAATTTTATCTCCAATTATTATATCATTTGGCTTTCTTTCTCTATTCATTTTTTCAGCAATTAAAATTAAACCATGTTGTCTAGTTGTTTCATATTCTATTACTTTTATTAGTTGATCTAATCTCTGAACTCCTTTTATTTCTACAATACCTTTTCCATTATTAACGGATATGTTTACGTCTTGTCTAATACTTCCTAGTCCTCTAGCTACACGTTTAGTTGTCCTCAAAAGCCTTCCTAAAGTAAGAGCTATTTTTACTATTTCTGTTGGGGTTCCAGTAACAGGTTCAAGAGCAATTTCAATTAGTGGAATTCCAAGTCTATCGAGTCCATATTCTCTAAACTTTCCATCATCTGATAATAACTTCCCAGAATCTTCTTCTAAACAAATAGTCTGTACTCCTATTTTTTTTCCATCAACTTGTAAATGACCACCATAAGAAATTAACATTGTTCTTTGAAATCCAGAGGTATTTGATCCATCAATCACTATTTTTCTCATAACATTTATCTCATCAATAATGTTAGAATTAAGAGCAAGAGAGACTATTAATGCAGTGTCCATAGCATCTCTATTTATTTCATGCGGTGGTTCTTCATCTGCTTCAACCAAACAGCTTGCAATATAGGAAGAATGATATTTGATCGTACGCATTTTTGTAAATTCAAAGATACTTGCTCGATCATATGATCCTAGCTCACTGTGGGCAGGGCGCAATTTTCTTAAAAAAATAGAATCATAATTTTCCACTTCCAAACATTTACAGTTGCAAAATAATTTGTTTTGAGTAGATAATTGCTGATGAATTTCAAAACCAACTTTTAAAATTATTTCATTCATATCAATAGTTACATGATTCATTGATAAAATTGTATAATTTTAACTATTAGAAATTTATTCCTCTACAATAGGAGTTATAAAAGTAATCTCATTTGAAATATTTTCCTGCATTTTATTTCTGATATAATCTAAATCATTATAATTTGCTAAAAGCCACATAGCTTTTACCATGGCGGTTTCAGAAAGCATATTAGATAGTGGTATTATACCAATCTTTTGTAGATCTCTACCTGTATCATAGACATTTAGGTTTGTTCTACCCCAAATACACTGAGATGTCATAAAAACTAACATTCCAGAAGCTATTGCTTCTTTTAAATAAGAAAAACAATTTCTATTAATATGACCTAAGCCTGTTCCTTCTATAATTATTACTTTGTATCCTAATTTTTGCACATTTTCTATTAATATTGGATTAAATCCTGGATAATATTTTAATAGAAAAACTCTATCATCAAATTTAGTTTTTGATATTATATTGAATCTTTTATTTATTTTGTTTCTATTTTTGTTTTTATGTAAAATTATATTTGAAGGAATTTTTTGTATTTCGACCCTATCGTCTTGTACAACTGCAATTGGAGAAATATCTATTGATTTAAATGCGTCGCGTTTACTTGTATGATTTTTCCTTACTCTTGTACCTATATGACAATATATTTCTTTGTCTGATATGCTCCCATGCATAGCCACAAATACTCCAGAATAATCCAATTGGGTTGCAAAAATAACTGATGCAATAAGATTGGAAGACGCATCAGAAGAAGGTCGATCAGAAGATCTTTGTGCACCAACTATTATAACAGGAATAGGAAGGTCTTGTAACGCGAAACTTAATGCAGCAGCAGTATAACTCATTGTATCAGTACCATGAGAAATTATTATACCATCATAGTTTCCAGAATTAATCTTCTCTATTACTTTATTAGCTATTAAGTGCCATTGCATTGGACCAATATTTTCACTATATTCATTAAATAAAACTTCAGTATCAATTGAAGCATAAAGAGAAAGTTCTGGAATTGAAGTATATAGATCTTTAGCTGATAAGACAGAAGTGACGCCTCCTGTTCGATAATCTATTTTACTAGCAATTGTTCCACCTGTACTAATTAGAGCTATTTTTGGTAAATTAGAAATTTGTGAAAGATCATTATCATTTTTGTGTTGGGATTTCAAAGAACTAGAATTGTATAGGTTCTTTTTTGGTAATTCATCTGTTTCTATAGAAAATGAAGAAACTTTGGTGATAATTTTTATCTTTTTTAACATTATACCTATATTATAACCATTAGCCAGTTTAATTACTATATGATCCCTTTCACTAGACTCATATCTTGGCATAAGTCTCCCTGAGATAATAGAGCTATTATTTAAAACTACATTAACTATATCACCCACCTTAATATCTTTAAGAATGGATTGAAGATCATCATTGTTGGTTGACATAACTATAATTTAGCGTACAATTATAATTTAATTCTATCAAATAATATTATTAATACAGTTATTGATTATTGATGCTGTTCATTATATTTTTTCCATAGAAGATTTAATCTCTCTATACCATTTATTTCTTCTATTACTTTTGCAGTTTCAAAATGGACTAAGTCTTTCCAATTTTCTTTTTTAACCATATTTTCTCTGATTTGGGTTCCTGAAAATTTTTGTCTTTCAAATAATAAAGGTTGAACAATTTTTTTTTGTCTTTCCTGAAATAAAGCTATTGTGAATGGATCATTTGTAAAAATAACATCATAAGAGGGAACTAATAAGTCAAGATTATGAGTCCATAATGCATGAATATTTATATCAGGTACTGGAATAATAAGGATATTTCGGACATCAATTTCATCAATATGAAGTAAGGTATTTCTAATCATTTTTATCCTTTCACCAGCTGTAAAGGGGTTTCTTAGTTCATAACTTATCTGCGCACTGCCAACTACTATAATCAATGTTGAGAGCTGCCGCAATGCAAATTTTATGGCTTCAATATGACCTAGATGTAATGGTTGAAATCGACCTATAAATAAACCTATAAACATATAAGAAAAAAGAATAAACATTAATTTAAAGGATCTAAATAATCAATTTAATTAATAATATAACGTATTTTTTATTATAGAATAAAGAATAATAATAGACATTTCAGATGATGCTTTTTAGAGGTTAAGTTTTATATTTATTATCATTAATCCTAGTATTAATGACATTGTGATAACAAAAAATCCTCCAGCTAGAAAGCCATATTGTGTTTTGGGAGTATGTGAGTGTCCTGATCTATATAAAAGAAAAGATCCAAATACACCTACAAAAAGTATTAGTGTAATAATTATTGTTTCGCTTATTGTTTGTAGTGATCTTGATGGTACAATGGTAAATCCTTTAGGTACTTTCCCACCTTCAAGAATAGCATTTATTAACCCAGTTGATAATGCAAAAAAGAAAACCAGATAAATTACAGATATTACAATAATGAGTTTTGATTTACTATAGTTCAATAAAAGATAGCATTTAAAATAAATATAAATACCTTTTTTAAATTATTATTGAGATTAATTTAATTCTTTTTTAATTATATTATATAATATAATGAATATAATGAGATGTATTATCTGTGAAAAGGAAAGAATTGAAACTTCTGAATATTGTATTTATCATACTCAAGCCAGAAAATATCTTCAAGCAAGTCATAAAAAATGGAATGAAGCTTATTCTACAAATTTAACATGGGATCAATATCTAGATAAATTGTCAAAATTAGAAAATGTTGGTATTTGGATTAAGCAAGTGATTGATATAGAATTAAAAAAAAGTTAATGAGATATTTACATCTCTCCCATGCCACCTGGTGGCATTCCTCCTCCACCTGGTGGCATTCCTCCGCCTGAGGATTTACTGGATGCAATTACATCATCAATTCTTAATATCATTGATGCTGCTTCTGTTGCAGATTTAATTATTTGTTCTTTTACACTTAATGGTTCAAATATATCTAATTTTGAAATATCAGTAATCTTGGCAGTTTTAATATCAATGCCCATCCATTTGGAACCCTTGCTCTGTTTTGCTCTAAGATCAGTTGTTGTATCTATAGGATCCATACCTGCATTTTCTGCTAATGTGATAGGTATTACCTCAAGAGCATCTGCAAATTTTTCAGCAGCCAATTGTTCTCGTCCAGATAATGTACTTGTCCATTCTCTAAGTTTACCAGCAACATAAGCTTCTGGAGATCCACCGCCAGCAACAATGAATGGTTTTTCCAAAACATCTTTTGTTACCATCAATGCATCATGAATAGAACGTTCTGCTTCATCTACCACTCTCTGAGATCCTCCTCTTATTAAAATAGTTACGGATTTTGGATGTTTACAACCTTCGACAAATACCCATTTATCAGTTTCAACTTTTCGTTCTTCAACTATGTCAGCATTTCCTAAATCATCTGGAACTAGATCATCTATATTGTTCACTATACGAGCTGCAGTAGCTCTTGCTAATCTTGTCATATCACTTTCTTTAACTCTACGAACTGTCAGAATACCAGATTTTGCTAAATAGTGTTGAGCTATATCATCGATCCCTTTTTGACAAACTACCACATTAGCACCAGTATTTTTAATCTTATCAACCATATCTTTTAACATTCTGTTTTCTTCTTCAAGAAACATTTTCATCTGATCTGGAGAGCTAATGTTTATTTTTGCATCAAATTCAGTCTTTTCAATTTCTAAAGCACAATTTAATAATGCAATCTTTGCTTGATTTATTCTCTTAGGCATGCCACCATGAACAACTTCCTTGTCTAGTACTATTCCCTGAATTAATGTAGTATCTCTTAATGATCCACCTGTTTTCTTTTCTACTTTAACATCATCAATATCGACTTTGTATTTTGAACCAGTCTTATCTGATACTTGGAAAACTGCATTTACTACAAGTTCAGCTAATTCTGGAGCTTCCTTTGAGACAAGTTTAGTCTGCATTGATGTCTTGGCTATTTTAAGTACTTCACTCTTCTCATTACCAACATCTATTTTTTGTGCTATTTTATTAAGAATTTCAATAGCTTTTTGAGCACTTTTTCTATATCCATCTACTATAATAGTTGGGTGAACATCATTTGTTATAAGATCCTCCGCTTTTTCAATCAATGCGCCGGCTAATACTACTACAGAGGTAGTTCCATCACCAACTTCATTATCCGTCGCCTTGCTGATTTCTACCATCATTTTAGCAGCAGGATGTTGTACATCTATTTCCTTAAGAATAGTAGCGCCATCATTTGTGATGGTAACATCACCTAATGTGTCTACTAACATCTTATCCATGCCACGTGGACCAAGACTTGAACGGACAATTTCTGCTATTAGTTTAGCAGCTGTTATATTATTCTTTTGTGCATCTCTTCCCTTTGTTTGAGTTGAGCCTTCTTTTAATATTAAAACTGGTACACCACCAGCTGAACCTTGTTGAATTGTTGACATTCTATCATTCTCACCTAAAATTATTTATAACAATGTGACAGAACTGGGGATATTTTAATTTTCTGTAATACAATTTTTATTATATAGGTTGTTCATAAATTACAATAAATATTTAGTAAAATTAATACAAATATTAATTAAATAAGGAATCAAATTGACCCTTTTCTATGTCAGCATAAATTTCTTTAGCAGGTTTATTTTCAATCCTTACACCACTACTGACACATGATCCAATTATTTCTTTAGAAGTATTTTTCAAGTCAATAGCGTAAGATACATCTATCTTCATTCTTGCAATTTTAACTATATTTTCCATGCTAATGTTTCCGACATAATCTTTTCCTGAAGTTCCAGACCCTTTAGTGATCCCAGCTTCTTTGGCTATTAATGCGGTCGTTGGAGGTATACCTACTTCTACAGTAAATTTTTTTGTCTCAGAATCAACCTCTACTTTAACAGGAACCTTCATTCCTGCAAAATCTTTGGTTTTATCATTAATAGTATTTACAACTTGCAAGACATTAATTCCAAGTGGTCCCAATGCCGGTCCAAGAGGGGGTCCAGCACTAGCTTCTCCTCCAGTTACTAAAGCGGAGACAATTTTTTTATCGCTCATGTAAAAAATAATATTTTTCGGAAATATAAATCGTCATTATATAGAATTAAAATTATTTTTATATTTACACTTTATATATAAATATAAAAAAACTATCCACTTGTTTTTTTTAAATAATTTGCATCTACAGTAACAGGAATTTGATACGGAGAATCAAGTAATACTACAGTAGCTTCTTGTTTTTCATAATCAACACGTATAATCTTTGCTTTCATCGATTTAAAAGGTCCGGCTATAACTTCTACTGTATCATCTATGCTTAACTCTGTTACTACTGGTTTCTTTATAAGATACTTTTCAATATCACTAAAAGGAAGATCTCCTCGTATTTGTCCACGAACGTGTCTAACTCCGTATAATGCATCATATGCAATATTTGAATCAGGAGCTTCAACAATAACATAACCCTTGAAATTCTCCAGGATAAGAATAGAACGTAAACTTATTCTTTTTGAATTAATTTTATTTTGTAAAATATTTGCAACGACATTTTCTTGACCACCTGTTATTCTAATTGCAAAAAATTTTGAATCAGAATCTTGAATATCTACGTTATGGTTATTTTTAATTGATGGATCCGACTGATTATTTAGAGTAGGAGAATTAACTTTTTTTGCATTTTTAGTTTTCTCATCTTTAGATAAAGTATCTGTATTATTAGATTCTAATTCATTAGTATCTTTATCATAATTATCATTATCAAACTCTATAACATCATTTAGATTATCATCTATATCTTTTTTGTTTTTCATTAATTATAATACAATATTTTACGATTACAGTATATTATAAATTTATTTTATATTTTTAACTATTAGTATGCATAAAAAGAAACAATTATTTTCATTGTTGATAAATAGTATTGTTATTAACAATCAATTCTAAATTCATTAGATCGAGATAGGTAATTAGATATTATAATTAAACTGCAAACTTTTTATGATTATACTATATTATATTTAAATAATAACATAAGATAAATGCATAAGTATTTAATAGATATTATACATAATTCAACAAAAATTGAAAACATCTATACAAGTAAATCAAATGGATTTACTCGATAGAAATATTTTAAATGAAATTCAGTGGTGTTTTCCTCTTAAAGAAAGACCATTTTTAGAGATAGCTATTCATCATAACATATCAGAAAATGAGGTTATGAAAAGAATACATAACCTCAAACAGATGGGATTGATTAGACAAATTAATGCAATTTTTGATACTAGAAGATTAGGATACAAGAGTGCACTAATAGCTTTTGCAGTAAAACCTGAAAAATTAGATTATATTGCAAATGAAATAAACAAATGTTCTGGTGTTAGTCATAATTATGAAAGGAATCATGAATTCAACATATGGTTCACTTTAGCAGTACCTCCAGAAAAAGACATGAAAGAAATTTTGGATAAAATGTCTTCCCTGGATGGAGTAATAAAATATAGGCTTTTGCCAACATTGAAAATGTATAAGATAGGCGTTAAACTTGACATGGTAAATAATGATTCCCCAAATCCTAAACCTACTGAGACCATCAAAGAACTTAATCCCGAAAAAAGCAAATTGACTGACCTAGATAAAGAGTTTATAAGAGAACTACAAAAAGATATAGAAATAATTCCAGAGCCTTTCAAGAAAAGTGCCGAGAAACTTGGACTAACACAGCAAGAATTATTTAAAAAATCAAAGGAGTTTGAAGAAAATGGGATAATGAGACGTTTTGCTGCTATCTTGAGACACAGAGATGCAGGATTTACTGCAAACGGTATGATAGTCTGGAAGGTACCAGAAGAAGTGATAAATAAAGTAGGATACAAGTTGGCAGAATTTCCCCAAGTAAGTCATTGTTATAGAAGACCAACTTATCCAGATTGGGAATTTAATATATTTAGTATGATACATGCGAGAAGTATAGAAGCTGCTGAAAAAATTGCCAAAGAAATTTCAGGTATAATTAAAATCTATGACTATAAGATTCTATTCAGTTCAAGAGAATTTAAGAAAGAAAGAGTAAAATATTTTGAGGAGGAGTAATCAATTTGATAATTTTGAATAATCGTTTAATAAAATAAAATATATATCAAATAATTAAAAGATAATTGTGTTATCTTCTGAAATCCAATCCCCAAAAATAGAATCAATCAAGTCTTTTAATATGGCAGATATAGCAATTATGAGTCAACTTGCCTATTCCTTCAAGGATGAGTTTCAAAAATATGTTAAAGTTGATTCTTTTACTTCTGATCCCTTTAATAAGGAAGATGCCAATATTTATTTAATAATAGTCGATAGAGAAAATATAGATAGAATAATTTCAATGATTATCATACGTAATGATTCCTATAATTCAAGAATACCACTAGAAAAGATAATGAATGATAGACTGAAAATAATACAAATCTCTAAAGAGAAAGCATTGTTACTGAAAAATGAAATGATGCCAAAAGATACAAACAATTTTTATCAGTTTAGAAAAGAAGACGGTAGGGTTATTGGATATATTATGTTCGCATTTCAGATATGTGGACAGCATTATTAAATTTTTGAAACTTATAATACCGGTTCTTTTTTTATTTTTAAATTTTTATCTTCTAAAATTTCAATACCCATCACTTGAAAAATCAATTTAGCATTTTCTTTTTCTCTAGTTAGAATTTTTTCAGCAATTTTCAATCTATAGGATGGAGTCCATTGTTGTCCAATCTTATATTTCCCTTTCATATTATTGGGGATTAATTTTATTACAGTTACTTCTTGTACTGAATGCATTTTTGAGTTAAGTTTTTCATAATTACCTTCAGGTTGATATTTTTCCATTAATGAATTTAAAGCTAGTGTTTTCTCTTCCTTATCTTCAATGATATGTGATTGTCCTTTTATAACTACGCTTTTATACAATGTATCAGCTTGTGACGCATCAGAAGGATGGAAATAATATGATGGCAAAAAAGCCAAATGTTGATCTACTTCAAATCCTGTATTTGAATTCCTTTTGATATTATCTATTTTCTCACCAAATCGATAAGAATGCATGTATATAGCATCTTGTTTAAGAATATGTGAATCATCTATTTTTTCAGCTTGAACATACACAAAATTCATCGGTATTATCTGGGGAAAGCCATTGATATCTATAGTTGCAAATCTTCCAACTGCTTGATTATTTAGAAAATTAATAATATTTTCTTTGGATTGAATTTCAAGTTTTTTTATGAGTTTCATCAGAATTTTATTTCATAATAACTTTATAAGAGATTTAAATATAAAATGAAGAATTTATATTCTAAAATTTTGAAATATATTTCAATACAATAAATTCAATATTGAATTTATTCAAAATTTAATGTTCCCTGTTGATTTTTTGTAATGCCCTCGTTAAATTCATAATTAAGAATTTTCTTCACTTTTTCAGCTCTTGCTTTTCCAAAACCTGGAATCAAAGCTAATTCTGATACCGATGCATTCATTGCTCTTGTTGGTGTTTTGAATTTTTTAAGCAATTTTATGGCTAATTTATCTCCTACACCAGGTAATGATGAAAGTATAGATAATTGTTGTAATTGCATATGATTTCCTTTTTTTATTCTCTTAATCAAGGGCCCATTGATTGTAATACCAGATTTTATTGCTTTATTCAATAAAATAATTAAAAATTTTGAAGTGTAATTTGCCGAAGGAGAATGAATAACTGGTATCCTAAAAATTAATGCAATAGTTGCAAGAGCATCATAAACTTGTAAAATTTTCTCAAAGGAAATTTCAATTTCATTGATTTGGTTTTCATTAGAATTTTCTAATTGTAGATTCAAAATATTTCCTTCTATTATTAAAATAGGTTTAGAATAAAACTGAGTCAAATTGGAACATTGAATAAAAAGTCTTCCATCATATATTGAATTAATTAAATCACGTATTGTCTTTCTTTCAATAGCTATTTCTGGTGCTATAATATAATCACCTACTGAAAGTCGAGCAAAGTCTATTTGTGCACCATCTTCAATTAAGAATTTAGGAACTCTACTATTTCTCTCTCTTTCATCTACTACAATACGAAAAGACACAAATAGAATTAAATATTCGGATTATTGTTTCTAACTAAAAATTGAATGATAAAAAATAACTTTATTTATTTTGTGTTGTAGATTGTGTTCCTTTTAGCATTTGATTAATCTTATTTTCGACTTCTTTAAGATTTTCTTTTACACGTAATTCTTGTTTTCCTAACACCATCACTCTTGTATTTGCTAATTCTTTTTTTTCAGTAAGATCCTTTTCTATTGTATCTTTATCAGATTTTATTAATAAAGGTCCTGCTGCTTTATAAATAGAATCAGATGTTGTTGTTTTACTTAATTCCTCCAATGCTCTTTCTGTTTCAACAATTTCTAGTTCGATTTGTTGCTTCTGCATCATAATAGCTTGCAAGTTTTGTTGAAGCTGTTGTAACCTAGATATTTGTTCTTTAAGCCAAGGAGGTAATTCATTTTCTTGACTCAATTCATTGAATAGTTAAGTAATTGAATATAAATTCATAACGTTATACAAATAATAGATTAGTTATGCATAAATGAGTGGTTTTAATAAGGCGCAAGTAGGAATTGATAGCAGACCTTAATTCTGATATATCAGAAGTAGAAATTTCAATTATTAAATGTGACATACAATCTGTATTTGATATATATAATTTAATTTGTGGAGTGACTAAAATTTTTGTATCAGGTTCTAATGCATTATATAAAGATTCTAAAAATTTTTTTGTTTCTGAAGGTAAAGAAAGATCAAGAGAAATATTAATTTTAGCTTTGTAGTTTCTCAATATTTATATCATATGCTCCAGCAGCCACTTTAAAATTACATTTTGGACAATTCCAAATTCCACATGCAATTCGCATAAATTTTAATGAGCCACAGGAAGGACAACGTCTTTTTTGCTTAAGAGTCCGATATACTTTACTATATCTTTTTCTAACAGTAGCACCAAATTTTGTTCCTAGACCCTTTAGTACTGTTTGACCTTTTCTGTTTCTATTTACCACCTATTTGATCAGCTCCTTTAATTTAGTTCGTAAAGTCTCTGCTTTAACTCTTGCTGTTTGAGCAGTAAATTTTATTTGTTCAAGAGTAAAATAACCAGTTGATCCCTTCTGTATTGCAGTATATTC
>Ga0193741_1000391_pt1 | contig 12867 bp, 15 predicted proteins | sample L2s2metaG_FD_143059 | JGI IMG/M metagenome (GOLD analysis project Ga0193741, IMG submission 143059) | Soil microbial communities from a riparian zone of the East river system, Colorado, United States - L2s2 | ecosystem: Environmental > Terrestrial > Soil > Riparian zone | place: USA: East River...
AATTAAATAGAGAGTTAGGAGTTTTGTCTGCCATCATCTGACTTCTTCTTTGTTCAAAAGTATTCGCAATTATCCTCAGATTGTAAAGGTATACCTTTTTGCCAGATTTTTGATCTACTCCAGTAAGTAATAGTGCATCTATCTTATCATAAATTAAACCAAAGATACATTATATGGCATCTTAACATGCCCATCTATAAGCGTATTCAAATAGTTCATTCATTAATAACTGTAACAAGATATAGAAGTTTTGAGCTTGTTTCTCCTTTCCTGCTTGTGCTTCCTTTTTGTCTTTGCCAACATAATCTTCTTAGAATGATATTAAAAGCATATCAAAGCTATTAAGAATAAGGAATTAAATGAAAGATACTATTACTGTAATTTATTGTTTCTTTTCATAGTGTATAACACTATCCATTACTAATTTCCTAAAGTCCTTATCAGAAGCATTCTTTCTTATGTCCATTAACTTGAAAGCATCATCTCCTACCAAATACCTCAAATGTGAATTTTTTGAGGTAATACATTTCAAAATGATTTTAGCCACTTCTATTGGTGCTGAGCCACTTTCAAACCTTGGTTTAAAGCCTGCAATTCTATTTCGTATTAGTTCTGAATATTGTGAACTAGAATTAGTACTAGTATTAGTATGGCTACTACTACTACTACTACTAACCCTTTTTCCTATCTTGATATTATTTGCAAAATTGGTTTTAATGACACCTGGTTCTACAAGTATAACCTTTATTCCAAATTGCTCTACTTCGTAAGCCATAGATTCTGATAACCCTTCTAGTGCAAATTTTGAGCTTACATATGCAGAACTTAATGGAAATCCTATCCTACCAGCTATAGAACTAATATTTATTATTACACCTTCTTTGTGTCTTCTCATAATAGGTAATACTGCTTGTGTAACTCTAATAGCACCAAAAAAATTGGTTTCAAATTGTTCTTTAAATTCTTCGATAGAAAGCTCTTCTAATGGGCCTAATAATAAATATCCTGCATTATTAACTAGTACATCTATTCTTCCTTGTTCAGTTGTTATCCTGTCAATAGCCTCTTTAACGGATTTATCATCAACTACATCTAATGGTATAACCTTTAATGGAAGTTTTTCTCTATCTGCAACATTAACCATTCCTTCTTTTTTTGATTTGTCAGGATTACGCATTGCAGCGTACGTATAGAAGCCATTTCTTGCCAGTAGCAAAGAGGTTTCAAGGCCTATACCAGATGAACTACCAGTTACTACTGCAACCTTATAGTTCTTTTTCGTATCTCCTGTATTATTATTCATTTTATCATTTCCTAGTATTAAGATAGATGATATTACATAACATTATTTATGACTGCAGTAATTTAGGTGGATTTTGTTCCTCATAAATACAAATTATAATGTGCTTATATGATTATGCAGCTGCAGTTAATCTTCTTGATCTTATAATATTCAGTGTTGACCTTAAGCTAGTGTATATCAGGGTAATCTGCAATACATATCCTCCTACAATCAGAATAATTGCATTTAGTGGCTTAGAAAAGGTCATCATCAAGTTAACATGAGGTGGAGCAAGGTTATTACGGTATATGGTAGCTCCATTTTATATAAAATCTGGTAGCTTTGAGAGCATATCAGAGAAGCCTTGTAATGCATCAGCTAAAGTATCTAGTTGGGATAAGACCCACGGATGAAATAGATGGAATAGATACCCCTCAGAAAATCGATGCCAAGGAGTTATCTCTAGGGATAGCCTTGGTAGAAAACCTTACAACTGAAGAGTTTGATTCTGGTCAGTATTCTGATACATACGCTAAGGAGCTAGAGAAACTGATAGAAGCAAAAATCCAAAGAACAAAAAGTTACTATTAAAGAAGAAGAGAAAGAACCTGAAGAAACTACAGACATACTTGAGGGTCTTAAAGCTAGTCTTTAGGTAAAAAGCAAGCCACCTTGACATAGGAAAAGCAAGTAGAGGACTCTAATGGATAATCCCGCGTTTCTAACAATAATTGTTTCTGCGCTGTTAGGGTTTGGATATTAGCTATCTTATCAAACTATGCGTTTCTAGAATCATAAATACTGCCTCATATAATTGACAATATGTACTTTAGAAATATTCCCTTTAGACAAATGTCATGTGACAAGTGTGGGATAATAGTCGTTGGGAGGCCAAGGAAACTTAAGACACATAAGCAGGAATACCACGCTTACTGATTATTGAGATAACCTTGACTAAAATTAATACTGACTATATCATATTTTGCTGTATATGTCAACTAACTCTCAAACTGTTAATCCAGTTCAAGACCTGTTAGATAGAGTCAATGAACTACAAAGAGGATTTGAAGGATTCGAACCAAGCATTCACAGTATCCGAGTAAAGAGTCAATATGAACGCGTTAACAGTAGCTTTTGACACCTTTCGTATGTCTCTGCAGTTCTGACACTAGTTAATCAACAAAAGCTGAAATATCAAGGCACCTAAGCAAGAGATATGGTAAAGGTCGTTGAAATGGATGAAAAAGTAACTCTCAACACACAGTTGCAAGAGGATGTTGGTGCAGTTATTCTCATCAATGAGTTCACTATGAACTCTGAGGATGTCGATCAGTTCCTAAAGACATGGGCTTCAGCTGCAGAAATCTCGAAGAAAACGCCTGGAGTCATATCTTTACAGCTACATCGGGGAATTGCTGGTAGCTGTGTCTTTTTGGCCTACCTTGTTTTTGAGTCTACTGAAACCATCAAGCAACTTTATAACAACCCTGACTTCCAATCCAAAATATCGGGGTATCCTGCTAGCACCGTGGTATATCCTCACATCTTCAAGAAAGTAGCGGTGCCTGGGATCTGTGTTGACTAAATACTGACTAGTGCACGCTCTCTGACCATTCAAAAACTAGTCCTGAGTATGCCATTACAGGGGAGCGGGAGTTTGACTATATATCAACTGGTGTCGGATTCAAATCCTAATGGACAGGTGTTATGATTTATCATAGTTCAACTGAAGGAAACATTTCCATAATATCTGTGACATGAACATGAATTGCAATGCAGAGATTTTCAGGGTGTTTTGGTATAATCCCATGTAGAATAATAGCTGGGCGATATTTCCAAAACTACCTCATTTCCATTCTCTGTTTCACTCAAGAGCCATTTCGCTGTCGGATCTTCAAGACTCCCTATGGCTCTCATCAATAACTTTTTGGTTATCGATAAATTGTGATTGATATCCTCATTAACCTTGACTGTTGCCTTACCTCTGACTCCCTTGTACGGTGGAGTAGGATCATCAATGCAGAAGTAGATTGTATTTTTCCTTCTCAAGTTATTAACTTTCTTAGAATTCTTTTGTGTTGTAATATAGATCTTATCTAAGTCTCTATCGAAGTAGTACCCCGTAGGAGTTACGATTGGTTCTCCTTTCTCATCAACTGTTCCTATGTGAATAAGCAGATCTTTACTCTCTAGAAAATCTTTTGATTCTTTTTCGGTCATAGGACCAGCCAAGGGATCATTGGCACTGATTACTTTTACCATTGTTCTAATTACACTACATCTTGCTTTTATATAGCATTTTTTGTAGTCGTCTTACAATACAAAATTTGTGACATATGGTAATTTGACCACTGAAATAAGTACGAAGAACTGGTTTTCCCTACTAGAGCAGATCAACTTAATGACAAATTCAATAAGAAATCTGGAATTTAGATTTTAGTAATAGAGGAATCAAATACGGCCAGAGTTGTTAGGAGACAAGAAGACATTGGAGAGCAGATGACTAACAATGGGATTTTTTAATCTTTGTTTCATTAGTTAGTTGACCACCAGTCAAGTTCAGTAGACCTCTCTATAGAATACCTATAGGATATGAGTGATCATAACATTAATGTACAAACGTTTAATGAGGACCACGTAACTGTCTATCTTCCTTATGAGTAACCCGGATGTAGACTTGAAAGTCTCACATAACATAATATGTAATCATTGTCGAAATAACATAGCAGAAATATTCCAAGAAAGTGGTGAGTTCTGTTTACATTGTTGGCAGAAGAGAACTTGTCCTAATGTCTAGCGATGAAGTCAGTAGCAATAGAGGAATCAATGAACGGACGATCGCAGGAATCCCAGGTATGCTTTTTGTCTCCCTTTGGATACTTATCACATACTTCTATCCTCTATTGCTATGTACCTTTGCACAGGTAAGAATGCGGTCGCCTAATGAAAGAATGATTATCAATAAATAGAGTCAATTTAGTCAATTTCTATATGCTTTTGCAGATCCAAGACGATTTTTACATGTGAGTAAAGGGATCCTTGTAAGTATTTCATGATCAAGAAAATTCACCCCTATACGACACCAATTTTTCTTGTCGAGATTACCACTTGGTAAAATCTTCTAAAAATGGCACGTGATCGTGACTTACGACTTGAGTGACTAACTACTAGGAGTTATCTTTACAATAATAATGGTAAACCTATAATTATGTGAGACTATTTGAAACAAAAATGACATATCAATATGGATCTATCCTGGAATGATAGAAGAACAAGACAATTTGTAACAAATGTTGGTCTGATTACTTCAGATGGCCCACTTGGACCCAACATAATGGCTGCAGAATGGATTCACCATATTTCTTATTCACCTAGTTTGGTTGCTGCCAATATTCGAGGACATGATGCAACTGCTCAGAATATTAACGAGTCTAAAGAATTTGGTGTTAATATAGCTGCAGAGAATCAAAATGTTATTTGTAGTATAGCAGGAAAGTATAAGGGTATTCATGTAGACAAGATCTCTGTTCTTAAGGAAGCAGGCATTGCAGCCTTTTACAATGCAAAGCGTATCAGCAAAGAAGTACCAATGTTAGTGGGAGCTGCAATGAATGCTGAATGTAAGTTGGTAAAACAGGAAGAATTAGGTGATCATATTATGTTTGTTGGAGAAGTTATTGAGATATCCGCAGATGAAAATATACGACCTCTACTATATCATAATGGCAGGTACTGGAGATTAGGTGAGGCCACAATAAAGCCACAACCTGATATATTAAATAGAATCGATGAACTTGCCAAAAAGCACATCAGAATGACATAATAGCGACATAAAGTAACAGTATATTCCTACCGATAAAATATAGATTGGCAAATTAGCAGTTTTGCATTTGATTTTCAATCGGTCCTAATTCATTCATTCATTCATTCATTCAAATAATTTTGTTAGATTTTTTTGGGACTTGAAAAGCGGATACAGTATAATATATCCTGACGAAATACCAATTCATGATGAACATAAGCCAATGATAGGCTTATGCTCATTACATGGAATCCATAAATGATATAGTGAATAATGATAAACGATGTCTTCAGAAGAAAAACAATACAGATGTGAAGAATGCGGAATGTCTTTTAGTTCACAAAGTGAACTTCAGCAACACAATAATCAGGAACATATTGGAACAGCCTGACCTTCCTTAAAAATTAACCTCCCCCTGGTATGCTTTTGTCTCCCCCTTGGAAACTTATCATATACGTCTATCCTCTACTACTGTCGTATTTTACAACGTCATATTATATGAATATAGATATGGGAGTATAGATTGTATCGTCAAAGAAAAAGTAATCAGCAGCAGCAATAGGAAAAACGAACAACTACCTCCTATCGAATAAGACAGTCGGTCTTAGATATTCCTTTGAGGCTTGATAACCTAAACAATTAGAAGAGGATATACTTTGAAGATGTTCTATCTCTTCTTAAGAGCATGAGGGAAGTAGAACTATCTTCAGCTATAGGTTTATCGTTAAGTGAAGAGCCGCTTTTTCCGAACTTAATACATTAAAGGATAAACTTGGATTATCGAATACTATAGTAGCAATTGATACGATGTTACAATGATCTTTTAAAATCTAATATACACCTGATATCATTAAAATGGGTACAATGAGTTATGCACATCCTGAGGTATTAGTAGATACTCAGTGGGTTGTGGATCACTTGAAAGATTCCAATGTGAGAATTGCAGAGGTTGACTATGATCCGAAAGCGAACTATCAGCTAGGACATGTAGCAGGTGCCGTACTGTTTGACTGGAAACAAGATATTAATGACCCTGTCTTCAGAAATGTACTAAGCAAACAAGCCTGTGAAGATCTGCTACAAAGAGCGGGAGTTAACAATGATACAACACTTGTGCTGTATGGTGACTTTAACAACTGGTTTGCAGCCTTTGCATTTTGGGTGTTCAAGTACTATGGATTCAAAGACGTTAGAATAATGAATGGAGGAAGGAAAAAATGGTTAGAGGAAGATAAGGAGATTAGCAAGGATATTCCAAACTATTCTAAAGGTGATTTTAAGGCTTCAGATCCCGACAAAAACATCCGAATATTTCTAAACGAAGTAAAGCAGGCCTTAGACACTAGGGATAGAATAAAGATGATTGATGTTAGAAGCCCAAAAGAATTTACAGGTGAGATATTAGCTCCACCAGAATATCCAACAGAGCATGCTCAAAGAGGAGGTCACATTCCAGGGGCGGAGAATATTCCATGGGCACAGGCTGTCAATGATAAAGACGGTACTTTCAAGTCTGCAGACGAGCTAAAGAAGTTATACGAATCAAAGGGAATAACCCAAGATAAAGAGATAATAGCATACTGCAGGATAGGTGAAAGGTCTTCACATACATGGTTTGTCCTCAAATACTTACTCGGATATCCTGATGTAAGGAACTATGATGGCTCATGGACAGAATGGGGAAATATGATTGCTAATCCTATAGAAAAATAATAATAAATCCTCCTATTTTTATTTTCTAAACACATAACTAGTCAGGACATTATGTAAGAACAGAACTTTGAAAGATTTAACAGATGAAACGGAATTTAGTCATGTATCAAAATGTCGTACTCATGTATTTAACAGAGTGTATACAGGTTTACAATGTAAAGGACCTGTGCATCCTTACACCATAGGAATTATAGATGATGAGCAAATGAAAACTGATAGATGGAATTCATACGCTCAAGCGGTTAATGCGTTGAACAGAAAGATGGGTGGAACTAAGGATGTTCTTAAACCGAAAAGGGAATCGTTACTGGTGATATAGTGATATGACGCCTGTCTGCATATCTAGAGGCGGCTGAAATCTCCCATGACTGTGTTATACCAGTTCGATTTTAAAGACTGTTACAACAGGTAATTAATTTGTGTGACAAACCATATAGATAAAAAACCCTTCATATAATAATATAATATTGAAAGAGCAATGAAAACTCTGCTTCTCTCGCGTCATGCTAAATCTAGCTGGAAAAATCCTGATCTACCAGATCATGATAGACCACTAAACAGACGTGGCCAGAATGATGCACCACTCATGGGAAAGTTACTTAAAGAGGAAGACTTAATCCCAGATCTTATTATGAGCTCAACTGCAGTAAGAGCCAAAAAGACAGCAGAATTTGTGGCTAAAGCATGTAAATACAAAAGAGAGATTGTTCTTAATCAATCCCTTTATGGAGCTGAACCAGCAGACTACCTTAAAATCTTGGAAGGACTTTCTGATAAACATAAGGCTGTATTAGTAATAGGACATAGTCCTTCAGTAGAAGAGACAGTAGAAGTGCTTACAGGCTCACAAGATGTTATAATGCCAACATGTGCTCTAGCTCACATCTCTCTACCGATACAAAATTGGGCTGAGCTCAATAAGCAGAAAATAAAAGGAAAATTGCTTAAGATATGGAGACCAAAGGAATTGTCTTAAAGTAAGTCCATGTGTTATTAAACTCCAATTCTTAGGACATAGTTTTTGAGAGATTTTTCGTTAAAGAGAGATTTTTCGTTAAATCTTCTGGAGAGGTCAACTCAGCAGGAAGGCTAGTGATGGACAACTACGAGAATCATGTGTGTGGACGTACATTGCAGTTAAAAATTGAGAGATATATTATTTGTAGTACAAATAGCTAATTGATCCACAATTTCCACACTTGATTATTTGAGTACATTTAGGCTCGAACCAATATTACTATATACTTTATACTTTATTTGATCTCCGTCGGGCATGAAAAATAAAACGATGATCTTAATTGCTGTTATTCTGTCAACTGGTCTCGCAGCGATTTGCATTGAGGATGAAATCGGCGATCTCATTCGGGTGTGATACGTATGATGCGTGGGAAGCATTAAGTGACAGAGTAGTGGAATGACAGGAGCAAAAAGGAGACCTTATTCCAAAAGCCAGATGTACTCTGGATCATTTACGTCAGAATTACTCTTGTATAGACCAATGCTATTACTTAGTGGAGATAATGATTCGTCCTGAGTATTATTGAATAGCATGGACTACTGGCCTAACCAGACACCCGTCAAGAAAGCAGACAAGTTTGATCTACCAGGCCCAGAGACAGATTCACATGGAAATGTTATTGGAGATAATGAGATTCCGATAGCAGTGTTAGATATTTCGAGAGAAGGATCACCTACTTTATACACACAACAAAATCAGAAACTGCCACCGTCATTTGAGGCCTTAAGAAGACACGGATTTAAGTTCACAAGCTATGAAGAGAGGTAAAGACAGATAGATAAGGTGACTCGGAGAATAATCGAGCAATAATGATGGGAGTATTATCATATCACACATCGCCCGGGTTAGAGAGAGATGCATTACTCTCCGAGTCATTGCCAGGTGTATAACGGCTAATATAATTGGATAGAATTGGATTGGAGCCGCAGGGGACTCAACAAGAACACGATTGGAACGAGAATTGTCGAGCCTTGCCTGCGTGCACTATGTCTTGGTGGTTAAATTAATAGACACTATCATATTAAAGACATTAGTAACTCTGTTAATCTGACTATCGACTATTAATGGAATAGAGAAACCGCTGGAGACTCAACCACGTACTATGAAGTTGAATCCTTAAGTTGCATGTACCTTACGATTGTGATCCATCAGTTCTGTTTCATCATTGAACTTCATGCCACATTTATTACATTTGTGTTGTCAATCCTAAGACTTATTTCGTCCACTTAATCCTTAACTCCAATTACACATGTGAAGTAGAACATCAAAACATACCATTATTTCTATTCTGTTATTCTTATTAGCAATGTAGTCTAATAATAGACATGAGCACTGAAAGGAATAAGAACCCACTAAAACGAGATCAGGCTCTAAATGATGCGACTAATGGGCAGTTAGGCGAGCAACCAAGACCTAAACCATTAGGAAGAGGAGAATCCTCAGAATTAGAAACTGATAAGAATGTCAGAGATTCACGTATCAGAACCGCTCGCAAGATGTCTCGAGATATGTGATGTTAAAACCAATACGAATGAAACCGACCAATACATGCCCTCATTGTAAGCGCATTCTATGAGTCCAAGGTGTTTGTGCAAACGTACGAAAAATATTTAGACACTGAAATCAGTAGATAAAAAATAGGAATTGTTGTGAATTATGCACAACCAACTACAAGTCAAAAAGTATTCACTTCCATTTTTCCAAGAACCCATTCGTAGCAATCAATCTCCAGTTGCATAATCGTCAGATTAGGTTCAGGATGAAATTGCTTCTTTCTTTTCGCTATTTTTTCATACAAGTATCCTTTGTGTTTTTTCCGAGTCATCAGATGCGATAGATTTTCAACGTCAGAGGATAATAAGGATCGACACGAGAGTGTCACGTAAGGATCGTTTATGCTAGACTAGAAACCTAAGGTAAACTTCTTTATTTCATGTAGTCTTGCGTTACTATTAATGGTTCACGTAGCAAAAATAATAGAAATTGTTGGCAGTTCAGACAAGGGTTGGGAAGATGCTGCCCAGGTAGCAGTTGATGAAGCCAAAAAAACAATACATGGAATAACTGGGTTAGAGATTAACGACATGACAGCAAAGGTGGATCCAAACACGGGTAAAATTACTCAGTTTAGATCCGCTGTAAAAATAGCATTTGGCGTAGAGCATAAATCCTAAAATAAACATATCAGGAAAGGAGTTCCTAGGAGGAAAACGAAGAAGGTACCTTTAGCTAATTAATATTGTAAATTCAAGAATCTAGAATTTTAATTTATAGTAATAGAGGAATCAAATAAGGCCAGAGTTGCTAGGAGACTCTCATCCTGGTATGCTTTTGTCTTTCTCTTTTGGAAACTTAGGCTATCCTCTATTACACACTGGATTATGTTACAAGTCAGGACATACGCATACTGATTTAGTAGTCAAATCATTCAAAAGCCCTGGGCTGGATTTGAACCAACGATCTTTGCCATACCAAGACAATGCTCTACCTAACTGAGCTACCAAGGCAATAATGCAATTATCATACTAGTAATCATTATTAACTGATCTTTTACAGGAAGACAACCGCAATGATATCGATTAGGGAGTTTTAGATAATTTCTTTCCATTAGTGTCAATCAAAGAATGAGCCGCAGCCACTGGATAGCCACCATATGGCCATTATCCTCGTTTTACTCTAAATAATACTACAGCAGAATACGAACCTATAATTTCCTGGTATTGGATACCGACAAAATCCTCAATCTCCAAAGTAGATAGGAAGTGATTCAGCTGGTCTTCAAATGAATCTTTTTCCTTTGCAACGATTACTTTACATTGTACCCTCGTCTTTGCCATGTCTTGCTTACCTTATGTTCCCTTCAAGTGAATAAGGTACTAATATTATAGGTTTTTCCGATTATTTTTCTGTGTTGTGCAGACTCTGTTTCTCAATAGGCTTAATAATCCAACGGACAGAATATGTGTTCTATATGGTGACGAAACAACTACTCCAAGAATGTTATATCTGACTTTAGGAATATTATATTGAAACTGCTTGAAATACCATATTGGTTGCTCTGGATGGAGTTATTCTTCATGGAAAGGACCCTTCTACCCTCCCAACCTTGAGAATTCTGACTGGTTAAGATTCTACTCCCAAGTATTTGATTATGTGGAAATTGATTCTTCATTCTATAGAATACCAAATCAGTTTATGGTAAAAAACTGGGTTAAAAGGACTCCAGATAACTTTAGATTTACAGCCAAATTTCCCAAGATGATAACCCATGATAAATATCTGGTCGATGTTGAGGAGGATGTAGAACGGTTTCTTGAAAATATCGAACCACTGGAGAAGAAAACTCTTGCTCTTCTCATTCAATTACCTCCTTCGTTAGAGATAATGCCAGGACTTGAGGGTCTAAGTAATCTCCTTCCGCTTTTGGATGATAGATTTAGGTATGCAGTAGAAGTAAGACACCAAAGTTGGTTCCAAGATTTAGCATACAATTTCTTTGCTGACAATAATTTATGTTTGGTATGGAGTCAACTCGCCAGGTTAAGTACCCCTCCAATAGTTACTACAGATTTTCTGTATGTTAGATTTATTGGAGACCGAAGTATAGACGAAAAAGATTTTGGTAAAATTCAGAAGGACAGAGTATCGGAGATGAGTAATTGGGCAAATGAAATAAAGAATGTAGAAATCGGGAATGAGAAAGGTAGAAGGAGTGAAGTTAGGGATGCGATGATTGCTGCCAATAATCACTATGCAGGCTTTGGACCAGGAACAGTAAACATATTTAGGAATATGGTTGGCATGTCGGAATTCTCTTGGGAAGATCAACAGCAGATACAAGAACAACTACGACAACAAAAGGAACAGGAAAAAGATTATCCGATTAATAACTCAAACATCTTCTTTGGTAAGAAAACCAAAAAAAGACAAACAAGTCTCACGGAATTTACAGGGTAAAAACCTATCTCAAAAGGTCAACGCTATGTAGGTATGCCTGAAGATGAGGAAGAGGAAGGTACTGAAAATGAAACGGATAAAGGTGATGAGTTCCTAGCAAGTGGAGAGTTCTTTGAATAAATTCCACTACATTAGTATCGTCTTACTAATTGCTATCGTGACGACAGTATCCCAAACAGCGGCAGGTACAACTATTGCAGGACTTGATACGAGTTCGATGGGAGTAAGTCCTACTCCTACTCCTTCTCCTACTCAAACTGTATCTCCTTTTGGTGCAGAGGTTCCAACTCCTAGTCCTAGTCCTAGTCCTAGTCCTAGTCCTAGTCCTAGTCCTAGTCCTGATCCCACAGTTCCAATTCCTTTTGATGCAGGAGTTCCAACTCCTAGTCCTACCGCTACTCCTGATCCCACAGTTCCAATTACGAATTTGCAACCAGACATAAACACGTTGTTCAAGGCCTTACTGACTCAAGAGTTAAACCCAGCGGATAGGGTAGTACTTACAACAGAACTAGAAAGCTTACTTGATGAACTTGTCGCAGGTCAATCACAAATATCGGTAGAATTTGAAGACGATGATGGAGAAGAATCTGAACCAGAAAAGACTTTTACTATTACAGTAACTCCTATTGGTGCTACTGATACACCCATAACAGAAGATGAACCAGAAGAGGATGATGAACCTGAGACAGAATTAGTTGAATCAGACAATGGTGATGATAATGGTGACGATGACCCACCTGAAGAATCACCTGACGAAATTATTCCAGGTCCCCCATCGCTCTTTGGTTAGGTAAAAGGGTGGAGATGAAAGGGAAAACTAGTTCTTACATTTCCCTCCTGAATTTTGAAAGGCTTTTTGTTCATTGTCACCGAATTCATTACTGGGGAACTTAAAAAGTAGGTATAGTCTATCTTTTTCAAGAATCTATTCAATCCTATCTGCAGTTGCATGAATTTATGTAACTGCCGGCTTTATCCATATTCAATGTACACTAATATTTTCCTGAATGTAGGATCTTAGGTGTTAGCATTGGCACAAAATGAGAACGTTAGACGGCTCGAAGAATTGGGTTTCGAGATTATTAGTGTCAC
>Ga0193741_1000392_pt1 | contig 12865 bp, 13 predicted proteins | sample L2s2metaG_FD_143059 | JGI IMG/M metagenome (GOLD analysis project Ga0193741, IMG submission 143059) | Soil microbial communities from a riparian zone of the East river system, Colorado, United States - L2s2 | ecosystem: Environmental > Terrestrial > Soil > Riparian zone | place: USA: East River...
AGCCGGTAGCGGTTTCACCACCAGACGACGGGCCGCTTGGATAGGAAACCGCTACCGGCTGGGGACGCGCGGAAACAGGGCTCGGATCGCTGGGAGTCATGGCAACCGACTGCATCTCGGTCTCCTCTGCTTCCGTCGCCGGTGCCTCTGCCCGAACGACCTGCGGCGGAGCCTTGGGGGCAGCGCGATGACGTCTGACGCGAGTCGAAGGAGTCTGTTGGCGGCTGGGCGGGGTCGTCCGCTCGATCGCGGAGACTACCTGTGTGCCGGCGGTGCTGCTGCCGGCGAGAGTGATCCCGTCATTCGAGGAGGCAAGCTCCAGGTCCTTCATGAGATCAGCGTTAATTGCCGTTTTCTTGTCGCCGCTGCACGCGGTCAGAAGCACGGCACTCGCTCCAACAAGCAACAGATAGGTCTTCCGCATAAACAACTCCTCCCCGTGATCAGGGAATGACTCCAGTACGTCGGTGTACACCAGCGAAGAACAGATGATTCGCGCCGGCGCATCTATAGAGGCAACGGCTGAGCCAGTCACTTCCCCCCTGAAACCCGGGGTTAACCACTCTTTTTTCGAGGAGATGTCCCCGGGGAGAGACAGCGGGTGTCTACTTGGCGGGACGGTATCCCTGCCTATAGTTTCGCCCCATGCGAAACGCTACATCGCGCCCCGGCGCGGCCGGGCGCCGGATTTCGTCGATCATCTGCAGTCTCGCGGTTGCCGCCGTGGTTGTCATCTCTTTTGCCTGTTCGCCGGGAACCGCCGCCGAAATGTCCGCGGCGGAAAAAAAGGCGATTGCCGACTCGCTCAAGCGACTCGTAGTCTCTGCTTACGACCTGTCGAAGCCCGATCCCGTTACGAGTCTGATGAGTTTGTACCCCACCGAGGGACGCGTTGTCTCAGCGAGCGGTGGAGTAATCACCACTTCCCGTCCGGAGCTCGAGAAGGGGATCAGGGCGTTCTGGACTTACGTTGGCCAGAACATGAAGCAGGCGCGATGGGAGTGGACTTCGATGAACGTGGATGTGCTCGCTCCTGACGCGGCGGTTATGACGGGCACGTATCGCATCCCGCATCTGACGCCGACGGGAATGAAACACGTCATCGGCGGTGCGTGGACGGCAGTCTTCCAGAAGCGGGGGGGTCGGTGGGTGATCATTCAGGAGCACCTGTCGGACGTTCCGGGCGATCCGCATCTCCAGATGAACCAGGGAACATGAACCCTCAGACCCGCCCCTGAGGGTTCTACTCCTCTGTATCCCCGCCGGTCCCGCCAACCGATGATTTGAGCTGCTGACCCATTTCGGCCTCACCGCTGATGATCGAGCGCCAGGTCAGTTCCGGACCCCTGCGGAAGCCCTTCTGCGTCACCTTAACGCCTTCTGGGGAAATCGCGACCATGTAGGCCTTGCCATCGATCGTGATTTCGCGCTTCAGGGTTTTCTCCAGTTTTGTCGCCATGCCCCCTCCGGGGGTTGAATTGTAGGATTTGCGATAAAATACGCGTAGAGGCCCCCGCCTTCGAGGCCCCCCTTCCAGATGACCCGTTTCTTACACCCGTTTTTGCAGCGGACTTAATGTAGCCTGCCCGCGCCTTCGCTCGTCCTTAAAACACGGAGATCCAATGGCATTTATGGCTCTACAGGCCCCGGGCGATGACAGCGCCCACCTCATATACGAATTCGAGCGGCGCGCTTACCCCGTCAGGAACTCTCTTCTGACCATTGGGCGGGATGCAGCGAGCCATATCCTGATTCGCGAGCCCGCCGTATCGCGGAACCACGCTGAGCTTCGGTCGGAGGATGGCAAGTTCGTTTTGCATCCGTGTGGCGTTAATCCAACCACCGTCAACGGAGCGACGCTGGCTGAGCCGCGCTCCCTTGCCGAGGGTGACAAGGTCGAGGTTGGATCGGCAATCCTCACTTTTACCACCAAGCGGCTCCCACTCGGCGTCGCCGTGATCGAGCCGGCCGGTGCGTCGAAGCGCGAGAAGGACATCAACACGCGCCGCAACACCATCAAGCACCCGATTCTCGCCGGCGATCTGGATCCCGATTCGCCGCGCAAGGTTCCCACGAACGTGATCATCATGTCGGTAATGGTGATCGTCGTGATCCTCTACCTGCTGGGCAGATAGCTCAGGCCGCAGCCGTGCTCGCAAACCTCGCGAGCACCATTCTCTCCAATTCGCTCTTCATCGGCTCGAGCTCGATCGTTTCCAGAACATCGGCAGCGAATGCGTAGGTGAGCAGCGTCCGCGCCATCTCCGGGCCGATCCCCCTGCTGTTCAAATAGAACATCGCGATCTCGTCCAGCCGGCCGATCGTCGCGCCGTGCGTGCACTTCACGTCATCGGCAAAGATCTCGAGCTGCGGCTTGGTGTCGACGCGCGCCGTCGGCGAGAGCAAGAGGTTGTTGTTGCTCTGCTTGCCGTCGGTCTTCTGCGCCTCGGGGTGCACGTAGACCTTTCCGTTGAACACGCCGTGCGAGCGTCCGTCGAGAACACCCTTGTAGATCTCGTGGCTGGGGCAGTTGGGCGCGATGTGCTCGATGCTGGTCTGGTTGTCGATGTGCTGCGCGCCGTCCGCCAGGTACAGACCGTTCAGCGTGCAGGTCGCCGCGTTGCCCTCGAGTGTCGTATAGATGTTGGTCCGCGCCAGCGAGCCGCCGACTGCGAATGAAAATGAGTGAAGCTGACTGTCGCGAGCCTGACGGATCTGCGTCGTGCCGACGTGGAACGACTTCTCGCTCTCCCGCTGGATCTTGTAATGATCGATTCGAGCGCCTTCGCCAAGCGAAATCTCCGTCACGGAATTGGTGAAGTACGGCGTGTCGCGAATGCAGATGTAGCTCTCGATGATCGTCGCGCGGGAATTCTGTGCGGCGACTATCAGGTTACGCGGATGCGAGATCGATTCACCCTGGCCTTCGGAAACGAAGATCAGGTGGATCGGCTGGTCGACCACGGCGTCGGCCTGCAGCTCGATGAAGGCCCCATCCCGAATGAAGGCCGTGTTGAGCGCGGTGAAGGCATGCTTGTCGAACGCCGCGATCTTGCCGAGGTGGCGCTCCGGCCGTCCGACGCCGGAGCGAATCGCCTGGGCGAGGCTGCTCACCCGGACCTTCCCTCCCAGCCCGGCAAACGACGACAGGTTCTCGGAGAATTCGCCGTTCACGAAAACAAGCGAATGCCACGCGGGCTGATCGAATGTGAAGCGCTTGAGATCGGCACGGGCAACCATCCCGGCGGTGCTTCCCTCGGATGAAACGCCTGCCTTGCTCGTCATCGCGGCGCGGAAAGTCCGCTCCGCGATCGGTGCGACGCTCGTGAAATGCCAGTCTTCATTCTTCGTCGTCGGGAATCCAAGCGACTCGAAACGAGCCATCCCGTGCGTGCGCAACGCATGGAGCCATTCCGCCGCGGCTGGCTGGCGCTGGAAATCCGCGCGATACGCTTCCATCGGACTCGACCCTCGAGCGTTCACCGGATCTGCGCCATTCTTGCCGACGACCGCGTTGTCACGAGATCCTTTCCTGGTTGCCGTGTCGGTCAAGCCGCTGCTCCCGCACCGGCGCCGACATCCTGTAGCCAGTCGTAGCCCTTCTCCTCCAGCTCCAGCGCGAGCTCCTTGCCGCCGGACTTCACGATGCGACCGTTCGATATTACGTGCACGAAGTCCGGTATGATGTAGTTGAGAAGGCGCTGATAGTGAGTGACGACAATCGTTGCGTTCTCGGGTGAACGGAGAGTGTTCACTCCCTGCGCGACGATTCGCAAGGCGTCGATGTCGAGTCCCGAGTCTGTCTCGTCGAGAATCGCCAGCCGCGGCGCGAGAACCGCCATCTGGAAGATCTCGTTCCGCTTCTTCTCGCCCCCGGAAAAGCCCTGATTCACCGAGCGGGAGAGCATTGCCTGATCCATGTCCACGAGCTTCAGCTTTTCCTCGACCAGGTCGAGAAACTCGAGTGGATCGACTTCTTCCATTCCGTTCGCCTTGCGGATCTCGTTGTACGCCGAGCGCAGGAAATACGCGTTGGAGACGCCGGGAATCTCGACGGGATACTGGAAGGCGAGGAAAATCCCGTTCTGCGCGCGCACCTCGGCGTCCAGCTCGAGGAGATTTTGTCCGTTGTAGCTGACGGTTCCTTTCGTCACCTCGTACGACGGGTTGCCCGCCAGCACCTGGGCCAGCGTCGATTTCCCCGATCCGTTCGGTCCCATGATGGCGTGAACTTCCCCGGCGTTAACGCGGAGCGTGACACCCTTCAATATTTCGCGGTCGCCTACGCCGGCGTGGAGATCATTTATTTCTAGCACGAAACCAGTGATTGAATGTTGTTTGTATCGCGTACACTGCCTGACTGAAGAGCGACCAGTTGGCCGTGAAGGGATATCCCGGCGTCCTGGGGCCGGAGCGGAGCCAGGCCCAGGCAGCTCGGATTCTGTCGTTGAGATTGCGCAAGGCCATTGGCAGTTAGGGAATCAGCCTACGCTTCCTTCCAGCGTGATGCCAAGAAGCTGCTGCGCCTCGACCGCAAATTCCATTGGTAATTCCTTGAACACTTCCCGGCAGAAGCCGCTCACGATCATCGACACGGCGTGCTCGGCACTCACCCCGCGCTGCTTGCAGTAGAAGATCTGATCCTCCCCGATCTTCGACGTCGATGCTTCGTGCTCCAGCGTAGCGGTGTTGTTCTGAACCTCGATGTACGGGAACGTATGCGCCCCGCACCTGTTGCCGATCAGCATCGAGTCGCACTGCGTATAGTTGCGCGCACCATCCGCCTTCGGGAGCACTCGTACCAGCCCGCGATAACTGTTGTTGCCTTCACCGGCGGAGATTCCCTTCGAGACGATCGTGGAACGGGTGTTCTTCCCAATGTGAATCATCTTCGTGCCGGTGTCGGCCTGCTGCTTCTTGTTGACGACGGCTACCGAATAGAACTCGCCAACGGAGTTGTCGCCCTGCAGGATGACGCTGGGATACTTCCAGGTGATCGCCGAGCCGGTCTCCACCTGCGTCCATGAGATCTTCGAATTGGCGCCGGCGCATTTGCCGCGCTTGGTGACGAAGTTGTAGATGCCGCCCTTGCCTTCGGCGTCACCCGCGTACCAGTTCTGAACCGTCGAGTATTTGACCGTCGCGTTGTCGAGCGCGATCAGCTCGACGACCGCGGCGTGAAGCTGGTTCTCGTCGCGCTTGGGCGCCGTGCAGCCCTCGAGGTAGCTCACCGATGCGCCTTCGTCGGCGATGATGAGCGTGCGCTCGAACTGACCCGTGTTCGCGCTGTTGATGCGGAAATATGTCGACAGCTCCATCGGGCATTTCACGCCCTTGGGGACGTATGCGAACGACCCATCGCTGAATACTGCCGCGTTCAGCGCTGCGAAGAAATTGTCGCTGTGCGGAACGACGGTGCCGAGGTACTTCTCGATGAGCTCTGGATGGGTCTGAACCGCCTCGCCGAAAGAGCAGAAGACGATTCCAAGCTTTCCCAGCTCTTCCCGCATCGTCGTCCCGACGGATACGCTGTCGAAGATTGCGTCGACCGCGACTCCGGAGAGCATCTTCTGCTCGTTGAGCGAGATCCCGAGCTTCTGATATGTGCGGAGCAGCTCCGGATCGACCTCGTCGAGGCTCTGCAGCGGTTTCACGCTCTTGGGCGCCGAGTAGTAAACGAGGGAGTTGTAGTCGATGGGCGGGTATTTGACGTTGCCCCAGTGCGGCTCTTTCATCGTGAGCCACCGGCGGTACGCCTTGAGCCGCCACGCCAGCATGAACTCGGGCTCGTTCTTCTTGGCCGAGATCACGCGAATGATGTCTTCGTTGAGGCCGGGCGGGACGGTATCCGTCTCGACGTCGGTGACGAAGCCGTATGCGTATTCGCGGTTGACCAGCGCTTCGATTCCCGAGCCCATTCCAACTCCTTGGCGTTTCTACACTTCCCTTCGTAGATTCAATCTAAAGCAATTCTGTCGGGATAGTCAAGCTGACCCCGACGAGACTTATGTTCTTGTGTCGTCAGCACTTACGCGGCTCAGAAATGTGCGCAGCGAGCGGTCTTCCATTCATTAGAGCAGACGAAGAATCGGCCTTCGAGCCAGTCGCTTCCCTCGGGGAGCTCGCCGAAGGAACGATTCTGCAGCGCGTGCGCTCGACCGGTGACGCGATCTGTCTGGTCAGGCACAACGGCCGGATATCGGCCCTGAGCGATATCTGTACCCACCAGCACTTTTCGATGTCGCAGGGCGACCTGCTGGCGGATGGGACGCTCCAGTGCGCCTGGCACGGCGCGCGGTACGACTGCACCACCGGCGAAGTGAAGCAGGTCCCGGCCACGAGTCCACTTCCGGTTTTTCGGGTCCGGCTCGAGGGTGACACCATTCTGGTTGGTCCGCGATGCCAGAGAATCGACGGGAAATATGAAGCTTCCGTGGTGAGCGTCCCATGAAGCTGCGGTCGGACTTCCCCCTCCTCGCAAACAACCCTCGTCTGCACTATCTCGACTCGGCGGCGACCTCGCAGAAGCCGCAGGCGGTGCTGGACGCGATCCGCGATTTCTACGAGACGAGCAACGCCAACCCGCATCGCGGAGCGTATTCGCTTTCGGTCCAGGCGACAGAGCGCTATCACGAGGCGCGAGTGCGGATCGCCCGCTTCCTCGGCGCCCAAGATCCGGATTGTCTCATTTTCACTCGCGGAACGACGGAATCCCTGAACCTCGTCGCCGGCTCGTGGGGGCGCGCCAACATCGCGCGGGGTGACGAGATCGTCGTCACCGCACTCGAGCATCACGCGAACTTCGTCCCGTGGCAACAGCTCGCCCTGGAAAAGCACGCCAAGCTCAGGATCTGCGAGCTGACCGAAGACGGGCGGCTCGACCTCGGCTCCTTGCGCGAGCTTCTGACTCCGAGGACGAAAGTCGTTGCATTCAATCACGTCTCGAACGCACTCGGAACCATCAATCCGATCAACGAGATCGTGAAGCTGGTCGGCAGCAAAAGCGACGCGATCACCGTCTGTGACGGCGCGCAGAGCGCTCCCCATTTTCCGGTGTCATTCGATTCGCTGGGTGTCGATTTCTACGCGTTCAGCGGCCACAAGATGCTGGGACCAATGGGACTCGGCGGCCTGATCGGAAAACGGGAGATGCTCGAGCAAATGCCACCGTATCAGACCGGCGGCGACATGATCGAGTTCGTGCACGACGATCGCACCACCTGGAACGTGCTCCCGCACAAGTTCGAGGCGGGAACCCCGAATGCAGCCGATGCGGTTGGCCTCGCCGCGGCAGTCGAGTATCTCGACCGGATCGGCATGGCTCGGGTGCTCGAGCACGAGCGATCGATGATGGCCAGGACGCAGGCGCGATTGGCAGCGATCGATGGTCTACAGATTTACGGACCGCCCCCCGCTGAGCGAAGCGGCGTGCTCAGCTTCACCATGTCCGACGTGCATCCCCACGATCTGGCGACCATTCTGGACGGCGAAGGAGTGTGCATTCGCGCCGGGCATCACTGCGCGCAGCCACTGATGCGCCGACTCAACGTCGCAGCAACAGCACGGGCTTCGTTCTACGTCTACAACGACGAACGCGACATCGACGCTCTCGTCGCGGGAATCATGAAAGCCAGAGAGATCTTCGGTTATGTCCCAGCCTGAGCGGTCGGCGGAGATCGCCGCCCTCTACCAGGAGATGATCCTCGATCACTACCGCCGGCCGCGCAACAAGGGAACGCTCGAGCACGCTGACGCGGCGGTAGAGATGAAGAATCCCCTCTGCGGAGATGAGATAACGCTCCAGGTCGCGTTCGACGGAACCGGAGTCGGCGATCTGAAGTTTTCAGGGCGTGGCTGCGCGATCTCCCAGGCCTCCGCGTCGATGATGACCCAGCTCGTGAAAGGAAAAGGCGCCACGGAGATCGAGACTCTCAGGAATCGATTTCGAGACATGATGCTTGGCGACCCAGGCGCTGTGACCGACGAAAAGCTCGGTTCTCTTCGCGCCTTGTCAGGCGTCGCACGGTTTCCGGCGCGGGTGAAGTGCGCGCTCCTCGCGTGGAACGCGTTGGAAACGGCGTTGGCAGAGCGGGGCGGTTAGCGGGCGATGCGCCGCTTTCGCTTGGGTATGCTCGTCCGGCATCTCGCGTCGATCGCAGCACTGCCATTCGTAGTCACAGTTGTTGTTCCGGTGTGGCTGGCGCGAAGGAACGACATCTCGCTCAAACTCGGAACGACCGGACTTCAGATCACCGCTCAGAATGCCGGGGTGTTGCTGATCGCGTTCGGCCTCTTTCTGTTCGCATCGTCACTACGCCGTTTCGCGACTGAGGGAGAGGGAACGCTCGCCCCGTGGGATCCGCCAAGGCAGCTGGTGCTTCGCGGGCCTTACCGATACGTCCGCAATCCGATGATTTCCGGTGTGCTTTTCATTCTGTTTGGTGAGGCACTGCTGCTCCTTTCCAGGCCGCAGTTCGTGTGGGCATTGATCTTTCTCGGGATGAACATCCTGCTGATCCCGCTGTTCGAGGAGCCAGACCTCAGGCGGCGCTTCGGGGAGTCCTACGTTGAATACTGCCGTCACGTCCCACGACTGTTTCCGCGAATCCGGCCGTGGGAGCCCGAAAATCAGGCCGCAGACCGCGCGTCCTAGCCGTCGCCCGACCGCGAGCCAAAGCTCCCACCTGCCCGCACACCTTTCTGGCATGGAATCCGCTTAACAGCGGCTGTCTATTTCCCATGCCGACATGACAAACCCGATCTCTCCAGCATCTCAGCCGCAACTCAAGCCGTATATTGTCGTGCCGTTGCCGCGCGACACCTTTCGGACTCTGATCGCGCTGGCGATCGTCGCGCTGACTATCGGCGGCTGGATCTATGTCATGATGATCCCAGTCGACCGTTTCGCTCTCGCCTCGCAAACCTTTCTGTGGTGGATAGAGCAAGTCGTTGGCTTTGTGCTCGCCATCATTTGCATCGGCATCGCCATGCGGCGGCGGTCGTTCCTCACGCCGGCGTTCTGGCTGACCATTTACTCGCTGGTCTTCGATGTGATGCGCTGGATATTCGAGTTCAGGCAAGGAGAATTGCGGATTACCATCGCGATGGTGCTTTACGCGCTATTCATCTGGCGTCTTTACTTGACCCGGCGCGCTGTAGCGACTGAGGAGCGTCCGGTAGCGGTCTAGGGCTTCGGTCCGCCGCCCGGAGTGGCGGACTTCAGTACCATCGATGACTATTTATCGTGGGCAATAAATCCCTTTGCGCTGCCGTAGGCCTCGCGCTGTTTGTCGGCGCGACGCTCGCCGATGAATGTGCCGCCCAGATGCGGCTCCAGACTGCGTCCCCACTGAGCGCGCAGCTCATAGCGGACTCCGCGGCCATCACGCGTCGTGCGCGCGATCTCCAGGCTCAGTTTGAGCGCCGGCGCCGCCGGATGCTGCCGAGTTTCTACACCGGCACCGCGGATCGCTGTCTGATCATCGGTCGCTTCTGCGAGTGGCATCCTCCCAATCACCAGGATTACGTAATTCCCGAGGAAGGCAAGGACATCCGTCGCGCGCGAGCGGAGCTGCTTCGCGATCTCGAGAAGGCATCAGCGGCGCTTCCCGGCGACGACTGGATCGTCGGCCAGCGCATTCGCTATCTGACTGAAACGCGAGATACCGCTGCGATTGGCGTCGCACAATCGTGTCGAGCCACTAAATGGTGGTGCGAAGCGCTGCTCGGCCTCGCGCTCCATGTCACTGGAGATTTTCCCCGCGCTGACAGCGCGTTCTCATCGGCGCTCGGCAACATGCCGTCGCTCACACGCTGCCACTGGACCAACCTGTCGCCGCTGCTCGACGACGACATAAGGGGCACGTACAGGAAGATGGCGTGTGCCGAGCGTGACGTCATCAACGCTCGCATCTGGTGGGTTGCTGATCCGCTCTTCCTGATTCAGGGTAACGAGCGTCGGACTGAGCATTTCTCGCGGATGACGCATTCCGCTCTGTGGAAGGATGCGATGAACGCGTTCGCCATGAGCTGGGGCGGCGATCTCGCCGAGATCACGCTGCGGTTCGGCTGGGCAGAGAAATGGACGCAACAGCCGGCGCCCCTCACATCTTTACACCCTGAACCCGCCGTAACAGGTCATGAGCGGGAACCAGGGTACCATTTCTTCCTCACCCAGCGACCGCCGGACAGTCTTGCCCAGATTGTCGACTCGCTGTTCGACATCTACCAGTTCCCCGCCCGCGAGAAGTACTCGCCGTCGTACACGCGAGCGCTGGTGAGACTCGACGCCCAGGTGGCGCGTTTCCGCCGCGGAGATTCGACACGCGTCGTCGCCGCGTACGATGTGGGTGGTGACTCGATCTTTGGCCGCAGAGAGTTCGCCGCAGCCCTCATCGCGATGGGCGACGAGACCACTCCTGCAGCCAGAAGCGACGTCGCGGTGTCGCCAGCGAAGAACGTGTTGACGGTGACGACACCGTGGAAATCGCAGTTGATAGGAGTCGAGTTGTTGGCGCGCGACAGTGCGGGTGCGGCACGCTGGCGATCGGGATTCGCGGAGATCCCGCTCGACTCGGGTCGTATCAGCGTCTCAGATCTTCTCTTCGTCGACGGAGGTCCGTCGCTCCCCGTTGATCTGAGCGAAGCGATCACGCGCGCGCATGGCGGGACGGAGTTCCGTCGCGACGAGAAGATCGGACTGTTCTGGGAACTCTACGGAAGGACACCGGCCGACAGCGCCGTGCCAATCTCTCTCACGATCACTCCCGTCGACGAAGGACTCCTGCGGCGGACCTTCCGCGCTTTGCGGATCGCACCGAAGGCGACGCCACTCAACATCCGGTGGCAGGAAAACGGCGCGTCGGGAGTGCTGTCCGCCAGATCCGTGCTGCTGGACCTTTCGCTGGTGCCAGTCGGCAAATACGCCGTCAAGCTGCAGATCGGCGACGATCCACATGCGACCGCCTCGCGGACCATCGAGGTGAAGTAGCGCCCACTGGTGCCGACATTCATGGGCTCGCATCTTTTTCTCCATGTCCGAGCCACTCGTCATCGCCAAGGCGGGGGACATTGACCTCGCTCTCCTTCCCGGGCTCGCCAATCGACACGGCTGCATCACCGGCGCGACTGGAACGGGCAAGACCATCACCCTCCAGGTTCTGGCCGAGCAATTCTCGCGCATCGGCGTGCCCGTGTTTCTTGCGGACGTCAAAGGAGACCTGAGCGGCATCAGCAAGTCGGGCCAGATGAGCGACAAGCTGGGCGCGCGACTCAAGAAGCTCGCGCTACCCGAGCCAGCGTGGGGAGGCTGCCCCACCACTTTCTGGGATGTCTTCGGCGAGCAAGGGCACCCGGTGCGCGCCACCATCTCCGACATGGGCCCGCTGCTCATTGCTCGACTGCTGAGCCTCAACGACACCCAGGAAGGCGTTCTCTCGATGGTGTTCCGGATCGCCGACGACAACGGACTCCTTCTGCTCAACCTGCCGGACCTTCGTGCCATGCTGCAGTTCGTCGGGGACAACGCCGCGCAGTTCAGGACGCAATACGGCAATGTCTCGGCTGCGAGTATCGGCGCAATCCAGCGCGGATTGCTCCAGATCGAAGAGCAGGGTGGCAAGAGCTTCTTCGGTGAGCCGATGCTCGACATCGACGATCTGATTCAGACCGTTGACGGCCGCGGGGTGATCAACGTCCTCGCGGCCGACCGACTGATGAACAACCCAAGGCTTTACGCCAGTTTCCTTCTCTGGCTCCTGTCCGAGCTTTTCGAGCAGTTGCCGGAAGTAGGCGATCCTGACAAACCGAAGCTCGTGTTTTTCTTCGACGAAGCGCACCTTCTCTTCACGGACGCGCCGCCGGCGTTACTCGAAAAAGTGGAGCTGGTCGTGCGACTCATTCGCTCCAAGGGTGTCGGTGTCTATTTCGTCACCCAGAATCCGATCGATATTCCGGACAAAGTTCTCGGACAATTGGGCAACCGCGTACAGCACGCTCTTCGAGCCTTCACCCCGCGTGATCAGAAGGCGGTGAAAGTCACCGCCGAAACGATGCGGCCGAATCCGAAGCTCGATATCGAGAAGGTGATTCTGGAGCTCAGCGTGGGAGAAGCGCTCATCTCTTTACTCGATGCGACTGGAACGCCTGGTGTTACTCAGCGCGCGTGGGTTCTCGCCCCGGGTTCACAGATCGGACCTATCACCCCGGAGGAACGCCGACAGCTCATCGCAAAATCCATAGTCGCGGGAGTATACGAAAAGGAAGTGGACCGGGAGTCCGCTCTCGAGATGCTGAAGACGCGGGCTGAGGCGGCCCAAGGTGCGGCTGCTGCTGCGGGCCGCACGACGCCAGCAGGCGCGAGTCCCGCGACAACCACAAGTCCAGGCGCGGCTGGTTCGTTCGGCGGATTGGGCGGGCTGATCTTTGGTACAACTGGTCCGCGCGGCGGCAGACATGATGGCCTGGTGGACCTCATGGCCAAGAGTGCCGCGCGCAGCGCGGGCTCCGCGATATCGCGCTCGATACTGCGCGGTGTTCTCGGGTCATTTGCCGGTCGAAAGCGGTAAACGTGCTCCCCGAAGCCACTTCTTTTGACGCCATCGTCGTCGGTTCGGGAATTTCCGGCGGCTGGGCAGCCAAGGAGTTGTGTGAGAAAGGCCTGAAGACTCTCGTCCTCGAGCGCGGCCGCAACGTAGTCCACCTCAAGGACTATCCGACGATGAACCTCAATCCGTGGGAGCTCCCCCACCGCGGTGCGTTGTCGCGCGAGGTCCTCAAGGAGAACCCGCTGATAAGCAAGGCGGCGGGCTACGGCGAAGACACGATGCATTTCTTCATCAAGGATCGCGACCACCCGTACGTCCAG
>Ga0193741_1000393_pt1 | contig 12862 bp, 9 predicted proteins | sample L2s2metaG_FD_143059 | JGI IMG/M metagenome (GOLD analysis project Ga0193741, IMG submission 143059) | Soil microbial communities from a riparian zone of the East river system, Colorado, United States - L2s2 | ecosystem: Environmental > Terrestrial > Soil > Riparian zone | place: USA: East River...
GGAGTCGCATCATCTGAACACCTCCATTTGGAGCGCACAGACTACAGCGAGTGCCCCTCTTTGCGCTAGCATTCGACGCAATGACTTCGCGCCCGCGCGCATTCTCCCGTTGGTCATCCATATGGGCGACGCTGCTCGTCGTTCTAACCGTAATGAGGGTGGGCGGCACCGGCGCCGAGCCGCTGGCCGGCATCCCCAACCCGCGCGTGAGGGATGGCACGTGGGTCACCGACATGCCCCGCGCCCTGCGCGCCGATACGGTGGCGCGCCTCAATCAAACGATCGGCGATATTCAGCGCACGCACGGTATCGAAATGGCGGTCGTTGTCGTTCGATCGCTCGACGGGCTGTCCATCGAAGAAGTCGCCGAAAAAATATTCAACCTCTGGGGCATTGGCAAGAAGGATCGCGATAACGGCCTGCTGTTTCTGTGGTCGACCGGCGATCGTAAGGTTCGCGTTGAGGTCGGCTACGGACTCGAAGGCGTGTTGCCTGATGGAAAAGCCGGCGCGATTCTCGATACCTATGTCATTCCAAGGTTTAAGAGCCGAGAATTCGACGAAGGCATTATTGCGGGCGTCGATGCGGTGCTGGCCGCGGCGCGAAGTGAGGCCGTCGTACTGCCGGTGATGGGCACCGAATCCTACGACATCAGCGGCTGGCTGCCCTCCTGGCTGCCGTTCGCGGGCTCGATTCCGGTGGGCATCGGCGGCATCGCCATGTTCCGCAGATGGCGGCGCTATCGCCGGCGCAATTGTCCGCAGTGCCACGCGCGGATGGCGCTGCTGTCCGACAGCGAAGATGACGAGTTGCTGGAGAAAGGACAAGTCGCAGAGGAGCGAATCGGCAGCGTCGATTACGACGTCTGGAAATGCCCGGCGTGCTCACACCGCTTCACGCTGCGCTATGCGAAGTGGCTGAGCAAGTACGACAAGTGCCCGCAATGTGCGAATCGCACAAAATCGTCTACGGAAAGTGTGATTCACGCCGCGACCACGAGCGCCAGCGGCTCGGCACTCGTCCTCGAGAAATGTGCGTTCTGCAGTTTCACGAACGAGTTCACCAAAGTGCTGCCCCGCATCACCGAGTCGAGTTCGTCGTCATCGTCTGGAAGTTCGGGCGGCAGCAGTTTCGGGGGCGGTAGTTCCGGTGGCGGAGGCGCGAGCCGGGGCTATTGACGCAGAACAAAGATCGGAGGCTAGCGTAGTCCGATCATCTTGATGTTTCGGAGATGCCGGCGGTCGGCCACATCAGCGTTGCGAGTCGTGAACAAATGCTGATACTCGGCACTCGTCACGACGACTTCGACCAGGCGTCCGTTGAAGCCCACGTGCGGCTTGGGATGGGCTCCGGCCGCTTTGGTGGTTCTAAACCGCAGGTTCGCGCAGAACGCTTTTGCGGCGCGCGACGCGCGGCGTCCGCGCACGCTATAGCGATAGATCACCCGTTGATTTTTGCGCTTGTCCGGGGCGCCTTCCAGGGAGCCTGCGCTCAACGCGGTCAGAGCGACGGCGCCGCCGGCGACAAGGAACTCGCGTCGATTCAAGCTCATGACCAGGCTCTCGGAAAAAGGGCAGAGGGAGGCGGACATCAAAACCGCTCTCCCCGCCGGTTCGATCCTTGTCGGCCCGACATCCTGCCGGAGGGGTGTAACGAGTGCCGAAACCTTCAACGCGCGCCGCCTCATCTCCTGAGGACCGCTTGCGAGCCCCGATGTCACCTCCGACCCTGACTGCGGGGCCAATTGTGCCACGCGAGCCGCTGGTGTCAATTCCCCGATAGGGGAAGGCACGCTTTCCTGTGCAAGTGCCGATGTCGTCTTTCCTGAACCGTTCCCGTTATCCAGTATGACGGCGATCATCCCGATGGCCGTCGATTCAGGAGATCGTCATGATAAATAAAGGATTCGCCACCCGGTTCACGCTTTCGATCGCCGGCGCGCTCGGCGCCGCGATCCTGTTGGTGACGCCGATGAAGGCCGCCGACCAGCACGATCACGCCGCACCGACCGGGCTGGTGAAGCGGGTTCGCGAGAGTACCGAACAGTACAAGGACGTCGCCGTCGCCAAGTCGGCGGGGTACGCGCTCGCGTTCGGCTGCGTGTCCGGGCCGGAGACGGGAGCGATGGGGCTTCACTACGTCAACATGCCGCTCGTCACGGACGGCGAGATCGACGCGAATCGCCCGGAGATCATTCTGTACGAGCCGGCCGGCAACGATCAGGTCCGCCTGGTTGGCGCCGACTACCTCGTGCTCGCCGACGCCTGGGACAAGACGCACCCGTCAGCGCCCGAGCTCATGGGACAGAAGTTCCAGCAGTTCGAAGCGCCGAACCGGTTCGGCCTGCCGCGGTTCTACACGCTGCACGTGTGGGCCTGGAAGACCAACCCGACGGGCTCGTTCGTGAACTGGCACTCGAACATCTCGTGCGACTCGTTCACCGGTCCCACGCAGTAAAGGCCTGCGCGTCGATCTGAAGAGGTGAGCCATGGATCGCGCACCGCAACACCAGACAGAGCGGTCACGCCGGTGGACAACCGGCGTGGCCCTCGTCGCCGCCGCGGCGTTGGCCGTCATCGCGACGACCGACGCTTCGTCTGGCGTTTCTGATCATGCGGGCGTGCTGGCGTTCCCGAATGCCAGCGGCGCCATCGGGATCGTGGGTCTGGACAAAGCCGCCGCGGACAATCCGTTCTTCGAGGCCCTCGGCACCAACGGGCGCAGCTGCGCGACCTGTCACCTGCCCGCGCAGGCCTGGACCATCACACCCGACGAACTGCGCGATCGCTTCGAGCGAACGGACGGACTCGATCCGATCTTCCGCACCAACGACGGCTCCAACTGCGAAGCCGCGAACGTCTCGACGATCCGGCATCGGCGACAGGCGTTCAGCCTGTTGCTGTCGAAAGGACTGATTCGCGTCCCGCTCGATGTCCCCGCCGGCGCCGACTTCGAGATCACGACCGTGGACGATCCCTATCGCTGCGGCGCGGCGCTGACCGCCGCGTCGATGTACCGTCGGCCGCTGCCGTCGGCCAACTTGAAATTCCTGAGCGCCGTGATGTGGGACGGCCGGGCGTCGAAGCCCGGACAGGCGATCCGCGATGGTCTTATCCATCAGGTCGTCGATGCGGTCACGGGGCACGCGCAAGGCACGCCTCCCGCGCCCGCACAGGTTCAGTCGATCGTCGACTTCGAGCTCGGGTTGTTCGCGACGCAGGTTGCCGACATTTCTGCAGGCAGTCTCACCACCGGCGCTGCACGCAGCGGGCCTGGCCGGCTTGCCCGGGAGTTGTTCTGCCTTGGCATCAACGATCCCCTCGACATGCGGCCGTCGATGCCGGGCGCCTGCGCCGCGTCATCGGGCGGTCTCGATCCCTTCGTGTTCACGCTGTTTCGCGGATGGACGGACGCCAGTTCCGAACGTCGCCAGGCGATCGCCCGTGGTGAGGCGATCTTCAACACGCGCCCGTTCGTGATCGACAACGTGCCCGGCCTGAACGGGCGGCTTGAGGATCCGGTCCGCCGGCCGATCCTGAACGGCACCTGCACCACCTGCCACGACACGCCGAACGCCGGCAATCATTCGGTGCCGATGGCGTTGAACATCGGCGTCGCCGACGCCTCGCGGCGCACGGCCGATCTGCCGCTCTACACGCTCCGGCGCCGGGCGACAGGTGAGATCGTCCAGACCACCGATCCCGGACGGGCGATGGTGACCGGCCAGTGGAACGACATTGGAAAGTTCAAGGGCCCCGTGCTCCGCGCCCTGGCCGCGCGGCCGCCGTACTTCCACGACGGATCGGCGGCGACACTGGCGGACGTGATCAAGTTCTATAACACGCGATTCCAGACCCGATTCACCGAACGCGAGATGGCAGACTTGCTCGCCTTCCTGCAGGCACTCTGATGAAGCAAAGCCTGGAGATGCCGATCGCGAATCTTTTCGACTTCCTGCCGGATTGCATGATCGAGGCAAGAGCGGCTGCGCTAGACTATGCTCTCCATCAGGATTGGAACTTCGATGACGGAAGAACGCGACAGCCCGTTCGAGACTCTTGAGAGCGCCCACGGATTCGTCAGCCTCTTGAGGGAAGCGGTAGACGAGGCGTATGGGTCGATCCTCGACCAGACCGCCGAGGCGCAGTCTGCCCACGCAGAACGACGCATCGACGCATTGCGTTTGGTGGACCACAAGCTGAACTCATTGCGTCAGCATGTGCTCGCGAGCCTCATCCTGCTGAATGACCTTCGCACGCTCCGGCGGCTGCTGCTCGGAGAGCGACAGCGCACGAGCACGAGCGCGAGCGCGGAGCGCTAGTGTGAACTCTATCGCTTCAGCGCTGCCGCACATTCCGCTTTGAACGAGTCCGCCCCGGACGAGGAAAACTCAGTCAGCCGCTCCACACGCATCTTGATATAGGCGGGATCCGCGCACAGGTCCCGCCACAAGCGGCTCTGAGTAATCGTCGACGGCGGTCCGAGATACAGAACAGCGTCCACCACCTCCTGCATCGACGGGGCCGCTGCGAGATCGGGCAGCAGCTTTTCCTCGATACCCCCGCGGGCCCGAACCACCGGCGTCGACTCGGAAAAATAGACGACGGTCGAAGCGAGACCGAGTGGTGTGCCGCGAATCAGCGCGAGCGATGGCCGTGGCCACGTCGCAACATCGGCCTGCAACGTCGAAATGTCGAAGTTGGTCAGCGTGGCGACCGAGGAGACGCGGGCACCCAACCGATCGAGTTGCGCCACAATCGTACCCTCTTGCAGTTTTTGGACCGCCGCCGCCATCGGCGCCAAAGCTGGATTCTTCGGCGGCACGAACGGCGTGCGCTTTCGGGTCAAGTGCATGCCCCCGAAGATCACGAGCGCCCGCCGCTTCTTCGCAAGGACCTCACGCTGAATCACTGAGACTGGGAAATCGTCCGTCCGCGAAGCGCCGCTACGAGACTGTGGGTCATCCCAGTCAATCGGCGGATCCCCCAGGAGCACCCGCAGTTGACGATCCACCGGCAGCGTCGCGTTCAGATCGCGAACCGCGCGATAGAACTCCTCATAGATCGGTCGATCCCACACCGTGCCACGCTGCGTCGTGTCCTGCCAGACCTTGCGGAGCTCGTCATACGCGACCGGCTGCCCCTGAACGAACCGGTCGATGACATCCTGGTAGAGAGCGTTGCCGAATTCGACGACGATGTCGTTGACCGCGGCGGAGAACCGCCGATCACGAATCAGCGCCAGGCGAAATGCATGTCCCTGCTCGTTGCCATGGTTCCCTTCACCCAGGGCCACGACATCATGCGTCTTGAACATCTCGAGAATGCCGGTGATGGGCTCGATTGGCTGCGCGTCGGCGAGGCCATTCCTTCCGATCGTTGCGGGATCGATCACGACGTGTTTGATCTTCTCGCGCCGCCACGTGTAGGTGATGTGCACCTGGCCATCGCGTGACTGGATCATCGCGGGATACGAGAACTCGCCCTGGGCCTCGTCCTCGAGCATCGTCACCTGCCGCCACGCCTTGCCGTCTTCCGACACGGCGAGCGCGAGCTTCGCGCGCGACGTCGGTGACGGGTTGTAGACCAGCAGGAAACGTCCGTCGGCCAGGCGGAGCGCATCGATCCCAGCGCTCGGGTTCGGCAGCGACGTCGCCGTCATGCGTCCCCAGGTGACGCCGCCGTCCTTCGACCACGCCTCGGCGATCACGCGCTGACGACTACGTAAGAGGATCTGGATCTCGGACGACGAGTGGGCGAGAATCGCCGGCTGAATCGCGCCGAATTCGTCCTTCGCGTTCAGCGGACCGCTCTTCTGCCACGCGGCCGCGGACGCCAGTCCCTGCGCGTCCCACGGGCCGCCGAACCGCTCCATGTGCGCGACCCACCCATCGTCTTCCGTGCTGGAGCCGGCGAGCATCACGCCGGGGGAGATCTCGCTCGGCTTCGCGCGAATCGGCCCGAGGATTCCTGGCGGCAATTTGATCGCCGCGGACCAGGTCCGGCCGCCATCCCGCGACGTGCGCGCCATGCCCCACCATTGCGACGGGCTTGGTCCGACCTTGTAGAAGAGGACGAGCGGTCCGCTCGACGGTTGGAACAGCACTGGATTCCAGGTGGGATGCCGCGTGCCGTCAGCCTGGACGCCGTTCGTGACTTCGACCGGTGTGGTCCACCCGGATGATGCATCGCGTCGCGACACCCAGATCCCGACGTCCGGGTCGCGCTCGCGCGTGCCGCCGAACCAGGCCGCGACGAGGCCCTCGCGCGTCTCGACAATCGTCGACGCGTGCGACGAGGGAAACGACGCGCGATCGAAGATGAATTCCGATCCCACCTGCGCCGAGGCTACGGTGGGCAAGTGCAAGACGAGCGCCAGCAGGATCACGTTAAGCATGACTAGAAAACTTGACTCTCCAGCATTTCAACCATCGTACAGCCCTTTAGTCGGTAAGACCCAATCTCCGTCTTGAGCAGCGGGAAGATCGAATAGATCGCCTGCCGGTCCGCGCCGTATCCTACCTCTGCATCATCAGATAGTCCCGCTTGAAGCGCAGCTGTATGAGACCTCATCTGCACGCGGACGAACGACGACTATGATCGGGAACGGAGATTATTCATGTCACGTTCTCTGACGCTCCTTCTTTGCACGTTCACCTTGGTCGCGGGATGTTCTCGCGATCCTGAGCGGTCTTCGGTGACATCGCCGACGACGCTGTCAGCGCCGGAGCCCGGCTCACTGCTCGGCCCTACATCCGTCGCGCCTGGCGGGATCTCTGGAAAGTTCGACGTCTCGTTTCCTGGCCGAGACCAGTCGTTCGACTTCCGCAACCTGCTCGAAACGAAATACCTCACCGGCCTCAGCCGCGCTGCGGCGCCCACCTTCGTCGATCGTGAAGGCGAGGTGGTATGGACGCAGGAATACATGCGCTACCGAACCAACGGCTGCGACCATGGCACCGCGACCCAACGCGTGATGGCGCAGATCGACGGTCAGCCGGCCGGGCTTGTGTGCGGCGCACCGCCCGACGGCTTGATCGCGTTTCCGCCGCGCACCGACTCGTTCGATTTCCGGCAGCAACTCGAATCCAGGTACCAGCAGTTTGGCCGCGGCGCCAGCCAATCGTCGGTGGACGCTGAAGGCGGCGTGATCTGGACGCAGGAATATCTGCGCTACCGCGTCAACCAATGTGACCACCCCACCGCAGTTCAGAAGGTGTTCTCCCAAATCGACGGCGGCGGCGTGGCGCCGACGTGCTTTGTGCCGCCATGCATTTTCACGGTCTCGCCGACCACACACACCGTCCCGGCAGCGGGTGGCACGTTCACGGCAGTCGTGACCAAGGCCTCGGGTGACTGCACTTTCTTCGCGGAGAGCCTCGGCTCATTCGTGTCGCTCGTGAGCGGAACCACCGCTGCCGGCACTGAAACGGCGACGACATTGACCTACACGGTCGATCCAAATACCGGAGGGGCGAGGTCCGCCTTCATTCGCATCCGCTGGACCAACAATTCGACGCTGCTCGAGATCAACCAGGACGCGTTCAGCACCGCGTTCACCATGACCGATCCGAACAACGCACCGGGGCCGACAACCACCTGTTTGATCAAGGCGGTGGCGGGGACGCCGTGCGTGTTTGCAGCGACGGGGAGCGTGGCGGGCACCACGACCTACACGTGGACCGCCAGCTACGTCTACGGCGTCCCGGTCACGCACACCCAGACCGGCGCCAGTCCGAGCTTCACGTTCACGCAGACCTGCGGGGGACCCGGAGCCACCGTCGGTGGCACCGAGGCGGCGTTGAACGTGACGTTGACGGTGACCGACGCAAACGGCACGACCACCGTCCAGTCGGGGGCGGGCAGCCAACCGCCACTCATCATCAAGTTCTTCACTTGCTGATTCGCGGTTGCGATTCCGGGGAAGGGCGGCGCTCGTGGCCGCCCCTCTCTTTTTCAGAGGCGATCGTTGCCCGAGCGTTGCATCGGCCGCTGCGCATCTGCGAGCGGTGGCAGCGGCGACGATTGAGCGACGACGAGGTCGTCCTCATGGGAGCGCGTCCGCATGAACCGCAGGCGCGCGTTCTCGATGTACACGTAATAGACCGGCGTGATGTAGAGCGTCAGCAGCTGCGACACCAGCAACCCGCCGACCACCGCGAGCCCCAGCGGGCGGCGTGATTCGGCGCCCGCGCCGGCGCCCAGCGCGATCGGCAGCGTGCCCACCAGCGCGCACATCGTCGTCATCATGATCGGACGGAAGCGCACCAGACAGGCCTCGTGGATCGCTTCGATCGGCGTCTTGCCGTGCTCGCGTTCAGCGACCGCGGCGAAGTCCACCATCATGATGCCGTTCTTCTTCACGAGGCCGACCAGCATGATCACGCCGACGAACGCGTAGAGACTGAGATCGCTCTTGAAGATCAGGAGCGTGAGCAGCGCGCCGAAACCTGCCGCCGGCAAACCCGACAGGATCACCAGCGGCTGCGTGAAGCTCTCGTAGAGAATGCCGAGCACCAGGTAGATCACGACGATCGCCATGATCAGGATCAACCCGAGGCCGCGCAGTGAATCCTGGAAGGCTTGCGCCGTGCCCTGGAATCGCGTCGACACTGTGGCCGGTAACGTGGTGGCGGCGGCGGCCTGGATCTGCGCGACCGCATCGCCAAGCGCGAACCCGGGCTTGAGGTTGAACGAGAGCGTCACCGACGGCAACTGTCCGGTGTGGCTGACGCTCAGCGGACCGGCGCCCGTCGTCACCTTCGCCACCGTGTTCAGCGGAATCAGCTTCCCGCTCGTCGCCCGCACGTAGAGCATCGACAGCGAGGCCGGATCGCTCTGGAACTCCGGCGCCACGCCCATGATCACGGCGTACTGGTTGTTGGCCGCGTAAATCTGCGAGATCTGGCGCGTGCCGTAGGCGTTGTAGAGCGCGGTCTCCACCTGGTTGACCGTGAGGCCGAGCGACGATACGCGATCGCGATCGATGTCGACCTGGATCTGCGGGTTGTTCAGGCGCAGATCGCTGTTGACATCCTCGACGCCGGGAATCTCCTTGAGCTTCGCCTCCATAAGAGGCGCCGCGCGATACAACTCCGTGGTGTCCGTGTCCTGCAGCGTGAACTGGTACACGCTGCGCGCGCCCTGCTGGCCGCCGAGATTGATCGGCGGCTGGTTGACCATGAAGACGCGCACGCCCGCAACCCTGGCGACCTGCGGACGGAGGTCGGCGATGATCTGATCGACCGATCGCGTCCGCTCCGACTTGGGCTTCAGGTCGATGCCCATGCGCCCCTGGTTCAGCTGACCGCCGCCGCCACCGCCGCCGCTGCCGACGTTGTTGCTGAAGCCGATGATGTCGGGATCCTTGGCGACGATGTCGGCGACTTCCATCTGGTGCCGCAGCATCTCTTCGAAGCCGATGCCCTGGATGCCCTCGATGCTGATCGAGAAACGATCCTGGTCTTCGCTCGGCAGGAACCCCTTCGGCACGATCAGGAACAAGTACGCCGAGCCGGCGATGAACAACAGCGAGGTCGCCATCGTCAGCGCGCGATAGCGCAGGCTGAGCCGCAGCGTCCAGTCGTAGGCGTTCAGCCACGCCTGGAACACGCGCTCGGTCATGTTGTAGAGGACGCCGTGGCGCTGGCTGTGCGGCGGCTTCAGGTAGCGGCTGCAAAGCATCGGCGTCAGGCTGATCGACAGGAAACCGGAGACGATGATGGCGACGCCAATCGTTACGGCGAATTCCTGGAGCAGCCGGCCGACCAGCCCGCCCATGAACAGGACCGGGATGAAGATCGCGACCAATGACACCGTCATCGCGACGATCGTAAACGCCACTTCCTTCGAGCCGTCGAACGCCGCCTTCATGGGCGGCTTCCCCATTTCCATGTGCCGGACGATGTTCTCCAGCATCACGATCGTGTTGTCGACGACGAAGCCGATGCTCAGCGTCAACGCCATCAGGGACAGGTTGTCGAGGCTGTAGTTGAGCATGTACATGACCGCGAAGGTCGCGGCCATGGTCACCGGCAGGGTGAGGCTCGAGATGATCGTCGCCGTCACGCTCCGCAGGAAAATGAAGATCACCGCCACGACGAGCACGAAGGTCAGGTAGAGCGTTTGCTTGACGTCGTGCACCGACTCGCGGATCGGCGCCGAGCGATCCGTGCGCACGTCGAGGATCACCGACGGCGGCAGCGACTCGCGGAACGTCGGCATCAGTTGCTTGATGGAATCGACCACTGCTACCACGTTGGTGCCGGGCTGCTTGAGGATCGACAGGTTGATGTTGCGGAGGCCGCGATAGAAGTTGGCGGACTTGTCCTGCTCGATGCCGTCGTAGACGCGCGCGACTTCGTTGAGGCGGACCGGGTTGCCGTTGCGGTAGGCGATCACGAGCGGTCCGTAGGCCGGCGCGCGCATCAACTGGCCGTTCGCCAGCACCGTGAACGACCGCGCCGGTCCGTACATCGTGCCCGTCGGCAGGTTGACGTTCGCGTTCTGGATCGCGGACGCCACTTCGTCGATACCGATGCCGCGCGACGAGAGCTTGCGCGGATCGAGATCCACGCGCACGGCGTACTTGGCGGCGCCGAACAGCTGCACCTGCGCCACGCCGCTCACCATCGAGATGCGCTGGCCGATCGTCTCCGCGTACTCGTTGACCGTCGACAGGGGGAGTGTTGCAGAGCGTAGCGACAGGAAGATCACCGGCTGATCGCCCGGGTTCACCTTGTTGTACGACGGCGGCGTCGGCATCTGCGGCAGCTGGCGCGCCGCGCGCGCGATCATCGCCTGGACGTCCTGCGCCGCGGAGTCGATGTCGCGGCTGAGGGAGAACTGCAGCGTGATGTTGGTGTTGCCCTGGTTGCTGGTCGAATTGACCGAGTCGAGGCCGGCGATCGTGGCGAACTGTTTTTCGAGCGGCAGCGCCACGGCCGACGCCATGGTCTCGGGGCTCGCGCCGGGCAGGCTGGCCTGCACCTGGATGGTCGGAAAGTCCACGGTGGGCAGGTCGCTCACCGGCAGCAGCTGATACGACATCACACCGAACACGGTGATGCCGAGCATGATCAGCGTCGTCGTGATCGGCCGCTTGATGAAGAGCGCGGCGAGGTTCATGACGCCGTCTTGGCGGGCTCGGCGCCCTTCACGCTGATGCGGCTGCCGGGGACCAGCCGCAAGTGGCCGTCGGTCACGACGGTGTCGCCCGCCGTGACGCCGTCTTTGATGATCGTTTCGCCGCCCGCCACGCGCGCGATCGTGACCGGCCGGAGCTCCACGGTTTGATCGGGCTTCACCAGGTACACGTACGAACCTTCAGGGCCGGTCTGCACGGCAACGGTCGGCACGACGATGGCGGCGGATTCGGTGGCCAGGCGCACGACCACGTTCACGAACTGGCCGGGCCAGAGCTGCCGATCGTGGTTCGGGAAGGTGGCCTTGACCTTGATCGTGCCGGTCGAGAGATCGACGGCGTTGTCGATGAAGGTGATCGTGCCGATCGCAATGTGATCGTCGCCGCTCGCCGGCCGCGCTTCGACGCCGAGCGCTCCGCGCGCCTGGTAGCGGCGCAGATCGGGCAGCAGCGGCTCTGGAAACGAGAACGACACGTAGATCGGGCTGATCTGGTTGATGGTGACGAGCGGCGCCTGATCGTTGGCGCGCACGAGATTGCCGGCGTTCACCATCAGCACGCCGGTGCGGCCGGAAATCGGCGCCTTGATCGTCGCGTACTGCAGCTGCACTTTCGCGTTCTCGATCGCGGCGCGGTCCGACGCCAGCGTGGCTTCGAGCCTGGCGACACTGGTGCGCGCGTTGTCGCGCTGCTCGCGCGCCACGATGCCGCGCTGGACGAGCTGCTCGAAGCGCTCCACGATGGCCTTCGCGTTCGCCGCTTCCGCGGTGTCGCGCTCGAGCGTGGCCTCCGCCTGGAGCAGTGCGCCTTCGAGCGGGCGGCGATCGAGCGTGAACAGCTCCTGCCCTTCCGTCACATCGTCGCCCTGCTGAAAGCGGACGGCGGTGAGCTCGCCGGTGATCTGCGCCCGCACCGAAACGGTCGCATAGGCCTCGACGGTGCCGACCACGCTGGCCTCGAGGGGCATGGACTTACGGAGCACGGCGCCGATCGCCACGGGCGTGGCCGCTGGCGCCCCGCCCTGTTGCTGAGGTTGGGCCTCGCCCTTCGCACAGGCGCCGACGACCAGGGTCGTGCCGGTGACCAGCACGCACGGGAGAATGAGGGTGATACGCATCACGAATCCGGAGATCGTGGCAATTAGAACACGAATAAACCCCCGGCTTTTGTCACACGATGTGACGGCCCACGCCCGCCTTCCGCGGCGCGTTCCGCCGCTGCGAAGTTCTGACCCTACCAGCGGAACGTCAGGCCGAGCGTGCCGCGCCAGAAGTTGAACGCCTCCTGGGCGAAGGGCTCGTCGAAGAACGGATTGTCCTCGATCGGATCCTCATCGTCGATCGATTCGAACCCGCGGATGTAGCGCACATCCGCGCGTAGGCCGAAGTGCGTAGCCATGAAGAAATCGGCGCCGCCGCCGACATTGAAGGCGCTGTCGTTGCTCGTGATGTCGTCGAACACGTCGCTGGCGCTGCGCAGTTGCGTGCGAATGGTACCCACGCCCGCCGTCACGTACGGCTGGAAACCGGCGCCCGACGAGCCGCCGACCGGAATCGCCAGGACGACGTTGCCCATAATGGTCTGCACGCTCGAATCGAAATCGAGCAGATCGAAATTGTTGCCGCCGCCGGTGAACTGAAAGAAGTTTGGCGTCACGCCGTAATCGAGCTCGAAGCCGAACACGCCCTTGGTGCGGTAGCCGATGACGACCCCGAAATAC